>OCZT010006295.1_pt1 | contig 11753 bp, 10 predicted proteins | sample 1539031 | NCBI WGS metagenome assembly OCZT01 (sample SAMEA3539308, study PRJEB22396) | soil metagenome | biome: tundra; feature: field; material: soil | place: USA | collected 2010-05 | depth 0.15 m
TGGCGATTCCCGCCAAGCTGGAGAATTACACCCGCCTGCAACCGATGAGGTCCTTTCATCTGGTGTATGTCGTCTTTTTCGTTCTGCTGGGGGGACTGATCGGAGAGTACGCGCTTCAGACCAAAGTTTGGCGCTGGCTCGGCCTCTTCGTTCCGCTGGCGGCTTCCATGTGGCTCTTCGAACAGAGTTCATACCCCGCCAGTCCCCATGTGGAGTGGCCCGGCTGGGCCTCTCGAAACGCTTGGACTTCGGCTTTCCTATGGATCCGCGGCCACACTCCGAAAGGCGCCGTCTTCGCGCTCGATCCGAATTACATGCTGCTTCCCGGTGAGGACGAGCACGGTTTTCGCGCCATCGCCGAGCGGAGCGTGCTCGCCGATCGCGTCAAGGACAGTGGGGCCGTGTCGCTATTTCCCCAATTGGCGAGTCACTGGAAAGACCAGGTGCAGGCGCAGAGCGGCTGGGAGAACTTTCGTCTCGCGGATTTCGAGAATCTGGCCGGTCAGTATCCCGTCACCTGGATTCTCACCCGGAGTCCAGGGCCAAACGGTCTGACGTGCCCCTATCAGGACCGCGGCTTGGCTGTGTGCAGAATCACGGCCGGCGCCACCCACTTCGCCATCCGGCGTTAACGCTGGCGGTGAACCCGCCCGCAAGGCACGCTGGGCCCCGGCCAGTGTCTCTCCTAAGAACCACCCGTAGCGTGTGGCGTACCCGCCCGGGCCGCGTCCAAGACGCATAATAGGCCTGCATAAACGTCCGGCTGAGGAATAGTCCTGTAGGGCCTTTAGGGCCTTTACATCGTTAATGCAGTGTTCTATACTTTTAGCCGTCAATTGCTTTGGGCTCTGAAGCCGCGAGGCACAAGAGGTTAACAAACTATGTCGCTTGCAGATATTAGAAACAGAGCGGCAATTATTTTGCTTGCTCTCGCAATGACCGGTTTTCTGGCGCCAGCCGCCAGGGCACAACAGGTGGCCGTCGCCGAAATCGACGGATACGTCACCGACCCGAGCGGCCAGGCGATCGTGGGCGCGCAGGTCAAAGTCACCGATGTCGATAAGGGCCAGGTGCACACAGTCGCCACCGACGTCACTGGCCGTTACTCGCTTCCCGGCCTGTCCATCGGCAACTATCAGCTCGAAGTCTCCTCACCCGGCTTCAAGGGTTATGTGCAGAAGGGAATTCAGCTCCAGGTCGCCAGTAACCCACACATTAACGTCAAGTTGGAAATCGGCTCCGTGACTGAAAGTATTCAGATCACGGCCAATGCCGCCCAGGTGGAAACCAAAGAGAATTCCATCGCGCAGGTGGTCGACGAGCAAAGACTGATGGATCTGCCGCTCAATGGCCGCAATCCCGCCGACTTGCTGAGAGCCACCGGCTTCTCCACGTCCGCCATGACGCTCAATGGAGGCGACCTGACGGGCAGCAAGAACATTCAGGGATCCAACGGTTCGGGCCAGTATTCTATCGCCGGCAGCGCCGCCAACGGCATCAATTTTCTGCTGGACGGCGGCGACAATAACGACGCGTTCAGCAACGTGAATCTGCCCGTTCCGTTCCCGGATGCCGTCGCGGAATTCAGCGTGCAGACCAGCGGGCTGCCGGCCCAATACGGATTGCATCCGGGCGGCGTGGTCAACATCGCGACCAAGTCGGGCGCCAACGCTTTCCACGGCGACCTGTTCTATTTCCTCCGCAATGCCGACCTGAACGCGCGGCCGAAAGGCGTGATTGGGCTGCAGCCGGCGCGCGACTCTCTCAAGCGCAACCAGTTCGGCGGCACGGCCGGCGGCAAGGTCATCAAGGATAAGCTTTTCTTCTTTGGCGGCTTTCAGGGCACGCGGCAGCGCAGCGATCCAGGCCAAAACACCGCCTATGTCCCCACCGCGGCCACGTTGGCAGGCGACTTCAGCGTGGCGGACGGCGCCAAGGCCAACGGCGGCTGCCTGGCTTCGGCGAAGACGCTCAAGGACGTCAATGGCAACCCCTATCCCGGCAACAAGATCCCCGTTTCCACTTTCGATCCGGCGGGATTGAAGCTGGCCTCCACCTACATCCCGACTTCCACGAATCCTTGCGGGAATTACCTTTACGGTTACCTCGCCGACAACCCCGACAATCAATGGATCGGCCGCGTCGATTACATGATCAGCGCCAAGCATGCGTTCTATGGCCGGTACTTCATGTACGACTTCACGGCCCTCTCGCTCTTCGACGGCCACAACGCTTTGACCACCGGAAGCCCTGGGAACCAGGACCGCTCGCAGACCATGACCATCGGCGATACCTATACGTTTAGCGCGGGCGCCGTCAACTCGTTCCACGCCACGTTCGACCGCCGCCGCGACAACCGCTCATCCGCATCCAACTTATTCAGTCCGCGGGATCTGGGCGTGAATTTTTTCCAAAACGTTCCGAATTATAGCCAGATCACCATCAGTGGTTACTCCGGCGGCGGGTTTGCCGTCGGCTGCGGCACTTGTGCTCTCTCGACTTTTGACATCAACACCTACCAGTTGGCGGACGATTTCACCATCATCAAGGGCCGACACCAGATCGGATTCGGCTTCGATGGCCGCAAGGACCAGTTCAACTCTTACAACAACCAGCAGTCCAACGGGCAGTGGACTTTCAATGGCCAGACCAGCGGCGACGGCCTGGCGGACCTGCTGATCGGCCGCTTCTCCGGCCTCACCGACGGCAACGTGATTTCCGATTACCTGCGCCAGACGGTCATGGCCGCTTATGTACAGGATGCCTTCCACGCCACGCCGCACTTGAGCATCAATATCGGCGTGCGATGGGAGCCGTCCGTGCCATCTTATGACAAGTACGGACGCGGCAACCAGTTCAGTTGGCCCCTGTTTTCGCAGGGGTGGCACAGCCCGGCTTTTCCCGGCACTCCGGCAGGCCTGATCTTCACGACAGATACCGCGCAGAATCCATACGGCAAGGCGCTTACCGCATCCCACTGGGCGACCTTTTCGCCCCGGCTCGGCTTGGTTTGGGACCCCAAGGGCGACGGTAAGCAGACCGTCCGCGCATCGTTCAATCTGATGCACGATACCACCGAGTTGTTCTATCCCGAGCGTTGGACCACCAATGCGCCGTATGTCTCTTCCCTCTCGCTTACCAGCGGCCAGTTCTCCAATCCGTTCGCGAGTTACACATTGAACGGCAAGACCGGCGACCCGTTCCCGGGCGCCGCGGTCTTCCCGACGCAAGGGACCTACATCAGCGTTCCACCCAATATGAAGGTCACTTACATGATGCAGTGGAACCTGAGTTATCAACGGCAGATTGCCGCCGACTGGATTATGAAGGTGAACTACATGGGCAACGCTTCCCGGCACATCTGGGGTTCGACGGACATTAACTACGCTGTCTCCACCATCGCCGGCGCCTCCACTTCGAATACCAACAACCGGCGTCTGACCTACCTGAACAACTCCACGACGGGACAATTCTACGGCGATATCCAGCAGACCGACGACGGCGGCAACGCCGAGTTTCATGGCCTGCAGGCTTCCATCGAGCACCACTTCGCCCACCATTACACCCTTCTGACCAATTACGGCTGGAGTCACTGTACGAGCTCGTGGGATTTCGCGGGAGAACTGGCGGGTACCGTTTACCAGAATCCGACCAACCGCGAAACGGGCGAACGGGGGAATTGCGGCTATGACCACCGGCAGGTTTTCAACACCACGCTGGTAGCATCGAGCCCCGGGTTCGGCGGAGGAGCCGCCAAGATGATCACCAAGGATTGGCAGGTTGCGCCGATTTTTAACGCGTTCACCGGCAACCCGATCCAGCTTAGCGAAGGCGGCAAGGACATTTCCCTCAGCGGCCAGGCGCTGGACCGGCCCAACGTGGCGTTGCCGACCCAGGTGTATACGGCTTCAGCGGGCGACCCGCCGTACTGGTTCAACCCAACGGCGTTTGCCGTTCAGCCGGCTGGAACCTTCGGCAACCTCGGCCGCAACTCCGTCTATGGCCCAGGCCAGATCAATCTGGACCTGGCCTTGAGCCGGCGATTCCAAGTGAAGGAACGGTGGAAGCTCGATCTCAAGGCCGAATTCTTTAACGTCTTGAATCACGCCAACTGGAACAGCCCGGGCGTCAGCAACCAGAGCAGCACATTCGGCGAAGTCACGACGTTCGGTACCCCGCGCCAAATCCAGATGTCGATGAAGCTGTTCTTCTAAAGTTCCGTGCGGGAGCTACATCACGCTTGTAGTCTGCGGGCGCCTCGAGTCGAGGCGCCCGCAAGTTTTTAGAGCGATCGTTGAACCACCGCCCGAAGCGCGTCCTCCGCGGTGAATCCTTCGAACCGCTTCACCTGTTTCCCCGAGCGGTCGAAGACTATGGTCACCGGCAGTTGATCGAGACCGTACTGTTTGGAAACTGCCTCCGAGCCCAGCGCCACAAGGTAGTCCATGGGGTGCTTCTTGAGGAACGGCCGCACCCGCTCCGCTCCCTCTTCGTCCATGGAGACCCCCAGCACCACCACGCCTTTCCCTCCAAGCTGCTGGTTCAGTTTGTTGAAGCCCGGAATCTCCTGAATGCAGGGCACGCACCAGGTAGCCCAGAAGTTCACTACCACCACCTTGCCGCTGAACGCGGAAGTATCGAGCGCCCCGCCGTCCAGTGTCGTGAACACCCCAATTGCCGCCCCTGGCCCCTGGCCCCGACCCGCCGGAGCGGCGGGTACCCCGCCCGGCCCCAGCACGAAGTGCAGGTATTCCTTGGCGTCCGTGGTCGAGCCCGCAAACGTCGCGATTGCGTTTTCGTCCGCATCCAGAATGGCGTAGAACGGAATCGCCACCGTGTGAAACTTCGAAAGCTCCAGGTTTTGGTTGGTCTCGGAGGCCTCGTCCGTGCCGTCGGTGTACAGTTCCACCAGCACGAAATCCTTCAACGCCGCGGCAATCTCCGGCCGCGTGAACATGTTGGCCCTCATCCAGTGACAGTTGGTGCAGGCGTAGCCGGTGAAGTTCACGAACACCCGCTTGCCCTCGCGCCGCGCGCGGTCGAGAGCCGCGCGATACTGGTCTTTCATCCACACCGGCGCGCTTCCGGACGAGCCAGGGGTGGGCCCGCCCGCGTCGCCGCCCGCCGCGGGAACGAAAGCGTCCAGACCGCCCAACCTGGCGCCGAACATGCCCGGCGCCAGGCTGAGAGCGAACACCAGGAAGGCCATTCCCACCAGCAGCCGCCCCAGCCCCATCGGCTCATCCGGCTTAACGCCCTCGAGCCGAACGAAACCGAGCAGGTACAACCCCGCCATGGCGAACAGCACGATCCACGCCGCCAGGAACCGCTCGCGCGTCAGGAATCCCCATTGCAGCACCTGGTCCACGCTGCTCACGTACTTTAAACTCGCAGCAAGTACAACGAAACCAATGATGACCTTCACGCGCGCCAGCCACCCGCCGCTCCTCGGCAGGCGCTTCAGGTACGACGGAAACAACGCCAGCAGGAAAAAGGGCAGGGCCAGGCCGGTGGCGAACGTCACCATTCCGATGAGCGGCCGCGCGCCTCCGCCCGCCACCGATGCCGCCAGCAGCGTGCCCACGAATGGCCCCACGCAGGCGAACGACGCGAGGGAAAACGTCAGCCCCATGAGCAGCGCGCCCGCAAAGCCGCCCTTTTCCGAGGACCGGTTCAACCGCGTCAAAATCGGCGACGGAATGTTGATCTCGAAGGCCCCCAACAGGCTCAGGCCGAACGCCAGGAACAATGCCGCGATGAATCCGTTGACCCACGGATTAGAACCCAGCGTCACCATGCCGAACGGCCCCAGCAAGGCCGTCGTCAGCAGGCCCAGCCCCGAGAACAGCACGACGATTCCCAGGCAAAAGACCGCCGCTTGAGCGACGCTCTCCCGCCGCCCGCCCGACGGCCGGCTGAGGAAGTAGGACATGGTGATGGGAATCATCGGAAACACGCAAGGCGTGAAGAGGGAGGCCAGCCCGAACCCGAACGCGACCAGCAGAAACGAGTGGGACGCGCCTCCCGTCTTGTCTTGCTTCTTCGCCGGCTTGGCCTCCGCGTATCCCGCCGGAATCGCCACCGCCGCCGCCGTCGCCGCGGCGTCCACGGTCAAGTTCGCTACGCCCGTCCACCGCGCCGATACGCACTGTTTGTCGCTGCACGTCTGGTAGCGCGCATTCACGGTGAGCTGCGCCGGCCCCGCGGGAGCGCTTTTCCCGATCTCCAGCTCCAGCAGAAACGTAACCTGGCCTTCATAAGTTTCCGTATCGGAATTGAAGTTCGGGTCGAAAGTTCTCTTGGGCGGAGGTTGGAGCACGCGATACCGCTTCACCACCGGATTGTCCGCGAGCAGAATGGTGGCCGGCATAGCCGCCGCCGTAGACATGGAATACAAGTGCCAGCCGGGGTCGATGCGTCCCGTCAGCCGCGCCAGAACCTTGGCTCCCGGCGGCACAGAGCCCGCTTCCAGCGCCAGGCTCCACTGCACGTGCTGGTCTGGCTGAGCGAACACGCAGCCCGCGAGCAGAAGCAGAGATGCAATGGCCTTCATAGCAACCCCCGCTGCCGGCTTGGGCAAGCTAAAGCATGCCCCACCTTAGTGGGGCATGCTTTAGCTTGCCCTGAACCCGCTACGTCCAGATGCATAATCGCTATTCCGCGTGCCGCAGACCACTATTCCGCGCGAATCGCCGTCTTTTCCCGCGCCGTCGCCCGCAGTTCCTCTTCGATCCACTGATTCACGTTGCCGCCGGAGAACTCCGCCGCCACCCGGATGGCATTCTTGATGGCGTTGGCGTTCGACCGCCCGTGACAGATGATGCACATGCCGCGCACGCCCAGCAGCGCCGCGCCGCCGTATTCGGAGTAATCCACGCGTTTCTTGAAATCCGTGAACGCCGCCTTCGCGATCACGTATCCGATCTTGCCCGTGATGGTGGCCTCGAGCGATTCCTGCAACAGGCGTTTGACCATCTCCCCCAGTCCCTCGCTCACCTTCAGCGCCACGTTGCCGACGAACCCGTCGCACACGATCACGTCCACCTTGCCGCTGTAAATGTCGCCGCCTTCCACGTTCCCGATGAAGTTCAGATTGAGGGCCTTGAACAGCGGCATGGCCGCGCGCGTCAGATCGTTGCCCTTGTGCTCCTCCTCGCCGATGGAAAGAAGGCCCACGCGCGGCTTGGGCCGCCGCAGAATGATGCGCGAATACATCTCGCCCATCACCGCGAATTGCGCCAGCATGCGCGGCGAGCAATCCACGTTGGCGCCCACGTCCACCACCACCACGGGCGATCCTTCCGCGGATGGAAAAATGCCCGCCAGCGCCGGACGGTCCACGCCCGGCACTACGCCCTGCACGATCTTCGCGGTGGCCATCACCGCGCCGGTGTTGCCCGCGGACACAAACCCCTGTGCCACCCCGTCGCGGACCAGCCGCGAGGCCACCCTCAGGGAGCTGTCCCGCTTCGATTTGAACGCGCGCCCCGCGCTCTCTTCCATGGTGACGCGCTCGCTGGCGTGCACGATTTCGATGGGAAGGTCGCGGTAGTCTTGGTGCTGTGCAAGCTCCCGCCGGACCACTTCCTCCTGGCCCACCAGAATGACTTTGACTTCCAGACTCCTGGCGGCTCGAACCGCCCCGTCGACTTCGGCTTTGGGGGCGTGTTCGCCGCCCATTGCATCCACCGCAATGGTCAGCATGTCGGGAAGCCGCTATTCCGCGACCACTTCGACCACTTCGCGGCCCTTGTACTGGCCGCAATGCGGGCATATACGGTGCGGGAGCTTGGGCTCATGGCAGTTCGGACATTCCGCCAGGCCGGACGCTTTCAGCGCATCGTGCGCGCGGCGGTTGCTCGTCCGCCTTTGGGAGTGTCTGCGTTTGGGATTCGGCATTTCTCTACCTCTATATTTCTAATTTCCGGAGCGCTCCCCAGCGATCGTCGCTGCTCTCGATTCTGCAGTCGCACGTGGTCTCATTCCGGTTCCGGCCACAGACCGGGCAAATTCCCTTGCAGTCTTCGCTGCAAGTCCGCTGCATCGGCAAAGCCAGCAGCACCTGCTCCCGAAGGATGTCCTCCAGTTCCAGGCCGCCGCCTTCATAAAATCCGATCTCCACTTCGTCTTCGCCGATCTCGACTTCTTCCTCGCGCGCGATGAACGAAACGGGCCGGTAATACAAGTCGAAACCGCCATCCAGCGGAAAGCGCGCGCGTCCCAGGCAGCGGTCGCACTGCGCCCCCATCTCCACGGTAAACTTCCCCTGGATTCGCACTTCGCCATCCGAATGCGCCAGCACCTCGGCCGACCCGGCTATGTGCAGCGGAGAACTTTGCTCCAGATCCTCGCCCGCAAAATCGATCCGCCCCGGTTGGAAAGTTTCGTCGAAACGAACCTTCCGCAGTCCCATCTCTTTGACACTAAGGAACATAGGGAAAGACCTGAATTGCTGGGCAGAACCCTTACATTATAGCATCCCGGTGTTGCTCAATCTCCGCGACCTCTTCCGGGCTCAGGCGGAATTCCAACGCCCCAATTACTCCCGTGACCTGCTCGGCCGAGCGCATCCCTACGATGGCCGCCGTCACCGCCGGATGGCGCAGCGTCCACGCGATGGCCACTTCGCCAGCCGAACGCCCGTGCCGCGCGCCGATGCGCTTCATGAGCTCCGCCAGCGCCAGGTTGCGCGAAAGCTGCGGCTCCTGAAACGCCGGCGCGCGCCGCCGGAAATCGTCCTTCGGAAAACCCGCCACGCGCTCCTTCGTCATGGTCCCGGTCAGCAGCCCCGATTTCATCGGGGAGTACACGATTACGCCCATCCCGTGCTGCGCGCAATACGGCAGAATCGCGTCTTCCACCTCCGGCGAAATCGCCGAATAAGGCGGCTGCAGCGACGTGAGAGGCGCAATCCCGCGGCACCGCTCCAGTTGCGCCGTGTTGCAATTGGAGACCCCGATCCACCGCACTTTGCCTTCTTCCTTCAGCTTGGCGAGCGTCCCCCAGCCTTCCTCGATATCTTCGTCCGGTTCCGGCCAATGGATCTGGTAGAGGTCGATCGTCTCCACCTTGAGCCGCCGCAGGCTGTTCTCGCACTCGCGCCGGATGGAATCGGCCTTGAGGCACCTCTTGATTTCGCGCTTGTCATCCCAGGTCAGCTCGCACTTGGTGAAGACATAAGGACGCTCGGACCGCCCCGCCAGGGCGCGCGCCACCACTTCCTCGGAATGGCCCAGCCCATACACCGCCGCCGTATCGATCCAGTTCACGCCATGGTCGAGCGCCGCATGAATTGCGGCGATGGATTGGCTGTCGTCCTGCGGTCCCCAGGCGAATGCCCAGCCGCCGCCGCCCATGGCCCACGCGCCTACGCCAATGGGCGTCAATTCCATATCGCTGTTGCCGAGCCGTTTCTTCTGCATACTTTTACAATAACCGATGAGCTACGTCACCAGGCCGCGATACCAAGTAGACAGACGAAAGCGTCTGTCCCACGTTGGTCCGCAAGGGCTTGCGTTTTTAGTGGGGCAGGCGCTTCCGCCTGCCAACCGATTTTTTTCACAGCTTCGCCAGCCATGGAAAGACGATCCGAGCGACTGAGCCACCGGGCGGCGTCTGGTATCAGTCGTGGTCCGGGTACAGGCTCTCGCGCGTGAAGGCCTCGTCGGTCAGCGCCGGGATTTTACGTGAGAACTGCGCCATTTCTCGGAGGGTGCTCTCAAGCCGATCCTGGCTCATCCTCTCCGCTCCGGCCGGAAGACGGACGGCCTCTTCGAGCAGGCTCACAACATACGCCTCGACTGCGCGACCATGGGCGGCGGCCTGGCGTGCGAGCTCGGCATGAACCTCGGGCCTGATGTCAACGGTAATCGTCATTCAGTACTTACGCCCCTCGTTGACGAGATCCTTGATACGGAGACCGCCGAGCATGACGCCTTTACGCAATTCGCGGATATCGGCCACGGCTTCGGCGGGCGTCATTGTCCGAGTGGGCCCGGTAGGTGGTTCCTTCTCGTCGAGAGTTTCCAGGGCGCGGGTTACCACCTCTTCGGGCGAGTGGTAGCGGCCGGTGCGGAGTTGCGCCGCGACCAACTGCTCGCCGTGCGGGTCGAGGTTCAGGGTCAGCGGCATGACTAACTGTAGCACGGCTCTAGCGCGCCACAGCCCGGCGCCGCAGCGTAACAAGACATTCTCAGAGAAGGATCCCTAGTTGACCGGGCGCTCCATTCTTTAAAATACCTACCTAAATACACGGTGGCACTAATATCCTGCCCAAGTGGCAATAGGTGCTCCTTTGATCTATTGTCCGGCAACTTCTACGATTCCGATCCGTGACGTTCTCCCAGCCCAGTGCGACATAGCACCCGTGTCCGCGTGGGTTCACCACACCAATGCACTCATCGTTCTTAGTGTGTTCGAAGTGCCACGGGTTCTTTGCCTTATGGCCGGTTGGCGAGCGGGCGGTCGTCGGGAAGACCTCATCTTGGCAGTAGATGCAAAAGAAAGGACTGGTGGCTGTGGCTGCATCCATTACATGGACGATGACCTTGCCGACAAACGGCTGGATTGCTCCACTGTCGTGTTCTGAACTCGTCTTCTTGATGGCCTCGATGGCCTTGCGATCAGCATGATCTTTCAGGGCGTAAATCATGGTTCCCTCACGCCGTGAGCGCAGCCCCGCCGTGCTTCGAATGACGGCCAGACCTCACATGCACCGCGGCTCCCTTATTGGTTTCGTTCGCAATAAATACTCTGGCTGGGGCATTTCCCCTACGACGCAGAATCAGCATCGTGCTGGCTGGGACTGCTGTGGTCGGGCCTGCTCTGAAGAACTCCACGGATCGCCACTAGATTCTGCGCCATGTCGGCGACTACCAGCAGAAAGACGTAACCAAAGAATCCCTCGGCGATTAGCCCGAAGCCAAGTCCTATCCCCATGGGATTAACCTCTGTCTTCCCTTGGATTTCGATCTGTGCAAGTTTAAGCGCCAAGTCTCTGGTGGAGGCCTCGCCCAAAACACTCCCCCCCTCTACTTTGAGCTTGTTCAATTCCTCCGTGAAGGCCGATTGGATGCCTGCGGGACGCTGCCCCATCGCAGGGAATATCCAGAAGCCGAGAATCACGCCTCCAATCAGGTTCAGCCATGCGAAAGCCTTTAGGAGACCAACCGCAACCGGAGTCTCCGGCTCGGACTCGTCCCCCAACTTTTGGGGCTGCCGTATGGCCGTGGGCGCGGGAGCAGATTGCGAGGCCTCTGTTTCTTCCATCTCTTTAGAGCCTGATCTGCTACCTTCACACAATGCAGCTAGGCGTTCAAGCTGTTGAGGAGTGCGCGTAGCGGTGCGGCATCGAAAACCGGCGGGAACTGACGAAACCTTTTTGAGTCACAACTTTCTTTTCTTGTAGTTTCAGCTACTTACCGTCAAACGCTTGGAGTCGTCTGCTACTGTGAAAACAGAAGGGGTTGCCCACCACAATTCCTTCCACGGTTTTCTTCGTGGCCACGAAGCGTTGCAACTGAGGTGGTAATGAACTCCCGGAGCCCCGTGAAAGGCTTCGCGTCGACCAGCGGCGACGGGAGACATTGGAATTGGTTCCATAATGCCGCGGGATCGGCCTAACGGCTCCCCGTAGGTCTTCAGAGAGCTAAGGCGTCGAATCGAATGCTTATGTAGAGCTTACTCAGCATCTATACATCCGCGCATAATTAACGGGACATGTGGATCAGCAAAAAGGAGTTAGGTAGGAACTG
>OCZT010006296.1_pt1 | contig 11753 bp, 8 predicted proteins | sample 1539031 | NCBI WGS metagenome assembly OCZT01 (sample SAMEA3539308, study PRJEB22396) | soil metagenome | biome: tundra; feature: field; material: soil | place: USA | collected 2010-05 | depth 0.15 m
CACCGAGATCTACACTCTTTCCCTACACGACGCTCTTCCGATCTAAAACGCAACCAAGGCTTTGAACGGAGCGCTCGATTCCTTCAGGGCGTCGCGGATGGCGAAGTAATAGCGGATGGCGCATTCGATGTTGCGCGTGACCACCATCGCCTTGGCCTTGCCCTTGAGCTTGCGGGGCTTCCACACGCTTTCCAGGAAGTGCTCCACCATGATCTTGGCCTTGATCTCGATGGTACGCGGCGAGGCTTCCACGAAGGACTTGAGCTTCTTCTGGGCCTTGGCCGTGTCGAAGAGCGGATTGTCCTGCACCGACTTCTGCACTTCGTAGTAGCTGCGGTAGGTGGTGTACTTCTCCAGCACATCCAGGATGAAGCCCTCTTCGATGGCCTGCTTCATGGAGTAAAGGTGGAAGGGCTTGAACTGGCCTTCCGCGGTGCGCCGCCCGAACTTCTCCAGGGTGGCCGCCTTGGGCGTGGCCGTGAACGCGAAGTAGCTCGCGTTCTTGCTCATCTGGCGGGCCTTCATGGTGGCCAGAATCACGTCCTGCAGGTCTTCGGGCTCGTCTTCGTCCTCTGCGCCAAGCGTCCTATTGAGCTTGTCGGAGGCGCTGCCGCTCTGCGAGCTGTGGGCCTCGTCGATGATCACAGCAAACGAGCGGTCGGTGAGGTCGCACACCGCGTCGTGGATGAACGGGAACTTTTGGACAGTGGTGATGATGATCTTCTTGCCCAGCTCCAAGTGGCTCTTGAGCTCGGCGGCGCTTTCCGCGTGGGCCACGATATTCTTGGTCTCGGAGAAGAGGCGGATGTTGTCCTTGAGCTGGGTGTCCAACACGCGACGATCGGTGACTACCACCACCGAATCGAACACGTTGCGCGTGCCGGTGGGGTCGTACAGTTCCACGAGCTGGTAGGCGAGCCACGTGATGGAATTCGACTTTCCCGACCCGGCGGAATGCTGCACCAGATAGGTGCGCCCGAGGCCCTGCTGGGCGTCTTGCAGGATTCCACGGACCACATCCAACTGGTGGTAGCGCGGGAACACCAGCTTGCGTTCCTCCTTCTGGGTCTTCTTGTTCTTCTCGATGGTGTACTTGGCGAACTGCTCGACGATATTTGTCAGACTGCGCCGCGAAAGAACTTCTTCCCACAGGTAGGCGCTCTTGGGGCCATTCGGGTTCGGGGGATTCCCCTTGCCGTCGCGGAAGCCCTTGTTGAAGGGCAGGAAGTTGCTGCCCGGCCCCGCCAACTGCGTGCACATGGCGGCCTCGTCGGGGTCCACGGCAAAGTGCACCAGGCAGCGCCCGAACTGGAACAGAGGCTCGGCAGGGTCCCGGTCCTTGCGGTACTGCTGGATAGCGTGGTACAGATTCTGTCCGGTCCAGGGATTCTTGAGTTCCAGCGTGGCCAGCGCCAAGCCGTTCACGAACAAGACCATGTCGATCGACTTGAGCGTATCGGTCTCGGAGAAATGGATCTGCCGGGAAACACTGAACCGATTGGACTCGAAACGCGCCAAGACGTCGGGGTTCAGGTCATTGTAGGGAAGCCGGTAGAGCAGATCCAAGTGGGCATCATCGACATCCAAGCCCTTCTTGAGCACCGCCAGCACCGAATCCTTCTTGATCTTCTTGGCGAGCCTCTCCAGCACCAGCCGCTGCCAGTTGGGCCGCCCCCGCAGCTTGTCCAACTCCTTAGATTGAGTGGCTTCCAGAAATCCCCAGAACTGCACGCGATCGAGGGCGAACTCGCGGTCAAAATCCGTCGGGACGCCTTGGACGTACTCGTCCTTCAGAAGCGCCTTTTCGATCAGGGCTTCGAGCGCGGCTTCGTTGGTCTGGTTGGTCATTTCGGGTTCAGGCCGCTTCCAGATAGCTCAATAGCTGATCTGGAGCCGACCATCGCGAAACGGTGGATATCTGTTCGGCTAGCCGAAAATCCTCTTCGCTCCATACATCGGACGTGTCGTCGAACAAGGAAACGAACTGGATGGCTTCGGCCCCAACGATCAGGTGGTTGAGGTCGGAATACGAAGTGTAGACCTGGCTCACGATGCTGCGTGCAGCGGATCGGCTTCCTGTGCTGAGCACACAGACCAGGGAACTTCTTCGAGGAGTGCGTACATGGAAATCCGGCGTCCAGATTTTGCCAGAACGCCCCGGAATCTTCTCGCCGCGTTCAAAGGAAATCTTCTTTTCGGTGAAGAATTCGGCCACCTCGTCGTTCAGCGATTCCACCAAGCGATTTCGAAACGTGAACCACAGATCGGACACTCGCAGCGCCGCCTGCGAGACACGCGTGACCACGTTGGCGAAATTTTCATCGGGGCGGCATCGGGCGACCAGAACGCCCTTGTAGAACTCGACATTCAACGTCAGACAAATATCGTCAATCAAGGATCTCTGTTTTGGCGACCGCTTGAAGGATGCGGTTTGCATCCGCAGCCATCGCGTTGTTTCCCCGAAATCCGAGACCATGACGATTCCTTCCTGCTCTCGGAAGAACAGGTCGATATTGTCACCGTCCGGATACAGGTACGGGGTCCGAAGTCGCAGATGGTCCCCTTGGATTTCGCAGGTGAACAGGTCGCCGATTTCGCGATGCAAGCGCTGGCAAAGGTCTGCGAGGCTCATAGGAAAAGGTCTCCTGAAAAAGGTGGCGGCGACTGCATCGTTCCGTGATGTGCGATCTTCGCCTCCATGCAGAACTGCTCCCAGACCGCGACCGGATCGTTCGCTGGATGCGTGATGTCCGGTGGCACATAGGCCTCTTTGTCTCGGAATTGCTCGCTCCAGCGGTGCTTGTGCTTTTCGCCGAGCTGAGTGTTCTGGGGGTTGCGATGGTCTTTCCCCAAATCCAGCGCGTAGATCCGGCCTGCCGCCCGGTGAATCACGGCATAGGTCAGCGCCGGGAGCAGCGGATTGTAGCTCCCCTTCAGAAAGAGCGGCCAACCTGCATCGGATCCGATCTCCGCCCGAAACTCTCGACTGGGTGAATGATCCTCATCCTCCACCCACACGATATCGCCATCGATGCGTTTGGATGCATCATGGATCAGGGTTTCAAATTCAGTCTGTGGCAAACTCATGGTTCAGGACCCCAGTGACGGGTGGGATGGGCGTAGGGAGCAAGTTATAAAGCCGATTTTGGCGGGCTTTCGGGCCCATTCAAGCGCACCTTCGTTGGTCTGGCTGGTCATGCGGGGGAGCTTCTCCTTAGACCTTGATTTTACCGGTGACGGCGGAGGCGATGAGTATGGATTGAAGCTGACGAAGGGATTCGATTTCGGATGATTCAGCCGCTACAATTTTTTCGACCTTGGTTGATACTTCACGACAGAAATTGCATAACTGTGCTTGTTCTTCCTTCTTCTTCGGGAATGGGATTTCAAGATTCATAAGGTCGTGCATTTCAATGCTCTCGACTGTGGCGCCAACTTTTGTGATCCGGAAAAGCAGGTCATTTTGAAACCCATCAAACATGAATTGCATGTAATCAGACAAAATCAAATCTTGGAAAATGCCCTTCACGTCTTGATTCAAGGTCACCGGAATCTCCGTAATTGCTGTAGGAATTCTGTTTCTCAACACTCCAGACCGTGCCACAAAAACAAATGATTTTTGAGGCAAAATTTCCAGGTTTGCCCTTTTCGCGCCTGCCAGGGTGACTTTCATCTCCGAATCAACGATGCGTCTTTCTCCCATGTCTTTTGGTGAAACCCAAGGGATCTCACCATTCCAATAACTCTGGTTTCCCATAAACGGAGTTGCGCCACCCACAACTTTTTTGACACAGAACTTGAATTTTTTGATTTCCCAGTGCGCCGGAATTTGTCCGATCCACTCCACTCCGCTGTCGCGCATGGGTGCATCGGGATTCAGGCCGCGGGTGACGGCTTGGTTGATCAGGATGCATTTCTGCTCCTGCAACAGTTCGATCAGCCGCTCCTTCTTGGCGATGGCCGCGTCAATTTCGCCTGTCTTCTTGTCCAGAAAAGCGACGATGCGGGCTTGATCTTCCGGCGGGGGAATCAGGACGGGGAGATCTAGGAACTGCTCTGGATAAAGGCGAAGGCGCGATGAATTCACGCCCGTAGATCGACGCGTGTACTCGGCCACGAAATCCGGAGTCCGGAACAACCAATCCGTGAACTTCGGCAGCAAGGATTCGCGATGCTGCCGATAGACCCCATAAGCAGGGCTTACGATGCCTTGGAGCGGGGATGCCCCCAAAGCGCCCATCCATGCCCACATGGTATTGATGACAAGATCACCTTCATGGCAAAGTTTGGCACCGGTATAATCCTCGGCCATGAACATCGTGATGTTCTTCTCGCTGCGAGGAGTCACTCCAGTCAGGTGTGAAACCGAGAGCAGTTCTTCATCGCCGGATACCGAGCGATCATCGACTTCGCGAAAGACATATTTTGCCCGCAGTACCTCCCAATGCGCCGGGATCTCCCCCAGCCAGTCCACCCCGCTGTCCTTGTAGCTGTCGTAGCGCTGCATCAGCGGGTCCGCTTCCGTGTCACAGCCTGACACAGCTTTGTGTCATAGCGTGTCATAGCTCCACCGCCTGGTAGTAGCGATGGGGGTCTGTCGGACTGGTGCCCACTTCGCGGATCAATCCCTTGTCCACAAGAACCTTGATGTCCCGTTGCAGGGAGCGGCGGCTGATGTCGGGAAACAGGGGCTCGATGCGGGCCAACGTCCATTTGTCGGGGCGTTGCAGGTCCTGGAGCAACACGCTCTGGCGCGGGCTCAACGTGTTCGCTTGGGCCACCACATCCATTTGGATCGCCTGCTTGCCCCGCGCCTTGACTTCCTCCAATTGGGTGGCCAAGCCCGCCGTGAAGAACTCCAGCCAGGCGGTCATGTCCATGCCTTTGTCCCGCACGCTCTGCAGGGCCGCGTAGAACAGGCTGCGATCGCGGTCGTAGAATTCGCTCAGGGTGAACAGCCGTTTGAAGTCGTACCCGGACCGGTACAAGCAGAACGTGGAAAGCAGTCGCGAGGTGCGCCCGTTGCCATCCACGAACGGGTGGATGTGCACCAGTTGGAACTGCGCCAGCCCCGCCACCAGCACCGGGTGGATCTCGCTTCCGCTGCGGACCCACTCGACCAATTCGTGCATCAACGACGCGACCTGCTCGGGTCCGGGCGGCGTGTAGATGATCTCGCGGGTCTTGCTGTTGGCGATGAAGTTCTGGATGGTCCGGTAGCTGCCCGGTTGCGCCGTTCCCCCGCGCACGCCTTTGACCAGGCATAGGTGGAACTCGCGGATCAAGGCCTCTGTGAGCGGACGACCGCCTTGGATGGTATCGGCCACCAACTGGAAGGCTCCTCGATAATTCAGCAACTCGCGAACGTCGTCGCGGTTGGCCTCGGTGACCTCGTGCCCGGCCCACAGACGCTCGGCCTGGTCGATGGTGAGCTGCGTGCCCTCGATGTGCGTGGTGTGGTGCGCCTCCAGAAGCAGCGCGCGCTGACTCATGCGGCCCACCCATTCTTTCGACAAGGTCGCTGCCTCCAGAAAGCCACGCGCCCGCTCGATGGTGGTCAGGTCGGCGGCGATCCGGTTGGTGATGGAAAATCGTGGCGCGAAGTTTGAGTAACTCATTTACGACCCCGCTTCTTCTTGGTCGCGGCCAGGCGGGCTCCGGCTTCCGTGAGCCTGTACTTCTGGCGGGGGCTGCGCGGCGAGGCGGGGTCGGTGCGTTCCACCCACTGGGCCTGCAATGCCGGATCCAGGTAGTTCTGGAGGAAGGTGGGGCGGTGCGACAGTTCCAGCGCCTTCATCAAGTCGCTGGTGGCCAGTTCACGCTTGCCCAGGACCTGCAAGAGGTGCGCTACTTGTTCGGTTACTTGATCGGTTACTTGTTCGGTTCGAGGGGCTTCACGCAGACCGGAAAGCACCGCGTCCAACAGGAATTCGATGAATTCGGTGGAGTCGCCCGCCTTGTCACAACGCCCCAAAACCGCGTAATAGTCGGCCTGGCGGTCGCGCACCACGGTTTCAATGGGTAGCCACGCGAAGAGCGGGTTCCAGTGCGACAGGATCAAGGTCTGCCATAGGCGTCCCATGCGGCCATTGCCGTCCTGGAACGGGTGGATGAACTCGAACTCGTAGTGGAACACGCAACTGGCCACCAACGGATGCACCTCGTTGGAGGCCAGCCAGTCCAACAGGTTTTGGATCAAGGCCGGGACCCGCAAGGCGGGCGGCGCCATGTGCACCACGGCCTTCCCCTGGACAACGCCCACTCCCTTGGATCGGAATGCTCCGGGCTTGTCCACCAATCCGTGCATCAAGATGCCGTGCGCCTCCAACAGATCCTTCCGGCTGGCGGAATTCCACTTGTCCAGCTTCTCGTAGGCGGCAAAGGCGTTGCGCACTTCCTGGATCTCGGAAGGCGACCCCAGCACGCGCTTGCCCTCCAGAACCGCCGTCACCTGTTCCACGGTGAGCGTGTTCTGCTCGATCGCCAAACTCGCATGGATGGTCCGGATCCGATTCCCACGCCGCAACTGCGGCGAGGTGGGCGCCTGCGCCTCCATCCGACTCACCGCCACGGCAATGTCTGTCACCAACCCCAGCGTCTTGGGGGTGATGGTGAAGGGGGGGCGGGTCAAGCCTGGACTCCCACGAAGCGCACCAGCTCCTTGAGCAGGCCTTCGGTCTCGGTTTCCAGTTGCAGGATTTCTCGGGTGACGGTCTCTAGGCTGCGCAGCGGCTTGTGCTGGTAGAAGTACTTGTTGAAGCTGATCTCATACCCGATCACTGTCTTGTCCAACGCGAGCCATGCGTCGTTCACATGCGGGCGCACCTCGCGCAGGAAGTATCCGTGGATCACCTGGGCGGCGGGAGCCTTGGGATCGCGATCGAGAGGAATGTTCTCAGTGTCGCGCAGTTCGCTGTCCGATTCGTATTCCAGATATTCACCTGCCGTTGCAGAAGGCCAGTAGCCATGGTCGCCCAACTGGTCGGTTGTGGCGCCCAGTTCCTTCTGAAGCTCCTTGAGCTTGGCCCCGGCCAACTTGTGGACTTTCTTGACCACCTTGGCGGCCCGCTCGTCGCGCCAACTCACGGAGGACAGAATCTGTTTTCGCTCCTGCGCCGACAGGTCGAGCTTCAATTCCTTCACGGTCTTGTCGACCAGTGCCTCGAACGCGTTGTAGTCCATATGTTCGGCGGCGCCGATCTTTGTCGCCAATTTCTGACTTGCTTCCAGGATCTGCTTCTGGGAGAGCCAAGTCTTCTCGCTCAGCAACTCCTTGCGATTCTTGGGCGAAAGCGCAATCTCCTCGCGCTCCAGATGCGCCTCGATGGCTTCGGCGTGGGATTTGAGATCGGTGTACACCTTGTCGCCGTACTTCCCGAACGCCCATTCCATGATCTCCTGCATGCCGGGAGTGAAGCGGAGCGTGGCGATGCGCTCGGGTGTGAACTGTGCGGCCAGGCGCAAGGGCCGCTCTACCGTGACCTTGTAGTACCCGAAGTCCCGGTTTTGGAAGACCTTCGAGATGCCATCATTGGGCATCTCCTGGTAGAGCCTTGTGATTTCGTGCAGGTGGTCGTCAGAGAATTCGCAGTTCTTGGCGCCCAGGTTCTTGCGCAGCTTCTGGTACAGGTTGGATGCATCGATCAGCTGCACCACGCCCTTGCGGGAATCCACCTTGCGGTTGGAGAGCAGCCACACGTAGGTGGTGATGCCGGTGTTGTAGAAGAGGTTGTTGGGAAGCTGGATGATGGCTTCCAACAGGTCGTTTTCCAAAATGTGGCGGCGGATGTTGCTTTCGCCACTGCCTGCGTCGCCCGTGAACAGGGCCGAGCCGTTGTGGACCGACGCGATCCGCGATCCGCTGGGCGAATCGGAGGGGCGCTTCATCTTGTCGACCATTTCCATCAGGAACAGAAGTTGTCCGTCGGAGGAGCGCGGCACCGCGGGTTCCCAGCTCCATTCGTTGGCAGCGTAGTCGGTCAGATGCACCTGGAAGCGGTGGTCCAATACCTCCTTGCCTTCCACGATCCCCTTCTGCTCGGTCTTCCACGACTTTCCGTACGGCGGGTTCGTGAGCATGAAGTCGAAGTGCTTGCCGGAAAAGTCGTTGGTGGCCAGCGTGGACACGCACAGGATGTTCTCGGGGTCGTTCCCCTTGATCATCATGTCGGACTTGCAGATGGCGTAGGTCTCGGGGTTCACTTCCTTGCCGTACAGATACACACCCACCTTGGCCTTGATCTCGCCGTCGGGATCGGTCACGAAGTCCTGCGACTCGGTGAGCATTCCCCCCGATCCGCAGGCGGGATCGTAGATGGTGAGCGGATTGGGAAGCCGGTCCTTGACAGGGATGAACACGAGATTGGTCATCAGCTTGATGACCTCGCGCGGCGTGAAGTGCTCGCCGGCCTCCTCGTTGTTCTCTTCGTTGAACTTGCGGATCAGCTCCTCGAACACGTAGCCCATGCCCAGGTTCGAAAGCCCGGGTTGGGTGCGCCCGTCAGGTCCTTTGCGATCTTCTGGCCCCAGGTTGATCTCTTCGGACACGAACTTCTCGATCACGTCATGGAGAACGTCGGATTGGGCCATCTTGCGCACCTGGTTGCGCACGTCGAACTTCTCGACGATTTCCTTCACGTTCCCGGAGAAGCCGTCCAAGTAGTTCTTGAGGTTGGCCTCCAGTTGGGATGGGTTCCCCAAGAGCGAACGCAAGGTGAATCGCGAGGTGTTGTAGAACACGTACCCCGATGCATCACGCAAGGCGGCAGGATCCGGGTCGGCCATCCCGAGTGTCTTGCGCTGGAATTCGTCTTCCTTGAGCACCGCCTCCTTGGTGGGCTCCAGCAGGCAATCCAAGCGCCGCAGAACGAACATGGGCAGGATCACGTCGCGGTATTTGCCCCGAACGAACACATCCCGCAGGCAGTCGTCGGCAATGGACCAGATGAAGGAGACGATCTTGTTGTGGGCGGAGTGGTCCATGTTCAGCAGTCTTCCCGGTATTGATGGCTCCCGGCGATTCGCCCGGAACCCGCTCGCCTAGTGGCTTAGAATGTAGAACGAGCTCATCTCCCTCTGGGCCGCATTCACAATCGGTTTCAGGGCATTTCACCACCCTGGAAGGTCCCGTGTCAGTGCACCTCTCCATGGACTTCCTCCTGGACCCGCCACTGCGCAAGATGCTGGAAGGCGTCGTGGCCGTCGAGTCCGAATTCGCGGGCCGGGGCAGAAGCGTCAGATCGGGGAATTGTCCCATCACCGCTAGAGTCGCCTGGAGCCACGCGAAATTTCCGCCCCTGCAGTGCTGATACTTCCGGCTACTTGATCGCTTACTTAGTCGCTTATCCAGCGTTGAACGCTCTCGACCAGGGCCAACACCAATCTCCGGGTGCTCCCTTTTTCGATCTACTTTCCCTCCCAGGGTGAGAGTACCGGGCCGCGCCCGAGATCGTTCCTCAGCATCTGCCGGACGCGGAGCCACTGCCTGGGCGCAAGCGTGCTGAAAGACTCGGCTTTCGCCGGGATGGCGGTATCTTTGCCCCCACTCATGGCCATTCTCTCCTTTCGCGACGTTTCCTTCCAGTTCGACGGCATTGCCCTTTTGGACAAGGTCCGCTTTTCCATCGAACGCGGCGAGCGCGTCTGTCTGACGGGCCGCAACGGCACCGGCAAGTCCACCCTCATGCGCCTGGTCACCCACGAGCACGAAGTGGACGCGGGCGAGATCGTGCAGGACGCATCGGCGCGCATCTGCTACCTGCCTCAAGACATCCCCGACATTGAGGGCACGGTGTCGGAAATTGTCCGACAGGGTGTTGCGCACCACGAGGAAGAAGCCTCCTGGAAAGCCGAGATCGAAGCCGAGCGCTGGGTGGAGCGGGCGGGACTTCCCCCTGACGCCCTCTTCTCCGAGCTTTCCGGTGGGCAGAAGCGCCGTGTCCTTCTGGCTCGTGCCCTGTCCGGCGAACCCGACCTCCTGCTGCTGGACGAGCCCACCAACCACCTGGATATCGATTCCATCGCCTGGATGGAAGAGGTGTTGCTCTCCACCGGCACGGCGCTTCTGTTCGTGACCCACGACCGGGCGTTCCTGAAGCGCATCAGCACCCGCATCCTGGAGCTGGACCGCGGCCGCATGTTCGACTGGGCCTGCGACTGGGATACGTTCATCGTGCGCAAGGAAGCGATGCTCGAGGCCGAGGAGAAGACCTGGTCGGAATTCGACAAGAGGCTCGCCGAAGAGGAAGCCTGGATCCGCAAGGGCATGAAGGCCCGCCGGGCCCGCAACGAAGGCCGCGTGCGCGCGCTGGAGCGGATGCGACGCGACCGGACCGACCGTCGCGAACGCTCGGGTGCGGTGCAGATGAAGATCTCCGAGGCCGAGAAGTCCGGCCGCAAGGTCGCCGAGGCCAAGAACGTCTCCTTCGCCTGGAATGATGAAAAACCCTTGTTCCGGAATCTGTCCACCATCATCAGCCGCGGCGACAAGATCGCGCTGTTGGGTCCCAACGGATCCGGGAAGACCACGCTCCTGCGCACCCTGCTGGGAGAGTTGACTCCGACGTCAGGATCTGTCGTACTGGGCACGAACCTGGAGATCCTGTACTTCGATCAGATGCGCGACCAGATCGATCCCGAAGCGACGGTGCGCGACAATATTGGTGAAGGGCGCGAGACCATCACCGTGGGCGGCCAGCCACGGCACGTCATGAAGTACCTGCAGGAATTCCTGTTCAGCCCAGAAAAGGCGATGCAGAAGGCCAAGGGCCTCTCCGGCGGCGAGCGCAACCGCCTCCTGTTGGCTCGCCTATTCACCCGGCCCGCCAACGTGCTGGTGCTGGACGAGCCCACCAACGACCTGGATGCGGAAACGCTGGACCTGTTGGAAGACCTTTTGGTGGAGTTCGACGGCACCGTGATTTTGGTGAGCCACGACCGCGAATTTTTGGACAACGTCGCGACCTCCGTTTTGGCGATCGGATCCGACGGGATCGTCACCGAGCATGTGGGTGGCTGGTCGGACTGGAAACGTGAAATCCTCGCCCGCGAGGCGGTCGAGCGTGAGCGCCTGAGCCGCGAAAGCTTTGTGGCCGCGAAAAACACTGCGGCACCTCCTCCCCCCAGCGTCAAGAAGCTCTCCTACAAGGAAGCCCGGGAGCTGGAGGCGTTGCCCGCTCGCATCGAGGAGCTGGAAGCGCAGCAAGCGAAGCTCGGGGTTGAGATGGCCGCGCCTTCGTTCTACCGCAAACCTGCAGACGAAATCGCGCAAGCCAATCGCTCGCTGGCGGAGCTGGCTGCCGAGATCACACAGGCCTACGCGCGCTGGGAGAAGCTGAGCGGGTAGGCCTAGGACCTTGGGGCGCTTAGAAGCGCAGAGTCAGCTGTCCAGAGGGCGCAAAACCCAAAGCGGCGTGCCAGCCCAATCCCGCGTCGATGCCCCAGGAATCGCCCAAGTACCCCAATCCAAACGAAGGACGCGCCTCGGGGCGGCCCACGGGAAAGCCTGTGCGCAAGGAGAGTCCGTTCCATTGGGCTTCCAAAGCCACGGGCACCACTAAGTCTTCGTCGGCCACCTTCCGCACGTCCGCCATCGGGATCACGGTCCAATCGCCCCATTTCTGCGCCCAGGACACGCCCAGCTGAACTACGGCGGGCAATCGCTCTCGGTATTGACCCGAGGTGGTCCCCATGCCCAGATTTTCCACGGCAAGTCCAACGCCCAAAGGGAAGGCTCGCGGGGCCCAGCGCAATCC
>OCZT010006298.1_pt1 | contig 11751 bp, 3 predicted proteins | sample 1539031 | NCBI WGS metagenome assembly OCZT01 (sample SAMEA3539308, study PRJEB22396) | soil metagenome | biome: tundra; feature: field; material: soil | place: USA | collected 2010-05 | depth 0.15 m
CGCCTGGTAAAAGCACCAGTGGTTGGGGATGTCGAAGGCGGTGGCTCGCGGGGCGGCGACCGTGACGTTGCATGGAGAAATCACCCCGGCGTTGAACCCGCTGACCGCGATCGGATAGGCGGCTGACGCGCTCAGCACTGAGATCACGACCCGGCGATTCAACTCAGTCTGAGTAGGGTCGTCCAGGTTAGTGATGTTCATGAATAGCTCGAATTGCACGGCGAGCATGGTGTTGGTGGCGAGCCGGTTATAGTCGAGCAGCGTGTTGTTTGCCACGCTGACAGCGCCGTTGGGGTCCACCGAGAAAGTGCTGCCGGTATTGCCGGAAACAATCGTGTAGGCCAGCAGGTTGGTGTTGCTGCTGGCAGGCACCGTGCCGACGAGGGTGTCATTGGCGGAATGTTCGACGACGCTCAGGCGCGTGGGCAGGCGGCCGCCGGTGACCCAGCCGGCGATCGAGTAATAGCCCAGGCTGGCGTAAGAACTGAAACCGTCGATGAAGGGGTTGTTTCGGCCCGCGCCGGTCACCCTGAACGTGTAGGTGCCGGCGGGAAGATTTGAACTAATCGTCGCGGACAGGACGGACTGAGGGTTGTTGCTGGCGATGATCGTGTCCGAGGCGTCGGCGAGCGTGGCCATCACTGCCAGGTCAGCCCAATCGGCGACCGGGTTGGCGGTCAGGGTGACCTGGCCGCCGCTGGTCGTGAACTGGAAAGCATCCGTGTCACTCGTTCGTTCGATTACTCCTTGGGCCGAAGCGCTGAGGTTGGTGAAGATTTCCAGGTAACGCGACGTGGCCAGCGTGCTGCCGGTATCATCTGGACGGTAGGCAACATTGTTATTCTGCGTGGTGATGATGTTCAACTCATCCTCGTGGTTGTTGGCATACTGATACTCGCCTTTGGCCCACGTGGCGACCGGTTGGTAGTAACCTACTCCCATAATCGGTGCCCAGCCGGTCGCCCCGCTGCCCTGTCCGCTGTAATACTCATTGGTGGTGGTGCTGGAGATGCTGCCCTGATGGCCCAAGCCCAGTGTGTGGCCCGGCTCGTGCGCACCGACTTCCGCGCCATCCTTGCCTGATGTATAGACCGACCAGCAGGGCGTGTCGCTGCCCCAGTTCCAGGAGCCGACGTAGGCCACGCCCGCCGCCGTCACCGGCGTATCCGTGAAACAGCAGCGTTGGCGGCTGTTCGCGGGGGCGGCTAGATAGACTTTGATGTCGGTCGTCACGTTGATGTTAAACGGCATGTAATCTTCCGCCACTCGTTTCCAAACGTCCTTGATCGTGGTGTTATTCACGTTGGCTGGTTTGGAATAAGCGATGCCGCCCCAGGTGGGCGTGTATCCGCCAAAGAAGTCCAGCAGCAGCACGGCGGACGAACCGGGATAGCTTTGCAGCGAAACAATGTTGCTGTTGTAGCTCGGCGCGTAGAGCGCTTCATTATCAGGCCGCAGCGGCGGCATCGCGGCGGTGACATTGGTGTCGGCGCCCGCCTGTCGGCGCGGCAGGCCCAGGCAAACCACCTCGTCCAGGCGCCGTTGCCACAATTCGGGAGTGCCGTCCGGCCCGGTTGGCTCGATCCGATACGCGGTGCGGCTGGCCGGGAATTCCACCACCCCGACCGCCTTGCCCGCCTTGCCCTCGAGCGGCGGCGTCAGGAAGAAGAATTTGCCCGTCTCGGGCTCGGTGAGTTCGCCGGAGAGATAGACCAGTTCCCCGGCCCGATACTGGGAAATACGAATCGTGCCCGACGCCATGCGGCCCTCGGTGAGTTCAAAACGGATCGCCTCCCCATCGGCGGCAGTTGGGCGCCGCTTTAGGAAGTCGAGGTCCCAGGCACGTTTCGACTTGCCGGGCTCGCGCAACGCGGTGGCATAGGGGTTGCCGTCCGGATTGGACGCGCGCGCGCCGGGTTGGTTGGCGGCATGGGCGGTGAAGTTGGTGCTGGCTGGCGCAAAGCGCTCCGTCGGTTTCGGAACCGCTGGACCTGACCGAGCAACGGCAGCCTGTGGAGATGTTGCTGCTCCGCCTCGCTTCAGGCGAGAATGGGAGAAGCTGAAATACAATCCGGCAACGATAATCGCCGCCAGCCCGACAAAGAGCGCCGTGTGTTTGTGCATAGAAAGAGGTCAGGAAGCGGTCCCCCGCCTCGGCGGAGTTTCGATTGGTGCTTGCCGATTATTGAATTGAAAGGGATTTGCCTTTTGCGCCCCGCCGATTCATTGATGCTGCGCGACTGAGTGCAAATTGCATTTCGGTCTGAATCATCAGGTTCCGAGGCTGCCAAAGGGGAGTTGTGATGTCAAACGCAATGCTTCCTTAACAGGGAATGTTGGGCGGCCGGAGCACAAGCTCAAAACGCGCAGGCCGGAAGCAGCCAGACCGCTTCCGGCCCACTTGATTCTCCAAGTAACTGATTGCTCCCGCAAACGTTACGGCAGGGGAGCCGTCAAGGTAGCTGCACGACGTGGTAGAAACGCCGACCGGCCGTGGCCGTCGTATCGGTGTAGCTGGCCGTACTGCCGCTCGCGGTGACGTTCGACGTGAGCGTGGTCCAGGAAACATCGGTGAGATTGAGCTTAAAATCGATCTGGTAGGTCTTGCCGCTGATGGACAGCCACATCAGCGAGACAGAGTTATTGGTCTTGGTCACCGAGGTAATGAACGGCACGTCAGGGGTTACAAATCCCGCGGCGTCAATTCTGCCTGGGGCATTATGGTAATTTGCGAACTGAATTTGCCCCAGTTGCGTCGTCGTAAGCCCGGCGGAGTCGGTGCCAAAGCGCAGCTTGGTTTTGCCAAAGACATAATTGGTTATCACCAGGGCAACGGGTCCCGGATTGGAATCGCCAAACACTGGACTGGCGGAGGAGTACCAGTTGTTTGTGCTGCTGTCGCCGGCAAATACCAGGGAGCCTTGTCCATTTACAAGCTCGTCGAAGTGCCATTGGCCGGGTCAGAGTCCGGACGGCATCCCACCTTCTACCGGCAATACGGTGACGTTTTTGGATGGGGATGCGGGGTTGTGATTGCGGCCGCGGGAGCGCAGCGGCTGAATCGGCGTCGCGGTCGAAAAGCCGCGCCCAGCGGAAAAGCCGTCCGAAAGTGAATTGGATAAGCGTGCCTGATCAAAAATGAGGTCCGGAAGGGGGTCTATGGTACCAGGGTATGTCCAGGGTGGTACCAGGGTGCCCCCAGACCAGCCCGGGGGCGGCGGGAGAGGGGGGTTGTATTCACAATGCTTATCGTGGCTTGCCGTGCTTGACGCCTTTGCTCGTATCGAGAACCATGCTGGCGATTCAACTGATTCGGATCTATGCAACGCGCAGAGCAGAGCCATTTGCCAGACGTTCAAGCCGTGGCGCAGGAGGCGCCATAGGCGGGAGCTTTGGCGTCAGATCCTGTGGAACTGTTTCATGCCAGTCCGTGGGTGCCGGTCGAGTGGATCAAGGCCCACGGCGTCGAGCCGCGCGGGCTTTGGTACTCCGACGAACTGAATCTTGGCCCAACGCGGGCGTCCGCGGGGACGTGCGCCTTTGCCCAGGCGGTGGTCCAGTTCGCCGAAACACACCCGGAGAAGGCGGTCCTGCTCACCACCCATTGCGACCAACTGCGCCGGGGATTCGATACGCTTGCCGATTCGCCGCCGGGCCGGTCGTTTCTCTTTAATCTGCCCGCCACCTGGCAAAGCTCCGTCGCCGAGCGTCTGTATGACAGCGAGTTGGAACGGTTGAGCCGGTTCTTGCTGGCTCTAGGGGGGCATCTGCCTGCGCCGGAGGCGCTCCGCCAAACCATTGACGCCTACGCGCTGGCGCGGAAGACATTGCTCGCGCAAGCGGCGGTTTGCCCGGCGCGCGCCCACGCCGAGGCGATCGCCCGGTTTCATTGGACCGGCCCGCCCGCGTCCACGGCTCCCAGCGCAGCGGCACCTGGGCCGAGTTCCGCTGTCCCGATTGCGCTGCTCGGCGGCCCTTTACCGCGCGCTCAATGGCCACTGATCGAGGTCATGGAAAGGGCGGGCGCCCGCGTGGCTCTCAATGGAACGGAAGCCGGCGAACGCAGCCTCTGGACCGGCCCGTCATCGGAAGTTCAAGTGCCAGCCGACGCCGCTACATTGGCTTCCATGCGGTTGTGGCTGGCGCGAAGTTACGTGCGCCATTGCGTGGATGTGTTTCAACGGCCCAACACCCGCCTCTACGCTTGGTTGAAAGAACATCTGGCCGCGCGGGCGGTTCGGGGAATCGTGCTGTGGCACTACGTCGGCTGCGATCTCTGGCGAGCGGAGGCCCAGTCCCTGCGCGAGGCTTTCGGCTTGCCCTTGCTGTTGCTGGACGCTGGTGACGCGTCGCCGGCCTCCGCCCGCGATAATGGGCGCGTCGAAGCCTTCATGGAGTCCCTCATTCAGAGGCCGGCATGAGCCCACGTAAACTGACGCTTGAGGAATGGGACCGGCACTACCAGGAACTGGTCGCGGCGGGCCTGCATGAGCCGGCGTATGGGGGGCCCTTGAGCCGGCACCTGGCGCTGGAGGGCGACCTGCGCTTGCGGCAGTTGCGGTTTGACGATTCGCCGGCGGCCTTGCGCCTCTGGAATTTCCTCCTCACCGAAAACCAGCGCCTCGCGGAAGCTCGCGCCGCCGGGGAGCGGATTGTAGGGACTATGAAGGACCTCGGGACGGTGCCCGTGATGGTTTACGCCCTGCCTGGCCTGCGTGCGTTCTATCCCGATGGCGCGTGGTGGACGCCTTGCCTCATGGAGTGTAGTGACGGCCTGCTGCGCCAGGCTGAGGCCGAGGGGATTGACGCCTCGTTTTGCCCGGTCCGGGCGATGCTCGCGGCCTTTCAGAACCAGCAGCACTTCCCCAGACCCGATCTCCTGGTGTGCAGCACGGGCTCGGTTTGCGATGACTTTTCCGCCATTGCCCAGCGGCTGGAGCGAATGGGCTTCCCCATCACGTGGTGGGAAATGCCCCGGCGCCGGGCGCCGGAAGCGCAGGAAGCCGCCTGCCCATTGCCGGGCGGGCTCACTGCGCCGCAATGCCAGGTGGACTGCGTTCGGCAGGAGCTCGAACGCGTTGCCGAACTCCTGGGCCGGCTGGCTGGCCAGACGCTTACAACTGAACTCCTTGCCGAAGGCATTCGCCAGGCCAACCAGGTGCGTCGGCGGCTTGGGGCATTGCGCCAAACCGTTTATGGTTCTGTGGGCGCGCCCCTTCCTGCCCTGGAGATGCTGGTGGCGGAGATGCTCGCCATCCATTTCTGCTCAGACCGTTCTCAGACTCTGCAAGTTCTCACCGACCTGCTGGAGGTGGCCGTGGCTCGCCGGAACCTGGGCCAGTTTGTCGTCGGTGAAGCCGCGACGCGCATCTACTGGGTCAATCCGGTCGCCGACCTCCGCGCCATGAATCTGTTGGAAGACTGGGGCGGGCGTATTTGCGGTTCCGACTACATGTTCACGCACGCGCTGGATCCGATCCCCGAGGACCTGCCGCCTCTGGAAGCGCTCGCGCGCACCGCGCTGGCGGACCCGATGGTCGGCTCGACGCAAGAGCGGGCCAGGCGAATTGTAGCAGACTGCCGCACCTGCCGGGCTGAGGCGGTGGTAATTTCGAGGATTCCTGGCGCCAGTCATTGCGCCTGGGAGGGAGCAAGCCTGCGGTCAATCATCCGCCGGGAGTTGGACCTGCCCACTATCGAACTGGAGATCCCCCCAATCTGCGATGCGATGCTGCCCACCCTCGCCGGCCGCATCCAAGCCCTCATTGAAACGGCCCGCGCCCGGCGTCCTGCCGTCTCGACTTAGTTAGCTTGTGGTGGGCTCTGTGTGCCCTCAAACGCACACTTCCCAATGTAGGGCCGTTGAGGTACTGTTTCGCCAGTTACTCTGAACTGAATGCCGGCTAGCCGGAAGGTGCGAACGTTGGTTCGCGCCCAGGAAAGGGACTTTTGAAGCGGTTTGCGATCCGTGCAGGAATTATCTTTCTGTCGGTGCTGGCCTTCTTGGCTTGGTGGCACTTTTCACGCCTCGCACCTTGCGCCGCTACTGCGGGTTCCGACCCACCTCAGGTGCTCGCCGCTGCGCACGTCGTTACTGCTTCCCACACAATCCGCAACCCCCATCCCGCGATACCACTACAGTCAAGCCTCAACACGCAGCCGGTCCCTCCGCCCGCCCCCTCCGCTTTCACTGACTTCTCGCGCTGGGCGGAACAATTTCTGGCTGGGGAGGCCTCCGCAAGCGCAGCCCGAGGCGCCGCGCTAGCATGGAAACGCCGCGAGGCCATGGTCGAGCTGATCAGGTCCGACCCGCAAAAGGCCCTGGCGCTAACGGTGCCCTTTGGCTGGCGCAGCGCACTGCCGGCGAGCGTGAGCCGGTTTTTCGAGCAGCAGGTTGATGGGCGGGGCGCGCTGGATGTCGTTATGGCGGAAGACGTCGAACACCGCCATGAGCGGATGCTTCGATGGGCCCGCGTCAACGGGCAAAAGTATGAAGCCTTCGTTTATGGGCGGCGGCTCCGCCAGGGGTGCCAAGCGCAGATTCCACTGCACGGCATAGTTCTCGACGGGAAGATGGCGGTGTCGGCCGAGCCGATGCGATTGCTGGGTCCGGGCGAGGCCGATGCCTTGGCGAAGGCACGGGGCCAGGCCCTCAGCCAGAACTGCGGCGTTTGCGGGGCGGCGGCCAATCTGGGGCAACAGGGGTTGGCAGCCGACATCGGCGGCGAGCTGGCGTGCTTTTGCGGCCCCGCACACGCACAACTGGTTACCCAACATTCGGTGATGGCGGAGGACAGCAGCGGCGGCGGTGTCCGCCCCTTGGCGGTCACCGATCAGTCGGCCGACAATGATAGTTGGACGCATGGCGAAAAGCCGCTGCTCTACATGCGGCTGAATTTTCCCGATGACCTCACCGAGCCGGTTTCAGAAGCCGACGCCTACAACCAGATGGTGGGCGTCAACGCCTTTTACGCGGAAGGCTCTTACGATCAAACCTGGCTCACGGCGACGGTGACGCCGTTACTGACGCTGCCCCAAATCAAGGCCTGGTACGGCACTACCGGCGTCGGGGCGCTGCTCGACGACGCGCGTGCCGCCGCCCGCCTCGCTGGGTATGACACCGCCAATTACGCGTTCGACATCGCTTGTTTCACCTCGGTCTCGGGGAAGGACTTCAGCGGCTGGGCCGGCCTGGCCTATGTGCACGGCAAGGGAGTTTGGCTGCAAAGCACCGGTGTGGGAGTCACCGCGCACGAACTGGGGCACAATTACGGGTTGATGCACGCGAATTTCTGGGACACCTCGATGAACAACTTCACCCTCGGCACAGGGCTGGGAACCAACACCGAATACGGCAACCCCTACGACACGATGGGCGCGGCGTCGGCTGGGAATAACCAGTTCAGCTCGATGTTCAAGAACTTCCTGGATTGGCTGCCGAATACGGCCGTGGCCGACGTCAGCACCAACGGCGTCTATCGGATTTATCCCTTCGATGTGCCGAGCCGCGAACCGGGGCGCTTTTACGCGGCCACTGTCCGCAAGGATTATCAACGCGATTACTGGGTCGAGTTCCGCCAGAAGTTCACGTATAATCCGTGGCTGCAATATGGGGTGTTGCTGAATTGGTCGCCGTTCGACCAGAGCAAGGGAGGCAGCGATTTGATCGACACGACGCCGGGCACACCGCAGGGACGCACCGACGCAGCAGTGGTGGTCGGGCGGACGTTCAGCGATCGGCAGGCCGGCGTTCACATCACGCCGCTGGAGCGCGGAGCCACGGGCACCAACATCTGGATGGACGTGCAGGTGAACCTGGGCGGGTTTCCAGACAATCAGCCACCTGTGTTGCAAGTGGAGGTATCGCCCACCAATGCCACTCCCGACATGCTGGTTCATTTCCATGCCACCGCTTCCGACCCGGACGGGGATACGCTGGCCTACGCCTGGACGTTCGATGATGCAACCTTTTCGACCAATAATTTGCCGTGGACCTTCAAGAGCTTCCCCGCTGGTGAACATGTTGTCCGGTGTGTGGTGAGCGACATGAAAGGCGGGGTCGCCAGCGCCAACGCGGTCGTGACCGTGGGCGAGCCAACGGGCAGCCGCATCACGGGTGTGGTGCGAGACCCCAATGGAGCGCCGGTCGAAGGGGTGCGCGTGGATAACAGTCCCGATACCAATGCCTCCACTTACGTCGGCGGCTACACCGACAGCGATGGCCGTTACGTGATTACGGGCGTCTCGGGCGACATCAACCTGTACGCCTTTAATTATGGCTACGTCCTCACCAACCTCACGTGGGCCAATCCGATTACGGCCAGCTCGAACATCCTGGCCGCGGACTTTATCGCCATCCCGCTGACCACCGTCAGCATCGCCGTCACTACCAACCAGGTCCCGGAGACCAGCACGGCGACGAATTACTTCATCCTCACGCGCACGGGTGACACCACGACGAATCTGACAGTGAACCTTAACCTGTCGGGCTCGGCAGCGGTCGGCGTGGATTTCAAGTTGAACCCGGCATTGACCAGCGGCACGAACTCCATCGACATTCCCCCCGGAACGAACGCGCTCTGGGTCGCCTTCCGGACCATCAAGGATTCGCTCGTCCGCGGCCCACAAACGGCCACGCTGACGATTGCGGATGATCTGACGAACGTGGTTGGCTCGCTGGGTGAGGCAACGATTACGATCCTCGACGATGATGCGCCGAGCAGGTCGGCGGTTTCGGTCGTGGCAACGACGCCCTCGATTTCTGAGAATGGGACGGACCTTGGCCAGTTTGTCTTTTCCCGCGACGGCAGCACGCAAACTCCGCTCACGGTATTCTATTCAGTCAGCGGCACCGCGGTCCCCGGTGCCAACTACACCAGCCTGCTGGGTGTCGTCGTGATACCTGCCGGCCAAAGCAGCGCCGTTGCCCAGTTCCAGCCGCTCGATGACCGGAACGTTGGGCCGGATACTACCGTGATTGTCACCCTGTCCGCGAATGCCGCCTACACCATCGGCGGTTCGCCGGCGCAGGTCACGATCCTCAACGATAATCTGACGACCGTGACCATCTTCCCGACCGGCGCGGACGCCGCCGAACCTTCTACGCCCGGCAGGTTCACAGTGAAGCGGGACGGGGACCTCAACCCCGACCTGGTGGTTTATTACAACGTGAGCGGCACGGCCACGAGCGGCTTGGACTACGTGCCGCTGAGCGGTTCGGTGATTCTCCCGGCAGGGGCTAGCTCGGCGGATATTGTGCTGACCCCACTTGATGACAATCTGCTCGAAGGGGATGAGTCAGTCATTCTAGCTCTCACCAACAACGCCAGCTATAATGTCGGCACGCCCGGCAGCGCGACGCTGTTCATCCACGACAAGTCAAAACCTAGCATCACCATTACCACCACTGCCGATACCGCCTCCGAGCCAGGCGATCAGTTCGGCACGTTCCAAATCTCGCGCGGCTCGGTGAAGAATGGGAATCTGACGGTCTATCTGGCGATCAGCGGCACGGCCATGAATGGCATCGATTATGTGCCCATCGACAACACGGTGGTGATCCCCGACGGGTCGAGCTCCGTCTCGGTGGATATCATTGCGTTTGATGACCTTATCCTGGAGCCGATCGAGGATGTCATCCTGACGCTGCTCGCCAACACCAATTACAACCTGGGTTCGCCGCTCCAGGCGCGCGTGATGATTCTGGATGATGATGCGAACAGCGTGCCCGGGGTTGGGTTTACCTTCAGCACTTCCAGCGCGCCGGAAAGTCAGTCGCCGGGCATCAGCGTCTCGCTCAGTCAGACCTCCTCGGTGCCCATTACGGTGAATTACCGGGTCATCGGTGGCACCGCCTCGACCAACGATTATACGCTGCCGCCCGGCCCAATGACCTTCGATCCGGACGAATTGGCTAAATCGCTGCCTCTCACCATCAAAGACAATTCAATTCCCCAGCCCAATCGCACAATCCGGCTGGCACTTTATGACCCCATCAATGCCACCCTTGATGGCATCAAGATTCACACTTACACAATCCTGGACGACGATACTAACGCGGTCAGCATCACGGCCACGACTGCCAGCGGATCTGAGACCGGGCCTGCGGCGGGCAATTTCCGGATATCCCGCACCGGCAGCACCGCCGCGCCGCTCCTGGTCAATTTCCAGGTCACCGGCACTGCCAGCGCCCCGACCGATTACGCGCCTCTCGGCACGTCCGTAATCCTCCCCGCGAGCGCCGCGTTTGTTGATCTCCCGGTTTTGCCCGTGGGTGACCGGACCGTGGAACTTCCTGAAACCGTTGTCGTCACTCTCATCAGCGCCTCGGGTTCAAGGATCGTCTCCCCCAGCGTCGCCACGGTAACGATTAACGACAATGATCCCAACTCGCTGCCGGTGGTCACGGTCACCTCCACCAATCATCCGTATGCGGTCGAAGGCGGCAGTAACGGCGAGTTTGTTTTCTGGCGCTCCACGACCGCCGGCCCGTTGACGCTCTATTTCTCGCTTGGCGGCACGGGTCGCGGCGGCTTGGACTACGTCGCTCTCCCGGACTCGATTACCATCCCGGATGGCCAGGTTTCCGTGTCGGTGCCGGTCCAAGCCATTGATGACACGTTGGTGGAAGGTGAGAGGACCGTGGTGGCAGACCTCACCGTACTTGGCACGTATCGGGTCAGCTATCCCGCGTCGGCGATTGTCACCATCCAGGACAACGACCAGCGGGTGCGAATCGATGCCAGTGATTTCACCGCCGCCGAGCCCGGAACCGATAGGGGCGAATTCACCTTCACACGATTCGGAACCACCAACGCGGATGTGCGGGTCTTCTATTCGATCAGCGGCACAGCCGGCAACGGGGTGGATTACGTCGCTATCTCCAACTCGATCATCATCCCGACCGGCAGCTTGTTCGCTACGCTGCCAATCATCGTGATAGACGATACGCTCGTCGAAGGGCCGGAGACGGTCACGTTGACGTTGCAGTCCGCCCCGGCCTATTTCGTGGATACCCCGAGCAGTGCCACGGTGATCATCAATGACGACGAACCGATGCTAACCATCACCGCCACCGTGCCCGAAGTGGTCGAGGGCAGCCAGACCCCGGGCGTTTTGACCGTCACACGCAGCGGTGATCCCAAATACACCTTTACCGCATATCTGGCGGTCGGCGGAACCGCGACTTACGGCGTCGATTATCCGCCGTTTCTCACCAACATCTACTTCTCCTACGGGGTGACTTCGATTGACCTGCTCATTTCCCCCACCAATGAACTGGTCATCGAAGGCCCGGAGACCGTCACGGCCATGTTGTTGCCAGACCCGGCCTACAGCATCCTCTCGCCCAGCAACGCGCTGGTGACCATTCTTGACGCGGGCACCAACCTCGCCCCCGTGGTCAACATCACGAGCCCCACGGCCAACGTCGTTTTTCTCCTCGGGAGCAACGTGAATATGATTCTCGAAGCCATGGTGATGGACGACGGCGACACCAATGCGCTCACGTATTGGTGGAGCAAGGTCAGCGGACCCGATTCGCTTGCTTTCGGCGACACCAACCAGGCCAGCACCACCGTTAGTTTCACGAATGCCGGCATCTATGTGCTCAGGTTGACGGCTGACGATGGCCAGCTCCAGAGCTTCGCGGAAGTCACGGCGGTGGTGGGGGCCGTCGAGTTGCTCTCCACCAATTCGCTCCACTGGTCATTTGATGAGGGCAGCGGGACGAACGTGCTCGATTCCTCCGGG
>OCZT010006300.1_pt1 | contig 11750 bp, 9 predicted proteins | sample 1539031 | NCBI WGS metagenome assembly OCZT01 (sample SAMEA3539308, study PRJEB22396) | soil metagenome | biome: tundra; feature: field; material: soil | place: USA | collected 2010-05 | depth 0.15 m
TACGGCGACCACCGAGATCTACACTCTTTCACTACACGACGCTCTTCCGATCTACCCGCGCCGCCGGCTCCGCTGGTCTGAGTAGTCATGGTGACTGTCGGCGTCATCCACGACATTTCACCGCCCTGTGAGATGACCGACTGGCCCGCCTGTAATTGGACCTCGAGCACTGGCATCGTGCTGCCCAGGACGCGGTGCGCCACACCCGCACTCTCGGCGTCAGAGAAATCCGGCAATCCTTCTTCGATGTGTTCTGCCATGGGGAACCTTTCGGAGTCGATGTACTCGGCCATTCCTAACACCGTTCAGCGCTCGGATTCCACCATGTCATCAGTTGCGGCATCGTGACACGCGCCAGCCATGATTTGTTACGGAGCCGACACGCGGGCGTCACCGCTGAACAATCTCCGAGCCGTACCCTTCGGCCATGGTCCTCGAAATCGATCCAACCCTCATCGGACAACGAGTCGTGGTAGTGGGCGGCGGCGTCTTTGGCACCATGCACGCCTACTTCGCTCTCGCCCATGGCGCCGACGTCGTGCATTTGGAGCGCGACCTCGTGCCCATGGGCGCTTCGGTGCGCAACTTCGGACTGGTCTGGGTGAGCGGCCGAGCCGAAGGGCGAGAGAGCGAGCTCGCGCTGCGGGCTCGCGAACTCTGGGAGGCAATCTCAATGGAGGTCACCGATATCAACTTCCGTGCCAATGGTTCCTTCACTTTGCTCGCCACGGAAGAAGAGGTCGAAGTCGCCCGGCGCGCCTTGCATCGACCAGGCGCAGCTCTTCGCGGATTCGACCTCATGAACAGGGCGGAAGTACTCATGCGCAACCCCGTGGTTCGCGGCAGCTTCGTGGCTGGCCTTTACTGTGAGCGCGACGCAGCGGTGGAGTCGCGCGTCGCCCTAAGTGCTCTGCGCCACGCAATGATCTCGACGGGCAGATACACCTATCACGCGGGACGCGAACTAGTGGGACTGCGCGATGGCGCCGCCATCGATCACCGGGGCGAGGTCCACGCCGGTGACCGCGTCCTACTCTGCCTCGGCGCGTACGTGAGCGGCTTCGCGCGCGAACTGCTCGAAAGTGAGCCCATTCGCAGCGTACGACTACAGATGGCCGAGACCGAGCCAATGGCGAACACCTTGACGACGTCAATTGCCAACGGTGATTCGTTTCGCTACTACCCGCAATTTCGCGCCGACGCACTCGAGGTGTTGCCGGATCAGGAGAAATCGGCCGCGCACTACAGCATCCAGTTGCTGTGCCAGCAGCGCTGTCACGGCGGACTGACCATCGGTGACACCCACGAGGGCGACCGACCCGGCGTCTTTGATGCGCCGGACCGCCCGATGGACATCATCGTGGCTGCGGCGCGTCAGCTCATTGGTCCTGGCATGCCTCGCGTCGAGCGGCGTTGGACCGGGGTGTATCACCAGATGGACCCGGCGCGAAGCGACGAGGTCTACCCTGCGCCGCGACGTCGCCACGGGTGTCTCGGTCGTCACTGGGGCTGGCGGAAGGGGCATGACCCTGGCGCCAGCGATTGCCGAGGAGAGTTTCGCGTGATTGAACTGGTGTGCTGCGACATGGCGGGAACTACCGTCCGCGATGATGGTCTGGTCCTCGAGGCCTTTCACCGCACCCTCGCCTCGCTTGACCTCGACGAGGAAGAGTCACGACAGGCCGAGGCCTACGTGATTGACACCATGGGTCAGTCAAAGATTGACGTCTTCCGCGTCCTCTTCGCCGACCGGGCACCGCACGCCAACACGCTCTTCGAAGCGCACTTCGTCGACGCCGTGCGCGACATCGGCGTGACGGAGATCCCCGGTGCGCGCGCCTCCCTCGAGGCGCTCAAGAATCACGGGTTGAGCGTCGCGCTTACCACCGGCTTCTCTCCCAGCACCCGTGAATTGCTTATCGAACAACTGGGCTGGGGGGACCTCGTCGACATTCGGCTCTCGCCCGTGGACGCCGGACGCGGTCGCCCCGCGCCGGACATGATTCTCGTATCGGCGTTGCGAGCCCAAGTGACCGCGGTGTCTAATATCGCCGTCGTCGGGGACACCGCGTCGGACATGGAAGCTGGCCGTCGTGCCGGGGCCGGACTGCGGGTCGGCGTCTTGACGGGTAGTGACGATGACGCACGGCTGCGCGCGCACGGCGCCGATGTGGTCTTGGCTTCGATCTCGCAACTTCTCGAAGAAATCGTCAGTCGACAGTCACGGTGAGTCGCCAAAAGATTTTCGTTACGTGCGACCAGTTGTCACACTTTGCCTGAGTTGACGTCGCTTCGAGATAACCAAGCCTCCGTACTGTTCGCGGTGAGTTACCACACGGGTGCTCAAATTCAGGAGGATTACGAGTGTTGAACAAACTGAAGGTGGTTGCGGCCGCTGGCATGTTGAGTTCTCTGGCGGTCGGCATCACGATCGCGGGCAACTCGGCTGGCGCTGCGTCGTTGACCAATTGGTCAACGGTGCAGTCCGTGTCGGGAATGAAGACTATGGCTGCACTGGTTGCGGCGGCGAAGGAGGAGGGCTCGATCAACGTGATCACCCTTCCCCTGCAGGGCTGGGCCAATTACGGCGCCATTATGAAGGACTTCACCAAGAAGTACGGCATCAAGATCAATGACGAGAACCCCAACGGTTCGAGTCAGGACGAGATCACGGCCGTCACTAACGACAAGGGCCGCTCGGCGGCGCCGGACGTATTAGACGTGGGCACGAGTTACGCCGTGGACAATGCCAAGTTGCTCGCCCCCTACAAGGTGCAGACCTGGAGCGCAATTCCGACCGGCACCAAGAGCCCCACGGGCCGCTGGTTCGACGACTACGGCGGGTACGTCTCAATCGGCTGTAACACCGCCAAGATCACCAAGTGCCCCACGTCGTTCGCGCAACTCGCCAACCCGATGTCCAAGAACGAAGTGGGTATCAACGGTGACCCCACCCAGGCCTCGGCCGCGTTCTCCGCGGTGTTCGCGGCGGCGCTCGCCAATGGCGGTTCGTTCAACAACATCGAGCCGGGCATCAAGTTCTTCGCGAACCTGAACAAGATTGGTAACTACGTCCCCGGCGGTAGCGCGGCGACCGCCGTCTCGGGCACCACGCCGATCCTGATCTGGTGGGACTACCTGCAGAACGGTATTCAGGCCAACTTGAAGTCGTGGAAGGTGAACATCCCCACCGACGCGAACTACGCCGCCTACTACAGCCAGGCCATCACCGCTGACGCTCCGCACCCCGCGGCGGCTCGTCTGTGGGAGGAGTACCTGTACTCGACGGTCGGCCAAAACCTGTTCCTGCAGGGTTACGCGCGTCCGATCGAATTGGCCGCCATGGGTAAGGCCGGGACCATCAACACGGCGTTGCTCAAATTGCTGCCGCCAGCGCCCCAGGGTGCCACGAAGTACCCATCCCTGCCCCAGCTCGGCAAGGCGAAGGCCACCGTCGCCGCCAACTGGGCGTCTGAGGTTGGTGCCGCCGGTTGATCCGGTAGGCGATTCACCATGGCGTTCACTTCGTCCCTCGACACCGCGTCCTCCCTTCGCGGTGTCGAGGGACGCGCCATCTCCCCTGGCGGGTCGTTCGGACGTCAGTTGCGCGAGTTCGTCCCCGTACTTCCCTTTCTCACCTACGTGGCTTTCGGGCTCGGCATTCCGACGTACATCATCGCCACCCTGGCGTTTCAAACACGCACGGGCCAGTTCACGATGCACAACATCAAAGTCATCACCAGTGGCGGTCAGTACCTGCTGGGCTTTGAGACCAGCCTCAAACTCGCCCTCGTCACCGCGCTCATCCCCGGAGTTCTCGGCACGATCCTGGCCTACGCGATCGCCCAGTCACAGCACGAGGCGTTCAAGCGCGTCATCGCCGCGGCGTCAGGAGTGCTCGCCAACTTCGGTGGCGTCAACCTTGCATTCATGTTCGTCGCCTCCCTCGGTCCCGCCGGCATCGCGACCGCGTGGCTTGCACACCTACACCTCAACCCCTACAACCACGGTTGGACGTTGTACAAATTCACCGGTGTCGCCTTGGTCTACATCTACTTTGAAGTACCCCTGATGGTGCTCATCATCACCCCGGCCCTCAACGGACTGCGCGCTCAGTGGCGCGAGGCGGCGTCCAATCTGGGGGCGTCCCAGTGGCAATACTGGCGTTACGTGGGACTGCCGGTCCTCACGCCGGCGGTGCTGGGCTCCATGTTCCTCCTCTTCGGCAGCGGCTTTTCGGCCTACGCCACCGCCGAGGCACTCACCGGTGGTACCTTCGCCCTGACGCCCATTCAGATTGGCTCCATCCTACAGGGCAACGTTATTTCGGGCCAGGAGAACGTCGGCTACGCGCTGGGTCTGGGCATGATCGTCATATTGCTCGTCTCGGTCATTGGCTACGCGTTACTGCAACGGCGCACGTCACGGTGGTTGCGACCATGACCCAGGCCGAAATCGCGGACTACCTCCTCGCCGGGGAACTCGTCAACGGATCCCGCGAGAGTGAGACCACGTCGTCGCGTTCCCGGCGCCGCCCGCGATTCGGACGTGGAGCGGTACTGCTCATCGCCGCCATCTACTTCCTCGTCCCCCTGTACGCCGCGGTGGATTTCTCCTTAAAGGACATCCAAGGTCACTTCTCATTTTCTCCCCTCACGCAGATCGCCGCTCAACCCGGCTTCGCCACCGCGGTGGGACTCTCGTTCAAGTTGTCGGTCGTCACGTTGGTGATCGAGATGTTCTTGATGGTGCCCACGGTGATCTACGTACACCTACGTCTGCCACGCTTTCGCCGCGTCATGGAAGTCATCACTATCTTGCCCATCGTCATCCCACCCATTGTCTTGATTCTGGGTGTCTTGAGAGCGGTGCGACCGTACCAATGGATGTCCTCGTCGCCCTATCTGCTGGCGTTCGTGTACGTGGTACTCGTCATGCCCTTCGTCTACCGTTCACTGGATTCGGGCCTCGGGGCATTGGACGTGAAGACCCTGGTCGAAGCGTCGCGATCGCTCGGTTCGGGGTGGATCTCTACCATGTGGCGTGTCCTGATCCCCAATCTGCGTTCGGCGCTGCTGTCCGCCTCGGTGCTTACCCTCGCGCTGGTCTTTGGCGAGTTCACCATGGCGCAACTCGACCTCTGGACGACGGTCCCAGTGTGGATCTACAACTCCTCCTCCAACAACCCACACGTGGTCACCGCCGTCGCGATGATGTTCCTCGTCGCCATGTGGCTGGCGCTCACCATCATCATTTCGCTGGACCGAACACACCGGCGTGGCAAAGGACAATCAAGTTGACAATCAATGACCTACTCGCCACGAACCAGCCCGTGGTAGCCCTCGAGACCCCGAATGCTGGCGCACCAGTGCTTCTCGAAGGCTTGACCCGCGTCTACGGCGCGACGCGAGCGCTCGACCAGTTCACCTTGAATGTGCAACCCGGCGAATTCGTCGCGCTCCTGGGTCCCTCGGGCTGTGGAAAGACGACGGCCTTACGTATGGTGGCGGGCTTCGACCGCCCCGATAGTGGACGGATTCTCGTCGACGGCGTCGACGTCTCGCGAGTACCCGCCCAGAAGCGCGATATGGGCATGGTTTTTCAGAGTTACTCGCTCTTTCCCAACATGTCCGCTCGCAACAACGTCGCCTTCGGCCTACGACTGCGACACCAGCGAGCTGGCGAGCGCCGCTCGCACGCCACAGTGCTCCTCGAACTCGTCGGCTTGGCTGAGCACGCCCACAAGTACCCACACCAGCTCTCGGGCGGCCAGCAGCAGCGCGTCGCCCTGGCGCGGGCCCTGGCGATTGAACCCCGCGTTCTGCTGCTCGACGAACCCCTCTCGGCCCTCGACGCCAAGGTACGCGCCGAACTGCGCGATCAGATTCGCGCCATCCAACAGCGCCTCGACATCACCACACTCTTCGTCACCCACGATCAAGAAGAAGCGCTCTCCATGGCCGACCGCGTGTGCGTGATGTCCCGGGGCCGCGTCGAGCAGATCGCCCCACCGGCCGAGCTCTACGCCCAACCCTCCAGTGCCTTCGTGGCCGAATTCGTGGGCGTCTCGAGCCGGGTGCCCGTCGCCCGTCAAGGAGACCAGGTCGAGCTCTTCTCGCGGGTCGTGGCTATTCGCGGGATCGCGCCGGACGTCGGCGCCGGCCCCATCGACGCGTTACTGCGTCCCGAGGACGTGAGCGTTCACGTGGACGAGTCTGGTGTCGGCGTGGTCCAGCATCGCTGTTTCCTCGGGGCCGCGACCCGCCTCGAAATCGGCTTCGCCGACGTAGTGATCAAGACGGACGTGCGATCGACCGACGCACAGAATTTCGAACTCGGCACGCGGGTGACTCTCGACCTCGCGGCGCTCGACGTACTCGTGACGCCGCGGCGCATGCCCACCATCATTGAGGGCTAATCGATCGAAGTCATAGCGACAGCCGTTCTGCGACTTCGTGGCGCAGTCGCGCAATTCGACCTCGTCGTGCACCACACCAGGGCGTGCGACTACCGCGGTGACGGCCTCGCCGAAGTTGGTGTCGGGATCGCCCGCCGCCGAACTACCCCATCGCCTTGCCGGTCTGGTCCGAACTCGAGATCTTGGCGGCGTAGGCAATGGGTATCAACGTCAGGGCGACCACGCTCACCACCACGGCATTCACCTCGGGTAACTGTTGGCCGAGTCGGATCGCCCCGAAGATCCATAGCGGCAACGTGTTCTGCGCGCCGGCGGTGAACGTCGTCACGATGACCTCGTCGAAGCTCAACGCGAAGGCGAGCAGCGCGCCGGCGATGATGGCGGTCGAGAGCACCGGGAAGGTGACGAAGCGAAAAGTCTGCAGCGGCCGTGCGCCTAAGTCCGCCGACGCTTCGATAAGTGAATCCGATGTTCGGCGTAAGCGCGCAATGACATTGTTGAAAACCACCACGATGCAGAACGTCGCGTGGCCAATGATGATGGTGTAGATCGAAAAGGGCGTGCCCACGAGGTTGAAAGCGGACTGCAGCGCGAGTCCGGTCACGATGCCGGGCAGCGCGATGGGCAGCACCAACATCAGCGACACGCTCTCACGTCCGAAGAATCGGAAGCGATGGATGCCAAAGGCCACGAGTATTCCTAGCACCACGGCGATCGCGGTCGCCGCGATGCCCGCCTTCACGCTCAGCCATAGCGCGGAGCGCACCGCGGGGTCGTGCCACGCTACCGAGAACCACGACGTCGTCCAGTGATGAATGGGAAAAGTCTGCACGTTCGAGGCGTCGAACGCGAATAGTGTGATGACCGCGAGGGGCACCAGCAAGAACATGATCACCACGGCGACGAACACCGCGAGGAGAACGCGTGTGACGCGCGAGAGCCTCATAGCGCCTCGAACGCCCCGGCCAGTTTGGCCAACAGGAGGTAGACGGACATGATCGCGATCGACACGAACGCCAGCGCCGCGGCGAAGGGCAGATTGCCGCCACTGAGGGCCGAGTCGTAGATGGCGTTACCGATAAAGTTCGAACTCGATCCGCCAATCAACAGCGGCGTGATGAAGTCGCCCAGGGTCAGGGAGAAGGTGAAAATTGAACCCGCGACGATGCCGGGCAGCACGATGGGTAACAGCACCGTGCGGAACGTGAACCACGAGCCCGCGCCGAGGTCCGAGCTGGCCTCGAGTAGCGAATCGGGCACCCGTTCGAGAGCACCGAAGACCGGAATGATCATGAACGGCAGCCACAGGTAACTGAACACGATCCACATGGCGGTATTGGAATAGGCCAGGTGAGTGACCGGAAGGCCCAACTTGGACTCGATGCCCGGCAGGACTCCCTTGTCCGAGAGGATGTTGATCCAGGCGTAGACCTTGGCCAAGTAGCTCGCCCACAGGGGCAGTAGGAGTAACCCCACCAGAAGTTGGCGCAAACGAGGGCCAGCGACCTTGGCGAGGAAGAACGCGAAGGGCAGGGCAATCAAGGCGTCGGTGACGGTAACTAACACGGCCATGACGACCGTGCGCAAGATAATCGTGCCGTAGACCGACTGGGTGAAGATCTGCGAGAAGTTCGACCAGGTCCACTGATACTCAATCTGTGAAGTGAGTGAATTCACCGAGAAGAACGCGGTAATCAACATCAGCACCAGCGACGTCAGGTAGATCACGAGGAACCACAGCAGCGGTGGTGAGAGCGTAAAAAGGCCGCGCAGCCAGGGGCGGCGCCAGAGCACCGCCCCTGGTCTATCGCGAACCGTTGTTAGAGACAACGTGAACTACCCGACAATCGTCGTCCAGGCCTGTTGCCACTGGGTGAAGTCCACGCAGTTGTTCTTGCCGTTGCCACACGCCGCGAGCGGCGTCTTCCAGAACTTGATCGTCGAGAAGTAGGACTCGGGCGCATTGGCGTGGTACTGACTGCAACCACCCTTTTGGATCTGGTTCATGTAGGTACACGCCAGCGTGTTAGCCGGGGTCTCACCGAAGTACATGGCCTCCTGCGCCTGCACTTTGGGGGTGGACACCCACGCCATCCACCGGTACGCGCAATTGGGGTGCGGCGCGTTGGTCGCGAGAAGCCAGGTGTCCGCCCAACCGGTGGCGCCCTCACTCGGGATGGTGTCGGCGACCTTGGCGCTGGCCGCCTTCAGCGTGTTGGTCTGGTACGGCCACGCGGCACCCGCAACCACCGAGCCGTTCTGGAACAACGAGATCTCCGTGCTGGCCAGGGCCCAGTACTTCTTGATCAACGGGTGCTCGGACTTGAGCAACGACACCGCTGCGTTGAATTGCGGCTGGGTCAGTTCGTAGGGGTCGGTGATCCCGAGGCTCTTCTTGGTCTTGGACAAGTAGAGCGCGGCGTCGGCAATCTGAATGGGGTTGTCCGGCACGGTGATTTTGCCCTTGTAGGCCTTGTTATAGAGCACTGACCACGAGGTCGGGGCCTTGACGAAGGTCTTGGTGGAATAGAGCAACACGTTGGGACCAAACTCGTAACTCACTCCGTAGTGCTTGCCGTTGATGGTGTTGAACGACGGAGCCTTCAAGAACGGACGGAACTGCTTCCACGACGGGATCAGGCTCATATTGACCGGCTTGACGTTGCCACCATAGATGAGTCGCAAGTCCGCGTCGCCCGAGGCCGACACCAGGTCGTACTGGCCACCGCCCCCGTGGGCCATCAACGAAACCATTTCGCTCGAGGAGCCCGCGTACTGAATATTCACCACGCATCCAGTCGCCTTGGTAAAGGGCTTAACCCACGTTGGCTGGGCGTAGCCCTCCCAGGCGATGAGGTTGAGCGATCCCTCGCCCTTGCCCACCGACGCCTGGGGCTTCATGTTCTGGGTGGGAGGCGTCAAAGTCGACGCGTTGGCGGACGTGGTCACCACGGGCACCACTGTCGCTCCGAGAACCACGGCGGCGGCGGCGATGCCGAGCCGGCTCCTTAACATTGACTTCTTCATTGCTCTCCTTTTAATCATCGTTGAATCTCTGCAGGCACATCGGTGCGCGCCGGCAACGCCGAGACGTCGTCGAAGTTCCACGTCAGGGTGACCTCGGAACCGACGTGGAGGGTATCGTCACCCGCGCCCGTCGAACGATTCTGGCGGACGGCAGTCATCACGCGGCCAGCGTTGATTTCGACCCGGTACCGTGTCACCATCCCGAGGTAGGCAACGTCGCGAATGACGCCCGACGCGTTGGTCGCCGACGCCGCCGACGCCCCCGGAAGGATGTCGATCTTCTCGGGGCGCAGGACCGCGTGACCCGTTGGCGTATCGATAACGTTCGACGTTCCCACGAATCCGGCCACGAACGCGGTGGCCGGATTTTCGTAGACCTCGGTGGGGTGTCCAATCTGTTCGATACGACCATCGTGGAACACCGCCAGGCGGTCACTCATCGTGAGGGCCTCCTCTTGGTCGTGGGTGACGTAGATGAAAGTGATGCCGACGCTTCGTTGAATACGCTTCAGTTCGACCTGCATCTCCTGGCGCAATTTGAGGTCGAGCGCACCGAGCGGCTCGTCGAGGAGGAGAACCTTGGGCTCGTTCACGATGGCGCGCGCCAACGCCACACGCTGGCGCTGGCCTCCCGAGAGTTGCGCTGGCTTGCGCTTTGCAAAGTCCAACATCTGAACCATCTCCAGCGCGGATTCGACACGCTGCGTGGCCTGCTCGCGGGGTACCTTGCGCACCCGTAACCCGTAATTGACGTTCTGGGCCACGGTGTAGTGGGGAAAGAGGGCGTAGTCCTGAAAGACGGTGTTGACGTCACGTTGGTAGGGCGGCAGGAATGTCACGTCGGTCCCACCGAGAGAAATGGTTCCCGAGTCGAGTCGTTCGAACCCCGCGATGAGTCGAAGAAGTGTCGTCTTGCCCGAACCTGATGGTCCCAGCATGGTAAAAAACTCTCCCTGCTGAATTTCCAAATCGACGTCTCGCACCACTGTCTGGGTACCAAATCTCTTGGTGACTCCTCGCAGAACGATTCCTGACCGGATTGATGCGTCGGATGATTGGATTTCGGCGCTCGCCACTGCTGACCTCTCCTGCCCCGGCATTCTGGCAGAATACACCAGCGCAGTGCGAACCACCGGGGGCATAGAACTCCGCGAATGCTGATCGGCTTGAGTGGAACAAGTCATCACGTGTCCATCATTTATCAACGATGTCCGTCGCTGTCGAGAGCCTTGGTGGCGACGGCCCGAACTCGTCGCGGTGTTCGTGTCGTAGCTCAAGCCACGGGCTTGACCCGCGTTCATGACCTCCCCCGAGGTGGGATTCGCGAGTGACGCCCGCCATGCTCCCTGTACTGCCTTTCATGCCCTCGCCGGGCTCTCACGCGACCCCGACTTGTCCATTGCTCACAGTTATTCGTTAGCGTCTTCACACCCCGTCAGCAGGCCCCTTGAGCAAAACCAGCTCGTCCTCGTCACCCAACGATCATCCGCGCTACGCGCGGCATTGCAACGCGTACGACGCCGTGCCGGGTCGACGCGCCTGACTCGACGACGCCGACACCATGAGGCACGATTCATTCACTGCGACGAAGGCACGCGCGGGAATCGCTTTGAGCTGATCAACCTGGGAATACGTCCAGCGGATATCGGCCGTGCCCTGGAAATACCAGTTGCTGCCGTTGTCGGCGAGGATGAGTCCGTACGTCTTCATGGTCTTCAACACCGTTTGGCAAAAGACGCTACACACCGAACGCGCCAGCGTGAACGAGGCGCGAAGGCGAAAGCGTGCACCCATGGGCGGGCACTGCGCAGCCGCCTGGCCCGCTTCGTGACGCGCCGGCCACACGTAGGCCTGATTGGTGCACTGGGCCGTGAAGCGGATGGCGTGGTCCATCGCGCCGCCCTTCACTTCGTCGTAGTTGACCAGCCCCGGGAGGATGGGCAGCCCCGCCGCATCGGCGGAGGTGAACGTCGCGGGTCGTAACGCATTCGACGTCAATTTCCAGATTGCTCCCGAACCCGCCGTGGAGCGACCACCGACGTGAAAGTAGGTGTCGTAAGTTTCAAAAAGCGTGCACGCAACTGACGTCGGCGTGGCGTGCGGATCGACCATCAGCGCGTGACGGTCCGACCCCCCTTCGATTGAGGTGGCGGCGGTCAAGGGATAGGGACCCTTGTCGCTTTCGGACGCGTACTGAAACGTGATTCGAGTAAATGCGGTGTGCGCCGCCACAATGTGCCACGGGATACCGTAGGGTGCGCGAGGATTCCCGGAGGGGCCGTAGTCAGGGTGCAGGTACGTGGAC
>OCZT010006301.1_pt1 | contig 11747 bp, 5 predicted proteins | sample 1539031 | NCBI WGS metagenome assembly OCZT01 (sample SAMEA3539308, study PRJEB22396) | soil metagenome | biome: tundra; feature: field; material: soil | place: USA | collected 2010-05 | depth 0.15 m
CGCGGATGGGTTGGCAGATTCGCCCAGCAGCCGCATATCCGTGCTGGAGATCGCGCGGCGATTAAACGTCGGTCGCCTGGCGGTCTACTCGATGCTGGAGCAGGGGATCATTCCCGGGGTCCGCCTGGGCCGGCGGTGGATCATCACACGGCACGCGTACCTGGTCTGGGAGCGCACCTGCGGCCGTCGGGCGGGCGCTGGACTTCGACGCCCACCAGAGGTAGTGGTGGTGAACTGATGCCGGTATTCAAACGCAAGTACGGATCAGGGAAGGCCGTCTGGCGATACATGTTCAGCGCGCCGGGTTCCACCCGGCAGGACCGCCGGTTGATTGGGGAGGTAGGCTTCGCCAGCAAACAGGAGGCGGTGGACGCCGAGGCGCAGCGCCGCACCGAGGAACTCCAGAAGCACGAGCTGGCGAAGGCCGGCGCCGCCGGCGTCGCCGCCGCCTTGCCGACGAGTCTGGGGATGCTCCTGGCGGAGTTCATGAAGCAGTACGCTCAGGAAAACTTGGCAGCGAAAACCGTTGAGCGATATTTCGAGATGATTCCGTACCTCTCGCCGGAACTGCTCGCGATGGACGTGGGCGCGATCACGCCTCTACACTTGAGCCGGGAGTGGGTGCGGTTGCTGAAGTCGGGCGGCCACACGCGCAAGACCAAGGAGCCACGCGCGATGGCGCCGAAGACGGTGCGCAACATCGCCGGCCTGGTTTCCTCCGCTTATCTGCGCGCGATCAAGTGGGGGCTGGTCACCACCAACCCCGTCACGCACAGCGATCTCCCCAAGGTGAAGAAGCAGGCCGGCCTGGCGCTACTGCCATCGGAGCAGGACCAGATGGTCGTCAACGCGGTAGGACCGTGGTGCCTCGGGACCTTCCTCGAGCTGGCTGAGGCCACCGGATGCCGCCGCGGCGAGGTGCTGGCGCTGCGGTGGTGCGACATCAGGAACGATGCCGCCTTCGTGGATCGGTCGCTCTGCCAGACCAGGGATGGGCTGACCTTCAAAAGCACCAAGACGGAGAAGCCCCGCAGGATCGAGTTGCCGCCGACGATCATGCCGGTGCTGGCGCGCCACCGTGAACGCCAGAACGAGTTCCGCCGCCAGTTCGGTGCGGACTACCGGAGCGATCTGGACCTGATCATCGCCAACCCGGATGGGACACCACTGAAGCCGGATTCGGTGTCGGGAACGGTCTCCAGGCTTTGCCGGATGCTGGGGCTGCCCAAGGGCGCATCGCTCCACACCATACGCCACAGCCACGCATCGCTTCTGCTGGAGAAAGGCGTGGACCTGGCGACCGTCAGCGAACGCCTTGGACACTCGTCGGTGGCCACCACCGCCACCATCTACAGCCACGCGATCCGCGGCAAGGACCGCGCCGCAGCCCAGGTTTGGGACGACCTCATGCAGCAGGCGCGCGCAGAGAAACCCGCGGGCGTATTCCTGTTGACGTGAGCGAGACTTCCCGGGACTGATCTCCCAGAAGGCCGTTTCCGGCCAGTTATGAGGTCACCGGGACGACGGGATCGATCTGAGCTTTGTACGAGTGGCGACTATACGGACGAAGTTCGTCGACATCCGCGAATAGCGTGTTATTCATCAACCTGCGCCTCTGCTCAACTTCCCGGTGGCGCGTTGCCCGCCCGGAGTTGGCACTGCGGGACCCAATTAATGCACTACCGGGATAGATCATCCAATCGATAGATGAGCTGGAGCGCTGCGGGCCAGCCGACAAATGTCTCAAGGATCTCACGCAAGGCTGATCGTAGTTCTCGATCGGCCGTGAACAAGTGCCGATATTCGGCCAAATACCTCTCCATCAGACGAACGATCAGCCCGGCGGCCAGTGGATCCGATTCGTACCGGTTATTGCGGCCTGCCCGCACGATCGTTGCGAGCCGTAGCAAGTTGCCGCGGGGATCAACCTCAAGATAGGCTGCGCAAATCTCCGCGAGGTGATGTGCAACCGGGGGTAGCCCGAAGGACGCCAGGGCATCGAGCAGGGGGCCAGCCGCGGCGAGGAATTCTTTGCGCTGGCCAGCGGCCAGCACCGTATCCCGCTTTCCTTGCGACATTCCGACGCCTTGAAATGCGCCCGACGCGAAGAACATCGCATCACCGACTGCGGCAATGACCCGGTGCAAAGCATCAAAATCGCCCCAAAGCCTCGCCAACGACCGGCGAGGGTGTCCCGCCCTGTACTTGGCGTATTCCTGATCGAGTTTGTTCCCTGCTGCCTCGGCCGCGGTTACGCACGCCGCCAGGAATCCCCAAGCCAATCGAGCGATGTGATCCAGCCATGGGCTGCCATCGCTCACCAACCATCCCCTGAGATCAAAAGCGGCGTGCGCTATCTCCGCACTGTATTGAAGGGGTTGAGCCGAAATCCGATCGAGCATCCGTCTAGCGCCGGCATCGTCCAGATTGAATGCCAAACGAAGCAGAAGACCGGTGCAGCCCTTCCGGAGGGCTTCAGTTCCTATTCCCTGAGCTCGTTGAAAAAGCAAGCCCGTGACATCTGAGACGCGTTTACTGTGGCGTTTCATAGCCAATCTCGGCAAGGTAAATTGGACAAGGGTAAGCAGAACCCCGTTGTTGGCTTCTTTGCGCACCCGTTGACCAATGATGCGCCAGGCCCAGTCGGGTGACTGGAGCGCGATTGATCCAATATGTGCCACCACTTCGCGCCGTACAGCGGCGACTGAATCGACCGCAAGTAGCCCCAGGGCTGAACGAACCTTGGTGTCACCCTTCAGTTGTGACGCGATACCACCCAACGCAGCGGCCACATGGCCGCGTACACCGGGCGCCGCCGAATAACCGCGTTCAGCGACACTCTCATCACTTTTCGCATCTAGGGCCGGGTCGATATCACGGCGCAACGGCAGCACGAGATCGCGGAGCTTTACGGCGACGCTGGCGTTCTTGGTTCGAGCGAGAATGGCGCAGGCCTCGGCGAATTGGCGTCGGGCGTGAATCCAAGGATCGACGGAAGCGCCCTCACTATGACCCCGCAAGAAACCGGCCAAGTCGCGCAACGCCGGGAAAATGTTCCGCGCCGATGCCGGGTCCGGAATGTCATTCAGGTGCGTAAAGGCGTAGCCCGTAACCGGTTGCAGGAGTTCAGACAATTGCTGTGAAACGACATCTGTCGGAGCACTGTCCAAATCCGGCCAGTGCACGGATGTGGGCCCAGCTATCGACAGAGCTTGATCCGAGGCTTCACGATCCTTTCGCAATTTAGTGCGCAGCGAGAGGAGTTCGGGTGCGGTAAGAGCGTCTTGAGGTATCCGGTCTATGATCCAATCGCGGAGCAGTGTTAACCTTGCCCTGCGTCCAAAGCCCTTGAGAGTCGGCAGTTTTATGATTGTCTCGTCGGCCGTCGCCTTCTCAGCCGCCGTCAGTCGAGGGTAAATGGATGCGAGGAATTGACGCCCCGCCGCAGCCGTGTCGTCTGACAGAAGAATTGCGGGCTGCCAGGCAAGGGCGCGCAGGCGATCGCCTAGCCCATCGGGATGTGTTGCTCCTTCGCGCAGGAGCTTCAGCCATGCTGCCGCCGGTACCTGTACCCGAGCGACGCCCGAAACAATCTCATCGATTACATCTGAGCCAGCGGCTGCCAAGCGGCCGATCTCTGCAACCCACATATCGAGCATTTCGCCGCTCACATCGTGAGCGCCAAACTGCTCTCGAACCCCGCTGCTATCTTCGAAAAAGTGAACCGGGGTACCGTTGAAGATAAAGCTGAATTGCGCACGCCGCTTATAAGAGGCTGGCCGTGTTCGCGCATCCTCTTTGTCGAGAACGACCATAAGCGTTTCAGTGGCAAGCCGTGGATAGGCTTCGAGAAAAGGCTTGAACAACTGCCCGAGACTCCATCGAGTAGTGTCGATGTTTTGCTTACGAGTGCCGCGCAAGGCGAAAACGGGGCCGCCGAAGATCGTGGGCTCTTCGCTTGTCTCATCGATCGCGAACGCCGCTTCATAAAGCGATTGCAGCAGCAAAGGATCCACCGCCAGAAGTCGCCCTCCTTCGCGGGCGAACGCTGGGAGGACAATGTAGCCATAAGTGCCTAGATATTTCTGTTCAATCATCTCCCGGATTGAGCGGTGCGACTCGACCGGAGCGGCGCTGTATGTCCTGCATATGGCCGACGAAGCAGCGTTAAATAACGGTTCGTGCGTCCGGGGATCCTCCTTGGTGACAGCCAGAAGATTCCGAGCGGCGAGGTTGAGGTCAATACTTTGTTCCGGTGAAAGCCGTTCGGGATGCTCGACCATCCGTGACAAAAGAAATCCAGCGGGATAGGCGCTGTCGAAAGTCATGACTTTGACACCTCCGCGAGCAGTCTCGCCCAGGGCGGCGCGTTCTCGCCCACCAAGGGACGCAGGGAGTCGACGTTCTTCGCTGAAAGCCTTCCGACAAGATGACTGAACGCAGTGGCGGCGCTCTGGGCGTTGCCATGCCCCATCCTTTTGACCAGTGGATCGAAATCCGCTTCGCGCTCGATGAGATCGGCCGCCGCGGCCGGGCCGACAAGTTTGGCCAACATCGGAGCCCGCGCTGAGGCTTCGAGCACAAACACAGTCTCCCAAAAGCTATCGCGGTCATACCACCACAAATAGTGAAAATGCATTTCCAAGCTAACCCATATCCAGATAACAATATCCGGGTCACTTTCCAATTCGCGACAAAGATCGGCCGGCTTTCCGCGCAATACCAGGCGAGCGACCGCGTAGTCCTGGATCAGGTGATGAGAAAACGCGATTACGGAACTGTTCACTTTGCCGCTTGCGGAAGTAACAAATTCGACGAGAACGCTCTCTCGGAGAAGCTCTGTCATTATCGGGCCCATTGCGATGTCCGTTAGGCGATTCTTGCTGTATTCACGGGAGCGCGCTTGCACCTTCTCGCGCACTATTGGCCGCAGCAGAATCTCGGCAGCGCCGGAACCATGATCGGGGCCGAGCACCCGCACCGACCAGTAACGCTCCAGTAACTCGATCTGCGTTCGGATGGGCGTGAGTTCCTCAATCGTCAGTCCCGAATCGATCAGCGAGGCCAGCAGGCGAAGGTTAAAAGGAAGACGTAACAATTTTCCGAGCTGTACTGGGCTCTGGTCGATAACAAGGGCGAGCAGGGTCGAGGTGGCTCGAACTTGTTTAAGCTCTTCATCGTCGAACACCGGTACGTTAAGGTGCCGCAGTTGGGAGAATTCAGCGTCGCTGTAAGCCGCGTCGACCGGCTGACCTCGGAACAGCGCTTGTACCGTTGAATTGTGTCTCAAGTCCCATTTGCGAATGGTGAGAACGACCCGCCATCGGCTCTTGAGAGCAATTGCGAGATCAATGAGGCGCTGCAGAAGGTGACGAGCTGAAGCTGTTTGGGCCGAATCCAGAGCATCGAGTATAAGGTAAGCGGGATCCACGCCGGACCAAGCTTTGAGGACGTCCCGGATCTCATGCTCTAAACCCAGTTCCTGCCGCAGTTCGCCAAGACTGCCAGCGGCGATATCGTCCGCAGACATCAGCAGGACGTCTTTACCTCGATCCCGCATCCGCGTAGCAAATGCGTAAAGAGCGCCACTCTTGCCCGCACCAGGGTCGCCGACCACGACAATGTGCCCGTCTTCAATATGACTCTCAAGAGTGAGGGAGCAGGTGCGTTCAATATGAAGGCGATGGCCGGCACAGACGATCTCGCTGTGGCGTTCCAGGTGCTCTTTGGTGCGGACTGCAAGATCCTCAAGTTTTCTGATGTCACTTCGATAGCTCGGTCGCCCCTGTAACGAAAACCCCTTTGCTTGAAGCTTGCTTCGAAGCAGTTCGCGGTCCGTTCCGTTTCGCAGTACGGCAAGATCGGTGCATACCGCGACGATCTCCGTCCATGCGCGTGCAGCCTCTTGCCGCTGGACAACAACATCGCGCTGGAGATCCGCCCGCGCCCCACGGGCCTGCTCTCCGTCGCCATCAACATCAAGAATGGCGATGTAGAGTGCGGCGCACATGTTTCGTAATTCAGACTCGGTCAGGCGACTGTGATTCATCGTGCGCCAGATCGCCATCATTGCCTGCTGGAATTTCGTGAGAGTGTCCGTCTCGGCCTTGTTCCGCGCGGCATCCCGGACACGTCGTACCACCGTATCTGGTGCGCGCAGACGCGCCAGGACATTCAAGAGATGAACTCGAATCGGCTCGGAGCTGTTTTGGCCGCCAATAACTAGCAGTCGGTCAATTTTCGGATCGAGCGGCGCTGACTTTCCGCCCGCGCCACAAAGATCCCGATATTGCCGCACACATTGCGTCAGTGCCGATACGAAGTCTGCATTCCACAAAAGTCTCGCCTTAGCCTGGACATAAATTCGGCCCCCGCTCGATGTCGTGGCGAAAATGTCGTCCGCGGAGTTTGTCGTCTCGCAGTTGATCGATTCCGCAGTTGTGCTCGCCGGAAGATCCCAAGGCAAATCGTTCTCTGCCAGCATCTGAACGGCGAGCCAGGCGGCCGCCCTGTTTTGGTAACGCGCGCCGCTCTGCATCGCCGATCCACCGGCGTTGCTCCGGGGAGATTGGGCTATCGCTTCGGGTCTTCTTGATAATCGAGTTCTCTTCCGCCGCCCCATGGTGTCCCCACGAACCTAAGTAGTGACCTTTGGCTACGGCGAAGCACATTGAAGAACATCTCAAAACGCTTATGCAATGAATTGTACTGGACACCGTAACACAGTGCCAATTGCGCTGTCGCTCTGAGATCGCATCGATATCGCTGCAACCACCGGTCCCGTGCGGTGGTCGCGATCCGGAACCAATCCACCTGAGCGAGAAGTCGCCAACTCTCTGGGCCCGTGGCGCACCTTCGAGCGTATCACGCACCACTCGGAGAGAGCGGCTGCCGTGGCCCTCGCGTTCCAATTAGGGCCCGGACGAAAACGGGGCATCATGATTTCATGATTGGCCGGAAGTCCTCATCTGGGAAGCTTGGGAGTCGGTCCACGGGATCACTCCCGTGACACGATGGTCACGGCAGTTGTCGTAGATCTGGGTGGTGGTGATGTGGCGGTGACCCAGCAGATCCTGGACCTTGCTGTTGTGCGCGCCGACGTGGAGAGCAGAGTCGCGGAACGACCTTATTATTCAGCGGAGCGTTTGCGGGGGTACCCGGTGGAACCGCAACGCCCACAGCTCTCTGAAGACTTGGTGGTGGCACCGGAATTGAACTCAGCCCGGCGATTGCCTAGCTCATTGAGTTCTCTGAGCCGCAGTACCAAATGAAAGCTCCCAACAGTATGACGCCGATGCCCACTTGTTTAGGATATTCCGTCGCGAGGTTACCAATCGCGCGCAGCATATCCGCGGATATTGAAAGCCCAACTGGACGGCGAATTTCTGATGCCGATGGTGGCGCAACCGCTGGAAACATTGTCGGCGCAAAAGTTGAAGTAAAAGAGAGTAGCGGCGGCGCGTCTTGGCTGACGAGCCGTGCTGGTTGAGTGCGAGGCTTGCGGTATTTGCGGATTTGTTTCTTTTGCATTGAAAAACTCCAAGGGCTTCGCCGTGCCGTAGAGTTCTGAATGATTGTAACATCTTCGTATTTTGTTCTCACTCCCGTTCGGCCCCTCCCACCCTCGCCGCTTGGCTGGTCGCGCTCATTGGTTTCGGGTGGACGACGATCTTTTTCTAAAGCAACCCGTCCGACTTGAGGGTTCGCAGGGCCTCAGGCGCACGTGGCGCCCACTCGGAGATTTGACCTTGCTTAGGTCATGTTCCAGAGATATGGCTATCGCGACACCTCGGAACTTCGGGGAAAATATGGCTGTCAACGGCGCCAAGGATGGGGCGCGACAGGGCGGAGTCTTTCTTCTGGCGCCTTGCGCGTGCTGCCCCGTGCTGCCCTGCTGCCCGTAACTCTATGAAAACTTGGTAGCGCTAACGGGAGTCGAACCCGCTAAGTGCCAGTCTAGTTCAGTTCAGTTGGGTCTAAGTAGTTGTGTTTTCGGTCTAGTTCAGTTCGCCGCCAGGGCGTTTAGGGCCGTACGGATGGCTGACGTGCTGCCCTGGTGCTGCCCTGCGGCCGGGATTCGCTTGCTCGCGGGGCAATCCAAAACTCGCCGCCCGGCTCGCCAGGGAGTTTTTTTGTGCGCGTAATCCAACCTCCTCGGAGTACCCGGGGTCACGACCGCGCCCGGCAGCGCAAAACGCGCTGGCGATAGCCGATATTCGTAGATATCGCCCGCGGGATGGGCGACGCGTGTGCCCATCGCCCACTGTACGATAACCCACTTCACGACCACTGCGCAATAATGAATTCAGCGATGACTCCTTCACCTTGCGAGCACTGAATCTTCTGATCCCTTTCGATGAGATTCAGTTAGAGTCTCCGCTGACCGAATCGTTGTTTGGAACACCCGAAGTGCGTGCCCATCTGTCGACAGAACGGCCATGGCCCGAGCATGAAAAAACCACACAGTTTCTCTAAGGAGTCAATTATGACCACTCCGATTTCGAGCCTTTCCGGCAATCGTAAGGTCAAGGCGTTACTGTTCGGACTCCTCGTCTTCAGCTCCAGTCGGCTGACCGGGATTCTGAGCGCGCAGTCAATGCCGGAAGAACCCGACCGATTCGAAGTTGCGTCGATCCGGCCAAGCGACGCAAAGGGTGGCCGCCCCTCTTTCGAGTCTAACCCCGGCGGCGGCGTTCGTGCGACGAACGTCACGTTGAAGCTGCTCATTCAGATGGCATATGACATTCGACCTGAGCAGTTGTCCGGTGGGCCTGGATGGACCGACTCAGAGGAGTATACAGTGATCGCCAGAGGTCCCGAGGGCGGCCCTGTTCTATCGGGAGCCGCGCAACTGGAGTTGACGCGCGAACGCCTGCAGGCGCTTCTGAGTGAACGCTTTCATCTGGCACTCAAGCTAGAGACAAACCCGGCTGCCGGGTATGTTCTGACAGTTGCAAAGAAGGGCCACAAGATGACCCTTGCCACCGATCCAGGGGCTCGCCAGTTGCGCCAGGTTGGGCGGTGGGAGATTCGTGTGGAGGGGGTCGAGATGTCTATTTTCGCGCGTTTCCTCAGCGTGCACCTACGCTCGACGGTGGTCGATCGGACCGGACTGGAGGGACGTTTCAATTTCCACCTGAATTGGACTCCAGTGCCTCTTCCGAACTCGATTGAGTCTCTCAATGGACTGCCGGAGGACTCTCTCATTCCGGCTGTTCAGGAACAGCTTGGGTTGAGGTTGGAAAGACAGAAAGTCGCGACCGATCGATACACGATCGAGCGTGCGGAGAGGCCGACGGAGAACTGAGAACAACAGTTGGTCATAAGCTCCCACGCCATCAGCGCCCCCCTGTGGGAGAAAAACGGCGTTTTCGTACACTGGCCCGCTAGGGCGAATAGGGCGAGATCCCGAGTGTTTGAATCCACGACCCAAACCGGATGCGGGGTTGTGGGAAGCCGCATCTGCGGGCGCCTTCGAGTTGGCAGCATCACTACCGATATCAGGTCATAACGCCCTCTACAAAGCCGATTGCCGCGACCGGAGGTCGTTCCGGCGACACCTTCCGAGTCCCGACCATCCGGGCCGAAGATGTCCGAGCGGCATTGGTGGTCTCTTTCCGACGGGCGCTGCCATTGCTGCGAGGTGTGATGGGTAGGGTCGAGGCATCCCCCTGTTCCACGGGTGAAAATACCGCGGGCATGATATCATCGCCTCGTGCCGCGCTTCACCGCCATCCTGCAATTGGCGCTGTTCATATCATCGTTGGCGGGTCCGTTTCTTTCCGAGGATAACGAAAAGAACCTACCGTCGTGCTGTCGGCGCGCGGGCCTGCACCGCTGCATGCTGATGCAGCGCGAAACGGCGCAAGGGCCGATGCTTGCTGGGGCGCGCTGTCCATCCTTCCCCGAAACACGGGGATTTCCAGTACAGGCTAAAACCGGGTTATTCCCGCCCGCTCAGTCTGCATTTGCGCTGGCTAGCGTGAGTTCGTCAATACAGGTGCTGACCGAAGCGCGTTATCGCATGTCGCACGGTCGGACGCGCGACGTGCGCGGGCCTCCCGTGCTCCTCTCCTAAGCCGTTTCCGTTTTTCTCGATTGAGAATCTGGTTGCATGACTTGCCGCCATGGGGGGCGAAGTCGTGATGCAAGGACTTTGGGAGAGTTCCGAATGAAGATGTTTTTTGTTCTGGCCCTTGGGGCCGCGATTTGGGTTTCGGCGTTGCATGGCACTACATTTGGCGCACTGCGCGGGATTGCGCATGATCCCGATCACCGACCGGTGCCGTCCGCGGCGATCATTGTAAAATCTATCGGCTCGGATTTTTCGCGCAACGCGACGACGGATGCCGAGGGCAGCTTCGAGGTGACGGCACTTCCCGTAGGTGAATACGAAGTGATCGTAACTAAGGGCGGATTCGCAACCGCGATGCAGCGGGCCGTCGTAACCTCCGGAAGCGCCCCGCTTCTGCACTTTCAGCTTGCGATCGGCTCGCAGCGGGAGCAGGTGACCGTATCGGGAGCGGCATCGGCTGTGGACGCGGAGCAGATGACGCCCAAGACCATCATCAGCCGCGCGGAGATTGGGAATGCGCCGGGCGCGGATTTGAGTAACAGCCTGAAGTCCATTACCGATTATGTGCCGGGCGCTTGGATAGTGCACGATCAGCTTCACGTGCGTGGCGGCCATCAAGTGAGTTGGGCGATCGATGGCGTCCCTATCCCCAACACAAATATCGCCAGCAATGTGGGGCCGCAGATCGACCCGAAAGATGTTGACTACATTGAAGCGCAGCGAGGCGGATACTCAGCTGCATACGGCGACCGCACCTATGGCGTCTTCAACGTGGTGCCACGGACCGGGTTCGAGCGCAATAACGAGGCCGAACTCTTCACGACTTTCGGGACGCTGCACCAGACCAATGATCAGTTGAACTACGGGAACCACACCAGGAAGCTCGCCTATTTCGGCAGCATTAACGGCAATCGCGGCGACTACGGCCTGGAGACGCCAGGGCCGGACGTGCTGCACGACCGCGTGTGGGGCCTCGGCGGGCTGGGCACGATCATTTTCAATCGCGACGCCGCCAATCAGTTCCGACTCACAACTTCGATCCGCTCAGACGAATATCAGATTCCGGTGGATCGCGATGGATTGGCCGCTGGCATCCGCGATGTCGAGCACGAGCGCGATGGCCTGGCAAGCTTCTCCTGGGCTCACACGCTGGGGCGGGGGGTGCTGCTGACCGCTTCTCCTTTCTATCACTACAACAGCGCTAATTATGACGCCGATCCTAACGACACTCGGGTCAGTGCGACCCAACATCGCGCGTCGCAATACGGTGGGGCGCAGGTCACATTGAGCGCGGTCAGCCAGCGGCACAACGCCAGTTTGGGAGTGTACGGATTCGGGCAGCACGATGATGAGTTCGTGAGCATTGCCTCGCCGGATCCCGCGCTGCTGGAGCAACGCACCGTGAACGCGGGACACGTGGAGGCTTTGTTCCTGGAGGATCAGTACAAGGCACTGTCCTGGTTGACCCTGACTGCCGGTGCACGATTCACGCATTTCTCGGGAGCAACCTCAGAGAACGCGGCGAGTCCGCGCCTGGGTGCGGCTGTGCGCATTCCACGGATTAACTGGGTATTTCGTGGATTTTGGGGCAAGTACTATCAAGCTCCACCGCTGTCCACCGTGAGCGGTCGGTTGCTGAACTTCGCTGCCGCGCAGAGCTTCAGCTTCATCC
>OCZT010006302.1_pt1 | contig 11747 bp, 16 predicted proteins | sample 1539031 | NCBI WGS metagenome assembly OCZT01 (sample SAMEA3539308, study PRJEB22396) | soil metagenome | biome: tundra; feature: field; material: soil | place: USA | collected 2010-05 | depth 0.15 m
AGCGCGGGCAGTTCGGTGATACAGGGCGGGCACCAACTGGCCCAGAAGTTCAGAACGAGAAGCTTGCCGCCGAAATCGGAACGGGTCACGGTTTTGCCGTGCTCGGTGATGATGGAGAAGTTGGGTGCGGTGTCGCCCGCGTTGACGATGCGCACTTCCAGCGTTCCGGATACGACCCAAACCAAGCCAACCGTAAGCAATAGCATGGCGGCGATGAGAATACGGTCCGCAGATAGTTTCACGCTATCATTTTAAAGGATCGCGAACCCTGTTTGCCGCATCCAATCCGATGGCAATGCTACTTACCCGCAAGGCCGAATTCTCCGCGTCCCATGTCTGCGCCAACCCTCGGTGGAGCGAGGAGCGCAATCAGGCCGTGTACGGCGCCAACGCCAACCCCAACGGCCACGGACACAACTACATCCTGGAAGTGACCATCGAGGGCGAGCCGGACCCGGTGACGGGCATGGTTTTCGATCTGCGCGAGTTGAAGGAGATCCTGAACGAAGAAGTGGTGGAGCCGATGGATCATCGGTTTCTGAATCGCGAGGTTCGTCCCTTTGACAGCGTCGTGCCGACGACGGAAAATGTGGCAATCGAGATCTGGAAGAGGCTGGCTGGGCGGATCGGGCGGGATGGCGTGAAACTGCGCAATGTGAGGCTGTACGAAACCGGCGACCTGTTTGTCGATTATGGCGGTGGGGAGTGAAATTAACCCGGCGGTACCGGTTTTCCGCATCGCACCGGCTGGATACGCCGGCGCTGAGCGTGGAGCAGAATCGCAAGCTGTATGGGAAATGCAACAACCCTTACGGCCACGGTCACGACTACGTGCTGGATGTGACGGTGGCGGGATGGCCCGATGAATCGGGGCAGATCGTGGGGCGGGAGGCGCTCGACAGGCTGGTGGGGGAACGAATTCTGGCGCGTTTCGACCATCGGAATTTGAATATGGACATCGCGGAACTTCGCGGAGCGGTCCCGACCACCGAGAACCTGGCTGTGGCGATCGACAAGGCGCTTCGGGATGGCTGGCCTTTGCCGGCGAGGCTGGACCGGGTGCGCATTTCCGAGACCGAACGGAATATTTTTGAATTGGAAGCTCAAAGATCGGAAATAAAACCATGAAGAACAAAGCTGTTATAAAAATCATGCCGCCGCAGGGGCCGACGATCGCTTCGCGGATGAAGGATGTGCTCGAAATGCTGGGCGAGGACCCTTCGCGCGAAGGGCTGGTGCGCACGCCGGAGCGCTACGAAAAGGCGATGCAGTACCTGACCAGCGGCTACACCACGAATCTGAATGAGATCGTGAATGACGCGCTGTTCAGCGTGAAAGTGGATTCCATGGTGATCGTGAAAGACGTGGAATTTTTCAGCATGTGCGAGCATCACATGCTGCCGTTCTTCGGCAAAATGCATGTGGCGTACCTGCCGAAGGACAAAGTGATTGGGTTGAGCAAAATTCCGCGGATCATCGACATGTATGCGCGCCGTTTGCAATTGCAGGAGCGGCTGACGCAGCAGGTGGCCGAGACGATGGCGGACGTGATCAGCCCGCGCGGCGTGGGCGTATTGTGCGAGGCTCGTCACTTCTGCATGATGATGCGAGGGGTGGAAAAACAGCACTCGGGCACGGTGACCAGCACGATGCTGGGAAGCTTCCGGTCGAACAAATCGACACGCGATGAATTTTTGTCCCTGGTGCGTCGGTCGGTTTAGCTACTGCACTGGTTTCAGCATCGCGTTCAGATCTTTCCGCGAATAGTAGCGGCCGCGCATAATGACGGCCTCGATCTTTTGCGTATTGCGGATGTCTTCAAGCGGGTCGGCGTTGAGGAGCACCAGGTCGGCCGCTTTCTTCACTTCCACTGTTCCCATTTCGTCGAGCTTGTTGAAGTAACGCGCCGGGTTGCGGGTGGCTGATTGGAGCGCCTCCATCGGCGTGAGGCCCGATTGGACCAGCAGCGCCAATTCCTCATGCAGGCCGAAGCCCGGCAGGACAGGGTTCCAGCCGCTGGAATCCGTGCCGGCGAGAAATTCCACGCCCGCTTTGCGCATATCGCCGACCAGTTTTTGATAGCGCGCGAGCAACGCCACGAGGCGGGTGTGCAGCTTATCGTAATCCTCGGGCGATAGATCGCGCAGATAGAACGTGACGCGAGGGTCCCAGGTGTCGGTCCATTGGCGGGGCAGGAAACGGCGGCGCGGGTCGTGCGTGAAGTCGTCGTCGCGGGCGTGGACGAAGCCGGAGAGCACCACCAGCGTCGGCGTGTGCCAGGTACTGTTCTTGACGAACTTCGCGAATAACGCCGCGGCTTTCTCTTCACTGTAGGTGTCGAAGAGGCCTTCGAGGTCGGGCCAGGCGAGCGCGCGCAATCGAGCTTCGCCGGCGATTTTGTCGCTGAACATGGTCGAGACGCGGGCGGCGCGCAACGCGTCGGCATTGGTCGAGCAATCGAGCATCACGTTGATCAGATGCTCTTCGCTGCGCTGGCCCGCGTCCGACGCTTCGCCGGTCGAGACCGCTTCGGGCACGTGTCCGACAAACGGGATGCCGATGGCGCGGGCCTCGTCGGCGATGGCGAAATACGCATCGCGAGGGATGCTGTTGTAGACCTTCAGAAAATCGACGCCGGTTTGGGCCAGGGCTCTCACCGCGAACCGGGCCTGCTCGGGGTTGGCGACAGCGAAGGCTCCGGGCGGGGGATTCAGCATCAGAGGGCCATCGAGAAAACCGGCTGCGAAGATGCGCGGCAGGTCGGCGCGCATCCGCCATTCGCGAATGGTCGCGATCGGAATCCCGGTGAACATTTCGCGCACGCCGGTGATGCCGTTCGAGACCAGCAGGGGGAAGAAAATCTCCGGCGCCCCGATGTGGACGTGCATATCCCAGAGGCCGGGGATGAGAAATTTGCCGGTCCCATCGACGATGTCGGCGCCCCTCGGTGCGCGGATCGACTTCTTGATTTCGGTGATGTGTCCTTTTTCGATTCCGACCGACATGCCGGGGCGAGGATCGGCTCCGGTGGCGTCGATGACGGTCACGTTTTCAATGACGAGAGACTGCGCGGAGCACGCCAGGGCCAGGAAAAACAGTTTCACGAGAGCAGTTTTTGGATCGCCGCCTCGATATCCTTCACAGGAGTTTCGCCGAGGAAGGAGCGCACGCGCTTACCGGCGCGATCGTAGATAAACATCGCCGGCATTTCGCCCGACCACTTGGTGTCGACCAGGTTATAAAACTTGTCGTCGTCGTCTGCTTTTTTGAGATAAAACGGCGCGGCCACGGCATTTTTCTTCAGCACCTGGAACGCGGCCGACTCTTTTTCGGGCTCGTCGGCCGACACAGTCACAAAATCGACTCCCCGAGCCCTCAGCTTTTCCCCCAGTTTGACCAGTTGCGGCATCTCCGCGCGGCAGGGCACGCACCAGGTCGCCCAGAAGTCGACCAAAACAATTTTGCCCTTATGCGTGGCGAGCATTTTGGAATAAGAGGCTTCGTTCAGCGGAGCGAGTTTCGACTGCGCCGGCAGAAGGCACGCGAGAAAGAACAACGCGAAGCGCATTACTTTTTCTCCGGCTTGTCCGCTTTCAAATTTTGAATCACGATTTTGCGGTTGTCGAAGATGCTGATCTTTTTCGGCCCGCTGGTCAGCTCCTTATTTCTGGCCTCCACCTCGTAATCGTCATCGATCTTGAGACTGGAAAAATGGTACTCGCCGTTTTCTTTCGATATGTAGGAGCGCATTTGCAGCGTTCGCACGTCTTTCAACTGCACCACTGCGCCCACCACCGGTTTGTCATCCTTGTCGACCACGGTGCCCTGCAGCGTCCGCAGCGTGGCTGCCTCTTTTTTACTCTTCTTGTCCTCTTGTTGTGCCCCCGCGTGGGGCGATGTCCCAAGAGCGAAGGCGATGGCGAGAGCCAAGGCGGAAAAACTGCGGGTTCGTTGAATCATTTCTTGGTCTCCGGTTCGAGAGTGAACGTCAGGTCAACGCGGTCGGGCCCCGTCACGGAGGCTTCTTTCTCTTCAGAACGAAAACCCCTCGCCGACGCTTTCACGACGTACACCGCCGGAGTGGCGGGTACATGGAAGGCGAATTCTCCGCGATAGGTGGTTTCCTGCTGAGCCAGTTTCTTATGTTTCGGGTCGTCGTGGAGGACCAGCGTGACGGTCGCCTCCGGCAGCGCGTATCCGGGATCGCGGAAAACACTGCCGGCGATCACGGTGTCAGAGTCGGCCGGCTTCTTCTTGTCGGCCGCCGCCATGAAAACGGCGCAAAGGACCGCGAAAAAAAGGACGGTTCTAATACTCTTCATCCTTCTCTTCGTCTTCCTCCACTTCATCGTCGTCATCGTCGAAGTCGTCGTCGTCGTCCAGATCGTCGTCGTCGTCTTTTTTGTCTTCCTTCTCCGACGCCAGTTCCAGAGGCGAAACGCCGCTCACGGCTAGATTTGCGCCGCACTCCTCGCAGATGAGGGAGTCGCCCTCATCCAACTCTTCTTCATCGACGTCAATTACCGCATCGCAAAGCGGGCAGTTGACCATCTTGTTCCTCCTCCCAAAATAAGTGCACAGAACACCTTTTTGCGCCTGCGCGAATCGTCAAATCTAATATCTACCACGACAGAGGGTGAAAAGAAGTTACACCGGTTGAGGATTTTGAGCGGCTTCGGCCAGATCGGCGGCCGACAACGTGACGAGGATCTTTTCCAGGTCCTCACCCGATTCGATCATGCGCCGGAGATGCGACGCGGCAAGCTTCATGCACCAGGGATCGGTGAGCGGATGGCCCGTTTCGCGGCTGAGGGAAAGAAGGTCGGGGTGGGGCAACGCGAGAACGCGCTCCTGACGCTCCTCGCCGTCCGTCCAGATGACAAATTTGACGTCTACCGTGTCGGCGTGGCGGATCGAGATCGCGGTCTGCAACCAGCGAAACTCCACCTGCCAGATGCGGCCGAACGGATCGGGGCCAGCTTCAAATCGGCGAGAATTTTCGGGCATGAATCTTCAGATTACCAGATGATGCCCGGCGGTGATCACCTTCGCCGCCGTAGCGCGCCCAGGGCTACCAATCCTCCGCCGATGAAGGCCGGCGTCGCCGGTTCCGGCGTCGCAGTGGTGTCCGTCACGCTGCCCGCGAAATCCAGGCCGAAAGACGATCCGTTCACCTCCAATACGCCGAACGAGAGAGTATTGGCGCCGTCCACCAGATACGGCGACAGACTGCTGAACGAGAAAACGGCCTCGGTCGACGGTTCGCATCTCATGGACGCATGGGAACAGGGAGTGCCTAGCGTCGAATGGGCGGTCGCCAATGTATGTCCGTTCAGTACGACCGACGCGTAATCGTCCGCCATCACCGTTAAGCTGGCGGCGGTGATCGAACCGCTCAGAAGGAACGTCGTGGTGAAAATTACCAGTGTTCCATTGGCAGGGCTGAAATATCCCGGATCGCCGTGATCGCCCGTCGCGCCGTAGGAAATCCATTCAGAACCGGCCAGCGCCGTCCGCCAGCCTGGATTCGGATGAAGTGTTCCCGACAAGTCCATGGTGGCATAACCGGAATTGTTGGTCGTGCTCGCGGCATCGCTATCCAAATAGATCACCGTCGCTTTGGCCGGGATGCTGAACAATATCAACGTGGCGAGAGAAAGAAGTGTTTTCATGTTCCGACGCTGGATAGTTCGGAACAGGCCGGGTTTCTCTATCTAAGGAATATCCGGTACAAGTAGGGTGGGGCTTATGTTTGAGAGTAGAATGATCCCTTAATGACCGATCGCCGATCGTTTATCACAAGCGCCCTAATCACGGCGCCGTTTTTTGTTCGCGAGATGCTGTCGAAGCCCCCTTCCGGCACTTTGCGGCTCGCGAGTTTCGGAGCCTCCGGCATGGCGTTCTCCACGCTGGACGGCATCGCCTCCCACCCGAAAGTGAAGCTGGTCTCTGTGGCCGAGGTCGACTCGGACAGGCTGGAGCGCGTCAAGACCAAGTATCCCGATGCGCGTTTGTATCAAGACTGGCGTGAAATGTTGCGCAAGGAGCGCGGCCAGCTCGACGCGGCCTGTGTCGGTACGCCGGACCATATGCATGCTCCCCAGGCCATCAGTTCCATGCGCGCCGGCCTGCCGGTGTATGTGCAGAAACCCCTGGCGCACGATATCCACGAAGTCCGCACACTGATGAAGATGGCGCGCGCAAAAAACCTGCCCACGCAAATGGGGATTCAGATTCATTCCTGGAAGGAATACAAAACGGCGGTAGCTCTGATCCAGGCCGGCGCCATCGGCAAGGTGAAAGAGGTCCACACCTGGAGCGAGAAGAAATGGGGCGATACCGCGAAGCTGCCCACCGCGCCCGATCCTGTGCCGGCCGCGTTCAACTGGGATCTCTGGTTAGGAGTGGCCCCCGCACGGCCGTTTATCAAGGATGTTTATCACCCAGGCAACTGGCGCAAGCGGCTCGATTTCGGGACGGCGACGTTCGGCGATATGGGATGTCACATTCTCGACCCCGTGTTCGGCGCGCTGCAACTCGGCTCGCCCGTCTCGGTGCGAAGCGAGAGCGCCGCGCCCAACGGCGAGAGCTGGGCCCTCGATACCCTCATCCGTTACGTGTTTCCAGGCACGCCGTTCACGTCGGAAAAAACCATGCCGCTCACCTGGTACGATGGCGACCGCATCCCTCCGGAGGACGTGCGCGCGCTGCTGGGATCGGTGAAATTCCCAGGCCAGGGTTCGCTTTTCATCGGTACAAAAGGGCTGATGCTGCTGCCCCACATCTCGATGCCGGTGCTGCTGCCTCTGCAGGATTTTGGTGGATACGCCATGCCCGAATTCGAGCGGACAGATCACTATTTCGAATTCGCAGAAGCCGTGCTGGGGAACGGAAAGACCTCGACGCCCTTCAATTTCTCCGGCCCATTGACCGAGGCAGTTCTGCTGGGCCCTCTAGCCACGCGCTTCCCGAATACCACCTTGCAGTGGCACGGAGCCAAAGCTAAATTTTCCAATTCCAAAGAGGCAAACGCCTTCCTCCGCCGCAAGTATCGCCCCGGCTGGTCCGTCCCCGGCCTCGGATAAAAACTCGTAAGGACGATGCAGACGCAGGCGGAACCGCCAGCGCCACCACTGCAAATCAGCAACTTACAGTCCGGGTGGGGCAGGCGGTTTCGCCTGCCGGCGCGTCTTTCAGCTACCCTCCGCACTTCACCACCTGCTCCGTAACCCAGTCCGTCGCCAGCGCCGACGTCCCCGACGAGCGTAAAGTCGTCCGATCCAGAACAGCGCACACGAAATCATGGATGCAAGGGTAATGCAGGTTCTCCGGTGCTGCAATCGTTTCGGGCCCGCCAGGAAACACCAGCGAATCCCCGTTCAGCGGCGACAGATCGATTTCCCCCTCGGTCCCGCGAATCCTGAACTCGTCGCGAGCAACCCGCGAATGCCAGCGGACGTCCACAAAACCCCTCACGCCGTTTTCATAATCGATCAGCACCGACGCATTATCCTCCACCGGCACAGCCTGCACCAGCGTGGAAAGATGTCCGCTCGCCCGGCGCGGGGTGCCGAACAGATAGTTCATCAGGTCGATCCGATGCGACGCGATATCGTACAAAGGCCCCCCGCCCGCGCGCGTAGGATCGGCAAGCCAGCTCCGGTGCCCGCCGATCGGATTGAACCAGTCGTGCGAAGTCGCCTCGGCGAAAACCGGCCGCCCGATGACGCCGCTCTCCATCAGTTCCCTGGCGCGATCGACCTTCGGATACAGCCTTCGATAATATGCGATGCCCAGCACGCGCCCGGCCTCTCGCGCCGCTTGTTCCATCGAACAAGCCTCGGCGTAGGTCATTCCCATCGGTTTTTCACAAAGAACGTGTCTTCCCGCGCGCAGGCAGAGGATCGTTTGCGGAGCGTGCAGGAATACCGGCGTCGCAATATACACCGCATCCGCCTCCGCCAGACCGTCTTCCAGATCGTTCCACGCGGGAACGCCATAGGATTCGGCTTTCCGGAGATCCCGCGTCACGATTCCGACGAGCTTGCTTCGGGGTTCGGCAAGAATCGCGGGAAGCACCCGCTTCGTAGTGATGTCGCCAATGCCGACGACCAGCCAGCTAAGCATGATTTTTAGATTATCGGACGGCGGTCGCCCACGTGCGGGAGAAAAGTTGAAATTAGCTCCCGGTGAGCGATTGCACCCGAACATCGTGTACACATGGGTGAATGCACACAAATGGGTCGCGCCTGTGGCGCGCGCACTCGTGCGTGCCGCGTTGACACTCGTGTCTACGCCGCGAGCGCTTCCACCGTCTCCCAAAGGAGGTCTGAATGTTTCGAAAATCGATCTCAACAATTGCAGTCGCAGCCGCCCTGGCCTGTGTTGCCGCCGCTCTTCAGCCTGAAGAACACAAAGGTCTCCGCGTAGGAACCTATCAAGCGGATTCGCTGGTGGTCGCGTATTACAAAAACAGCAATCCCTATTTCAAGAAGGAGATGGATGCGCTGATGGCGGAGCCGGTGGAGGCCAGAGAGAAAAAAGGCGCCGCGCTACAGGACCGCGCGCACCAGCAGTTGGCCGGCGCGCCGATCGACAATATTCTGGAGGCTCTCCGTCCAGCTCTGCCGGAAATAGCTCGCGCCGTCCACGTCGATCTGATCGTCTCGCAAATCGTCTACCGCGCACCGGGCGCCGATACAGTAGACGTCACAAATTTGTTAATCGAACAGTTTCATCCTGACGAAAATACGCGCCGGATGATTCGTAACCTGCATCCTTAAAATTCACCGCGCCATGTCATAAAGCGCCTTGATGTAGCCGATGCTGTACGCCCATCCGGCGCGCGAATCCACCATCCCCGGAACGTGGTCCGCGATCAGAATGCCGCGGAAATCCACCTCCACCAGCGTGCGCATCAGCTTCTTCATATCCGTGTAGCCTTCATCGACGAAAGTTTCGACGAAGTCGGGAATCGGCGCAGTCACGTTGCGGAAATGAATCTTCCACAGCTTGCCCATCTTAGCGAAGGCGCGCGCGGCTTCGAAGACATCCCTGCCCATGTACTTGCCTCCCTCCATCCACGTGCCGCAGCAGAGGCAGACGCCGATGTTCGGACTGTTCGCGATCTCCAGCGCGCGGACATATCCGTCGAAGTTGCCGAAAATGCAGCGCGGCACTCCGCCCAGTTCCGGGACCGGAGGATCGTCGGGATGGATGCCGATGCGGATGCCCTCTTCCTCCGCCACCGGAACCACCTGCTTGATGAAATAGGTGTAATTTTCCCAGATCTCTTCTTTCGAGAACCGGCGCCCCTGCGTCAGCGGCGGCTCGAAGGTCTGGTTCATCCAATGCCCCTTGGCCGTCGGTTGGTGAAAAGCGCGCGCCGGAGCGCCTCCGCGAGCCGTCTCCCCATTGGAGCTCCAGATACCATTGCCCATGTGCGCATAGGTTGTATAAAAAATTCCCGCCTTGCCCAGGTCGCGCAGGTATTGTTTATATTCCTCGATCTTACGGTCGCGGCCGGGCAGGTTCAGCGTCACCTCCGGCATATTGTGGACGTTGGTGTTGCCGATGTTCGTCACTTTCAGGCCGGCGGCTTCGATGCGCCGTTTCAACCCGGCGAACGTCTCGTATGTACCGCCGCTGGTGCCCACTGTCACGTACGCGACCCCAAGCTGCCTGGCAAACTTCAAGTCGTCGTCGGATAAGTTTTGCGGAAGCTGGAGTGTGATCTTGATGCCCGGTGAGAGCGGTTCCAGCGGCCGTTTCGCGGCACGCCCGGTAACCGCGGCCAGCCCTCCCACTGCGGCGTAAATAAAGCTGCGTCGGGTTGCACTCATAGTACAACGATTGTACCGAAAAAGAGAGAGAATCATGTAATGAACCGAGCGCTGTGGGTCCTGCTGCTGGCCGGAATCGCTCTGCCTCAAACCAAGAGCACCAACGATCTTGGCTCCGCGAAGTTGCTGGTGGCCAGCCGCGACCTCGCCGATCCGAATTTCACGAAAACGGTGATCCTGCTGGTTCACGACGATGACGACAAAGTGCTCGGCCTCATCCTCAACCGCCGCACCGACGTCACGCTCTCCACCGCGCTTCCGGCGCTGAAAGCTGCCAAAGGCCGCGCCGACCGGATCTACACCGGGGGTCCCGTGGATGCGTCCACCGTCTTCGCGATGCTCCAGTCGCCGGCCAAGGTCGAAGGCGCCCCGCGCATTTTCGACGACGTGTACCTGATCCTGACCAGAACGCTGCTCGAACAGACCATCGCCGCTCGCCGCGACCCCGGCGTTTTTCATATTTATCTGGGATACGCCGGATGGACCGGCGATCAACTGCGGAGGGAAGTGGAATTGGGCGCGTGGTTCGTTTTTCCCGCCGATGCGGCAACGGTCTTCGATTCCGATCCGGATACTCTCTGGCCGCGAATGATCCGGAAAACAGAGCAGAAAATGGCGCGATTCTGGTAAACTTCGCCAATGCTGCACTTCTTCCTGCTCTGTTTCCTCGCTTTTCAGGATCAGAAAGCGCCTGCCAAAAAGCCCGGTCTTCCCCTGAAACCGGAACGGAAAATCGAGTTCACCACCGACGAGGCAACATGGCTCTCGCTGACTCTCACGCCCGACGGCAAAACGATCATCTTCGAGCTGCTGGGAGACCTGTATTCTCTGCCCGTTACCGGCGTTGGTCTCGCAGTTAACCAGGTTTATGCCATTGTACTCGAAGGAGGATTTCCAAACCTCCTGAACCTAGCTTCGAACGCCTCCGTTACCGTTTAGGAGGCGACCGCCCCAGTCAAACTACCCGCCTTCCATTGTCCTTCTCCCGGTTTACGGCAGTAAGTTAGAAACACAGAATGCTCAGGGCGCGCCGTCGGCAGCGTGAAGATGATGTCCCCTCGCTCGTTCCCTCGTTGCGTAACGCGATGAGGGAATTCTGGAATCACGACCCGCGCAAATCTCGGCACGTCCATTCAGGAGGACGGAGCGGAGCGGGCTCTCACAAATCCCAAAAAATCCCCGCCCGTCCTGGCTTCCCATTTTATAGAGAAGCGCACCGGCCATAAATCCCTTTAAAACCAACAATCCGGCGCTTGTTATTCTCCATGTCTTAGCAGTTTCTTCGCCATTAGACGAAAAGTAAACCCACATTTGCCCCTTGACAAACGTGCCTACGCGCCCATATTTGGGGTGCTTCCCATCGTGAAGCGAGGAGTATTTGAAATGCTAATATCTTTTAAATTTTCTTTTAACGTACTTTTATTCTTCTTTATTGCTTCATATGCCATCGTCAACGGGCAGCCAATCGCGCGGGTGCAATATGTTCACACATATTGGCCATGGAGGAAACTCTCCAACCACCACTAGCCCATGGGATGGGGCGCTCTTCCCTGGCCAAGGAGCAGGGTCCAATACGAATATTACGCGAAGTAACATCGGAATTCTGTCGAATAGCATGTTGTCACCCAACGCAACTATAGCGTTATGGACTTGCCACGGTGCGTATGGTGGTCAATATTGGTCGATAGCTTCCCAAATGGCTAAGCAACTCAGAAGGTACGTTTTTTCTTGGACCGTCAATATGTTCTTGAGCCAAAATCCGAACGCTACACAGCCCGCTGGCATTCCACCCGCCACCAGTCCACTCTACCTGCTCCCGGTGGGAGGGTCGGCAGTGCAATGCTTCAGCCCATCTGGATATCGGTGTCCAGGAAATCCCCCTCTACCCTACAGTCCCTACTAAGG
>OCZT010006303.1_pt1 | contig 11746 bp, 11 predicted proteins | sample 1539031 | NCBI WGS metagenome assembly OCZT01 (sample SAMEA3539308, study PRJEB22396) | soil metagenome | biome: tundra; feature: field; material: soil | place: USA | collected 2010-05 | depth 0.15 m
GCCCGGCCACGGGGTCGGCGGCGGTGCAGGGCGGCAGGTGGTCGTGCGCTTTGCGGAACCAATAGACGCAGTAGTCGGCCATGCCGGGCACGTCCGGGTACCCGGCGCGCACGGAGTGACGCGCCCTACCGCCGTCACTGACCGATTACCGCAAAGTCGATTACAAATCGGCGCTCCGGGCAGGGGGGTGCCAGGAATCAGCGGCGGGCGGGCATTAGATGTGATGATTCATCGGGAGGGGAACACCGGGCGGCAAAGGCAGCCGGAGGCCTGTTTTGGGGGGGAGGGGAGCGGCGTTCTATGGTACCAGGGTATGTCCAGGGTATGTCCAGAGTGCCCCCCAGGGTGGCGAGGGGGTGCCAGCGGCATTTCTCAGTATTGCGAATGCTTATTCTGCGGTGGCGTTTGGGGGACGGTGGGGGTGACGGGGAACCGACCGCAGAGATTTCGGCAGGAGAATAAAGGTTGGCAACCGGGGCCGGGCATGCTACAAACACCCTCCGCTTTCAATTGGAGCGGGTTGAACGTCAGCAAATAAGAATTGGAATTTGAGTTATGTCACAGCATCGGAGTCTGCGTGCGGCGGTTACTTTGGGCGGCAAGAGAAACGTCCTCAAGCGCTTTGAGCGCCTGGAAGTGCTCAAGAAGCGCGGCCAGTGGAAGGCGGGCGACCGCATCACCGGCTTGCGCAAAACCAAGAAGGACGCGTAAGCCAATGCGGAATGCGGAGCGCGGACTAAGCCGAAGCGTGTCGTGCTTGTGCCGCCGGCTCCCTGTTCCGAATTCCGCAATCCGCAGTCCGCACTCAGATGGTTCGCTTGCAGAAATACCTCGCGGAAGCAGGCGTGGCCTCGCGGCGCGCCGGCGAGCAGATGATTGTGGCCGGACGGGTTGCGGTCAACGGCGAGACGGTGGCGGTGCTGGGGACGCGGGTTGACCCCGTCCATGACCGCGTGGCGGTGGATGGCCAGCCGGTCCGGGTGAAGCGCAAGCTTTACGTGGCGCTGAACAAGCCGCCGGGTCTGGTTTGCTCGCGCAGCGATGAATTCGAGCGCCCAACGATTTTCGGTTTGCTGCCCAAGGAATGGGGCCACCTGCATTCGGTGGGGCGGCTGGATTACAATAGTGAAGGGTTGATCTTCCTGACCAACGACGGAGAGTTCAGCCTGCGCCTGACGCATCCGCGCTACGGGGTGCGCAAGAAGTATCTGGCGACGGTGGAAGGGAAGCTGGCGGAAGAAGTGCTGGGGAAGTTCACGCGCGGCCTGGTATATCAGGGGGACAAGTTGAAGGCGGAAAAGGCGCGGCTGGTCTCGGCGAGCCAGAAGCAGAGCGTGGTGGAATTGGAGCTGGCGCAGGGCAAGTATCACGAAGTGCGCCGTCTATTCGAGTCGCAGCAAGTGACGGTGAAGCGTCTGCAGCGGGTCCAGATCGGGAAAATCAAGCTGGGCGAGCTGCCGCAAGGTAAATGGAGAACATTGACAGAACCCGAGATTAAATCTCTAATGTGCTGAGTTATGAAAAACAAATGTTGGTTAATTCTGGGGATGATGCTTTCGACAAGCTTGTTGGCGCAACAAGCGACCAATCCGCCCCCGACCGCGCCGATTGAGATGCCGGCGGCCGCGCCCGCGGCGACGATTGCGCCCGCAACCGCCAAAACAAATGCGCCGGCCGCCAAAATGGCGAAGAAGAAATCGGCCAAGAAGGCCGAGAAGGCGCCGCAGAAAAAGGCCGTCAAGAAGGCCGCGGCCAAGAAGAAGGAAGCGATGCCGGAGCTGAAGACGGTGCCGCTGGTGGCCGGACCCGCCGTGGTCGTGGCCAGCAATGTGAATGTGCGCGGTCAGGCCAGGCTCAAGAGCGAAGTCGTGACGCGGGTCACCAAGGACCAGGCGTTAACCGTGCTCGAAGAGATCGTGCGGAATAATTCCGGGCCCGACGAACCGTCGGCCTGGGCGAAGATCGTGCTGCCGCCCGGCGCGCACGTATGGATTAATACGTCGTTCATCGACTCGGCCAACCAAACGGTGAAGCCGAAGAAGCTGAACCTGCGCAGCGGAGCAGGCGAGAACTACAGCGTGATTGGTCTCTTGAAGCGCGGCGACGCCGTGAAGCCGATTACGACCAAGGGCGATTGGACGGAGATCGAGGCCCCGACGAGCACGTTTGCGTTCGTGGCGGCGCAGTATCTAAAACAAGGACCGGCTGAGGCCCCCGCTCCCACCCCGCCGCCGGCGCCGCCGGAACCGACCCCGATGCCGACCCTCGTGGCCGCGGTCCCAACGGTGGCACCGCCGCCGACCGAGGCCCCAGTCATGCCCGCTCCGACGGAACCGCCGGCAGTGATGCCTGCGCCTGCGCCGACGCTCCCGCCGGCGGCCGAGCCAGAGGTGACGGAGCCCCCGCCGCCTCGGATTGTGCAGCGTGAAGGACTTGTGCGCGGCATGACCAGCATCCAGGCGCCCTCGAAGTTCGTGCTCGTGAGCCCGGAGAATGGCCGGGACATTGATTATCTCTATACGACCTCAAAGGAGCTTGATCTGCGGCGTTACAAAGGCATGCGGATCATCGTGACGGGCGAGGAGGCCCTGGACGAGCGTTGGGGCAATACCCCGATCATCACGATTCAGAAGATCCAGGTGCTGGAGTAATGCCTCCAGCGAACCTTATCGACGGGCGAGGCATCGCCCGCCAACTGCAAGGCGAGTTGGTTCAACGCATCGAGGCGTTGAAGGCGAGAGGTGTGCAGCCGGGCCTCGCGTTCGTACGCGTGGGCGAGGACCCGGCATCGAAGGTGTATGTCGGGCGCAAGGAGAAAATGTGCGCCGAGCTGGGGATTCATTCCGAGACACACGTATTGTCCGAGGCGGCCAGCGAAGCCGACCTGCTGGGGCTGCTGCACCGGCTGAACACCGACCCGCGCCTGCACGGGGTCCTGGTGCAAGCCCCGCTGCCGCCCCATCTTCGGGCCACGGTCGTCTATGCCAGCGTGCTCCCGGAGAAAGATGTAGACGGCTTTCATCCGGTCAATGTGGGCAAGCTGATGCTGGGCGATCCAACGGGCTTTCTGCCCTGCACCCCGGCGGGCATACGCGAGTTGCTGGCGCGGTCCGAGGTGCAGATCGGCGGCGCGGAGGTCGTGGTGTTGGGGCGCGGCAACATTGTCGGCAAGCCGATGGCCGCCATGCTCTGCCAGAAGGAGAAGCACGCCAATGCCACGGTGACGATTTGCCATTCGGCGACGCGTGACATCGGAGCGCACTGCCGGCGGGCGGACATTCTGATCGCGGCGATGGGCGTGGCGGAGTTCGTGAAAGCCGACATGGTCAAGCCCGGCGCGGTGGTGGTGGATGTGGGCGTAAACCGGGTGAGTGACCCCGCGGCCAAGGGTGGCTCCCGGCTGGTCGGGGATGTGGATTTCGCCGGCGTGCAGCCCGTTGCGGGCAAGATTACGCCCAACCCGGGCGGGGTGGGGCCGATGACGATTGCCATGCTGATGCAAAACACCGTGCGGGCGGCGGAACGGGCCGCGCGGTAAATCCGAAACCCAGAGGCCGAAGTCTGAAACAAGATTGAGATCCTATGCAAGCGACCCGAATATTACCCGATTTGCAGTGCTCGCTGATGTGCGAGGAAGTCCGCCAGGAGGCGAACGGGAATTTCTTCCTGGTTGGCGTGATTAGCTTTATTCGTGTGCCGCAACTGCCGGTGATGGCGTTCAAGCTGAGCGTATTTACCCGCTGGACTGCGGGCGTGGGCCAGTTTGTCGAGACCTCGCGGTTCATCGCGCCCGACCAGACCACGGTGCTGCGCAAGGGCGAAGTGAAATTCGCCTTGCAGGACGCTAACCTGCACGCAACCAATGTCACCGTGTTCAGCCAGGTCGAGTTCAAAACCGCCGGCACCTACTATGTGGAAGTACTGGTGGATGACGTTATGAAATTGCGTTATCCGGTCCCGGTAATCGTGACACCCCCGCCGAACCAGCCGCCAACCCCGCCGGCTTCGCAGGCACCGGCGGCCTGAACGGCTTCCGGGGATAGCCTCGGGCGGGTTATGAAAACCGTTCCCCTGGGAGGCAGTAAGCGTTAACCGCCGCCAGGGGCCGTGTATGAATGAATCGGTCGAAAAAGCAGAATGCGCCTGGCAACCGCTGACGCTGCGAGGAGTGAGCGCTTTTGCAGGGGCACCCCTGAGGCGATTGCTGCTCGTGCAGTTCGTTGTTGCGCTCGTGGCTGCCGCTAGTGTCGTGTGGTTCCTGCATCGAGCCTGGTTTCCAATCATCGGCGAGGCGATCCGTCAACTGCCAACGCAAGGCGAGCTCCGTTCCGGGAGATTGGACTGGCAAGGGCCGACGCCCTCGCGCCTGGCTGAGGGGCGGTTTCTGGCCATCGTCGTCGATTTGGACCACGCTGGCGAAGCGCGTTCGCCGGCGCACGTGCAGGTGGAGTTCGGCCGCGCCGACTGCAAGGTCTATTCTCTGTTCGGATACGCGCGAGCTGCGTATCCGCAAGGCCGGACGGTGGCTTTCAACCGGGGTGAACTCGGGCCCTGGTGGGGCGCTTGGGCGCCGGCGATCCTGGCCATCGCGGCAGGCCTGGTGGTGGGTAGCCTGATGGCGATCTGGGCCTGCTTGGCGACGGTGTACTTTTTGCCCGCGTGGCTGGTCGGGTTCTTTACCAATCGAGAGCTGAGCCTGGGCGGGAGCTGGCGGCTGGCCGGAGCAGCGTTGATGCCGGGAGCGCTGGTGATGTGTGCCGCTATGGTCCTTTACGGCTGGGGCGCGCTGGACATCGTGCGGCTGGCGGTGGCAGCCGCCCTGCATCTGGTGATGGGCTGGGTTTATGTGGTTGCCAGCCCTCTGCGCTTGCCTCGGCAGGCGGTGGCGACCGCGACGGAAAATCCGTTCGTATGATTGCCTGACGCTGCCAGCTTGTTTATGCTCTCTTCATGATGTTTTCAGTGGGCCTCTTTCGCAGCGCGCTGCTTCTGCTCGCCGGATGTATGCTGAGCGGCTGCCTGCCCTCCTCGCCGGGGGATGAGGAGAAGGAGCCGTATTTTTTGGCAGGCAAAAGCCGCGTGAGTACGATGGACTTCAAAGGCGCCGTTGAATCCTTCGAAAAGGCAGTGGAGGTGAACCCGAAATCGGCTCCGGCCCACTTTGAATTGGGCTGGCTCTACGATCAAAAGGAGTCTGATCCCGCCGCCGCCATTTACCACTACGAGCGCTACCTCAAGCTCCTACCGAACTCAAGCAAAGAAGAAATGGTGAAAGCCCACATCCTGGCCTGCAAACAGCAACTAGCCCAAACCGTCTCCCTCGGGCCGGTGACGGAACGACAACAACGTGAATTCGAGCTGCTTGCGGAGGAGAACAAGCGCCTGCGTGAGGATGTCGAGAAATGGCGCGCCTACGCGCTCCGGTTGCAGAGCCTGACGAATCAACCCGGCGCCACCTTGCCGGTGGCCCGTCCTACTCAGTCCTCGACGCCCGCCCAGCCGGTGCCAGCCGGATCAACCGGCGCGGGCCGGCCCACAGTTACGCCCGCAGCAAGCCCTCGAACACACACCGTTAAGGCGGGTGAAACGGCCACCATGATTGCCCGGCAGTATGGTGTAAGGGTGGAGGCACTGTTGGCCGCCAATCCCAAATTGGAGCCGCGGCGTATGCGAATCGGCCAAACCTTGATTATTCCGTCGCCATAGCCGGAAAAAGATTTGAACAGACGCAAACAAAAGAGGTCCATTGTTTAAGCCCATTCTTGGGGCAACGAGCTTTGTGGGATGGCCACCTAGGCTCGGCGTGCGGTGCCGGTGAGTTCATTGCAGTCTGATTATGGAATCGGCTTGGTCGGTTGTGGTTTTTACGGTCCGCATGCCGGCCAGCGGAAACGGCCCAGAGGGAGCCGCTTCTCTGCAGTCGAAATAATAAAAGAAATATTTGACAACAGCCCGGGATGTTCGCTAAAAGTGTTCAGGTTTTACTGTTGGCATTGTCCGTCTTTGGGTGTAAACAAGCTAAACATTATCTATGAAAAGAATCGTTGCCTCCGTTAGTTTGGTTGCCGTCGGTGCTTCAAGTCTTCAAGCGGCTTTGTTGCCGGGCATGACTACAGAATCCGGGAAGCCTTGGACGGCTTCAGCCACGCTCCGCGGCTTCTATGATGACAACATCAACACCATCCCGGACAGCATGCAGGTGCCGCATCGCGGCAGCGCCGGCTTCCAGGTCAGCCCGTCTCTGCAATTCAATTTCCCGATGGAGCAGACCACCATCAGTTTCGGCTACACCTATTCCCTGAAATATTACGAGAATAGACCTATCTACAACACGGATAACTACGACCAGACCCACGAGTTCAATGCTGCTCTCAGCCACGCCTTCAGCGAACGGTATCAACTGACCGCGAGCGACTCCTTCGTCATCGGCCAGGAGCCCGATATGCTGCGGGCCGGGAATACGTTCACCACCTTCCAGCGTGTTTCGGGAGACAACCTCCGCAATTACGGCTCAATTAACTTTTCGGCCCAGCTCACGCCGAAGTTGGGAACCGAGATCGGCTACGCCAACACATACTATTCTTATGCGGATAATACGCCAATCACCGGCCTCGCTGGCCTGCTGGATGAATTGGACCACGTGGTCCATCTCGATCTGCGCTACCAAATCCAGCCACAGACCATCGGTGTCGTCGGATACCAGTTCAGGGAAACAGATTACATCGGGAATCAAATGATCGGGGCTTATACCGATTCCAATTTCAACGTAGTACCGGTAATGAGCGACGAGCGGAATGCACGCATGAATTACCTGTATCTCGGGTTGGACCATAATTTCCGACCGGACTTGACCGGTTCAGTCCGGGCGGGAGCGCGGTATACTCAATACTACAACGATCCGGTCAGCCAGGACCAAGCGAGCCCTTATGCGATGGCCAGCCTCAAATATACTTATTTGCCAGAAAGCTATTTGCAGGCCGGCTTTAGTTACGATTACAGCCCGTCCTCCATATTCAACCCAAACAACAATGCCAGCGACCTTGCGCTCAACGCGCAGTCTGCCACTGTGTTCGCTTCCATCAACCATCGGATAACGCCGAAGCTGTATGGAAGTATTACGGCCCAATTTCAGAATTCCACCTTTTACGGCGGTGGGATTGATGGCCAGAGCGAGAATTATTACCTGGTGGGCCTGAACCTGCAATATCGCTTCACTCCCAATTTTTCCACGGAGGTCGGCTACAACTACGACGACATGAATTCCAAAGTTTCTCAGCAACCGGGCTTTGACCGGAACCGCGTTTACGTGGGAGTCACCGGCAGCTATTGACTTAACTCAGGCGTCATGTAATGACGGGGGGGGCTGGGCTGTCGCAACTGCCCCCTTTTTTTTGATTTATGGATCCACTGAAAGTATCGCCCCCCCCGGAAACCAAACTGCATTTCCTGGATTATTGGCGCATCATCCGCATCCGCAAAACGGTCATCCTGGCGGTCTTTTTACTCGTCGTCATCACGGCTACGCTGGTGACTTTCATTCTGCCGGAGTCTTACTCCAGCGTCGCCCGCATCAAGATCGAGCGTGATCAATCGGACATTAGCAGCATGGTGGAACGCGGAGCCACCGCTGGCTACGATCCCTATTTCATTCAGACTGAATTCGAGTTGATCCAATCGGAAGTCATCCTGGGCAAGGTAATTGATGCCCTCGATCTGAACAAAGAATGGGGCAACAAATATAACAACGGTGAGCACCTTAAGCCCTCAGAAACCTTGGCGCTGCTAAAGCGGAGAATCGATCTCCGCCCCGTGCGCAACACCAGTCTTATTGAAATTCGCGTTTACAGTGAGAAGGCTGAAGAAGCCTCGAAAATCGCCAACGCCGTTGCTGACGCCTACAAGGACCACCGGCTCAAGCAGCGCCAGCAGTTGAGCAACGGTGGGATTACCGTGCTGGAAGCACGCTTCACCGAGCAAGAGGCGAAGGTTAAAGCGGCCCAGTCGAACGTGGATGAACTGCGTGTCAATCTGAAGGTCTCGGATGCGATGGCAATTGGCGAGGGACCGTCGCCGCTGATGTCGGCCGATACGTTGCGCAAGTTGGAGAGCATGCGCATTGAAAGCAAAGCCGAGTATGACCGCGAGGTCACGTTGCTGGAAAGCCTAAAAGCCCTTGGCAAGGAACGTGGCCCGGAAGGCCTCGCCCAAGCCATTCCCACCGCAGCCACAGATACCTTGCTCAGTTCCTTGCTTGAGCAACTGACCGTGGTGGAGCAGAGGCTGGTCGCCCTGGAGAAGGAATTCGGTCCGGAACACGCCGAGGTAATTAAATGCAAGGCCATGAAGGATGACCTGCATAATAAGATCAAAAACCGCGTCGAGGGCATCATGCTCGGCCTGGACGCGAGGGTGATGTCCCTGAAGACCAGCCTCGAGAACTTTACAAAGGAAGTCGCCGAAGCCAAGTCCAATGACATTGATCAGGCCAACCGGACCCGGCCCTATTTCGATGCCAAACGGGCGCTCGATGAGCTCCGACGTTTCAGCCAAATCCTCGACGCGAAGATTGCATTCGAGAAAATCGACGTAGTGTTGCCTAAGACCATGATGGTGGAAATCGTGGACCGGGCGGTTCCCGGGCTGCACCCGGTGCGGCCCAACAAACCGCTCAATATTGCCTTGGGCATCATCATCGGTCTGGTGGTCGGAATCGGGTTGGCCTTCTTTATTGAGTATCTCGATACCAGCGTAAAAACGATCGATGACGTGGAGCGCTCGCTGCAGTGTCCTGTGCTGGGGGTCATTCCCCAAAATGTCGGTTTGCTCCTGGAGGAGGGGGCGGAGAGCCCGCACGCGGAGGCCTATCGCGTCCTCCGCACCAATCTTCTCTTCTCGCGCAAGGACGACAAGCTCAACACGGTCGCCGTGGTCAGCGCCGGTGCGGGCGAAGGCAAATCTACTACGGTCTTCAATCTAGCCGCTGTGTTTGCCCAGAGCGGGCAGCGCACCTTGGTCGTGGACTCCGACTTGCGGCGTCCCACCCTGCACAAGATGCTGCACCTGACCAACACCATCGGACTCACCAACTATTTGTTGAGGCAGAATGCCCTTGAGGAAGTGATTCAAACCACCAACCTGCCGACGCTGGACTTCCTGTCGAGCGGCAAGCTGCCCAGCAGTTCGTTGGGTATCCTGAGCTCCGCACAGATGAAGGGCCTGATCGGCGAACTGAAGCAGCGCTACGATTTCGTGTTCTTTGATTCGCCGCCGATCATGGGGGTAAGCGATGCATCGATCCTGGCCAGCGAAGTGGATATGACCCTGCAGGTCATTCAATACCGCCGTTATCCGCAGCCGATGAACATCCGCGCCAAGCAGTTGATCGAGAAGGTCGGCGGCAACCTGGTGGGCATCGTGCTGAACAACATCAACATGTCCCAGGACGAAAGCTACTATTATTACAGCGGGTATTACCACGATTACTATTATCGCAGCGAGGAGACGGAACCAACCAAAGGGGCTGACGCCGCATCCAAAGACCAGGCCAAAGTGGACATCAAGCAGAAGTATTGAGAGGGATTCAGACTAAATGAGCATCAGCAATGTCGGTACGCACTTGGGGCGGTGGGGCGCGGTCTGTGGATTGGTTTTAGCGGGGTTTTGCCTGTCCGGCTGCCGGACACAGTCACCTGATCAGCAATTCGCAGAGGTGCCGTCAAGCGTCGGCGGCTCGGCGGGCGCCAGCTCAAGCGCGGCTCGTACTCCCAAGCCGGCCGCAGACTCGGCAACGATTCCTGTCGCCGGCGCGGCTACGACCCTGGTTGCGGCTCCCGCAACGGTCTCAGTTGCGACCAATGGCACCGGCTCTGAAGCTGAATTGCTCCGCGTGGGTGATTCGCTCACGATCACCTTCTCGGATACTCCAGTTACGATTCCGGTCTTCGAGGAAAAGATCAGAGATGATGGGACCATCACCCTGACTCTGAACCAGACGTTCAAGGCCGACGGCAAGAGTCAGGGCGACCTGGCGAAGGAAATCCGGGCGCGTTACGTGCCAAACTACTACAAATACATGACGGTCTCGGTAAAGCAGGACATAAATACCCGGTGGTATTATGTCGATGGCGAGGTGAAAGCGCCCAACCGGCAGATCTACACCAGCCGAATCACCGTCCTGAAGGCGATTGCCTCGGTGGGTGGCTTCACCGACTTCGCCAAGAAGACAAAGGTGCAAGTGACCCGTGTGGACGGCCGCACTCAAGAAGTGAATTGCACCAAGGCGCTGAAGAATCCTAGCTTGGACCTGGAAGTCTATCCGGGCGATAAGATCCATGTCCCGCGCAGGGTTTGGTAATGGTCCAGCTTAAGATCCTGTCCGGAAAAAAGGCGGGCACCGCATGGGTGGCCCGCCGTTTTCCTGTACGCATCGGACGCTCCGCAGGCGCCGACCTGCAACTGGAGGAAAGCGGAGTTTGGGACGAGCATTTGCAACTCGACTTCAAGCCCGCCGAAGGCATCGTGCTGAGCGCCCAGCCTGACGCCCTGGTCGCCGTTAACGGCCAAGCTGTTCACCAGACTGTCTTGCGCAATGGCGATGCTATCGACCTTGGCTCGTTGAAACTGCAATTCTGGCTCGCGGACACTCGCCAGACCGATCTGCGCCTTCGTGAAGGATTCACTTGGGCGGCGATCGCCGCCATTTCCATCGGCCAGGTCGCCCTTATTTACGCGATGCTGCGCTGAAGTCGGGTCAAATCGCTTTAGTGCCGGAAGTGTCTTGTGCCCGTAAATGCCATCGCCAAGCCACGCTCATTCGCAGCGGTAATCACCTCGGCGTCGCGCACCGAACCTCCCGGCTCAATTGCCGCGGTAGCGCCCGCTTCCGCCGCGGCGATCAATCCATCTGGAAACGGGAAGAATGCATCGCTGCAAACCACGCTGCCCTTGAGCGAAAGCCCCGCCTCGCCCGCTTTCCAAACCGCAATCCGGCTGCTATCGACCCGGCTCATCTGGCCGGCGCCGATGCCCAGCGTCCGATCCGCGGCGGCATATACAATAGCGTTGGATTTAACATGTTTCACCACACGCCAGCCAAATAGCATGGCGCTCAGCTCCGCCTCCGTGGGCTTGCGGTGAGTAACGATTCTCAGGTCCTTGGCCGTCGTGATCTTCAGGTCATGCTCCTGCCACAAAAACGAATCCGCGCCCACGCTGCGCACGTCCCACGGTTGCGCCGTAAGAGGAGATCTCAATATGCGGAGAAGGCGCAGATTCTTTTTCTTCTGCAAGACACTTAGCGCTTCCGGGGTGAACTCGGGCGCCACGATGACCTCGCTGAAGATTTCCGCGATTGCCGCCGCGCAGGCCGGGTCCAGCGCCCGGTTCACCGCGATGATGCCGCCGAAGGGAGCTTGGCGGTCCGTCGCGAGCGCCTTGTCCCAGGCTTCACGTAGGCTGGCACCCTGTCCTAAGCCGCATGGGTTGGTGTGTTTCAGGATGGCCAGCGTCGGCGACTCGCCGGAGAATTCCGCGATCAGGCTCGCCGCCGCCGTCAGGTCCAGGATGTTATTATACGAAAGCTCCTTGCCGTGCAGTTGCTGGAAATAATTGTGAAAACCGCCGTAGAGGGCCGCCTTCTGGTGCGGGTTCTCGCCGTAGCGTAACGATTGGACCAGCGGTGCCTGGAGGTGAAGGGTCGCGGGTGAGGCCGCAGGCGCCGGTGGCCCAAATGCCTGGGCAAGATGTG
>OCZT010006305.1_pt1 | contig 11743 bp, 15 predicted proteins | sample 1539031 | NCBI WGS metagenome assembly OCZT01 (sample SAMEA3539308, study PRJEB22396) | soil metagenome | biome: tundra; feature: field; material: soil | place: USA | collected 2010-05 | depth 0.15 m
CCACCGAGATCTACACTCTTTCCCTACACGACGCTCTTCCGATCTCGGCTGGCCTGCTCGGTGCGCCGCCGGCCGGGCAGCGCCAGCCGCCTGGTGCCGCTAGATGAGGTGGTCGACGCACTCGGCAGGCGTGGCGAGCGGCGGCTTGGCCTGCAGGCGATCCGGCTGGCCACGATCGTCGGCACGCTCGACGCGCGGCGCGAATTCGACCACCGGTTCCGGCCCACCTCCAACCGGGTGCGGTCCCGCTGGGAACGGCTCGCGCTGGCCCAGCGACGCGGCGAACCGATCCCGCCGATCCAGGTCTACCGGGTGGGCGACCTGCACTTCGTCGAAGACGGGCATCACCGAGTGTCGATCGCCGTGGCCGCACACCAGGAGATGATCGACGCCTACGTGACCGAAGTACTCACCCACGCGCCGGCCCGGTGACGAGGAATCCGCGCGGCCCGAGTCAGCGTCCAAAATGTCCAGTCTCATAAGACGCCACTGCGCACCGGGCAAATCGTCCCCCAAGAGGCCGGCAGGGACCCCGGCAGACAGGCTTCATGAAGTGAGGGCCTGCGTGCCGGGCAGCCATCAACAACCGAATTTCTCCGAGAAGCAACGAGCGAGGCGAAGCTGGCAGCCCGCCGCCAGTGGGTAGCCGCAGGACGACTCGGTGCCCGTTGCGCACCATGAGCGATGACTGCTCGAAATTGGCGGTCAGTCAGCCGATCCAGGTGATGTCGAAGATCCGGATGATCTCGGAGGCATCATCGGCATGGAAGGTCAGCAGTCCGTAACCGGCGCCAACACCGTCATGCGGTAGGCAGGATCCTTGCCCGGCGGCATTACGGCCGCATCCCAGGGCTCCTCGGCCAGGTCAACCACCCGCTGCAGCAGGGCATCGAAAGCGGCGCCCGGTAAGCCATTCAGCTGAACGAGGGCAGCGCCCTCGAACCTGACGCTATAGCTCACCAGCGGTCCAGCCAGCCGGGCACGACCTCCTCGATCGGCACCGACCCTTCCAGGCTGCCGGTCCGGACAGCCTCCCGCACCGTCTGCAGGCGTTCCCCGAACCCTGGGGCAGAATAGGCGGCCGCGCTCAGCCGCCAGCGCCGCAGCAGATCGTGCAGTTGCCGGTACCCGTCCACTTGCCGGGCCGCCTCGCCCGCCGCCTCGTAATACTCGGCCAGAAACTGATCATGGAACCGCTCGGGCAGGACACGCAAAATCTCGTCCGGATCGTCCGGGTCCGGCTCGTGCACCGGCTGCGCGCTCATACCTACGCAGGATACCAACGGGAACCCGCCTGGCGGCCGGGGATCGCCGCTTCGGGCGTGCCGTGCCGGCCGCCGACGAGGCGATCCACAAGGGCCTCCGGGGGCCACCAGCCGCCGCTTGGGCGACCTCCTGCCGACAGTCATCATGATCCATCTTCTGCGGTTGCCCAGGCCGTCTTCTTGTCACGGAACGCACATGCTCGCAGGCGCACATCCCCGCCGCTATGCGCGGCGATGTGGCCCTCTGCGCTATCAGCTGAGACGTACAGATCAGGTTGATCGTGGCGGCCTTACTGCGTTCTGCCGGGTGACTTGAAGACGACTTGTCAGGCTCGGGTTCATTTCCCTCACGGTCGCGAGGGCTGCTCATTCGGTCCTGCCCTTCCCCAGCGGCTCGGTGAGCCGGCAGCGCCTGCCGCACATGGCTTTGAGGAGACGGCCTCTTCAGCCTGTAAAGCCCGTGATCTGGTATCCGACGTTGGTGATGGTCTGGATGACCGGGGGGTCCCCGAGTTTGCGCCGGAGACGGCTGATGGTGACGGAGACTATGTTGGAGAAGGGGTCGGTGTGCTCGTCCCATACTTGCTCGAGCAGGTTCTCGGCGCTGAGGACGGCGTGCTGGGCTCGCATGAGCGCCTCCAGGATCCCGAATTCCTTTGCTGACAGGTTGAGCTGCCGCCCGTCGCGTGCGGCGGTGTGGCGCAGGGCGTCGAGTTCTATGCCGGCGGCGCGGAAGACCCGGCCCCGGGCGGTGGGCTGGCGGCGGGCTAGAGCGCGGATCCTGAGGACGAGCTCGGGGAAGTGGAACGGCTTGGCCAGGTAGTCGTCAGCTCCGAGGCTGAGGCCGCTAACCCGCTCGCAGGGGGAATCGGCCGCGGTCAGCATGAGCACCATGGCTGAGTTGCCGCCCTCGGCGATTGTCCGGCATAGCGTGTCGCCGTGCAGCCTGGGCAGGTCGCGGTCCAGGACGACTACGTCATAGGCGTTGAGGTCGAGTTTGGCGGCCGCTTCCAGTCCGTCGTAGGCGACGTCGACGGCCATGCCCTGGTCCCGGAGCCCTTCGGCGACGCCGTCGGCGAGCGCCCGGGAATCTTCGACGACCAGTACTCTCACGGCCGGGCTCCGGCTGCTGTCTCCGCCGCGAGGGGCAGCGCGAGGATGACCCGCAGGCCGCCGCCGGTCCGGGCGCGGAGCTCGAGTGTCCCGCTGTGGACCTCGGCGATGGACTTGACGATCGAGAGCCCGAGGCCGGTGCTCTTGTCCGAGCCGGTCCGCTCCGCGCCAGCGCGGCGGAAGGGCTAGGCGAGCTGGTCGACGTCATCCTGGGTCAGGACGGTCCCGCCGTTGTCTACGACGAGGCGGGCGAGTGATCCTTCGACCTCGATGCTGACGCAGACCCAGCCGCCTGGCTCGTTGTGGTTGACGGCGTTGTCGATCACGTTGTCGACCATGCGGGACAGGAGCGTCTCACTGCCTCTGACCCGCGCTTGGGGGCATTCTTTGTGGTCGATGCTGAGCGCCATGTCAGAGATGACTGCTGCGCGTCGCTCGATCGCGGCGGAGGTGATGCCGCCGAGCGAGAGGGTGGACTCGTCGCCGGCCGGGCCCTGCTGAGTGCGGGCGAGGGCGAGGAAGCTTTCCAGCAGCGCATCAACGTGGTCAAGCTCGCGGCGGAGCCTGCCGGCGAGGGTGACGATCTGCGGGGGTAGTGGCCCCGGCTTGGCCATGGCCACGTCGAGCCATACCCGCATGGTCGTGAGCGGCGTGCGCAGTTCGTGGGAGGCGTTGGCGACGAAGCGGCGCTCGAACTGAAACGACCGCTCAAGGCGCGCCAGCAGGTCGTTGAAGGTGTCTGCCAGTTCCTTCAGGTCGTCGTCGGGGCCTTCGATGCCGAGACGCTCGTGCAGGCTGGTGGCGGAGATCTCCCTGGCGGTCGTCGTGATGGCCCGCACTGGCCGCAGGAGGCGGCCGGCCACCAGCCAGCCGAACAGAATCGAGACGACCGCCATGATCGCCAGGGCAATCCCGGACATGATGAGCAGCTGCTTCAGGTCGGAGCCATGCACGGTGGTGACGCCACCTGGGTGGGCCGGCTTAACGGGACCCGGTGCCAGGCTCCCGGTGCCTGGCCTGGCCACGTGAACGGTGGTTGTCGTCGCGCCCTGCCACAAGGCGACCGTGGCGGCCAGCAGGACCGCGCCCGAAGCGACGAAGAGTCCCCAGTACGAAAGGGCGAGACGCACCCGGATGGTGCGCCGCGGCAGGTGAGGCCGGAAACAAGGCCCGGTCATCGGTGAACGGAGCTGCATGAGGTCCCTCAGCTGCAGTCGCCGGAGGTCGCCGGGGCCTGGACGACAGGCGGCCCGCCAGGCTCGCACTGATACCCGGCCGCAGCGCGAGCACGGACCATCCGTCGTGGTAGCTCGCAGGCCCGGGCAGGATGTTTCAGCATAGTTGAGTTCTCCTTGGTTGAAAGACCGGCCAGGTCAAAGGGGCCGACCCCGTTCGGATCGGTGCCTGCCCACGATGCCTCATCCCGCATGACAGCGGGATAACAGCCTGTGTTGGGCCGGTGTAATCCCCCATGGCGTACAACGATCCCTGACAGACGGACCGGCCTAGCCGAGGGGTGCAATGGAAGCGACCATCGAAGTCACCGGGCTGCGCAAGCGGTTCGGGCCGACGTTGGCACTGGACGGGATGTCGTTCACCGTCCAGCCGGGCCAGGTCACCGGGTTCGTCGGCCCGAACGGCGCAGGCAAGTCCACAACGATGCGGGTGATCCTCGGCCTGGACGCGGCCGACGCGGGCGCGGCACTGATAGGCGGGCGGCCGTACCGGAGCTTGCGGCACCCGCTCAACCACGCCGGGGCGCTGCTGGACGCCGCCGCGCTGCAGCCCAGCCGGACCGCCCGCAACCACCTGCTGTGGCTGGCGCACTCCCAGGGCCTGGGCGCTAAGCGGGTTGACGCGGTGATCGGGCAGGTCGGCCTGGAAACAGCGGCCCGGCGGAAGGCGGGCGGATACTCCCTCGGCATGCGGCAGCGGCTGGGGATCGCCGCGGCAATGCTCGGCGACCCGCCGGTGCTGATGTTCGATGAGCCGGTCAACGGCATGGACCCGGAGGGCATCGTGTGGATGCGCGGGTTCCTGCGGTCTCTAGCTGCCCAGGGCCGGGCTGTGCTGGTGTCCAGCCACCTGATGAGCGAACTGGAAGACACCGCAGATCACCTGGTGATCGTCGGCCGGGGCCGCGTCATCGCCGACACCAGCGTCGCCGAGCTACTAGCCGCCGCCTCCGGTGACCGGGTCACGTTGCGGACCACCGCGCGGCCGGAGGCGATGGCGGTGCTGGCGCGCGCGGGGGCCGCCGTCGTCGCCGGTCGCGACGAACTCACGGTCTCCGGGCTGGCCGCCGAGAAAGTCGCCGCCGTCCTGGGCGAGGCCGCAGTGCCGTTCTCGGAGGTGTCAGCGCACCGCGCGAGCCTGGAGGAGGCGTACCTGGGGCTCACCCGCGACGCGGTCGAGTTCCGCGCCGAGACCGGGGAGGCAGCACGATGAGCGCGGGGACGGTCAGTCCCTATCGCTCGGACCTTCGGGCCGGGGGTAACGAGTTCGCGCAGCTGCTGCACGCGGAGTGGACCAAGTTCAGGACGGTCCGCGGCTGGGTGATCGGCATCGTGGTGGCGGCGCTGATGGTGGTGCTGTTCGCCGTGCTCACCGGGGCAAGCAGCGTCCAGCATGGTCAGGGCGCCAGGCTGGCTGTTCCGTTCGGGCCGGGCGGTGAGCCCGTGACCGACAGTTTCTACTTTGTGCACCGGCCGCTGGCCGGAAACGGCGGCATCACCATCTCCGTTGCCTCGCTGAACAACACGACCCCCGGCTCGCACCTCGGCACTGTGCCGTGGGCGAAGGCCGGGCTCATCATCACCGAGAGCACCCGGCAAGGATCGCCGTACGCGGCGATCATGGTCACCGGCAGACATGGCGTGCGGATGCAGTACAACTACACCAACGATAGGGGCGGCCCGCCTGGCCGCGTCTCCACGGCGTCTCCGCGCTGGCTGCGGCTGGCCCGCTCCGGCGACACGGTCACCGGTTATGACTCCGCCGACGGCACCCACTGGACCACGGTGGCTACCGTTCACCTGGGCGGGCTCAGATCGACCGTGCAGGCCGGGCTGTTTGTCGCATCCCCGCCTTACGTACAGGGCGGAGGAACGGTGCCCACCGTGGCCACCGCTGTCTTCGGCAACCTCGGGCTGCAGGGCCAGTGGCTTCGTGGTACCTGGATCGGTGACCAGCTGGGAGCCAAATCACCCAGCTTCTCCGGTTACCCGCCGCCTGCCTCAGGCGCGCTCACACAGTCTGGCGGCGGGTTCACTGTGACCGGGGCCGGCGACATTGCGCCGGCTGTTCGCGAAACCCTGGCAGGCGGCGGCGTCATCGGGGATCTCCTCGTGGGCACGTTCGCTGCGCTGATCGCGGTGATCGTCGTGGGGACGATGTTCATTACCGCCGAATACCGGCAGGGCCTGATCCGCGCCACCCTGGCCGCGAGCCCGAGGCGGGGCCGGGTGCTGGTGGCCAAGGCCATCGTGCTGGGCGTCGTCACCTTCACCGCCGGGCTGGCGGCCGCGGTCGTGGCGGTCCCATTCGGTGAGCGGCTCGCGCGGGCCAAAGGCGTCTACCTGTTCCCGGTGACGCCATCGACCGAGCTGCGGGTGGAGGCCGGGACCGCGGCGCTGCTCGCCGCCGCCGCCGTCCTCGCTCTCGCCGCAGGCGCCATGTTCCGGCGCGGCGCCGGGGCGGTCACCGCCGTCACCGCGGCGATCGTGCTGCCCTACCTCCTGGTGAGCCTTCCCTTCCTGCCCGCCGGCGTGGCGGAGTGGCTGACGCGGGTCACCCCAGCCGCTGCCTTCGCCACCCAGCAGACCCTTCCGCCGTATCCGCAGGTCAGCAGCGTCTATACGTCGGCGAATGGCTACTACCCGCTGGCGCCGTGGGCCGGCCTCGCCGTGCTGTGCGGCTACGCCGTGCTCGCCCTGGGCCTGGCCGTCGTCGTGCTGCGCCGGAGGGATGCGTGAGGCCGGCGCTGCATGCGGAGTGGACGAAGCTGCGGACCGTAGCGGGCACGATCTGGCTGCTGCCCGCCGTCATCACGCTGACCGTGGCGCTGAGCGCCGCGGTGGCCGCCGTGGTCACATGCCCGCCTGCCGGCTGCAGCGCCGACACCACCAAACTCAGCCTCACCGGCGTCGACCTCGGCCAGGCTCTCGTGGCCATCCTGGCCGTGCTGGCGATCAGCGGCGAGTACAGCACCGGCATGATCCGCGTCACCCTGACGGCGATGCCACGCCGGCCCGCCGTCCTGGCCGCCAAGGCAGTGATGCTCACCGGCGTGGTGGCGGCGGCCGGGACCATGGCCATCCTTGGATCCCTGCTGGCCGGGCACCTCATCCGGCCCGGCAACGGCTTCACCCCCGCCCGCGGCTACCCGGCGCTGTCCCTGGCCGACTGGCCGACGCTGCGCGCAGCCGTCGGCTCAGTCCTCTACCTCGTCCTGATCGGACTGCTCAGCCTGGGCGTCGCCACCGCCGTGCGGGACTCCGCGACCGCCATCGGGGTGGTCCTGGCGCTGCTCTACCTCTTCCCGATCATCACCCTTGTGCTGGCCGACCCGCAGTGGCAGCGGCATCTCCAGCAGATCGGGCCGATGAGCGCCGGGCTCGCCATCCAGGCCACCATCAACCTCCGCGACCTGCCCATCAGCCCATGGGCAGGTCTCGGAGTACTCGCCGCATGGGCCACCACCGCGCTCCTCGCCGGCGGGCTGCTGCTCCAGCTGCGCGACGCGTGAAGACAACTTCAAGACCGTACCCAGCCCAGGGAACGAACCGGAGATCCAGGCGGAGGCACCGCGGAAAATGCGACCCTGGAAGGGCAGAAGGCAGCCGTCAGGTAGACGGCCCCAGAACTGGACGTTCTGTGCCGGTCGCCCCGGCCGAACCCCTCATCCACGGGCAGCGCAGAATCGGCCTGTCTCCGTGTGAGCGCTTATGGCGCCGCCAAATTGCTCACACGCCGTAGCGGACAGGGCCATGCATCTCGTGGTCGCCTCCGGCCAGAAAGATCGAGCCGTCAGCCCTGCAATGCCCGGCTCCGGCCTGGCGGCCCGCGGCGCCGGTCCCAGCGAGCTCGGCGTCCCGGCCGGGACGACTCAACAAGAGCCGACACTTCTTTGCCAGGCACGGCCGCTGGGAATCAGATCGCGCACGAATGCGGTGTTTCGGTGCCACGCGAGGCTTCGCATAGCCCGGCAGGGACAAGATCACCATCAGGTTTGGCTCCCCGTTTGGCTCCCCGGATCTCGTTAGCACCGCTAATGATCGATGGATCCGGCACCCCCGCAGTGGGCTGAGCCCCGGGTGCTTAGCCGGCCGTGGTTTCCCGCGGAGCTGCGGATCCAGCGGGTTGAGGCGCTGGTCTGGGCACCGGCGGCGTTCCGCAAGCACGGCGTCTACCTGTCTGCCCGAGACCTGGAGGCAGCATGAGCGAGGCCGACGATGTTCTGTCGGCAGCATCCGCACGCGCGGACCTCGTCGTGCTAGGCAGGCACCGCGTCCCGGGCTCCGACGCTCCGGCGATCGGATCGGCCCTGCACGCGGTCCTGGGTCACGCGGCCGGGCCGGTCGCGATCATCCCAGACCGCTAACAACACGCTGGGCAGCTAGCTGTCGGCCTACACGGCGGCGCGGTCGCGCTCACCGGTGCGAACCCGCAGCGCGCTCTGCACCGGGCACACCCAGATCTTCCCGTCACCGATGGACCCGGTCTTGGCGGCCTTGGCGATAACGTCCGTGAGCGTCTCGGCCAGTTCGTCCCGGACCAGGACATCGACGCGGACCTTCGGCAGCACGAGCGCGCTCCGGTCAGTAACCATTGGCTCTCCGTGATGCCCGTACTGCTGGCCGAAGCCCATTACCTCGGCCACGGTCAGCCCGCGGCCTCCGTTCTCGGCCACCGCGCGGACGACGTCATCGAGCTTGCCCGGCTGGATGACAGCGGTGATCAGCTTCACGGGGCCTCACTCCCCCGGTCAGCGCCGGCCACCCTGGTGGCCGGGTGGTGCTCGACGACCGCGTCTGACGAGGGGAAGAACACGCTCTCCCGGTCGTCACGCCAGCGCACCAGGTACGGCGGTGCGCCGTCCGGGCCATGTACCTCGATGATCGTGCCGTGCCGGTCTTCGTCGCCCTGACGGCGTCCCTTGACCGTGAGCTCGTCACCCGCTATCGCTCTCATGATCAGCCACCTTCCGCATGTCTGTTCCGCTAGCGTCCGGCCAGCCATGGTGGCTGCGCCAGGGCCGAAGGTCCGCCGCTTATGGGCACCTTGTCAGGAGGCCGGGCATCGTCCTGATCGGTGCCCGGCGGCTGAATCGGGCGCACGGCCGTCTTGCGATCAGCGCACGTGGTGACTTTAGGCCATACCGATCACCGTTCCCCGGCGTCATGCTGAGGAGCGGCTGCCAACGTCGCCGTAGCGCCGTCTTCGCCGACGACCCTGGGTGGCCAGGCCGGCGCTGGAAGGGCTGCGGGGAGAGCGTGGCTGGCTGCGGAAGAATGCGTGCGGGAGGTGGTTGCCATCAGCGCGACTGTCAGGGACGTCATGACTACGTCCGTGGTGGCCGTCCGTCAGGACGCGTCGTTCAAGGAGATGGCGGCAATGCTCCGCAGCCGCCGGATCAGCGCATTCCCGGTGATCGACGATGCGGGTCGGGTCGTCGGGGTGGTGTCGGAGGGGGATCTGCTGGTCAAGGAGGCCGTCAATGCCGATGGCACGAGCTTGCTCGCCGCCCTGCGGCACGTCCGGGAGGATGACAAGGTCGCCGGCATCACCGCGGGTGACCTGATGACCGCGCCCGCCGTCACCGTCGGGCCGGACGCGCCCGTTGAACAGGCCGCCCGCCTCATGTATGACAGGCGGGTCAAGCGGCTGCCGGTGGTGAACACGGCCGGCCGGCTGGTGGGGATCATCAGCCGGGTCGACGTGCTGGCCGTGTTCAGCCGCCCGGACGCAGACATCCGCGACGAGGTCATGCGTCAACTGCTCCCCGGCATCCTGCCGGCCGCGCCGGGGGCACTCAAGGTGGCGGTCCGCGATGGTATCGTGACGATCTCCGGTGAGCCACAGAGCGACCAGCTGACCCACGCCATCCTCGATGCGGTACGGCATGTCGAGGGCGTCGTCGCCGTCCGTGACCGTTTCAGCGGCCCGCGCGGCGGCTAGCGAGTCCCCGCTGACGGGCCGTGGCGGGCCTGCGATCGGGGTCGTTAGTCCCGGCGGTGCTGGCCAAGGGCCTGTCCGTGCTGCTCGGGCAGGCCGGCACCTGCGTGCAGGCGATGCTCACGGTCTACAACTACCTGTCGTTCATCACCTTGATGCTGGTCGTGTTCGGCGCCTCGTTCGAATTACCAGGTCGCCGGGCCGCATCGCCAGCGCGGCCGGCGCCGCTGGGGGCGCCGGCCGCGCTGGCGGCTCGCTGACGTGCGCGGGAAGATGCCCTGGTTTAGCTGATGGGATTTTCGGTCCACTTCGCCGAGTTGGGGCCGAGCAGCTGCACGTGGTGCCGGAACAGGGTGGCCACGCCAATGGGGGGATGGGAGCCGAACTCTTCGATGTCGAACCAGAGACCGTCGGCGTGAGCGGAGCACAGTTCCTGCTCAGTGACACCACCGGTGGCCCCGTGCTTCACGACCACCCGGAAGCCGTTGATGATCTCACTGGTGTTCTGTGTCGACGGGTCGTGCGGAGTGCAGGTGCCGTTGCCCGGGGCCTGGTGGCCTATGACGTAAGCACCGTTGGTCCAGACACCCTGGTCGCCGACGTGCGGGAGGAACTGGGAGGTGCCGCTGAGCAGCGTGTATTCCTGTGCTTGCAGCGCTCCGGCGTCGGCAGAATAGTGCGCCTCGCCGACTCGCCACTGGCTGTTCAGACGGGAGAACTGGGCGGGGAAGACCAGGTGGGGCGTCGCCGCGCCAATCCGGAGGTGCCTGGCGACTCTGATCGCAATGGGCCGCAGGTGTGGGTCCTGCCGCAGCGTGGTGTTGCTAGGAACAGGTGCGTTCAGCAACGCCCAGCCGCCGCGGGCATACTGCCAGACCAGGCCCGAGCGAGCCCAGAACGCACGGTGCCCGCCCACGGCAGGCGCGGGTCCACTCAATCGCACGGTCACGCCGGTCAGAGCCGGGCCGGGGCAACTCAGGTTGCTGGCGTGGGCAGTGAGGTGGCACCGCCCTTGTGCGTAGACGTTGGCCTCCCACCCAAAGTCACTTGACGAGGCCCCCGCGGTCACGAACGCCACCGTTGGCTCCACGCCACCCTGCTGAATCGACTCTCCCGCCGGAAGAAAGCCGAACGACACGTTCGTGATCAGCGGGCTGAACTGACGCGGCGCCGCCGGCCCAGCGGCCGACGGCCCGGCGGCCGCCGGGTGAGAGCCGGGCCGGGCCGGGATCACTCCTACCACTCCTACCACGAGGGCCGCGACAGCGGCTGCGGCCAGCGCCGAGGTGCCTGCCATACCGGCCCGGCGCCACCGAAGCCGGGCATGGCCCCGGCGGCGGGCGATCTGGTCCACCTGTGAAGGGGCCAGTTCGCCGCCGGCTTCCTCGGCGAACAGCGCACGGATCTGGGATTCAGTCATGGCCGGGACCTCCTGGGTGGCTCTGGTGTTCTGGGTAGCTCTGGTGTTCCGCCGCGGCGGGTTGACCGCCTGGAGACGGGGCGTCCGCGAGATTGAGGGCCCGGCGCACTGATTCCAGGGCCCTGGCGGTCTGGCTCTTCACCGTTCCCGGCGAGCAGCCCAGGACCGCAGCTGACTGGTCGACGTTCAGGTCGCAGTAGAAGCGCAGCACCAAGGTCGCGCGCTGGCGGGACGGCAGCGCCGCCACCGCCGCCCGCAGGTCGAGCACGGCATCCTGGTCGACCGCGGCCGCCGGCCCATCGATCACCGCGCCGCTCAGGGTCACCCGCCTGGACCAGGACGAGCGCCGTTCGTGGATGAATTCGCGGACCAGCACGGCCCGGGCATAGGCGTCGGCGTGCTCGGCCGCCCGGACACTGCCCCAGTGCACATACAGCGTGGTGAGCGTGGTCTGCACCAGGTCATCCGCACGCTGCCAGTCACCGCACAGCACCGCGGCCAGCCGCCGCAGCGATGACAACCTGGCCGCGACGTACTGGGTGTACTCGGCGTCCCGCCGGCTCACCGGCCACCATGCCCGATCAGATGCTTCACATCCGATAGAGGCGCGCAGCGCCGCCTTCGGTTGTCACCCGCAGCAAGATTTATCCCCGCACAACGCGCAGCAGGCGCGGCTGAGCCCGTTGTCCGGGCCACGTGGGCTTCGGCGTGGACGCGCCGAGCCACCGGGAAGACACGCCGGCGCGGCATCAGCTGGTGGCATCGCGGT
>OCZT010006307.1_pt1 | contig 11741 bp, 7 predicted proteins | sample 1539031 | NCBI WGS metagenome assembly OCZT01 (sample SAMEA3539308, study PRJEB22396) | soil metagenome | biome: tundra; feature: field; material: soil | place: USA | collected 2010-05 | depth 0.15 m
GGCGGACTCGGCCACGGCCTTTGCGGGCCGCGTACGGTCTCGAATGCCTTCGCCATCCCAAGCACGCCAATGTCGTCGAAGCGGCGGCCGACGATCTGCACGCCGATCGGAAAACCGCCGGCGCTAAAGCCGCCGTTGATCGACACGGCAGGATTTTCCGACATGTTCCACGGCACGGTGTAGGCGATGTGTTCGAACGGCTGGTCGGGATCGTTGATCGGGGCGGCGAGTTCGGCTGCGAAATTCACCACCGGCGACACCGGCGAAATCACATAGTCGATATCGGCGAACAGCTTTGCCGCCGCTGATCGAATCGCCATGGTGGCGTTGAAACCTCTGACCACGTCGACGCCACTGAGCTTCGCGCCGGCTTCCGCCCATTTGCAGATATAGGGCAGCGCCTTGGCGCGCTCGGCCGGCATGAGCCTGGAGAGATCGTCCCACATCCGGGCGCGCCAGAAATTGTCGAGCCCATCGAGCATCTCGCGCGTCAGTATACCCGGCACTTCCGTGACGATGGCGCCGGCCGCCTCGAACGCCCGTGCGGCCGTCACAGCCACCTCGCGCACCTCCTGCTCCAGCGCCTGACCGACGCCGAGATCGAGCATCAGCCCGATGCGAAGTCCCTTCGGCGGGCGGGCACGTATGTTCCAGTCGAAATCGCTGGGCGGCAGGCTCATGCCGTCGCGGCTGTCCGGCAGCGACAGCACGCTCATCATCAATGCGGCGTCATCGACAATGCGGGTCATCGGTCCGGCGACGCGGCCGACGTAAGGCGGATCGATGGGGATCCGTCCCAGGCTAGGCTTCAGCGCGACGAGGCCGCACCAGCACGCCGGCAGCCGCAGCGAGCCGCCGATATCGGTGCCGAGATGCAGCGGGCCGTAACCTGCGGCACCCGCCGCACCGGCGCCGGCGCTGGAGCCGCCAGGGTTCTTGCCGAGATCCCAGGGATTGCGGGTGAGGGGATGAAAACTTGAAAGTCCCGAGGACAGCATGCCGTAATCCGGCATGGTGGTTTTGGAAAAAATCACAGCACCCGCTTCGCGCAACCGCGCCGCCGGCGGTGCATCCACTGCTGCCGGCACGAGCTTGGTGGTGGCGGCCCCAAGCGGCACGGGAACGCCTTTGGTGGCAATATTTTCCTTGATCGTCGCGGGGACGCCGTCGAGCGGACCAGACGGCTGGCCCTTGTGCCAGCGTTCGGTCGATGCCTTTGCGGTCGCGCGCGCGCCTTCGGGATCGAATGCGTACAGCGCCTTGATGTGCGGCTCCCACACCGCGATATGCGCCAGCACGTCCTCCAGCACTTCGGACGGCGAAAATCGCCTGGTCCGGAAGCCCGCGATCAGGTCGACGGCGCTGAGATCGTGCAGCGACGTCACCGTTTGCTTCGATGCCGGTTTATGCATGTGCGCCTACCGGCAACCGGGTTTCGATGATGCGCGCGAACATGCTGGCGCCGATCGGCAAAATCTTGTCGTCGAGGACGTAACCGGGATTGTGCACGGGCACCGATCCGTCGTGGCCGAGCCAGAAATAGGCGCCCGGCACCGCGTGCAGCATATCGGCGAAATCCTCGCTGCCCATTTTCGGCTGCGACCTGGTCAAGACCTTGGCGGGGTCGACCACCGTGCGCGCCACTGCCTCAACCACCCTGGACTGCTCTTCCTGGTTCACCAGCACGCTGAAAGTATCGCGGATATCGGCGATGATCTCGACGTGGAAGGCGCTGGCGATGCCGGCGCAGAGCGCGCGCATCCGCTCGCGGATCAAGGCGCGCACCTCGTCGGAAAAGGCGCGGACGGTGCCGCAGAGTTTCGCTTCGCCGGGGATCACGTTGTAGGCGGAGCCGGCGTGGATTTGCGTGATCGACAGCACCGCCGATTTCAAGGGATCGACGTTGCGGCTGACGATGGTCTGCAGCGCCTGTCCCAGCGTCATCGCGATCACGATCGGGTCCTTTGACCGCTCGGGCATCGCGCCGTGCGCGCCGTAACCATGGATGGTGATGTCGAAAAAGTCGGCTCCCGCCATGGCCGGCCCCGGAAGGATGGCAACCTCGCCATGGTTCAGATCGGGCGCATTGTGCAGCCCGTAAACCTCGTCGCAGGGGAATTTCTCGAACAGCCCGTCCTTGATCATGGCGCGGGCGCCGCCGAGACCTTCTTCTGCCGGCTGGAAGATGAAATGCACGGTGCCGTCGAAATTCCTGGTCTCCGCGAGGTAGCGCGCGGTGCCGAGCAGCATGGTGGTATGGCCGTCATGGCCGCAGCCGTGGAAGCGGCCGGGGATGGTCGAGCGCCATCTTAAGTTGGTGTTCTCTTCCATCGGCAGCGCATCCATGTCGGCGCGCAGCCCGATGCGTCTGCCGCCGCTGCCTTTGCCCTTGAGCACGCCGACCACGCCGGTGCCGCCCAATCCACGATGCACCTCGATGCCCCATTGCGTCAGCTTCTCGGCAACGATCCCGGAGGTGCGGACTTCCTCGAAGCCGATTTCGGGATGCGCGTGCAGATCCCGGCGGATCGCGGTAAGTTCGTCGGCATAGCCTTCGATGCGGTCGATGTTTGGCATATCTGTTATCCGATGGCGGGAGAGGGTGAACGTGATTTGACGGCGGGAGCGAATGCGGGACCGTTCGGCTTGATGCGCAGGCCCGGACGCAACCGGGTCCACGGCAATGCGGCGGTGTCGGCGGGCATCGCGCCGGGCGCGGCGCAGATGATCAGCTTTTCGGCGATCGGTTCGAAATCGGCGCGGAAATGCACCGAGCTCTTGTTGACGAGGATGGACTGCTCTGTCGGCTCGATGCCGACATAGCGAAACATCGCCTGATCGGCGAGCTGCGCCTTGCGCGAGCTGACGACCACCCGGACGCCGCCGATGCGCAGGCTGGCCGACGGGCCGAGATTCATCCTGCTGCCCCCGAAATACGGGCCGGGCGCGATGAACCGGCCGTCGGAAAGTTGCTCGACGACGAATGTCTCCTCGAACGGCGCATCGCCGGGAATTCCGGACTTGCCGCCGAGCGCGAGCCTGATGGTCGCACCTTGTCCCGCCGCGTGCGCGGCTTTCGCGGACTCCGGATCGACGATCACGCCGATCGCAGCCCCGGTGGCGCCGTTTCGGACCAGCGCGCGCAGCATGCCCGTGGTGTCGGAATCGCCGCCGGCGCCCGGATTGTCCTGGGTGTCGGCGATGACGATCGGTTTGCTGGCGCGCGTGGCCAGTTCCATCGCATGACGCACGCCTTCATCGGGCGTGAAGATACGGCCGTCGAAATCGCTTTCGTGGCTCTCGATCAGCGCGGCGACGTTGTCCGCCGCGGCGTCGGCATCCAGCTGGGTGCGGCCATAGGCGAATACGGTCGCACCGCAATCGGGAAAATCCGCAGCCGGGAAACCCGGCGCGAAAGACAGCGTCGGCACCGCGTCGCTCTGCAGTGCGGCCAGTTTGTTGTAGATGCCTTTGCAGGGTTCGTCGTTGGTGCATTGCCAGCTGATCGGGATCAGGAACGGCAATTGCCGGAACGCTTTTGCGAATTTCTGTTTGGTGCGCAGCAGTAACGCGAGATGTTTCGCCGCGGCGCGGCCGGTGTCGGCCATGTCGACATGCGGATAGGTGCGGTAGGCGATCAGCGCGTCGGCATGTTCCACCATGGCGGGCGTCACATTGGCGTGCAGGTCGAGGCTGACCACCAGAGGCAGGTCCTTGCCGATCAGCTTGCGGACGCGGGCGAGGATTTCGCCTTCGCCGTCGTCGAGATGTTCCGTGACCATGGCGCCGTGCAGATCGAGATAGACCCCGTCGATGGAGCCAGCGGCTTTGATGCCATCGACGATGACCTTGGCGACGCGCTCATAGGCGTCCTTTTCGACGTGCGCCGATGGGCTTGCTGCGCACCAGATGGTCGGCACCAGCTCCCAGCCTTCCGCTTCCGCCGCTGGCACAAAACCCGCCATGCCGACATTGATGTCGCGCATTTTCTCGAGCAGCTTCGCACCTTGCGACATCGGCGGCCAGCCGCCGCCGTGCGCGAAATCGTCATAGGTCGCCTTCGTCGGCGCGAAGGTGTTGGTCTCGTGCAGGAAGCCGCCAACGGCGATACGGGTCATGAATTCCAACTCAGCCAATTGTCCGTGTGAGTGACGTTAGACTCATTTTGGAAACGGTGCGAGTACTCCTCATGCTGAGGAGGCGCTGTTGCGCCGTCTCGAGCCAGGAGGAGACAGGGTTCTCATCCTTCGAGACGCGGCGGAGACGCCGCTCCTCAGGACGAGGCACCCACCGCAACTGGCCGGAAATTCGCAAAATCCCACCCCCGTCCGGGGGCGGCGTCAAGCAGCTGCCTTGTATAGGCCTGCTGCGGATTGGTCAGGACCTGCGCCGCCGGCCCCTGCTCGACGATGCGGCCGTGCTGCATCACGGCGAGGTCGTCGCAGATTTGCGCGGCGACGCGCAGATCATGGGTGATGAACAACAGCGCGATGCCGAGCCGGGTCTGGATTTCGTCGAGCAGATCGAGCACCTGCGCCTGCACGGAGACATCGAGCGCCGAGACCGCTTCGTCCGCCACCAGCACGTCGGGATCGAGCGCCAGCGCACGGGCAATGGCGATGCGCTGGCGCTGGCCGCCGGAGAACTGGTGCGGATAGCGCGAGATGGCATCGACGGGCAGATCGACCAGTTCGAGCAGTTCGCGCGCCTTCGCCAGCGCGTCGGCATGCGGCATGCCGTAATTGACAGGGCCTTCGGCAATGGTCTCGCCGATGGTGATGCGCGGATTGAGCGAACGATAGGGATCCTGGAAAATGATCTGGATGCGCTTGCGGTGCGGTTGCAGCAGCCGGCGCGACAGGTCGGAGATTTCGCGCCCGGCGAGGCGGATGCCGCCGGAGGTCGGATCGATCAGCCGCACGATGCAGCGCGCCACCGTCGATTTGCCGGAGCCGCTTTCGCCGACGATGCCGAGCGTGCGGCCCTTGCGCAGGGTAAGCGTGACATCCTGCGCCGCCGCCACTTCGCGGACGGCGCCGAAGAAGGAGCGTTCGCGATAGACCTTGCCGAGCTCGTTGGCCTCCAGCACCACCGGTTCGGTGGTGTCCGCGCGCGGCGCGCGCGGCACCAGGCTCGGCACCGCCGAGAGCAGGTTGCGGGTGTATTCCATGGCCGGCGTGCGCAGGATGGTGTCGAGCGTACCGGTCTCGACCAGCCGCCCCTGACGCATCACCGCGACGCGGTCGGCGATCTCCGCGACCACGCCCATGTCATGGGTGATGAAGAGCACAGCGGTGCCGTGATCCCGTTGCAGGTCGCGTATCAGCGTCAGAATCTGCTTCTGGGTGGTGACGTCGAGCGCCGTGGTCGGCTCGTCCGCGATCAGCAGTTTCGGCTCCAGCACCAGCGCCATCGCGATCATGATGCGCTGGCGCTGACCGCCCGACAGCCGGTGCGGATAGGACGCGAAAATCCGCTCGACCTCGGGCAGCCGCACCTGGTCCATCATGCCGAGGATGCGCTTGCGCCGCGCGCGCGCATCGAGACCGGTGTGCGCGCGCAATACCTCGTCGATCTGGCGCCCGACCGGGACGACCGGATTGAGCGCCGTCATCGGCTCCTGAAAGATCATCGCCATGGTGGTGGCGCGCAACTGCCGCAGGCGCCGGTCGCTGGCGGCGAGAAGTTCCTCGCCGGCCAGTTTGACGCTGCCGCCGGAGGGCACCAGCGAACCCTTCTGCAATAGTCCCATCACGGTCAGCGCCGTGACGGATTTTCCCGATCCGCTTTCGCCGACCAGGCACAAGGTCTCGCCCCGGAAAACCCTTAGCGAGACGTCGTCGATGATCCGCTCATTGCGCGGATTCTTGCCGAGGCCGACCACGAGATTGTCGATGTCGAGGACCACGGCGTTCGGATTGGGTGCCGCGGTCACTTGCCGCCCTCCCGACGTTTCATGCGGGGATCGAGCGCGTCGCGCGCGGCGTCGCCGATCAGATTGACGCTGAGGATCGCGATCGACAGCAATAGACCGGGCCAGAAGATCAGCGACGGCTTGATCTGAAAATAGGCGCGGCCTTCGGCCATGATGTTGCCCCAGGTCGGCGTCTCCGGGCTGATGCCGGCGCCGAGGAACGACAGGATCGCCTCGGTGAGAATGGCGGAAGCGCAGACATAGGTGCCTTGCACGATCAACGGGGCAATCGTGTTCGGCATCAGATGCCGCCACATGATCTTCGGCAGGCTGGAGCCGACGGAAATCGCGGCTTCCACATAGGGCTCTTCGCGCGCCGAAAGCACGACCGAGCGCACCAGCCGCGCCACCCGCGGAATTTCCGGGATGGTGATGGCGACCAGAACCGTCAGCAGGCTGGCGCCCGACAGCGAGACCACGGCGATGGCGAGCAGGATGCTCGGGATCGCCATCAACCCGTCCATCACCCGCATCATGATGGCGTCGACCCATTTGAAGAAACCGGAGACGAGGCCGATCACAAGCCCGACGCCGACGCTGATGCCAGCGGCGCCGAGGCCGATCAAGAGCGAGATCCGTCCGCCGTAGAGAATCCGCGACAGCACGTCGCGGCCATAGCCGTCGGTGCCGAGCAGGAATTGCGCGCCTGCCGGTCTCAGCCGCTGGGCCGGCGCGAGCAGCAGCGGATCGTGCGGCGAAAGCCAGGGCGCCAGGATGGCGGACGCGATCACCAGCGCGAGGCAGACCGTCGCGGCGGCGATGATCGGCGTCGCCGTGAGAAATCCGAGCCCCGGCCGGAACGACGTGGCGACCGTAACAGAGGGTTCGGGGAGGGTTTCGATCGCCATCAGTACCGTATCCTGGGATCGAGCAGGGTGTAGGCGACGTCGATCAAAAGGTTGATCGTGATATAGACGCCCGATGTCAGAAGGATCATCGCCTGGATCACCGGATAGTCGCGCGCCAGCACGGCATCGACGGTGAGGCGGCCGATGCCCGGCAGGTTGAACACGCTCTCGGTGACGACGACGCCTGAGATCAAGAGCGCGAAGCCGGTGCCGATCACGGTGATGACGGGCACGGCGGCGTTGCGCAGCGCGTGGCGCAGCAGCACGGCGCTCTCGCTGATGCCCTTGGCGCGCGCGGTACGCACATAATCCTCGCCCAGCACGTCCAGCATCGCGGCGCGGGTCATGCGCGCGATCAGGGCGACATAGATGAAGGACAGCGTGCAGGTCGGCAGGATGATGCGTTCGAGAAACGGGCCCAGGCCCGCGGTGACGCTTTTGAAACCCTGCACCGGCAGCCAGCGCAGGTCGATGGCGAAGATCTGGATCAGCACATAGCCGATCACGAAGACCGGGACCGAGAAGCCGAGGACCGACAATCCCATCACGAAGCGGTCGATCCAGGTGCCGTGCTTCCACGCCGCGATCACGCCGAGCGGTACCGCGACAACGATGGAAAGGATGATGGTCGACACCGCGATCGAGATCGAGGGCTCAACGCGCTGGCCGATCATTTGCAGCACCGGCACGTTCGAGATCAGCGACACCCCGAGATCGCCATGCAGCAGCTTGCCGAGCCAGGTGAAGAATTGTTGGTAGAGCGGCTCGTTCAATCCGAGCGAGGTGCGGATGTGCTCAAGCTGCTCGGTCGTCGCATTGTCGCCGGCCAGAATGGCGGCGGGATCGCCCGGGGTCAGCCGCAGCAGCAGAAACACGAACAGCGCCACCACGCCCATCACGGGAATGGCGGCCAGCACGCGGCGGAGCAGGTATCCGAGCATCAGGCGCACCCACTCCGTCGTCGCTGCGAAAGCAGGGACCCATGCGCCGGGGAGTCTCGATGTAGTGCTGGAGCGGACGGGAACGACGACACACGCCCGGGGTTATGGGTCCCTGCTTTCGCGGGGACGACTGATCGCGATTGCGGAATGCTGCAGAAATCCATCATGATGCCACTCTCGCACTCTGCCGCCCCAATGCAAGTTTCAGCAAATCCCGTGCCATCGGGACTGGAATGAAGCTCGTTATTCCAGCGTCGCCAGCAAGCCGGCCATCAGGCGGCCGCGCTCGGCGAGACTGTCGACTACGATATGTTCGTTCAGCGTATGCGGATCGGCGCCGCGAACGCCGAGGCCATCGAGCGTCGGGATTCCCATCGCTCCGGTAAAATTGGCGTCGGAGCCGCCGGCGGCGCTGCCATGGGGAAGCTCGGCGCCCATCGCTCTGGCCAAACCGCGCGCCTTTTCATAAAGCGCCATGGTACCCGCATCGGGCTCCCACACCGGCCGCGTCACCCCGCGCGTCACTTTGAACGTGACATCATTGGCGGTCCCGCAAAGCGCCAGCATCCGCTCGACGCCGCGATCGAGATCGGCCTGGCGCTTGGCCATGCTCAGCGCTTCGCCGCTGCAGGTGGTGGCGACGCAATTGACCCATTGCCCGCCATGCACGATGCCGACGCTGAAGGTGCAGTCTTCCGTCGTCATGCCGTCGATGGCGATGATCTGGCGCGCCATCTCGCGGATGGCGGAGCGGCCGGAGGAGAGATTTGCGCCGGCGTGGCTCGCCTTGCCGATGGCTTCGAGATTGAACCGTGCGATCGCGTAACGTCCGGTGACGACGCCGTTGTTGGCGCGGCCCGGCTCCGGCACCAGCACGTATTTGTTGCGCGCGGCCTCCGCTTCGATGATGTCGCGGGTGGAGGGCGTGCCGACTTCCTCGTCCGGCGTGAACAGCACCGTGATCGGCAGCGGCGTCGTGAAGCAGGCGCGCGCCAATTGCCGGATCGCTTCCAGCGCGAGGTAATTGCCGCCCTTCATGTCGAAGATGCCGGGGCCGAAACATTTGTTGCCCTCGCGCCGCCATTGCAGTTTTTCCAGCGTGCCGACGGGATGAACGGTGTCGAGATGCCCCGCGATCAGAATTCCGGGCTCGCCCTGCCTGGGATGCGGAAAGCGCGCGCGGACGCAGCCGCCAAATCCCTGCGTTCCGGCGATGCGCTCGATCGACGCACCCATGATCGCCATGTCGCGCGCGGCAAGGTCGAGCATGCGGTCGACGGCGCTTGCGTCCCAGGTCGGGCTTTCGCATTCCACCCAGCCGCGCAGCCCCAGCAGCATGGCCTCGGAATCAAACGGAAGATTGGCGGGGTTCATGGGGATTCTCTCAAGTTTCGAGCGAGATGTTCCGGCTGCGGTCACATCGCCAGATGCTTACGAGAATGACCGGCGACGAATTTGTAAAGGGAAACATCTGCGAGTGTCAGGCCTATTGGCCACGCAGCCATCAGTCAAAACCCGATTGACGCGCACCATGCTTGGTGCAAGTCTCAAAACTCCAAGATTTACAGCGTGTTAGTGCGCCCAAATAACAGACCGCATGCACAGCGAATCATCGGCCTTTGACCAGTTTCACGTCAGGAGAGATCGAATGTTCCACATCCCGCGTCGGAAGCTTTCCACCATAGCGTCGGCCCTCGCGCTCTCGGCTGCGCTGGCGATACCCTCGCTGGCGGACGCCAAAACGATCACCGCGGTGATGCATGCCGATCTGCGCACTCCCGGCATGATGACGACCGCCTATATCGTGCGCGATTTCGGCTACATGATCTTTGACACGCTGCTGGCGGAAGACGCCAGCTTCAAGATCGAGCCGCAAATGGCCGACTGGAAGGTCTCCGGCGACAAGCTCACCTACACCTTTACGCTGCGCGACGGCCTGAAGTGGCATGACGGCGCGCCGGTCACGGCGGAGGATTGCGCGGCGTCGCTGAAGCGCTGGGGCAAGGCCGACAGCATGGGCCAGAAGCTGATGGATTTTACCGCCAGCATCGAGGCCACCGACGCCCGCACCATCACGCTGAAGCTGAAGGAGCCCTACGGCCTGGTGCTGGAGTCGATCGGAAAACCGTCCTCGCTGGTGCCGTTCATGATGCCGAAGCGGATGGCGGAATCGCCGGCCGACAAACCGCTTCCGGAGCTGATCGGCTCCGGTCCCTTCAAGTTCGTGCCGGCGGAATTCCAGCCCGGCGTGAAGGCGGTGTTCGAGAAGAACAAGGACTACGTGCCGCGCAAGGAGCCGCCGAGCTGGACCTCCGGCGGCAAGGTGGTGAAGGTCGACCGCGTCGAGTGGATCACCATGGCCGATGCGCAGACCGCGGTGAACGCGCTGCAGTCCGGCGATATCGATTTCCTGGAAGTGCCGTCCTACGATATTCTGCCGGTGCTGAAGGCCAACAAGGACATCAAGGTCGAAACCCCGAACACGCTCGGCTTCCAGACGGTCGGGCGAATGAATTTCCTGTGGCCGCCGTTTGACAACGTGAAAGTCCGCCGCGCCGCCCTGTTGGCGATGAACCAGAAGGACGTGCTCGACGCGTTGATCGGCAATCCCGAATATTTCAAGATATGCGGCGCGTTTTTCATGTGCGGCACGCCGCTCGCCACCGACGTCGGCTCGGAATCTCTGGTGAAGGGCAACGGCATGGCGGAAGCCAAGAAGCTGCTCGCCGAATCCGGCTATGACGGAACGCCGATCGTGATCATGGCGCCCGGCGATGTCGTCACCCTGAAGGCGCAGCCGATCGTCGCGGCGCAATTGTTGCGCGACGCCGGCTTCAAGGTCGACGTGCAGGCCACCGACTGGGGAACCGTTATCTCCCGCCGCACCAGCCAGAAATCGCCGAAAGAGGGCGGCTGGAACATGTTCTTCACCAACTGGGCCGGCGCCGACGTGATCAATCCGATCGTCAATTTCGCGATCGGCGGCAGGGGCAAGAACGGCGGCTGGTTCGGCTGGGCGGAAGACGCCAGGATCGAACAGCTGAAGGATGCCTTCGCGCGTGCATCTTCACCGGAGGAGCAGAAGAAGATCGCGGCCGATATCCAGAAGGAAGCCTACGAACAGGTGATCTACATCCCGCTCGGGGAATATACCCAGCCCAGCGCCTGGCGGAAATCGCTCACCGGCGTGCTCGACGGGCCGGCCACGCCGATCTTCTGGAATATCGACAAGTCGGAGTGAGAGAGCGGCGTTACGCGGGATAAGCCTTGAGGTGCTGGAGCAATAGCTCGTTGACGCGATCCGGCGCCTGATCCGCTGCAAAGTGTCCGACGCCGGGGAGGACTTCGAAGCGATAGGGTGCGGCGATGAAATCCTCCGTGCCTTCGGCTGCGATCCGCCCGACGGTGTCGTCGGCATCGCCCCAGATGTAGAGCACAGGCACGCGGATCGGGCCGAGCGGCGTGCGGATCGCGCCGCGCGCGCGATACCAGCTCAGGGCTGCTTCCATCGCCGCCGTGTTGCCGAGCACGGAAAGATACTGCTCGATCGCGGCCAAGGGAACGCCGGCCGCGGCCAGCCGCTCGCGCAGCCACCTGGCGTCGTCGGCAAGAACAAGTTCGGCGGCGCCGGGCTCGAGAAACGCCTTGTGATGCCGCGAGCGGTGCGCCTGATCGCCATCGGGCATTTCCAGCGCCCGGTTGAAGGCGTTGGGATGCGGCCGCGACAGCACGGTGAGCGACGCCAGAAGCTGCGGAAAGCGATCGGCGAGCGCCCAGGCAATGCTGCCGCCCCAGTCGTGGCCGACGAGATGGAAGCGGCGGTCGCCGTAGCCGCCAGCCGCCGATATCGCCATCGCATCGTCCATCAGCCGCTCGATATGATAATTCGCGGTGTCGCGCGTGTCCGGCCGCGCGCCCGGCGAATAGCCGCGCTGGCTCGGCGCCACCGCGCGATAGCCCGCACCCGCGAGTGCGGCC
>OCZT010006308.1_pt1 | contig 11741 bp, 9 predicted proteins | sample 1539031 | NCBI WGS metagenome assembly OCZT01 (sample SAMEA3539308, study PRJEB22396) | soil metagenome | biome: tundra; feature: field; material: soil | place: USA | collected 2010-05 | depth 0.15 m
TTCTAATTGCGACACAGTCTCTCGAGTGAGGGAAAATTATTTCAGTTGAGCGTAAATTTCATTATGCAAGGGTGTGGGAATGGTCAACCCTTTGCCCGATTCGATAATGTACTTAGTAAAAATGTCAATCTCAGTATCCTTGCCACGTTCGCGATCCACCTGCATTGAAGTCTTGGTATCATAGGCAAAGCGGCCGATACTCTCCAGAGTCTTATCGACAACATCTTCCGGCAATTCAATTTTACGGGCATCGGCAATTGATTTTACTTCTTTAATCATTTCCCGCAGCTTATTTTTTAACTTTGCATCTTCAATGATCCCACCGAAAGTTTTTCCTGTTGCCGCAGTGAGGCTTCCCAGCGGGCAAATGAGAAGATATTTTGTCCACAGAGCCTGGGATATTTTATCCGTTAACCTGGCATCAACTTTTGCCTGAACCAGAATATCCAGAATATATTGGTATTGATTTGCAGATTTGTCATCGGTACCAAAAGTAAGTTTGCATGTTCCTTCTATCTGACGCACAACGCCGGGCTTTTCGATAAATGAGGAAATATAGACACAACCTCGCACGATATCGGCATCCGGCAGGACTGCACGCAGTCTCTGGGCGATGTTAACGCCATTTAAAAGCGGTATCACAACAGTATTTTTGTTGATGTTAGCTTTTAAGGCCAGAGCGGAACTCTCCAGATGATAACTTTTTACGCAAAAGAAAACGAGATCAAAAATGCCAGACTGAGCCGGATTGTCCGTGGCAAGATAAGGCCGGGCAATATAATCACCTTCTTTGGTGAATAATTTTAGACCGTTTTTTTTGATGGCGGATAAATGCTCGCCGCGGACGATAAAGATAATTTCATGCTGTCCGGAATTTCCATATTCTCTGGCCAGCTTTCCGCCAAAATATCCCCCTACTCCGCCGATACCGACTATACCGATTTTCATCTTGATTCTCCCGATTTCAATTTTTTGCAATACTCGATGACATAGTAAAAAATTCGTCACACCGGCTTGTGACCTTCAGTTATGAAAACTGGTGTCTAGAGATATCTGGATTTAGGCTACGCCGGAATGACAAGAATGGTGTGTCATTCCGGTGAAAACCGGAATCTAGTATTCGGACTGTTCGGGGAACAATCCCTACATCCTTGTCACCTGCTACTATCTTCCCTGCCCCATGAATTATCCCGTTCTTGCCAGTTCCAGCTTGCCCTGCCATTTGGCAAGCAGTGCTTCTTTTAAAATTGCGTGTTCCGGTTTTTCCAAAAGTGGATCACGAGCGGCTAACCCAAAGGCATCTTCTCTGGCATCATTTAAAATCCGGGCATCACGGATGATACTGGCAATGCGGAAATCAGGCAGACCGGATTGTCGTGTCCCCAGAAAATCACCCGGGCCGCGAATAGCCAGATCTTCCTCTGCCAGAGCAAAGCCGTCTGTGGTCTTCTCCATGACTTTCAATCTCTTGCGGGCGTCCGCCGAGCGTTTATAATCCGCAAGCAGGATGCAACAAGACGGAATGTCCCGGCGACCCACACGGCCGCGCAACTGATGCAATTGCGAAAGGCCGAAACGTTCGGCATGTTCAATAACCATCAGCGATGCCCGCGGCACATCAATACCAACTTCAATTACTGTGGTGGAGACAAGAATATTAATTTTGTTTACGAGAAAATCCTGCATCACAGCGTCTTTTTCTTTTTCCTTCATTCTGCCGTGGATAAGACCAACCCGATAGTCAGGGAAAATATCTTTCTGCAGATGTTCAGCCATGTTGGTGGCATCTTTCAAATCCAGATTTTCCGATTGTTCCACCAGAGGATAAACGATAAAAGCCTGATGGCCTTTGGCCAGCTCCGCGCTGATTAATTGATAAACATTGTTCCTTTTTGTTTCGCCCATCAAAACTGTGCGCACGGGTTTTCTCCCCGGAGGCATTTCATCGATTACGGAGATATCCAGATCACCATAAACGGTCATCGCCAGTGTCCGCGGAATCGGCGTTGCCGTCATGACCAGAACATCGGCGTTGATGCCTTTGTTGCGCAGAGTCACTCTCTGCATGACGCCGAACCGATGCTGTTCATCAATTACTACAAGACCCAGCCTATGAAAATCAACGTCTTCCTGAATCAAAGCATGGGTGCCGATGACAATATTAGCCTTACCTGTATTGATCTGCTCCAGCGTTTCATTTCTTAACGCAGCATTTATGCTTCCTGTAATCAGTACCGTTTTCAATCCCACGGAGTCAGCCCAGTCTTTTATATTTGAATAATGCTGCTTGGCCAGTATTTCCGTGGGCGCCATCAATGCCGCCTGATAATTATTTTCGCAGGCTCTGATCATTGCCGCCATAGCCACAACTGTTTTTCCGCTGCCGACATCTCCCTGCAAAAGGCGGTTCATAGAAGTTGCGGCAGCCATATCCCGCTGTATTTCCGCAATCACGCGGCTTTGCGCGTCAGTCAGAGTAAAGGATAAAGAGGATAATAATTTATCCCAAAGATTTCCCTGCATCTTAAAAGATATACCTTGCTCTAAAATGCGGCCTGATTTTTTTATAGCCATACCCAGTTGAAAAAAGAAAAACTCATCATAGATCAACCGGCGGTGCGCAGCCGTTTGCATGGTATTGTATTCATCGATAGACTCATTACTTGCCGGAAAGTGAACAGACAGCAGCGCTTCATGAATATTGAGCAGGTTGCGCTTCCGGCAGATATCCGCGGGGATGGGCGAAGCAACATAGCGCGAGTATTGTTCCAGCGCCTGATTCATGATCTTGCGGATATATTTCTGGTGCAGGCCTTCCGTTTCCGAATAAATCGGAACGATTCTTTTAAAGTTAAGCAGATTCTCCTCGTCTTCTTCTTCGAGAATTTCGTAATCAGGATGAATCATCGATTTACCGGCATAATTGGGTGTCACATTGCCGGTAAATATTACTCTTGTCCCCTTTTTAAAAGTACTGGTAAGGTAGGACATCTGACCTTTAAACCACTTGGCCGTTAAATTTGCCGTATTGTCACTGACTGTTACTTCCAGTATGCGCTTCTTTCCATAGTATCTTGCCTGTATCTCAATTACCTTCCCCATTATGGTCTGAGTCTTCCCTGTTTCCAGTTTGTTAATTTTCTTTATTTCCCGCCTGTCTTCATAAGCACGTGGTAGAAAATAGAGCAAATCTTCAACTGTGTTTATTTTCTTTGCTGCAAAGCGCTCAGCCATCTTTGGACCCACACCTTTCAAATATTGGATCGGCACAGTCAATTTGGCCATGGCCTCTTTTAGATCAGCGATTCTTTGTATTGTCTGTTCATCCTGGAGATGTTGTGGATGGCTTACGGGAATTGAATCAAGGGCAATTTTCAGTTGTCCAAATAGTAATAAGGCGTTTTTGATTTTATTCTTCTTTATCTCCAAATCCTTAAGGTCATAGTCAGGAAATATTTCTGACAATTCTTTCAGAAGTTTGAAAGAATCATTACTGCAAAATGATGGTATGGCACCTTTAAGCAGCGCCAGCAGGCTTTGCATAGATTTGCCCAAATTTTTAATGTAAGATAAGTTTCTATAATTTTCTTTTGAAGCAAAGTTTAACGGTTGTTCTATTTTTTGCAGAATCGTTTTTAATGATTCCATTTAATTCACCGGATTTAAATGTTGGCAAACCTTATTATTTCTAATAAATTGAATGCTTTTTTGTTAACAAATATATTTTATTTGCGCAAGGAATGATTGACTTAAATACTGATTTACGTTAGATGAAACATTATTAATCTCTTGCTAAATAATTAAACTTACGGAGCAATATGTCAACGGAAACTACATATAAAAATGCAGGTGTAGATATTGATAAAGCCAATGATTTTATCGAACGCATCAAACCATTAATTAAAACGACAGCGCGTAAAGAAGTTGTTTCCGGCATTGGCGGTTTTGGCGGTCTCTTTCGTCTGGACCCGACAAAACTAAAAAATCCAATCCTTGTTTCTTCCACCGACGGCGTGGGCACTAAACTCAAAATTGCGCAGTTGCTGGACAAACATGATACTATCGGCATTGATCTTGTCGCTATGTCGGTTAATGATGTTGTCGTTCAGGGCGCGGAGCCATTATTCTTCCTTGATTATCTTGCTACAGGAAATATTGAACTCGAAAAGAGCGTGCAAATAGTTGATGGTATTGTTCAGGGATGCAAACAGGCAGGATGTACTTTAATCGGCGGAGAGACTGCCGAAATGCCCGGTTTTTATAAGCAAGGAGAATATGATCTTGCGGGCTTCTGCGTCGGCATGGTGGAAGCGGATAAACTCATTGACGGCTCCACAATAAGCGTTAATGACCGGATTATCGGACTTGCTTCCAGCGGTTTACACAGTAACGGTTTTTCCTTGGCCCGCAATGTTCTTCTGGAAAAAGGAAAGTTGAAAGTAGATGAAAAAGTTGCGGGCCTTGCCCAAACAATCGGCCTAGAACTTCTGGAACCGACACGAATTTATGTCAAATCTCTGCTGAATCTTTTTAAGGATTTCAATATTAAGGGGTTGGTGCATATCACCGGCGGCGGCTTTTATGATAACATCCCGCGGATAATTCCTCAATCCTGCCGGTGCGTTATTTCCAGAAACAGTTGGAACATACCGCCCATTTTCAAGGTCATCAAAGACATCGGCCATGTGGAAGAAAAAGAAATGTTCCGTGTTTTTAACATGGGCATTGGCATGATGATTGTTGTCGCGGAAAAAGAATCCAAGGAAGTGCTCGATCGTTTGGCAATACTGGGCGAGAAGGCTTACCAAATAGGCGTCGTTGAAAAAAGAGAAAGCAACCAGGATTTAGTTTGTTTTACTTAAAACCTAATGGGAGAAGTATGGCTGATCCATTGAAATTGGGAGTTTTGATTTCCGGCAGCGGCTCCAATCTTCAATCAATTATCGATCATATTGAAAAAGGTTCGCTAAACGCGGTTATTAAAATTGTTATCAGTAACAATCCCGACGCGTATGGAATTACAAGGGCAAAAAAGCATGGTCTGCCGGTTCTTATCTTCAAGCATGAAGATTTTAAAAGTAAAGAGGACTTTGATTTAGAATTAATCAAAGCTCTTAAAAACAATCACGTACAATTAGTGGTGCTTGCCGGCTTTATGCGTATTCTCACTGCCGCTTTTTTGCGGGCATTTCCTCAGAGGATAATTAATATCCACCCTGCCCTGCTCCCCGCTTTTCCGGGAACACACGTTCAGAAACAAGCACTGGAATATGGAGTCAAATTCTCCGGATGCACTGTTCATTTTGTCGATGGAGGAGTTGACACAGGACCAATTATTATTCAAAGTGTTTTGCCTGTACATGATGATGATACTGAAGAAACTCTTGCTGCCAGAATATTGAAAGAAGAACATCGGATTTACCCGCAGGCAATTCAATTTTATGCGGATGGAAAGATTGAGATAGATGGACGTAAAGTTAAGATTAAGTCTGCAAATAAAACTTCTTTTCCGGCTTTGCATAACCCGCCTTTGGCTGGTTATTGATTGCATACGAGGTAACAAATTAAATAATGTACGATCTGATAGTCATAGGTGATGATCTTTCTTCTCATGTTGCCGCTGCCATTGCCGCGCGGTACGGTCTTAGTACCGCTCTTATCGCAGAAAGCGGTCTGGGCGATACATTTATTATTGGCGATTTTGTTTTTAACGTAGATCCTACACCGATAACCGGGCTGGGAATCAATCAAACCCTTCTTTCTCTTTTAGCCGAACTGGATATTCCGCCCATTGAACGGGACGGTATTTTATTGGATCCCGCCTATCAAGTCATATTACCGGATCACCGGGTAGATTTTTTCAGCGACAAGGAATCTCTGGTTAAGGAGATAGTAAGAGAGTTTCCTCAATTAGAAATTGAAATAAATAAATTTTACGATTCTACAATAAAATACTCGGCAGTTTTCAGTCAATGGTTGCGCAACAATACTTTTGTCCAGATCCAGAGTATAAGGGACTTTGGCAACTATCTGAAGATAATACCCGCTTTAATAGGACACAAACTTAAAACTAAAAGATTTAGCCGAATTCTGCTTAACAATCCTTCTTTACAAAAAGTATGGGAAGCCCAACACGCGCTGCTTTCCTTTGCCACTAATAATCAATATTCTTTTTCCTCCAGTTTCTTGTACAGCGCGCCCTTGCGGGGAATTTTCTATTTTCAACAGGGAAAACAAGTAATTTTCAACTCCTTGATAAGGAAAATAGAATCATCTGGGAGTTTGTATCTGAGTCAATGCAAAATATCAGCAATTGAGAAAGGTAGATTAATTAGTGTTGATGTTACCGATAAAGATGGAGTCACCAGTAAAATCTCCGCTAAAAAAATGATTGTCAGCTCAAAATGGAATGGAATGCCAATATTAACCGGACGTAAAAAGAAAATTAATATCGCCGATTGGATCAGACCGGTTAAAATTGCTTATTACCCATTTACCATTCATTTGGGCATTGATAAGAAATGTATCCCGGAAAAGACTGCGCGTCACATCGCTGTAGTAAGTGACGTTAATAGAGATATTCATGATAATAATCTGATTATATTGCAGTTGAGTATTCCACAACAATATGATGGAACTTCAGCGGATGAAATACCCCTGACGGCAACTGTCTTTCTACCAAACAACGATGAAATATGGACCAGGGAAAGCCTGAAGGCACAATCAGAATCGATAATTGATCGTCTGGAATTCTTTCTGCCTTTTTTAAAAGAAAATATTGAGCTATTTGATATTGATAAATCGATAGATATTTCTAATGAATGCAGGCAGGTAGTTAATCCTAAATATCAGTTACGTAACTCCTTTTTTTCCGGTTTTGCCGCAAAGAATAACAAAACCAATTTTAGGAATATCTATCTTTCCGGTGCATCTTTATTAACTGACGCCGGTTTCGAAGGAGAAATTATTTCCGGTATAAATGCCGCGTCCAAAGTGCTTGCTATAGAAAAATAACCATTAAAGCAGGTTTAAATTCTCTCCATGAAGCATTCTCCGGTTGCGAATCTTACAATTGCTCCCTTTAAAAATTAGGGTTAAGTAAAAAATTACGAAACCGTAAAAAGTCCAAATATCGTCATACCGGCGAACGCCGGTATCCAGAACATATTGAAATAACTGGATTCCGGATCAAGTCCGGAATGACAAAACAGGGGTTTCCCGACTTTTTACAGGTTCATCAAAAATTACTTGCAAAATACTGTCTTATGGTTTAGTAACGACCCATATTTTTTAGGAGGATTTGTTCATGTCTCGTGTTTGTGAAGTATGTGGTAAGAAACCGTCGATAGGTAACAGCGTGAGTCACGCTAATAATAAAACAAAAACAATATGGTATCCAAATTTGCAGAAATTACGCTGCATTGATGGAAAAACCGGTTCTGTGAAGAGAGTAAAAGTTTGTACACGTTGTATTCGTTCGGGATTTGTTAAAAAAGCTACGTAATTGGCGGCAGCCAGCCATAATCTTTTATGGTTTTGGCTGTTTCTCGAAGAAATAATTCCTTTTCATCAAGTTCCAGCGAATTTTTAGCTCGTAGAAATAAATTTTTAATACCTTCATAAAATAATTTATCTTTGCTTTTGAGGCCGAATTTATCTGAATATAGACGAATTCGGCCTTCAATATTCATTATACGTTCCATTCTCTCTTTCGTCAGATAGAAGCAAGCCTCTTTCATCACTGTCCTGACATCGCTTTCTCCCACATTATAAAGCCAGCTTATGGTGGCTGCGAATTCGTCCAATTTATTTTTAACTGTAAAATTTATCGCCTCAGCTAAAAGAGAAATCGTTTCCAGAGAATAAATTTCATTGAGAATAACAAGATCATAAATCATCTCGATAATTAAATGCGACCGGTAAGCTGCCTCATTATAAGAGATTTCATTTTGTATTATTTTATGTAAATCTAAAATAGTATTGATCAGGGGCTTTCCCTTGATATAACAAAAGCCTTGTGATTCGGGATTGAATTCTTCCTGGTAATCCAAACAAATTGATCCGTGATGAGCCAGATCATCGACCAATAAGTGAAACATAACATATGCCGATTGTGGATATTTTGCCGGTATATCGGTAAATCTTTTTATAGTATGAGTTTTACCTGCATTTATATCCGGATGAATTGTAAGCAAATCGGGAGCAATATTATAAATGTAAATGTCCAAATCTTTATTTTTTATATCTGCTGCCCCCAAGACTTTCTGCAAGAGATATGTATGGGTCAGCATGAGCATAAAGAGGTCTCCGGGCAATTAAAATGGACAATTTATTTCGTCTATTGGCAACTGTTTTTTTAAACTCTCCAAGATGAACATCACGTCTAATACAAAATCCGGCATTATCGCAACTTGGATTATTGCTGTCCGATTATCTATGGTTGTAACAGTGGCCAGTCCCTCATACCCCTCTATAATGAATTGGACAAGCACAATATCTTTTGTTTTTAATTTGAGCCATTTCTTTATCATTGTTCACTTTTTTGCGCTTACCATTAATTGTTTTAAAGATCAAGAACCAAAGGATAATTGACTCATGTTAATAAACAATGTAGTATCTTATCTGATTTATAAAAGCATGAAATATAAGAAAGTGATACCGCGTTTTGCATTCAAAGGATAACGAGGCGGCAAGGAGGAGGCACCCGAGGCGTATTGTACATATGCTGAGGAAGCCGACAACACAGCCAACAAAGTTAGCCAAAGAAAGCGAAGTGGTATGAATTAAGAAGACAGACAATGGCAACTATCAAGCAACTACCGGTAACTAATTGGAAATTAAAAGAAGCCGGTAATAAAAATATAGAAGATTCTCTCATTAAAGAATTTAGCATTCATCCTATTATATCCCAGCTTCTGGCCAACAGGGATATTCTGGATCTGGAAAGCGCTCATCGTTATTTCAATCCTTCACTCAATAATTTGCATAGCCCTTTCTTGATGCAGGACATGAAAAAAGGAGTTTGCCGATTACTTACAGCTATTCACAATAAAGAAGAAATAGTTATTTACGGAGATTATGACGCTGACGGAATTACCTCGGTAGTTATTCTGTATAAATTCATCAAAGAAATAACACCTCATGTAAATTATTATATTCCGGATAGAGTAAAAGAAGGGTACGGTTTAAAAAATCCGGTTATTGACAAGTTCAAAAGCGATAATGTCCAACTGATTATCACGGTTGATTGTGGTATTTCCGATTTTGAACAAATTGCTTATGCCAACTCTATCGGTATTGATACAATTGTTTTAGATCATCACGAAATATCGGGGAATCTGCCTCCTGCTGCCGCTTCCATCAACCCGAATCGCGAAGATTGTCAATTTCCTTTTAAAGGACTGGCCGGCGTAGGCATCGCTTATAACTTTCTCATTGCCTTGCGCGGTAGCTTACGCAAAGAAGGGTTTTGGAAAAATCAAGATTTTCCCAATTTAAAAGAATATCTAGATATTGTCGCTTTGGGAACAATTGGCGATATCGCCCCTCTCGTTGATGAAAACAGGATATTTGCCAAGATAGGCCTGGAGTTGATTACCGAAGGTAAACGGCCGGGAATTAAAGCTCTCAAAGAAGTCAGCGGCATTGATGGTCAACTAATCGATTCCTTTAAGGCCTCTTTTTGTCTTATTCCGCGCATAAACGCGGCAGGACGCATAGCTTCCGCAATGGATGCAGTAGCCCTTCTTTTAACAGATAATATGGAAGAGGCACGAACTCTCGCCGAAAAACTTGATGTTTATAACCGTCGCCGCCAGGCAATGGAAAAGAATATTTTAAAAGATATTTTAGAACAAATAAGTAACAATCCCGATATTGAAAAAATGCATGCGCTTGTTTTTGCCTCCGATAAATGGCATCCGGGAGTTGTCGGTATCGTAGCTTCCCGTCTGGTTGATCTTTTCAGCCGTCCAGCTTTTGTCATTAGTTTAAATAATGGAGTGGGCAAAGGTTCCGGCAGAAGTATTGCCGATTTTAATATTTATAAAGGCCTTCAGCAATGTGCCTCTCTGCTTCTTTCCTATGGAGGACATTTTCGCGCTGCGGGAATTTCGATAAAAGAAGATGATATCGATGAGTTCGCGTGTCTTTTAGATGAAATTATTCAAAATACAGGGCAATCTCCAGAACATTTATCCCAAACCATAATTGATTCGGAATGCCAGCTTCAGGATATTAATTTAAGTTTGATCAGCCAGATTGATATGCTTGCGCCCTTTGGCAGTAAAAATCCTGAGCCTGTGCTTTGCGCCCGCAACATCAAAGTTTCATCACCGACAATTGTCGGCAATAATCATCTGAAAATGCGTCTTACCAGCAATGGGATGGCTTGCGATTCCATCTGGTTTAACATGGGTAACCAGTTGAGCGCGCTAAGTGGCGTCAGTCTTGACGTTGTCTTTACACCACAGATTAACCATTGGAATGGTTCGTCCGATATACAATTAAAAATGAAAGATGTAACAATACTTCCTTAAGCTATTATATCTTAACAGGAGGGCAATACATGACTCCAGCGATCAAAGCAGCATTGTTCAGCGCTCTTCTTTTCCCCGGTTGGGGACAGATTTATCTAAAAAAGTATAAACGTGGAATATTGATGATACTTCCCGTAGCTGCCGGAATGTTATGTATAACGTGGGCAATTGTTCAAGTCGCTATTACAGTTATAAAAACGGCACCATTTAAGACAGGAACGGTTGATTTTAGCGCTGTTGTCAATCTGACAATCAGCTCTATAAAAGCGCTGGATTTCTTTTATTTCTTATTCATCTTCCTTTTAATCTTTTTTTTCTGGGTATATTCTATCATTGACGCTTATCTATTAGGAAAAAAAGTAAGTATTAAAGCTACCACTGGCGCTGATCAACAATCAGTTTCTCTTGGGGCTTAATAGTGCCCGCGTTCAGATATTCCAATTGATCAATTTTTACTGTACAAATCTCGCGGAAGATTTTCTTGAAATTATCTTCCCAGGCAGGAGAGCCAATCTCCGGAGAAATCTTTTCAACTCTTAATTTCAGAACATCTTCATGACCAACGCGGCTAACATTTGCCTGTAACGGCAGATTGTTGAATTTTGCCTGAATCATTTTAAGTTGACTGGGTGCTATAAATAGCCCCCTGACCTTTACAGCATCGCCTATCCTTCCGGAAATTCCGGCAATCCGGCTGGAGGTTCTTCCACAAGGACACGCATCTGTAATTATGCGCGATAAATCCCCCGTACCGAAACGCAACAAAAAGAATATTTCATTGAGTCTCGTAACTACAATTTCACCTAATTCTCCCGGAGCAACATTTTTTCCCGTTGCCGGATCGACAATTTCTACGATAGTTTCTTCGCAAATGTGCCAGCCATTCTTTTGTGAACATTCATAAGCCACATCTCCAACTTCAGTAGCCCCATACATCTGATAAGTATCAATGCCATATTCATTTTCAAAAGAGCGGCGCATGTCAGGCAGCAATGGTTCCGCGGCAAAGCAGGCTTTTTTCAGGCGGAAATCCTTCTTGAAATCAAAACCCAACTCCCCTGCTTTAACAATGATGGAAGATAAAAAGCTGGGAGTGCCGACGTAGGCGGTAACTTTCAGATCCTTGATTAATTGCACTTGAATTTGTGAAGAAGAAGTTCCGGAAGGAACAACCGTCGCGCCGACTTTGCGCAGACCACTGTG
>OCZT010006309.1_pt1 | contig 11740 bp, 10 predicted proteins | sample 1539031 | NCBI WGS metagenome assembly OCZT01 (sample SAMEA3539308, study PRJEB22396) | soil metagenome | biome: tundra; feature: field; material: soil | place: USA | collected 2010-05 | depth 0.15 m
GGTGCGCCGCCTCGACCTCGAAGCCCATCGCCTCGAGCGCGACGACGATGTCGCGGCGGGCCTCCTCGCCACGGTCGACAGGGGTGAGGTCGAAGTAGCCGCCTTGGTCGTGCGTGTCGACGATCGGATCGCCGTTCGCGTCCCGCATGAAGAGGAAGAACTCGGCCTCCGGCCCGGTCATGAGCGTGTAGCCCATGGCCTTCGCCTTCTCCATCTGGCGCTTCAGGGCCTGGCGCGGACAGCCCGCGAAGGCCTTGCCATCGGGCGTGATGACATCGCAGACGACGCGGGCGACCTTTCCGTTCGAGTGCGACCACGGGAAGATGCGGAACGTGTCGAGATCCGGCACGAGGCCCATGTCGGATTCCTCGATGCGCGTGAAGCCCTCGATCGAAGACCCGTCGAACTGGATCTCGCCGTCGAGCGCTTTCTCAAACTGCGAGCGCGGGACTTCGACGTTCTTGATGATCCCGAGGATGTCCGTAAACTGCAGACGCAGGAACCGGACGCCTTCCTTGTCGCAAGTCTTCAGAATCTCGGCCGCTTTCACTGTTGCCACGCCCCACCCCTTTTTTCTCGGATTCCGCTCACGCCCAAGGAGAATCGGTGCGGACCGCGGGAAAGTCAACCCAAAACCCACATGATGCATGCAAACCGGTGCAGGAAAGCGATTGCCGGACCAACCAGTCCTCTTTTCGACTGGCGGCGCCCGGAGGCGCTGCCCCGACCCCCGGCGGGGCGCGCGAGATAAGATTTCCACCATGAATCCCTCGCGCGCCACAGCATGGGCCGTCCTGACCGAGTTCACGAAGACGCAGTCTCTCCGCCGCCACGCGCTCGCCGTCGAGGCGACAATGCGCCATCTCGCGCGCAGTTCGGGCGTGACGGACGCCGCGGAGATCGAAACATGGGGCCTCGTCGGCATGCTCCACGATTTCGACTACGAGAAGTACCCGACGGAGCAGGACCACGTCTGGCGCGGCATGGAGATCCTGAGAGATCGCGGCTGGCCCGAGCCGCTCATCAAGGCGATCGGCGGCCACGCGTTCTACACGAACATCCCGCGCGAGACACTGATGGAGAAGGCGATCCTCGCGGCGGACGAGTTGACGGGCTTTGCGGGCGCGTGCGCGCTCATCCGCCCGACGAAGAAGATCGCGGACGTACCCGTCGAGTCCGTCGTCAAGCGGCTCAAGGAAAAGTCCTTCGCGCGCTCCGTGGACCGGACGTACGTGACGCGCGGAGCCGAGGAGTGGAGGCTGCCGCTGCCCGAGCTCGTCGCGCTCGTCCTCGCGGCGCAAGTCCCGATCGCGGACCGCATCGGCCTCGGCGGTGCCCCCGCGGCCGATCTCGCGGACACCCCGGTCCCACCCGAACCGCCCGCCCCCTGACGGTCCGCTCTCTCTGCGAGGCCGGAAAGTCATGTCCGGAAACGGCCAGTCTTCGGGTGGACCGGGAGTAGATTCCCGGCGTGGACCTCGAGAAAGCCGCCTGCGTCAAAGCAATCCTGAGCCGGGACAGCCGTTTCGCCGGAAAATTCTTCGTTGGCGTCGTGACGACGCGCGTCTATTGCAGGCCCGGCTGCCCCGCGCCTCTTCCTAAAGCGAAGAACATGCGCTTCTATGCGTATGCCGCGGCCGCCGAGGACGCGGGCTTCCGCCCGTGCCGCCGCTGCCGGCCGGAGACCGCGCCGGGATCGCCGGTCTGGAACGGCACGTCCGCGACCGTGTCGCGCGCGCTGAAGCGCATCTTCGACGGCGACGGGCACGAATCCGTCGAGGCTCTCGCCGCCCGCCTCGGCCTCGGCTCGCGCCACCTCCGGCGCCTGTTCGCGGAGCACGTTGGCGCCTCCCCCGCGTCGCTCCAGCGCACTCACCGCGTCCACTTCGCGCGCCGGCTGCTCGACGAGACGTCGCTTTCGGCCGCGGACGTCGCGTTTGCTTCTGGTTTCGAAAGCGTCCGCCGATTCAACGACGCGATTCGCGCAACGTTCCATCGGACTCCGACCGGACTGCGAAAAACATCGAACGTCACCGCGCGCCCGGCGGGGGCGGGGGCGGACGAAAGACTTCTGACGCTCCGGCTGCCGCTCCGCCTGCCGTTCGACGCGACGTCTCTGTTTTCTTTCCTCGAAGAACGCGCCCTCCCGGGCGTCGAGGCCGTTCGCGGTCATGCCTACTCGCGGACGATCGAAAGCCGGGGACGAGCGGGAGTTCTGACCGTCTCGTACGAACCCGGGCGGGATTTCCTGCGGCTTTCGACGAATCTGACACCGGGACCGGACCTCCTCGATTTCGTACGCCGCGCGGGGCGCCTCTTCGACGTGGACGCGGACCCTCTCGCGATCGCGGACGTGCTGGGCCGCGATCCACTGCTCGCGCCGCTCGTGGCGGCGCGTCCAGGCCTGCGCGTGCCGGGCGCGTGGGACCCGTTCGAGCTCTCGGTTCGCGCGATCCTCGGCCAGCAGGTGTCCGTGCGCGGGGCGCGCACGCTCGCGGGCCGCCTCGTCGCGGCGTTCGGGCGCCCGCTCCCGGGCGGGGGCGCGGATGGACTGACGCATCTCTTCCCGGCGCCCGCCGCTCTCGCCGCGGCGGACCTCTCCGGGATCGGCATTCCGGTCGCCCGGGCCGCCGCGATCCGGACGCTCGCCGCGGCCGTGAGCATGGGTCGGATCGAGCTCACGGCCGCGCGCGGTCTGGAAGATTTCGAAACACGCCTCTGCGCGCTCCCCGGCATCGGGCCGTGGACGGCGCAATATGTCGCGCTCCGCGCGTTCGGCGAGCCGGACGCGTTCCCCGCCGGCGACCTCGGCCTCCGCCGCGCGCTCGAGGCCGCCCGCGTTCCGGCGGGCGCTGCGGCGCTCCGGGAACGCGCCCTCTCATGGAGCCCGTTTCGCGCGTACGCGACGCTGCACCTCTGGAATTCGCTCGCGGCAGACGCGGGCGGGAGCAGGAAGGAGACACGATGACCACGACATCCCTCTTCGTCACCGAGCTCGAAACGCCCGAGGGCGCAATCGTGTTCGCCCGCCGCGGCGAGCGCCTGGTCGCGCTTTGCTTCAAAGACCACTGGCGGCGCCTGAAAAGGGAGCTCGAGAAGAGGTTTGGCGCGCTCGAGCTCGTGCCCGACGCGAAGGGGGGGCGCGCCGGACGCGCGCTCCGCCGCTATCTTGAAGGCGACCTCACCGCGCTCGACGCACTCGAGGTCGACACGCAGGGCACGCCGTTCCAGGAGAGAGTCTGGTCTCGCCTCCGGCAGATTCCGGCCGGGGCCACCTGGTCGTATGCCGAGCTCGCGCGGGCGGTCGGGAAGCCGTCCGCCGTCCGCGCGGTCGCGGGCGCGAACGCCAAGAACCCGGTCTCGGTCGTCGTCCCCTGCCACCGCGTGATCGCGGCGGACGGAAAACTCTCCGGCTACGGCGGCGGCGTTCCGCGCAAGCGCTGGCTCTTGACGCACGAGGGTGCCCTCCTCACCTGAACGATTCGCGCCACGGCCCTCCTGAGCGAGGGATAATCCGCTGCTGGGCATGAACATCCTTCTCATCGAGGGCGCGCGCGTCCTCGGAATGACGCGGCCAGCCGACGTGACGCCGGACGGCGCCATCCTCGTCGAGGACGGCGCGATCGTCGCGCTCCACGCGGACGCACGCAAGCGAGGCGCCGAGGCCATTGCCGCGGGCCGCCGTCTCGAACGCGTGGACGCGCGCGGCCTCTGGCTGATGCCCGGATTCGTCCAGACGCATATCCATCTCTGCCAGACGCTACTCCGAAACGGCCCGGACGACCTTCCGCTCCTCCCGTGGCTGAGAACGTACGTCTGGCCCGGGGAGGCCGCGCACGACGAGGCTTCGCTCGAAATCTCGGCGCGGCTCGGTCTCGCCGAGCTCCTCGCGGGCGGCACGACGGCGCTCCTCGACATGGGCACGGTCCACCACACGGACGCGGTCTTCCGGGCGGCGGAAGCCTCGGGGATGCGCGTCACGAGCGGAAACGCGCTCATGGACGACCCCGCCACGAACCCGGAGGGACTCCGCGCCGGCACGGACGAGTCCCTCGCGGAAACGGAGCGCCTCGCGAAGAAATGGCACGGCGCGGCGGGAGGACGGCTGCGCGTGGCGTACTGCCCGCGCTTCGCCGTCTCGTGCACGGACGGACTCCTGCGGAAGGTGGCCGCGCGCGCGCGGTCGAACGGGCTTCTCGTCCACACGCACGCCTCCGAGAACGCGGACGAGGTGGCGCTCGTCATGACGAGGACCGGGAAGAGGAGCGTGACCTATCTCGACGACGTCGGCATCTCGGGGAGTCACGTCGTCCTCGCGCACGTCATTCACGCGGATGCGAGAGAGCGCGCCCTCCTCGCCGCGCGCGGCACGACGGTGGCGCACTGCCCGTCCTCGAACCTGAAGCTCGCTTCGGGGATCTGTCCGGTTCCCGAATACCGGGCGCAGGGCATCCGGGTGACGCTCGGCGCTGACGGAGCGCCCTGCAACGACCGGCTCGACCCCTTCACGGAGATGCGGCTCGCGGCGCTGCTGCCGAAGGTGCGTCCCGGCGCCGGAGTCCTTTCCGCGTGGGACGTCGTGCGGATGGCGACGGCCGACGGCGCCGCGGCGCTCGGCCTTGAGGCCGGCACGCTCGAAACGGGGCGGCGGGCCGATTTCGTGCTTCTCGACCCCGGCTCGGGCTTCGCCTCACCGACGGCCTGGCGCGACGACCCGTACGGCCCTATCGTCTACAGCATGGACCGGTCGCACGTCGTCGCGACCTACGTGGGAGGCATCCTCTGCTATCGGCGCGGGGAGCCTTTCCCGCTCAAACCCACGGCCGAAGAAATCAATGCCGCCGTCGCGGCGCTCAAACGGCGCCGGTCCGGCGTCGACAGCAGGAAGAGGTGATCCCGATGTCGAAGAAGCCCGCTCCCCTTCTCAAGATGATCCTCGTCGGGACGGATTTTTCCGTCTGCGCCGCGCGCGCGTTTTCGTTCGGCGTCTCGCTCGCGTCCTCGCAGGGCGCGAGGATCCACATCGTGCACGTCCTCATCGAACCCGTGCAGGCGTTCGACGTGGCCGGGGCGCTGCCCTACCTCGACGTGTCGACGCAGAAAGAATGGGAAGAGGCCACGAAGAAGCGGCTCGCGGCCGCCGTCGCTTCGGCGGAGAAGCGGGGCGTCCGGGCGACCTCGGAATTCCTGTGGGGCCGTCCCTCGGACGCGCTCGTCGAGACCGCGGTGAGGACGAAGGCCTCGCTCGTCGTCCTCGGAACGCACGGTCGCAGCGCGCTCGAGAAGCTCCTCATCGGCTCCACGGCCGAGCGCGTCGTGCGCCTCTGCCCGGTGCCTGTCCTCACGGTCCGCGAGAAACGCTGAAATCCGGGACGCCCCTCAGCCGTTCGGGACTTCCCAGAGGTCCTTGACCGCCGGGTGGTCCCACGCGATGCGCCATTCGTCGGGATCCTTGACGTCGAACGTGCGCGTCACGATGTAAAAGAGCGCGCACGGGTTCGTGAGCGGGCGGTAGCCGTGCGCGACGCCTTCCGGGATGCGAACGAGCACGTCGTGTCCGTCTCCGGCCACGATGACCTGCGTCTTGCCACACGTCGGGGAATCCTTCCGCACGTCGTAGAGGACGAACTTCGCCTTCGACGGGTGCGGGCAGTACCAGACGTCCTGCTGCTTGAGGTGGTAGTGCAGGCCCTTGATGTGGTTCTCGGCGTTCACGATCGTGAAGTTGATCTGGGCGACCGGGACGTCCCGGAAGAACTCCGCCAACGCCTCGCTTCCCGGGTGGTCGGCCTTCGCGCGATAGATCTCCTGGAAGAAGCCGCGGTCGTCCACGAAGCGCGGGAGACGATGGATCTTCACGCCCTGGATCTGGATCTTCGCCCCGTAGGACCTGACGCCGGAGCGGAACTCGTCCGCGATCGCGGCGGCGGTCAACTCGTTGGTTTTCGTGAACGGCATGCGTGCTCCTCGCCCTCGCATTCTACGGCGCGTCGCGACCGATTCTCTGGCAGCACCCGAGCCGGCGGTGTATCTTCCCCCGAACCAGAGAATCGTTCCGCTCGATGAAGAGGAGGGCCTCCGTTGTCTGCGAATCCGTACTTTGCGACGAAGTCCATGGCAAGGCTCGAGGAAGAAATGCGGGACGAGAACCGGCTGCGCCGGATTCTCGGCCCGGTTCAGCTCACGAGCCTGGGCGTGGGCGCGATCATCGGCGCCGGCATCTTCGTGGCGACAGGAGCCGCGGCGCACAACGTGGCGGGCCCCGCGCTGATCCTGTCCTACGTCTTCGCGGGCGTCACATGCGTCTTCGCGGCGCTGTGCTACGCGGAGTTCGCGGCCATGGTGCCGGTCGCGGGCTCGGCCTACACGTACGCCTACGCCACGATGGGCGAGCTCTTCGCCTGGATCATCGGCTGGGACCTCGTCCTCGAGTACGCCGTGGGAAGCGCGACGGTCGCGACCGGCTGGTCCGGCTACTTCCAGAACGTCCTCAGCAAGCTGGGAATCCAAATCCCGCCGCTCCTCAGGGAATCGCCCTGGCACTACGATGCGGCGACGGGCCGCTTCCTCTCTACGGGCTCGCTCCTGAATCTTCCGGCGATCGTCATCGTCGTGATCGTCACGCTCATCCTGATCAAGGGCATCCAGGAGAGCGCGTCGTTCAACGCCGCGATGGTGATGATCAAGCTCGCCGCCGTCCTGTTCGTCATCGGCGTCGGCGCCTTCCTCGTAGACACGTCGAACTGGCATCCGTTCGCGCCCTACGGATGGACCGGCATCAGCTTCTTCGGCCATCACGTCGCTGGCCAGACGGATCCGGCCGGGTCGCCGGTCGGCGTCCTGGCGGGGGCCGCGATCATCTTCTTCGCCTACATCGGGTTCGACTCCGTCTCCACGCACACCGAGGAAGCCCGCAACCCGCGGCGCGACGTCCCGATCGGGATCATCGCGTCCCTCCTCATCTGCACGGTCCTCTACATCGCGGTCGTCGCGGTGCTCACGGGCATGGTCAAGTACGACCAGCTCGACATCGCCGCTCCGGTCAGCCGCGCCTTCCAGCAGAAGGGAATCGGGTGGGCCGAGGGCATCATCGCCGCGGCCGGCGTCGCCGGCATCACGTCCGTGCTTCTCGTCATGATGCTGAGCGGGCCTCGCGTCTTCCTCGCCATGGCGCGCGACGGCCTCGTGCCACGGAGCTTCTTCGGAGCCGTCCATGAGAAGTTCCGGACGCCCTGGAAGTCGACGATCGCAATCGGGGTCTTCGTCACGATCATGGGCGGTTTCCTGCCGATCGACGCCCTGCTGCACCTGACGAACATCGGGACGCTCCTCGCCTTCGTCATCGTCTGCGGGGCCGTCCTGATCATGCGCCGGACGAATCCGAACGCTCACCGACCCTTCCGCTGCCCGTGGGTGCCGTTCGTCCCGATCATGGGAATCCTGACGTGCCTTCTCCTCATGTTCTCGCTGCCGACGGCGAACTGGTGGCGCCTCTTCACGTGGCTCGCGATCGGCCTCGTCATCTACTTCCTTTACGGCCGCCACCACTCCGTCCTGCAGAAGGACCGCGATCGCGGGATTCCCGCGCACTGAACCCGTGAAGCGAGCGGCGCTCCTGATCCTCCTGGTCGGAGCGCCGCTCGTGCTCCTCTTCTTCCCCGAGCTCCGCCGCCGGATCGCGCACAAGCTGCGATTCCTGCTGCTGGTCTGGGCGGGGGCTGTTTTGTTTTTCGGATTGATCGGGGGACCGGGCAAAGAGAATTTTTTTGAAAGGGTAAGAGGGAGAGACACGCAGGCCGCATGGGCGCTGCTCGGCGTGGCGCTGTTCGCTGCCGCATTCGCTTCCGTGGTCAGCGACTTCCGCCTCTCTTCCCCTTCTAAGAAATCTTCGGACGCGAAGCGCCGCTGAATTCTTCTTCCAGCGCGAAGCGCTGCAAGATCTTCTTCCGAATCTCTCCCTACTCCAGCGAGATCCGGTCGACCCCGATTCCGAGCGCGCGCGTGTCCTGCCCGACCCCTGCGTCCTTCGGCACCGTCGTCGGCGAGTGGAACGAGAGGCGCACGGGCTCCGGGCCGGAGAGGGCGCGCACGGCCTCGGGCGGGAGCGGAAGGGAGACTTCGCCGAAGCCCGGAGCGACGCGCAGCGTCCCCGCCGGAAAACTGCCGACCGACACGGCGACGTCCACGGACGTCGCCACCGCGCGCGCGCGGAGCACGAGCCGCGCCGGAGTAAAGCCGGGCACGGGGGAGAAGACGATCGAGGCGTCACCGGTCGTCCAGCGGAGATCGAGGCCGGTGTCCCCGATCTTCTCGCGGCCGAAGAAGCCCTCGGGATCGAACCGGCCGTCGTCCGGCGCGCCCATGTCGGCGACGAGCCGGGCCACCTGCCGGGTCCAGAGCGCCTCCGGCGCGTAGGAAAACGTCGCCTCGCGAAACGTGAAGCAACCCCTGGCTGGCCGCGTCGCGCTCTCGAGCAGCGGGAGATCCCTGGGGCGATCGCAGGCGAGCACGTACTCCGCGGGTCCCGGCATCGGCCCGACGACCGCGCGCGGGACGATCGCGAGGTCGAAGGGACCCGGTGCGATCCGCCGCGTCAGGATCTCCCGGCCCGAGCCGGCTTCCGTCACGCGCAGCGTCGTGTCCCCCGCCTCGGCCGGGCGGTCGCCCGAGAGCACCGCACAGAGGGGGCCCTGGTCCGCCGGGACGTAGAGATGCGCGGCAGGCCCCGCCCAGCGGAAGGAGGGCATGCCGCGTGCCGACTCCCGCACGCCGAACCCCGGGCCGAACAGCGGCGGAGCCGGGTCGCGTATCGCGACAGCGAGCAGCCGCCGGTTCCCCAGGGCCTCCGCCACGAGGCCGCCGCGCGTCCACGACCGCCAGGCCGGATCGGAGACGTCGGGCGCTCCCGTCTCGCCCGTGAAATCCGCGAGGCGCACGAGCCGCTTGTTCATCTGGCGCGGCGCCTGCACGAGCTCCTCGTCCGAATAGCCCCACACGACGAGGCGCCCTTCCCACCGTTCGGTCCTCAGGAACGCGTGGAAGTCGGGATCGGCCACGATCGTCTCGCGGCCCGGATGGACGTAGCGTTCGAGCGTCCTGAGCGCCGCGATGGGCGGGGTCTCCTCGCGCGCGCTCGCCCGCACTTCCGGCCACGCCTCGCGCGCGAAGAAGAACGCGACGACAGAGGCCGCCCCGAACGCGAAAAAGCCCCGTCGAAGGAGAGCCTCGAGCCCGGCGCCGACGGCCAGACAGAGCACGAGCACGAACGGGACGGAATAGCGCGACATCGCGCGGCTATGGAGCAACCACAGGGAGAGAAAGAGCGGGACGAGGACGAGGGCGAGATCCACCGCGCCGCGGCGCTTCCGGAGAGCGAGCAGGACGAGGCCCGTGCCCGCGACGGCCAGGACGGCCACGGCGCGACGCCACGAGAGGAAATCCCGCACGAGGAAGGAGTCGAGGAGCGTGCCCACCGTGCCGGTCGCGAACGCGTGCGCGCGGAACCCCACCCGTTCCGAAAGCGATGCGAAGAGTCCCGGCGCGCCGCCCGCCTGGGCGAAGAGCCAGACGCCCCACGCCGCGGTGCCAGCGAGCGCGGACAGGACGAACGTCCACGCCGCGTCGGCCCGACCGGGACGGGACATGATCCGAAACGTCCAAACGAGGAGGAGCGGGAAGAAGCCGAGCAGGAGGTGAGGCCTCACGCCGCAGCCCGCAGCCGCGAGGAGCCCGGCCGCGAGGGCGAGGAGGCGGGACCGCCGGGCGAAGACGAGTTCGCGCCAGCGCGTCTGGTTCGGCGACCGCCGCTCCTCGGAATTCGCGAGACAGGCGAGCGCGCCGAGGAACAGGGCCGTCGCCGGCATGTCGGAGAAGGCGCGCCCGCCGTTGACCCAGACGACGGGAAGCGCATACCCGAGGACGACGCCCGCGAGCGCCGACCAGCCGCCGACGACGCGGCGCCCCCACAGGTAGAGCGCGGGCACGCCGCACGCGGCGAGCACGGTGGACGCGGTCGCGAGCGCATTGAACGGCGTCACGCAGAAGGGCAGCAGGGTGCGGCCCAGGAGGATCCAGACGGGAAAGCCGGGCGCCTGGGGCGAGAGGTCGAAGAGGTCGAAGCGCGTGACGGCCCCGGAAAACACGGCCTCGTCGATCTCCCCTGGCGAGTGCGCCAGCGCGAAAAAACGGGACGCCACCACCGCCCCGACGACGAGCGCCGCAAGCACGAGGGGCGGCTCGCGGCGCCGATCGCCGACCCGGCCGATGCGCCTCAACACCGCCCGAGTGTTTCATTTTTCCGGCCGACAGGGAAACGGTTACAATTGAAGCTCGATGTCGATTCGACATCCCGCGGGATGAGTATTCCCCGCATCCTGCCTCGCGCCGAACATCCCATTTCGCGCGGCTATATCGACCCGGACGCACTGCGCGTCCTGTACCGGCTGCACCGCGCCGGCTACAAGGCGTATCTCGTCGGAGGATCCGTCCGCGACCTCATGACGGGACGCACGCCCAAGGACTTCGACATCGGCACCGACGCCCGACCGCAGGAAGTCCGGCGCCTCTTTCGCAACTCGCGCGTGATCGGGCGGCGCTTCCGCCTCGCGCACATCCTCTTCGAAGGCGGGAAGATCGTCGAGGTGTCGACGTTCCGGAAGACACCCGACGCGGCCCAGGGCGAACAGGGCGAGGAGGGCGCCGACGATCTCCTGATCCGCTCGGACAACACGTTCGGCACGCCGGAGGAAGACGCGCTCCGCCGCGACTTCACGATCAACGGACTCTTCTACGACGTCGCGACGTATGCCGTCCTCGACTTCGTGGGCGGCGTCGAGGATCTCGAACGGCGCGTCGTGCGCACGATCGGCGACCCCCTCATCCGCTTCCGGGAGGATCCGGTCCGGATGCTCCGCGCCTGCGAGTTCGCGGCGCGCCTCTCGTTTGCAATGTCCGAAGACGTACGCGAGGCCATCGCCGAGCTGCGCCACGAAGTCACGAAAAGCGCCGCGCCGCGCGTCACCGAGGAGCTTCTCGATCCCCTGAGGCGCGGATGGGGACACGACACGTATCGTCTCTGGTCGGAGGCCGGCCTGCTCGACGCGCTCCTGCCGGAGCTCGGCGGCTCGGGCGCCGCGCGCGCGGCGGAGGGAACGGCCGGGAGCCTTCTCTTCGCGCTCCTCCGCGAGACCGACGCGCTGCAGTCCGCCGGAAAGGGACTCGAGGACGCCGCGCTTCTCTCCGCCGTCTTCCTCCCCGTCGTCTTCGACGCGGTGCGCCGCCGCGGCCCACCGGCGCCCGCCGGCCCGGGGCAGATCCTGCCGGTTCTCGAGGACACGGTGAATCCACTCGGGATCCGGATGGCGCTTCCGAATCACGTGACGCAGACCGTCAAGCACGTCCTCGAGACGCTCGGACGGCTCACGAGCACGCATCCGGCGGATCCCGGAGTGCGCCGCCTCGCCGGCAGGCCCTACCTGAAGGCCTCGGTCGCGCTTCTGTCGCTCTACGCGCGCGCTTCGGGCCGCTACCGCGAAGCCGCCGCGGCCTGGGACGAGGCCGTCGAACGCGGCTTCGGCGCGCGCGCGGCAGGCGCGCCGTTTCCGGATGCGCTCGTCCCCCCGCTCGAGTCGTTCCCATCCGCTCCGGACGGCCGGGCCCCCGCCCGCAAACGCCGGCGCGGCGGCCGCCGCGCCGGCGTTTAGATCGGAAGAGCACACGTCTGAACTCCAGCCACGCCAAT
>OCZT010006310.1_pt1 | contig 11739 bp, 6 predicted proteins | sample 1539031 | NCBI WGS metagenome assembly OCZT01 (sample SAMEA3539308, study PRJEB22396) | soil metagenome | biome: tundra; feature: field; material: soil | place: USA | collected 2010-05 | depth 0.15 m
AACGTGGCGCTCGTCGGCCTGGAAGCCGAGCGCCTGCACGAGCTGGCGGGCCGACTGGGCAAGCGCGCGGAGGCCTTCGAGGCCGACGTCACCGACTACGACGCGCTGGTGCGCGCGGTCGACGGCACTGTCGAGCGGTTCGGCGGAATCGACGTGGCGATCGCCAACGCCGGGATCGCGTTCACGGGCGCGCTCTCCACGGCGCCGATCGAGCAGGTCGAGCGCACGCTCGCGGTCAACCTCCTCGGGGTGTGGCGCACCGACCGGGCGGTCGCCGAGCAGCTGATCGCGCGCCGCGGGTACCTGCTGAACATCTCCTCGCTGAGCGCGATCGTTCACCCGCCGCTGCTCGGCGCCTACGCGACCGCGAAGTCGGGAGTGGACGCGCTCAGCGACTGCCTGCGCGCGGAGCTCGCCCCCAGCGGCGTGAGCGTGGGCTGCGCCTACTTCGGCTTCCTCGACACCGACCTCGTGCGCGCCGGCTTCGCCCAGCCGTCCGCCCAGATCGCCAACGGGGCAACCCCCGGCTTCATCCGCAAGCCCGCCCCGCTGGTCAAGGCGATCGACGCGATCGAGCGCGGCATCGAGCGGCGCTCGGCGCGCGTGTGGGCGCCGCGCTGGGTCGGCCCGATGATCGCTTTGCGCGGTCTGCTGCAGCCCCTGGTCGAACGGCGCATGCTCGGCGAACCCGAGCGCATGGCCGAGGCCGTCCGGTTGGCCGACCCCGCGTCGGGCTCAGTCGCCGAGCAGGACCCGCTGCTGGGCGTCGCCGCCCAGGCGCTCGAGTAGGTCTATTCCGCCTGGGAGAACTCCCAGATCGCAACGAACAGCATGACGATCCCGAGGAGCGCGATCACCGCCGCCTCGAGCAGCGTGGGCACGCGCCAGCCGAACCAGGTGATGCCCGGGTCGAGCGCCTGGCGGGCGGCTGGAGAGACGTTCAGGTGCGCGAAGATCGCGCGGCGCATCGGTTCGACCGCGTAGGTGAGCGGATCCAGGCGGTTGAGCACCGCCAGCCACTGGGGCAGGGCGGCGACCGAGAACATCGCGCCGGAGAGGAAGAACATCGGCATGATCACCATCTGCATCAGCGCCATGAACGACTGCATCTGGTTGATCCGTGCGGCGAACATCACGCCGAAGGAGGTGATCGCGAACGCCAGCAGCAGCGACAGCGCAAACAACTCGAGGATCAGGCCCAGTTCGTAGGGGATTTCGACCAGGCCCGCGATCGCGATCACGATCAGGCCCTGGAACGCGGCGACGGTGGCGCCCCCGGCGACCTTGCCGAGCACGATCGAGCTGCGCCGCACCGGCGCGACCATCATCTCGCGCAAAAACCCGAACTCGCGATCCCACACGATCGAGGCGGCCGAGAACATCGCGGTGAACATCACAGCCATGCACAGCACACCGGGGTAGATGAACGTTTTGAAGTTGACCCCGTGGGTGCTGGCCGCGGCCAGCGTGGAGATGCCGGTGCCGAGCACGAACAGGAACAGGAACGGCTGGACCAGCGAGGTCAGGATGCGCAGGCGATCGCGGCTGAAGCGGATCAGCTCGCGCTTCCACACGACCCTGATCGCGCGCAGCTCGCTGCGCATCGTGCGCGCGGGCACGCGCACGCTCGCGACGTGTCCCGCCGGGGGACCGCCGGATGCGCCGGGCTGTCCGGGGCGCGCTGGGGTGACGGTCTCGGTGGCCATCAGCGATTCACGATAGAGCCATCACCGGCTCATCATGCGCGCCATGTTGCGGTGCGTGTCGCTCTGACCGGACTCCTCGGCGTCGCGGATGGTGGTGCCGGTGTAGGACATGAACACGTCGTCCAACGATGGCCTCGCCACGGTGACCGAGCGGATCGCGGGGTGGGCGGGATCCCATTCATCGAACAGTCGCGGGACGAACTCCTCGCCTGCGGGCACGCCGAACGTGACCGCCCCTTCGGCGACTGTCGCCTCGATCGCAAAGCGCTCGCGCAACGCCGCGATCGCCGCCTCGTCGTCCTCGGTCTGGATCTGGACGCGGTCGACCCCGACGCTCGCCTTCAGCGCCTGCGGGGTATCGAGCGCGACGATCGTGCCGCGGTCCATGATCGCGATGCGATCGCAGTACTCAGCCTCGTCCATGTAGTGGGTCGTGAGGAAGATCGTGATGTCCTCGTCGCGCTTGAGCTCCTCGATATAGCTCCAGATCAAGCTGCGCGTCTGCGGGTCAAGGCCCACGGTGGGCTCGTCGAGGATGCGAAGGGGGGGTTGGAAAGGAGCGCGTACCTCATGGGCGTGCAGAGCATAAGCAAGAAGAAGGGCCTGGGTGTCGAGGCGAGTAGTGGTGTGATCGACGCGGTGATCTATGGCCGGGCGTCGAAGGATCGGCTGCGGTTGATGCGTTCGATCGAAGATCAGGTCGCTGATTGCCGGGCGTGGTGTGAGCCGTTGGGGTGGCGGGTGGTGGACGTCATCACCGACGCGAATCGTTCGGCGTCGCAGTGGCGGCGTAAGGAGCGGGAGGGGTTCGAGGAGGCCCTGGGCTTGATCGAGTCGAGGCAGATTCAGGGGTTTGTGACCTGGGAGCCCTCACGGGCGGGTCGTGACCTGGCGATCTATGTTCAGCTGCGGGCGGCGTGCCAGCGAGCTGGGGTGCTGTATCTGACGCAGGGGCGGGTGTATGACTTCTCCCGCCCGGATGACAGTTTCATGATGGGCTTTGAGTTCCTGCGGGCGGAGGCGGACGCGAACACGATGCGCGAGCGCCAGCTACGCACGGCGCGGCGGAACGCGGAGAAGGGCCGCCCGCACGGCCGGCTGGCGTATGGGTATCGGCGTGTGTATGACGAGCGGACCGGGGTGCTCGTTCGTCAGGAGCCCGACCCGCATACCGGCCAGATCGTGCGCGATGCGGCACGGGACGTGCTGGCGGGAGCGAGCATGTGGTCGGTGGCGATGCGGTTGCAGGACGCGGGTGAGCCGACGCCGATGCGCACCTGGTCCGAGCATCCGCGCGGGTGGGACACGTACACGATCCGCCAGCTACTTCATAACCCGACGATCGCCGGCAAGCGTGTCTACCGCGGACAGGTGATCGGCGATGCCGCCTGGGAGCCGCTGATCGGTTGGGAGGACTTCCAGAAGCTCCAGCGCGTGTTCGCTGACCCTGGTCGCAAGGTCAGGGGCGGGGGTGGGATGCCGGCGAAGACGCTGATGGTCCACATCGCCCGCTGCCATTACTGCGGGCGGCCGTTGAAGCGGGCGGTGCTGCGACGGAAGAACAAGGCCGACGCGGTGAAGTACCACTGCCACTTCCGGGGCTGCTTCAAGACGACGATTTCCCAGCCCGGCCTCGACGCCTATGTGCAGGAGGTCGCGTTGGCGTGGTTTGAGCAGCCGGCGAACGTGGCCCGGCTGACCGCGACCGACGGCGACGGCGCCGGCGCCGGGTGGCTCGATCACGCTCACGCGGTCGAGGAGGAGCTGGCTTCTCTACAGCAGCGGTTGGATGAGGCGGCCGACCGCTACGCGGCTGGCGAGTTGCCGTTGGCGATGTTGAGCAGGATCGAGCAGCAGTTGCGGCCGAAGATCGAGCAGGCGCAGCGTGCTTTGGTCCCGCCGATCAGCGACGAGAACATCCGTGCCCTGGTCACTGCCGGCGACGTGCGGGCGGCATGGGCCGAGTTGGCGCTGGCGGAGCAGCGCAAGATCGTCAAGGCCGTCTTCGACGTGCGGGTGCAGCGGACCGCCAACCGGGGCCAGAACGCCTTTGAGCCTGCGCGAGTCCTCGTTGCGCCACGGGTCTGATGAGCAGTGGCGCCGGTCATCGCCGCTGTTTTCGCAGGGCGCGGCGGACCACGGCTGCCTGCTCGGCGGTCATCGGCGGGAACCGCCGCGCCACCTCTGACGCGGCTTGCCGTAGGTTCGTCTGCAAGCTCGACACCGGCTCGGTGGCTTGCGTCGCCTCGTCTGGGCTCGCCGCCCTGGCCATGCCCGGCGATTGGTGCGCGGCACGGGCCAGGTGCATCACGGCCGGTCCTCCGGCTCGGCCTTGCCCCCGCGGGGGAACTGTGCTTCGGCTTCTGCGCGGCGGTGGACGTCGGCGATGACGAACGCGACGAACTCCTCGTCGCGGTTGATGATTGGTGTCTCGGGTTGGGCGGGTTGGGGTTCTTCGCCGGGCCAGATCGTTTGGCGGGTGGGGCGGTCGCGGTCCAGGCGGGTGCCGGACAGCGCGACCCACTCGCGCAGGCGAGCCTGTGCTGCGTGGAAGTCGGCGAGCCAGCCGATCGGGGCGGAGGCGTGCTGGGCGGGGTCGTAGGCGCCGAGCCAGTGCAGGTGCAGCGCGGACAGCTCCCAGACCAGCTCGGGGTGGCGGTGCCACGCCGGCGGGATGACCGAGGCCGGCAGGCCGAACTCGTGGCGCAGCCAGTCGACCCACTCGTTGAGCGCGAGCCACTCGTACTCGGCGTCCTCGGCGGTCAGGGTGCGCCAGTTGACCGGGTGCGCCAGCTCCATGTCCTGGCCGGCTTGGGCCGTGATCTGCTCGGGCTCCAGGTCCTCGGTGTCCGGGTCGTTGTCCTGGTCGTAGGGGCGATAGCTCGGTGGTTCGGGAGGTTGGCTGCTCATGATCGCTTGCTCTCCTGGGCGGTGGGCACCGGCGGGTCCGGTGCGCTACTGCGCAGGTGCGAGACGGCTCCCCAGCGACCGGCCGGGCTGATCGGCTCCCGCCGAGCTGCGCAGGCCGGGTAGAGGCAATGCCGTTTTACGTAAGCCGGAGCCGACTTCTGCTCCAGGTAGTGGCTGTCGCACAAACCGCCGGAGGCCTCACTGGGTCCGTTCTAAGGTGAGGTCGAAAAACCCGAAGGTCATTGCTCGGCCACGGCGCGCTCTGGTCTGCCTCGGCGCTCCAAGTGCGTTCCACGGCCGTCACAGCAAGCGCCTACAGGTTTTCGTAGGCGGCTTTGTGCGACAGCCTCGGTAGAAAGGAGGGGCCAGCCAAGAGTCGATCCAGGCTTTCGCGGCTCGTCCAAGGCGAGTGTGGGCGCTTCCTGTGCTCGGACGCCTGCTTGGCCGGGAACGCGAGAGCGGGCTCCGAGTGCGCCGTCCTCGGTGTCAGCCCCCCTTTGGGGGGCGGTCATCGTTTCGTGGTGAAGGTGCTGAGGAGCCGGTCTCTGGGCCGGGTCCTCTGGGGGCGTAGCCGAAGCCGCGAGGCTTTACACTGCCTGCTCGGGTTAGTCGGGCTCGGGTGCCGGTGGCTATCGAGCGGAGCGGAGGCCAGGATGCGTGGGTGTGCTGTAGGCCGCAGGGGCGGGTTCCCACTAGTGGTCGTCCTGGTGGGGGTGGTGTGCTCGTTGCTTGGGTGGTTGGCTGCGAGCGCGTCCGCGGCGCCGGTCACCTACACGGTTGCGACTACTACCGACGGGGCGCCCGGTTCGTGCACCGGGACCGTCTGCCCGACGTTGCGCGACGCCGTGACCGCGGCCAACTTGAACCCGGGATCGACGATCCAGCTCGGGGCAGGGACCTTTCAGCTGAGCGCCGGTGCCGGAGCGCCGGAAATCGTGGCGAACATGACGATCGACGGACAGGGTCCGGCTCTGACGACGATCGCTCAGACCTTGGCCGGCGCTGGCGTGATCAGAGTCGCAGCGGCCGCCACGGCTGCGATCAGCGGCGTGACGATCACCGGCGGGACGCTCCACGGCACCAACCAGTTGAGCGGGAATACGGCGGGCGGTATTGCCGAGGGTGGGGGGATCAACAGCTGGGGGGAGCTGACGCTGAGCGACGACGACGTCTCCCAAAACACCGCGACCGGCGGAAACGGCCACGGCACTGGCGCCGGGGGGGAAGCGCAGGGCGGCGGCGTCTACAACCAGGAAGGCTCGCTGACGATCGATGACAGCAGCTTCTCGCAGGACACCGCCACCGCCGGCTCCGGCGGCGCCTCCGGGCAGCCCGGGGTCCCATTTGGGGGTGCGCTCGGGAACAACGAGGGGAGGGTGACGGTCAACGACAGCACCTTCGCGCATGACTTCGTAGCCGGCGGCAGCGGGTTCGGCGGTGCGATCCACAGCCTGGGCACGCTGACGGTCGAGCAGTCGACGATCGGACCCTCCAACGAAGCGGGCTTCGTTGGAGGCGGCATTGAGACTGAACACGGCTCGACAACGACGATCGTCAACACCACGATCTTCGACAACAACGCGGGCTTCGGCGGCGGACTGTTTGGAGTGGGAACGGTGTCGCTCGCCAGCGACACGTTCGACGCCAACGAAGCAAGGGTCGAAGGCGGCAACATTGGGACCTCCACGGCGGGGACGATCGATCTCTCGGACACGATCATCGCCAACGGCGTGGCGACGTCGGCGGGAACAGGCAACTGTGTCGAGGTCGGTGTCTCGGGCGCGTTCCTTGATCGTGGCCACAATCTCGAGACCGACAGCCCGACGTCGCAGTGCGGTCTGGGCGCCGCCGGGATGTCTGACCTGCTGGTGTCGAACGCGTTCTTGGCGTCCGCGCTCGGCGCGAACGGTGGGCCGACGCAGACGCTGGCGGTGCTGCCGGGCGCCCCGGAGATCGGCACCGGTGGGGCGTGCACGGCCGCCGCAGGGCTCGATCAGCGCGGCCTTCCGCGACCCGCCGCATGTGACATCGGCGCTTTTCAGACACAGCTGCCGGCCAACACGACGCCTCCTGGGCTTTCCGGTGTCGCGCAGGTCGGCCACACGCTGTCGTGCAGTCAGGGGACGTGGACGGGCGATGGGCCGTTGAACGCGAGCGATGCCGTGGGCGCGCTTAGCTTCTCCTATCAGTGGCTGCGTGGTGGTGTCGCGATCGCCGGGGCGGCCCTGCCGGGCTACACGCTGCAGGCGGCCGATGCCGGGCAGCAACTCGCCTGTCGGGTGACGGCGACCGGCGCGTACGGCCAGACCAGCGCCGTGAGCGCGACAGTGGCGGTGCCCGCGGCGGTGGCCGCCCTGCCCCTGCTGACGGTCGTTGTTGCTCCCCAGGTCTCGGCGGTGTCGCAGTCGGTGTCGAAGTGGCTCGAGAGCAATCTGCTCGCGAGCATCAGCAAGGCCGCCAGGAAGCTGCCGGTCGGCACGACGTTCCGCTTCACGCTCTCGCAGGCCGCGAGCGTCGTGTTTGCGTTCACGCAAACGCGTAGCGGGCGTAAGGTCGGCAAGAGCTGCCTCGCACAGACCAAGCACAACGCCAAGAAGCACCCGTGCACGCGGACGGTGACGGTCGCCACGCTGAGCTTCAGCGGCCACGCGGGGACAAACAAGGTGCGCTTCGGAGGCCGAGTCTCCACGCACGTCAAGCTCAAGCCCGGCCGCTACACGCTCGTGATCACCGCAACCACGTCAGGCAAGCGCTCGACCCCACACTCGCTGAGCTTCACAATCGCCACGCCGAAGCGCTAAACACATCCGCACAACACAGGTCGCGTCCACCGTCGCCGGCTAAACCCCAGGCAACCCGCTCCTCTCGTCACACTCCTGCGTTCCCGGCGATAGCGAGCATCTCGCCGGTCAAACCGACGTGATCGCTTTGGACGACGAGCAGAGCCAAGCCGACGCCCGACGCTGCGCTCGCTCTCCCACGCCAAGCAGCAGCCTGCGGTATTCGCGACCTAGAGGCTCACGCCGGGCGTCTTGCGCGGCTGGCGTGCCTGGCGTGCGGCGGGGACGAAGCTCGGTGGCGTTGGGCGCTCGGCTGGCGCCGGCGCGGCGGGAGGCGGATGCTGGGCGTGGAGCGTCTGCACGGTGAGCCGGGCCTCGAGCGGCTCCTCTGGTGGGTCCTTGAGGCCCGGTTCTGTGTCGTCGTTTAGTTCGGCGAGCTGCGCCTCGACGTCGGTGAGGTGCCGCTCGCCATCGTGGAGGGTCTCGGCGTGGCGGAATGGCTGGCCGATGCGCTGGCCGGCGTCGGCGATGGTCTGTTGCGCGGCGGCCAGGTCTTCGCGGGCGCCAGCGAGCAGGGTGGGGATGCCGGAGACGCGGTTCTCGATGCGTTGGATGAGCCCGACCTGGCCGTCGAGCAGAGTGTCGCTGTCGATCCTGAAGGTGCTGCGGGGTACGCCGTCGAGCGTGATCTCGGCTTCCAGGCCGCCCATGCCGGGGCGCACAGCGAGCTGGATCTCAAAGCCGCTGATCTGGCCGATCGGCCCGTAGTCGCGTTTGGTGTAGCGCGGCGCGTGCTTCAGGCCCGTGCTGTTCGCCCAGCGCGCGAGCGCGGCTGCGGCCTGCACGCGGGAGTCGTAGCTGCGGTCGTGGAGCTGGATGGCGAAGCGCTCGCCGCTGGTGTCGATCACCCGCGGCAGCGCAGCCTCCAGGCCGGCGATCTCGGTGGCGGCACGCTCGGCGGCGTGTTGAGCTTCGCGTCGAGTGTGGGTGAGCATGTGCTCGTTGCGCTGGTAGGCGCGCTCCAGCCGCCGCAGCCGCGTGACCTCGTTGGAGAGCGTGGAGTGCTCCAAGAGCAAGGGGTTGCCGGATGAGATGGCCTTGGCCTCTGCCGCGGAGAGTGCGCTGGAGTCGATCTCCTCGATCTCGCGGCTGTCGAGCCGGCCGCGCATGAGCTGTGCGATGAACGTCGCCTTGCGCTCGACGCCCTGCCACATGTAGCTGTCGAAGGACCGCTCGGTGACGAACCGTACGATCGCGACCTCCGTGTTCTGGTTGCCCTGCCGCATGATCCTGCCCTCGCGTTGCGCGATGTCGGAGGGCCGCCACGGGCAGTCCAGGTGATACAGAGCGACGGCGCGGGCTTGGACGTTGGTGCCGACGCCCATCTTCTGAGTGCTGCCGATCAGCACCGCGATGTGCCCGGCGCGCGCGGCGGCGAACATGCGGGCCTTCTCGACGTCGGTCTTGGCTTCGTGCATGAAGCGGACCCGCTCGCCGGGCATCCCGCGGGCGACGAGTTGCAGGTGCAGCTCGTCGTAGGCGTTCCAGCGGTCCGGGTTCGGCGTGCCGATGTCCGAGAACACCAGCTGCAACGCGCCGCGGATCGGTGAGGGCTCGCCGGTGATCGTGTCGAGGTACTCGTTGTTGCGCGTTTGCTCCCAGACTCGGTGGATGGCGGCGGCGGCGGCGTCGACCTTCGTCGGACCGGACGGGCCGTCCGCGAGGACCATGCGGATATCCAGGGCGGCCTTGCGGCCATCGGTGGAGATCGTGAGCATGTTGTCCTCACTCGGGTCCACGCGCTTGGCCGCGACCGCGTCGGCGCGCTCGCCGAGGTGCTCGATGAACCGCTCCAGCTCCACGGTCGGCTGCACCGCCACGGTCGCCGCTGCGCGCTGCCCGTCCTCGCGCACAGCCAAATCCGGGGTGGGTAGGCGCAGGTCGGCGGCGGTCTTCACGTCGGCGAACACGGACCACATGCGCAGCATCTCGGGGACGTTGGAGAACTTCGCGAAGCGGGTCTTCATGCGGAAGCTGTTGTCGCCGGCCGGGGCCATCTCCATCTGCGTGACGGTCTGCCCGAACGTGGCGGCCCAGGCGTCGAACGCGCCGATCCCGGCGTTCTCCAACAGGTCGGGGCGCAGGTAGCGCTGCATCACGTACGCCTCGGTCACGCTGTTCGCGATCGGCGTCGCCGTGGCGCCGGTGACTACCCGCTCGCGGCCTTCCGAGCGCAGGTACTCCAGCTTCATGTGCAGGTCTGAGGCGCGCTCGGAGCCCTCGATCGCGGCGTCGCGGATGTTGGAGTCGGTTGCGAGGTTCTTGTACATGTGCAGCTCGTCGACGATCACGTAGTCGATCCCGGTGTCCTCGAAGTAGACGCCGCGGTCGCGGGCCTGGTCGGTACGGGTCTTGACCTTGTTCTCCAGCGCCAGCAGCTTGCGCTCGATCCGCTTGACGCTCATCCGCTGCTCGCCCTTGGCGTCGTGAAGCACCCGTCGCACGTCATCCACCTGTCCTTGGATGTACGCGGCCTGGGTCTCGGCGCGCAGCGGGATCTTCGCGAACGCACCCTGGGTCATCACGATCGCGTCCCACTCGTTCGCGGCGACCCTGGCGACGAGGAGCCGGCGCTTCTCGGCGGTGAGATCTTGGCTTGAGGCGGCGAGGATGCGCGCCCGCGGGTAGATCTGCAACCACTCCCGGCCGAACTGCTCCAGCATGTGATTCGGCACGACGACCACGGGCTTTGCGATGAGTCCCATCCGGCGCATCTCCATCGCGCCGATGATCATCTCCGCGGTCTTGCCGGCGCCGACGTCGTGGAACAGGCCGGCGGCGGGCTCGGCGATCATCCGCGCGACCGCTCCCCGCTGATGCTCGCGGGGGGTGAAGCTGGCGGCCATGCCGGGCAGTGACAGGTACTCCCCGGCGCCGGTGTAGTCGCGCAGCACGATGCTGTTGAACCGGCGGTTGTACTCGTCAACCAGCGCCTTGGCGCGGGCGGGGTCCTCCCACACCCATTCGCCGAAGCGCTCCTGGAGGGCATCGGCCTTCTCCTGCGCGGCGGTCGTCTCCATCGGGTTCAGCACGCGACGGGTTTTGCCGTCGGCGTCCTCGTACTCGTCGTAGACCAGCAGCGTGCGCTGCTCCATCAGCGCCTGCGCGATATCAGGAGCCGGCCGGCGTGCGGTGCCCCACTCGCTGCTGGACAGGATGCCTTGCCGGCCGCCGCGGACCTCCCACATGCCCGCCAGCGGGTTCTCCACCCGCACTTCCTCGGAGCGCAGCAGCTCACACAGGAACTCCTCGTGAACCTGCTCGCTGATCCATACCGCGCCGAGCCGGGCCGCGATGTCCTCCACGCCCAGGTCGGCCGGGAGCACGTCGGTGAGCGCGTCGACGTTGGCCTGGAATGTCGGGTCCTGCGCCGCGTGGGCGCGGGCGCTCTGTAGCTTGGCGCGCACGTCACCGGACAGGTAGGCGGGAGCGTGGACGAGCTCGCCGCTGTCAGGGTCGGTGAACACCATCCCGGCCAGCGCGGTGCGGGCCTCGGGCTCTCCCATTCCGAGCAGGTCGGCGACCAGCGGCAGGTCGATGCGGCCGATGCGGTCCAGGCTGACCGCGATCGCGTCCGCCGGGCTCTCCACGCCCTGAACCTCGGCTCGGGGTGCGACGACGCGGCGGGTCATGATCGCCGCCGGCCGCGCGGTCTGGTCTTCCTCGTCGAACTGCTCCAGGGCAAGCACCAGCGGCCCGAACGGGTCGGCCCGCAACAGCCGGATCGGCGTGGGCGCGACCCGCGCGTAGGTCGGCTCGCCCGTGTCGTTCCTGCGGCCGGTCGGCCGCAGCCTGTAGCGGTTCAACGGCCCGTGCGCCCCGACGTAGCGCTGGTAGTCGCGCATCAGCGTCGCGCGCGCGGCGGTGATCTCCTCGGTGTCATCGACGCTCGCCGCCTCCAGACCCAGCAGCCGGGTGGCGTCGTCGCGCAGCCCCAATAGGGCGCGCAGCTCGCGCGCAGCCGACTTTGGGACCTCAAGCCGATCCAGCCCGCCTCCGGCGACCGTAGCGAAGCCGCCGCCCTGCGCGACGACGATCGTGCCGTCCCAGCGCTCCGGCGGCGAGGGCGCGAGCGCCGCGCGGCGTGCCTCTTGACCCGGCGTCCGGTCGCTCATCACCAGCCCCTCACGGCGCGCGGCCACGGCGATCCGGTCGAGCGTGCCGGCCAGCTCGTCCTCGAGATCGTCGAGGTTCCCGGTGATCGTGAGCGTGTCCGCGCCGTGCATACCGCGGCTGATGCCGAGCTGGCCGAGCATGTGCTCGGGGTGAGCGTCGAAGTAGGC
>OCZT010006311.1_pt1 | contig 11738 bp, 5 predicted proteins | sample 1539031 | NCBI WGS metagenome assembly OCZT01 (sample SAMEA3539308, study PRJEB22396) | soil metagenome | biome: tundra; feature: field; material: soil | place: USA | collected 2010-05 | depth 0.15 m
TGCTGAAAGGCAACCAAGGCCTGCCCGCCGGGGCCGCCACCTGCGTGACGCTGGATGCCGGCGGGCGCCTCTGCGTGGGGATGGAGTCGGGGGGCGTGTACGCCGCCATGGGAGAGCGTTTCGAGAGCCTTGCGGACGGAACCAGCTTTCTGGGCCAAGACCTGGCCACGTCATTGGGCGCTGGACCGGACGGGAGCCTCTGGGTGGGGACGCTCGGGACAGGGCTCTACCGGCTGAAAGGTGGTCGGACCGCCGTGTGGACCACCATCAACGGCTTGTCCGACGATTGCGTGCTCGCGGTATGCGCCGATTCAGGAGGGAACCTCTGGGCGGGCACCCAATCGGGAGCGCTCCACCGGTTCGCGGAGAATGCGCCAGCGTGTTTTGGCAGGAGCGACGGTCTGCCGGGAACGCCAATCACCGCGCTACTGGCGGCGCACGAGGGCGGCCTCTGGATTGGGACCGGGAGCGGCGTTCTGCTCCGTTTCGAGCCGCAGGCCGGTCATATTACGAGCGTTCGCCTGTCACCGCAGTTGAGCGGCAAACCTATTCTCAGTCTTCGCGAAGGCGCGGACCGGAGCTTATGGGTTGGCAGCGCAGGGGGTGGGTTGGGATGCGTGACGGCGAAAGGCTGTTGGGCGTGGGGCAGCCGGGACGGGCTGCCGGACGATGTGATCTCCGGGGTGGTGGCAGATGCGGACGGCAACCTTTGGCTGGTCACGGGCCAAGGCCTTTGCCGGGTCACCCGGACTTCTGTGGCGCAGGCGCTGGCCAAGGGAGCGCCACTCAAGGCCAGGCTGCTGTTTGAGACCGAAGCCGGCCCAAATCGAGCTCCGAATGTCGGCTGGCCTCGCGCGCTGCGCTCTCCCGGGGGGCGCCTCTGGTTTGCGACCAGTAGCGGCCTGGTAGGGATTGATCCCCGCGGCTGGGAAGCGGAAAAGCCGCCCCCCCGGGTTCACGTCGAGGCGGTGCTGGTTGATAACCGGCCTTTGAATCTTCCGCTCGTGGAGCAGGCCGGCCCCGTCCAGGAAACGCGAGCACTGAGGCTTCCGGCGGGTCTTCGCGCGCTGGAGTTTCAGTTTACCGCGCTGAGCTTCGAGGCGCCGGAGAAGATGCGCTTCCGCCACAAGCTGGAGCACCTGGACGTGGACTGGAGCGAGACAGGACCGGAGCGGCGCGTGAAGTACGGGCGGTTGCCCAGCGGCAGCTACCAGTTCCACGTCACCGCCTGCAACGCCGGGGGGGTGTGGAACGAGAGCGGCACCAGCCTGGCGTTCATTATCCCGACGCCACTTTGGCGGGCGCCCTGGGCGCTGGTGCTATACGGGCTGGGTGCCGCCGGCGGGGTAGCCGGCGCCGTGCGCGTGGTGTCACACCGTCGGCTCCGCAGGCGCCTGGCGCGGCTGGAACAGCAACAGTCAACGGAACGCGAGCGGGTCCGGATTGCCCAAGACATGCATGACGAGATTGGCTCCAAACTCACCAAGATTTCCTTTCTCAGCGAACGGGCCAAGGGCGAGCTCAAGGAACCCGACGCCCTGGCTCACAGAATCGATGCCATCGCCGGCACGTCGCGCGAACTGCTCCAGGCCCTGGATGAAATTGTATGGGTGGTCAACCCGCGCAACGACACTCTGGAAGAACTCGGCGGCTACCTCAGCGAGTATGCGGGCGAATACTTTCATAACACCCCGGTCGAATGCGAAGTGAGTCTGCAGGATGAACTGCCGCACCTGACGATGCCGGCGGAGATGCGGCATAATCTCTTTCTGGCGTTCGAAGAGGCTTTAAACAATGTGCTGAAACATTCCGGCGCCTCACAGGTGCGGGTCGAGTTTCGGGTCCAGGCGGGGCGGCTGGACATCAGCGTGAGCGACAACGGACGCGGTTTCGAGAACCCCCCCGACCAGGCGCGCCCGGCCGGCACGCGTCTGGAAGGCGACGGCCTGGTCAACATGGGCCAACGGCTCCGCGATATGGGCGGCGAATGCACCATCCAGAGCCGCGTCGGTCAAGGCACGACCGTGAGCTTAAGTCTGTCGCTCGATTCGCCGAAACTGGCAGTGCAATGAGCAAGCCGATTACCATCGCCATCGTGGATGACTCGGCCGACCTGCGCGAGAATATTGGAGGTTACCTGAACACTTCCCCTGGTTTCTGCTGTCTGAAGGCATATGCCACGGCCGAGGAGGCTCTGGCCGGCCTGCCTCCCGCCGCGCCCGACGTGGTGCTCATGGACATCAACCTGGGGAAAGGGAACCTGGATGGCATTGAATGCGTGCGCCGCCTCAAGGCGCTCCTGCCCGCGGTTCAGATCATCATGCTCACAGTTTTTGAAGACGCTGAAAAGATCTTCCACGCGCTCGCCGCCGGGGCCAGCGGCTATTTGCTCAAACGCCTCCCACCCACCCAACTGTTGGACGCCATCCGCGAGGTCGTGGCCGGCGGCGCGCCCATGTCCACCTCCATCGCCCGGAAGGTGGTTCAGTCGTTTCAGAAGGCGGCCCACCCGGGCCCGGAATCGGCCGAACTCTCCCCCCGCGAGCAAGAGGTGCTCAACGGTCTGGCGCAAGGCTTGGCCTACAAACAAATCGCCGACCGCCTTGGCGTGAGCATCCATACCGTGCGCAATTATATCCGCCGGATCTACGAGAAGCTTCACGTCCAATCCCGCACCGAGGCGGTGGCCAAATACCTTTCGCAATGAGCTGGGCTGAACGAAATCCGAGGGCCGAGATCCGAAGGCCGAAAGAAGGCCGAAGCCAGAAATCCGAAAACCCGCGATCAGCGGCAACTCATTTCGGCCTGGCGGAAGCGCTCGGCTGGTTAACGCGCCGTCGGCTCGGGCTTCGGGTTTCGACCTTCTTTCGGCCTTCGGTTCTCGGCCCTCGGATTTCGGCGCTGCTCCTGTCTTGCCTAGCGCCAATTCTCCTCCTGTCCCCTGCGATCCTGCCCGCCGCGGAGCCAGCGCCAACCTGGCACCCGGCAAAAGCAGCGCTGATGACGCGCTGGGCGGCGCAAGTCAGCCCGGAGAACGCCCACCCGGAATACCCGCGCCCACAAATGGTCCGTTCCGAATGGCTGAATCTCAATGGCTTGTGGGAATATGCCGTCAGGCCGCAGGACGCCGAGCGCCCTGGCGCTTATGACGGCCAAATCCTGGTGCCGTTCCCGATCGAGTCAGCCTTGTCCGGCGTGGCCAAGCCGCTGAACGACCAAAGCACGCTTTGGTACCGGCGGACGACGCGGATTCCGTCCGGTTGGAAGGGCCGGCACGTGCGGCTGCAATTCGCCGCGGTGGATTGGCAGTGCCGCGTCATGGTCAACGGCCGCGAAGCGGGCCAACACCGTGGTGGGTACGAACGATTTGGGTTCGACATCACCGACCTTCTGCGCTGGGACCGGGAGGAGGAGATTGTGGTCCGCGTCACCGATTCAACTGAAGGGGACCAGCCGCGGGGCAAACAGTCGCGCCGGCCGGAGGGCATATTCTATTCGTCCTGTTCCGGTATCTGGCAAACCATCTGGCTGGAGCCCGTTGCCCCGGTGTGCATCGATGAGTTGAGAATGACGCCGGACGTGGATGCCAAGGGGCTACGGCTGCAGGTCTCAGTCAACACTCTGGCCGAGGACATCCAAGTGGAAGCGGTCGCCCAGGCCGGGGACGAGCCCGTCGGCGAAGTCAGCGGCCCGCCCAACACGGAGTTGCTCCTGCTGGTCGCCAAGCCGAGATTGTGGTCACCCGATGCGCCTTTTCTCTACGACCTGCAAGTGAGACTGAAACAAGGCGGCCGCGAGGTGGACCGCGTTTCGAGTTATTTCGGCCTGCGGAAGATCAGCCTGGTGCAGGACAAGAAAGGCTTTACCCGCATTGCCCTGAACGGCGAACCGCTCTTCCAGATCGGCGTGCTCGACCAGGGCTTTTGGCCGGATGGCATCTATACCGCGCCGACCGACGAGGCGCTGCAATCCGACATCCGGTTCCTGAAGAGCGCTGGGTTTAACCTTGCGCGCAAGCACGTCAAGATCGAGCCGGAGCAATGGTATTATTGGTGCGATAAACTCGGGCTGCTGGTCTGGCAGGACATGCCCAGCGGCAACAATGCGACCCCGGCCGGGCAGCGCGAGTTCGAAGCCGAGCTGCTCCACATGGTCAAGGATCTGCACAATCATCCCTCCATTATCCTCTGGGTGCTATTCAACGAAGGCTGGGGCCAATACGACACGCAGCGGTTGGCGCAACGACTCAAGGCTCTGGATCCGTCACGACTCGTGGACAACGCGAGCGGCTGGACGGACCTGCATGCGGGCGACGTCGCCGACGTGCATAAGTACCCCGGACCCGCCGCTCCGGACCTCGAGCAGCGGCGCGCGGCCGTCCTGGGCGAGTTTGGCGGTTCCCAACTGATCGTGGAAGGCCATTCGTGGTCGGCTACGCGCTATTTGGGCTATCCGATGATGCCCGATGGCCCAAGCTTAGTCACCATGTACTTTGATTTGCTGGGGCAGGTAAGCACTTTGCAAGAGGTCCGCGGTTTAAGCGCGGCGGTCTATACGCAAATCACCGATGTAGAGACCGAGTGCAATGGACTTATGACCTACGATCGGGAGGTGGCCAAACTGGACCCAGGCGAGTTGGTCCGGGCCAACAGCGCCCTTCATCCAGGTGCGCTCAGCCAAGTGGTGGTCATCGATGCCAGGCTTGGGCCGGCGGCCTGGAAATACACGTTCGAGACCCCCGGCACGAACTGGTTCACTCCCAGCTACGACGACTCAAAATGGCAGAAGGGCTCTGCGGGGTTTGGCACGACGGGCACGCCGGGCGCTTTGGTGGAAACCATTTGGGATTCCGCAGACATTTGGCTGCGGCGGGAGTTCAGGCTCGGAAACGAGGACCTGCGCGGCCTGAAACTCGAGGTTCATCACGACGAAGACGCGGAAGTCTATCTCAATGGGGTGCTGGCGGCTAAGCTCCCGGGCTTCATCACCTTTTATGAGCGAGGCGATCTCCTGCCAAAAGCCATCGCCGCCCTCAAGCCCGGGATGAACACCCTGGCCGTCCATTGTCACCAGACCAGCGGAGGGCAGTACATTGATGTGGGCCTGGTGATTCCAGCCGGGAGCCAGCCCTAGCCTTGGCTTACGGCACGGGGCATCCTCAGCGCCCTGCCGGCTGATCATTGCGCCGCTTCCACTACGTTGGCCAAACCCACATCCACGTTCTGGCCGCCGGCAGTCTGGTGGCAGTGGACGGCCAGGGTGACTTGAGCCCCTGGCTTGAGCAAAGCCCGGGCGAGCGGCCTGATTTCGAGCGGGACATAACCTGTGGTAAACCCGGTCTCCGTAGCCGCCAACACGCCGTCGATGTATATCTCGACGTCCTCATCGTGGTAGGCATAGAACTGCAGATTGGGGAAACTGCCGACGGGCACGGCGAGGTTCCGGCGGAGCCAGATGTCCGACGAAGTCCAGGTTGTTCGCACCACCGCGCCCGGTGTCCCTTCCGTGCCGAAACCGGCAGGACCTTGCTTCCATTGACTGCAATCAAAATTGGCTTCGGTCCAACCCTTGCCGGGAAGCGCGGTGGTGTAGCTCCAAGTGATCGGCGCCTGACGCGACGTCGCCACCACCTCGGTAATCTTCGGCGGTTTGGGCAGGGGCGCCCAATTCGCGGGTTTCTCCCGGTCGCGGCTCGCCCATTTCTTCCACATCGGGCGGTCGGCGAGCATCTTAATGAAGACGCCGCCCACGACCGGCCGGGCGTGCATGCCGCCGCTGCTGGGTTTGTCCGTCTCGTAGGAATCCGCTAACGGATCGCGCGCCGTCGTGGCGTTGAGGTAATCGCAAGCGGGCACGATCAAGGCCTCAAAGTCAGCTTGGTTTTCGGCCAGGGTAGCGCTCCACAGCGTCCAATCGGTCTTCGTGAGCCTGGTGCGGGAATCCAGCGGCAACCCGTAAGGCTGGAGCACCGACTTGTAATGGGCGATCTCCTTTTGCGCCACTTCGGGTGGGAAGATGTTGAGGCCCAGAATACGATCCCAGACGAGGTTGTATTTCTGGCTCCAGGTGTTGGTCTGGTCGAAGGCGAGCCGGTAGTGTTGGCCTTCGGCGGCCACTTTCAACCAATGGGCGGCGTCCGCTCTGGCCAATTGCTGGTATCGGGTCGCACCCGCCTCGTCTCCGCGCTGGGCGCACAAGTCGCCATACGCGGCCAGCCCGAGAATGGCCTTGATGGAAAGATTAGCGTTGTGCGCCAGGTGCCCCATGAAGTCATCAGTGCAAAGCTGGTTCTCCGGGTCCAGGCCGTATTGTTCGAGGTATTGCGCCCACTGGGTAAGCTTGTCCCACCAGGGGGAAACGAATTGCGCGTTGCCCTCCGCCTGGGCGATGGCGTCGCACAGCAGCAGCATGTTCCCGCTCTCTTCGACCGGCATGCCCTCGCCGCCATCATCCGTCCCGCGCGCAATGGGATAAGTGCCCAGGTCGTGCGGAGCATTGGGAAATCTCCAGCGTGGGGAAGCCGCGTAACTGAGGATGGGAACGATGGAGGCCTTCGCCAGTGTGGGGCTGAGCAGGATGAGCTGCGGCGCCATGGGGAAGATGACATCGACGGTGGCGATGTCCCCGTTGCTCGTATTCTCTTTGGTGAAGAACAACGGCTGCCCATTCCGGTCCGCCGCAAACCCGCAAGCCGCTAGGCACTGACGGTAAGCCAGAGCACACAGGTAAGCGTAGTGCTCGCCGCCCGCCTTTCGGGCGTCGGCCAGCAACTCCGCGTCGAACTCCGCGCAGCGCGTGGCCAGGCGCGGATAATCCTTGGCCGCCCGTTCCAGCATTTGGGCGGCTGTCGCCCCATTGCGCCGCCAGTACGGCGCCAGCTTCTGCCCAAAATAGTTGATCGCGAAGACCTCGTCGTAGGCGACGATGACCTGCCGGCTTACCGGATCGGCGCCTACCGCATCCAGATCGAAGACCAAGGCCATGACCGGTTGGGCTTCGTTCACGGCGCGCGGCATCTGCGGGTCGTCCTGCGCCGGCAATCGACCCGCGCTCACAAAGGAATTGACCAGCGCACGGTGCGGGCCGATAGCGGCCAACGTTTCCTTGCTCAAGGCCGCAGCATAAGCGTAACCCCAGTTAAGCCGGTGGTCGTCTCCAGAAGAACCCAGAACAGGCTGCTCGACCGTGCCGATGCGGAGGGTGAGCAAGCCGCCCGCCGCGCCGCGAGCCCACTCGACTTTTTCTGTCGGGTTATTAATCGTTAGTTGAGAGCTGGTGCTGTCGTAGATGGCAACGGTGTGCTGCTTGCCATCCACCGAACGCACCTGCCAGTTGAGATAGGTCAGCGGCAGCGCCAGCGCGTCCAGATCGTGCGGCAGCGCAGGCCGCAAAAAGGTCAAGGTGCAATGGATTTGGCCGTCATCAAACTCGTAGATCGTGCGCGTCGGCAACACCTGCACGCTCTTCTGCGGGAAAGCGGGCGTTTCAGCCGGGTCCTTGCCCATCAGCCGAAAGACTTTCCCATCCACTCGGAGCAGACTGACCAGCGAATGTTCGCGCCGCGTCCAATGGCGTGTGGAATCATCGGTGAGGCGATCCGCTTCGGACCAAATGCTCAAGTAAGGGTCGAAGGTGACCAGCGGCACCGCGGGTGGGCGAGTCGGGATGTCCGAAGCCGCCCGGAGATTGCCCGCCAGCGAGCCGAGCAGGCAGCCGGCGGTTGCGACACAAACCACCAGCCCAGAAATGCAGTTCCGCTTCATGAGAACAGATGCTATTCGGCTCGCTGCAGGAAACAAGTGGCATAAAGTGGCCACATAATCGTGCCTCGTGAACACAGGGTGCGCCGGGACGACGACAACAAGTCCATCGCAGAGGAATGGCGCAGTACGTATGCAGAGACACGTCTGGCTTTGGCGGAGAGCACTTTTACGGATATTCCAGGACCTGTTAGGCCGGCAGATGCCTTTGAAAGTGCGTTTCTTGAATGATGCGATCGCCTTTGGGGTCGGGGAAGCCTGGAGTCGTGGTCTCAGTTCCAGCCTTCGGGCTTCGGTTGTCGGCCTTCGGTCTTCGGTCTTCCAAATCATTCCGCTCCCCGGCGCATGTCCATGGTGAGCGTGAACCGCGCGCTGACATAGCAGACCTCGGCGAATTCAAAAGCCCGGTTGCCCGGGTCGAAGACCGTGTGTCGGCGCAGCAGCAGGGGGGTGCCTTCCGCGACGTGAAGCAGATGTGCGGTGTGGGTGTTGGCGATCGTGCCCAGGAACTCCTCGCGAGCGTGGTGGGGGCGCACACCGGTTGTCTTTTCAAGTGTCTCGTAGAGAGGCGCAGCAAAGTCCTCGTCACCCTTGAGGCCGAGCCGGGGGTGGAACCAGGAGGTGCTTTGCAGGACGGGTTTGCCGTTCCAGCCGCGTACGCGGTCCAGGCGCCATACCTTATTGGCGGAATTCAGTTGGAGCGCCTGGGCTGCCTCGGCGCTCGAGGCGACCAGGCGGTAGTCGAGCCGGAAATTCTGCACCTTGATGCCTTTGGCGGCCATCTCGCGCGTGAAGCTGCGCCAGGCGCGAATGCCGGATTCGACGTGGCCCGGGCAGACGCGCGTGCCGACGCCAGCCTTGCGATCGAGGACGCCCTCGAACACCAGCTTGCTGATGCCGGAACGGACCGTGCCGCGGCTGATACCGAGCTGCGTGGCCAGCTTGACCTCATCCGGCAAAAGTGCGCCTCGTTGGTATTCGGGCCGGCGGACCAGTTCGCGCAGGAGTTGCTCAACTTGGGCTCGGAGCGGGATGGAACTCTGATGATCCAACTTCAACATGCCCTAATGTATAAACAAACAGGCTCGCGGCGTCAAACACCTTGGCCGGGCCGTTGACATGCTGCCGTGCGCAACCAGGGCGCTAGCTTGCAACCTGCCGAGGTAATTGCTAATCTGACCTTGGTGTATGGCCATTCGTATAAAGCGTCAGGTTTGCGGGTCGGACGGTTTTGGACGCTGGTGCGGGCGGCTTGGCTGCTCGGTCTGCTGGCGGTCTGCCAGGCCAGCGCTTTCACACCGCAGTTTCCGCTGAAGGCAGGCTGGCTGGGGGGAGATACGGCGGCGTCCATCCCATTGGATGGGCGGCATCGAGTTCTTTGGCTCTTCAGCGATACCTATGTCCGGCAGGACATGGGCACGAACCGCCACGGGGCCGGGATGGTGAATAACTCATTGGCGGTCACGACCTGGAACGGATACTCGACCAATATTGATTACTATGTTCGGGGCCGCGACCAGGGCGCGATGGCGTCTGTCTTCCCCAGTCCGGGTTCCGACGCCAATGGCAATTGGTGGTACTGGGTGGTGGACGGCTTCAAATACAACGGCAAGGTCTATGTGTTTCTCGACCGAAACCGGCATACCACCGATCCGGGCGGGGCGTTGAGCGGCTTTCAGGGGTTCGCCGTTGACATGGCGGTGATGGACAACGTGGACAGCGAGCCCAATCCGCTCAACTGGCCGCTGACGCTGAAAACGGGCGTGCTCGTCAGCACGAACATCATGCCGGGGGTTTCGCCCTATCTCGATATTGGGGCGGGCTATGCGTATCTTTGGGGCATCAAGGACCAGATCGTGACCGGGTGGCATTATCGCAGCTATCTTTTGATGCGCCTCCCGCTTACTGGGTTGGAGAACCCGGGCGCCAACTTGCAATACTACACGACCAACAACGTCTGGAGTAATGCCTCAGGGCCGGACCTTCCCGACGCCAGGCTGATCATGACCAACGGGTCGCCCGACCTTTCCATCCGCTATCATCCGGACCTGGGCAAGTATGTGAACGTTCAATGCGACGATGGGTTCCCGTCCTCGAAGATTTGGGAGCGGACGTCGAGTTCGCTGACGAGCGGGTGGCCGAACAAGAGCGGCGCCACCACGCTGGTGACGCTGGCCAGCGAGCCCGGCTACATGGCGTGGCCGGTGTTCTATTATGCGGCCAAGGAACATCTGGAGTTCTATTCGCCAGTCACCGGGCAGGCGCTGTTGACCTATTGCGGTAATTCGACTGACACCACTTCAGGCACCATGACCAACGTGCTCAATAATAACAGCCTGTATGTGCCAGTTCCGCGCTGGGTGCAACTCGGGCCGACGCACGTGAACCACGCGCCCAACCTCTGCGCGATCACCTCCCCTGCCAATGGGCAGAACTTCGCGGGGCCCGCTGACGTGGCGGTGAGTGTGAACGCCGGTGACGCGGACGCGAACGATGCCATCGTGCTGGTCAATGTGTTCCTGGACGGGACGTTGGCGGCTTCGACCGGGACGGCGCCATTCAACTGCACTCTGCGAGGCGTCGGGGCCGGCAGCCACACGCTCTACGCCGAGGCCTACGACACGGCGGAAAGCAGGACGACCTCGGCCAGTATCAACATCTCGGTGGCGCCTTATACAATCACGCAGTACGAGGCTCAAGTAATGGCGTATTCGCCCCTCTACTATTGGCGCTTCAATGAAGCGAACGGAAGCGATCTTGCCTACGAGTACTACAATCGGCTCGACGCGACTTACGGGGCCAGCGCGACCAACGGCCTCGCCGGCGTGCCAGATCCGCCGTTTTATGGCTTTGAAACGAACAACGCTGGCGTGGCGATGAACACCACGGCGCCGGGTAGTGGGGGCGGATACGTCACCGCACCAGCGCTGAATCTGAACACGAACGCCGTCAGCATCGTCGCCTGGCTTTATCCTTTCGGTCACGTGACCAACGCCGCAGGAGTGGTCTTCTCTCGCGGCAGCACTTACGCGGTGGGGTTGGGCTACCTGGGTGGGACGCGCATACCCCCGGACGAAATCGGTTACACCTGGAACCAGACCAATGCGAACACCTACAACTGGCCCAGCCACCTGCTTACCTCTCCTGGCCAGTGGTCGTTCGTGGTGCTGACCATTGCGCCCACTCAGGCCGTTCTCTACGTGGGCACCAACGGAATTCTCAAGTCCTCCACCAATGCGATCGCTCACGATGTCGAGCTATGGGATGGGCCGACGGCTATCGGGGCTGACACCTTGAGCGGCCCGAGCCGGGTCTTCAACGGCAAGATTGATGAGGTGGCGGTATTCAATTACGCCCTGTCGCCCGCACAAGTGAGGGCGCTCTATGCGGTCGCGCTGCTGGGCGGTCCGGTGACGCTGAGCTGCCAGCGCTCAGGCGCCGACCTGGTGCTGAGCTGGCCGCGCGGCACGCTGTTGCAGGCGCCGGCTCCCAACGGCCCCTGGGCGCTGGTAGTTGGCGCGGCGCCACCTTCGTTCACCGTGACACCAGTCGGCACCCTGTTCTACCGGGTGCAGGTGTATCCCTGACTATCTATGCCGGGGGTGGATCTTGATACCACGCTTCCCCGCATGCGTGATTTTCACGCATTCACCGCATGTTCACTAGGTGTTGGATAGGTACTCAATAGGTACTCAATAGGTACTCAATAGGTAACCACTAGGTACTGGATAGCTGTTCGCCAGCTATACGGTAGAGATCCGATAGTGATCCGATAGGCGGCCCGAGGCCAGGGGCTCGAGGTCTGGCGTGAGCCAGGACCAATTGCAGAAATCTTCAATGCGGCGCTGGGTCACAGTTTTCTGGCAAAGACGTGACGCGGCGGCATTTCCCGCCCGCCTGACCGCAAGGCGAGGTTCGCGGTTTGGCGATGCTCGGTCTCGCCGCTGCGGAACTGAACGCGGCGAATCGGTCCATCCG
>OCZT010006312.1_pt1 | contig 11737 bp, 10 predicted proteins | sample 1539031 | NCBI WGS metagenome assembly OCZT01 (sample SAMEA3539308, study PRJEB22396) | soil metagenome | biome: tundra; feature: field; material: soil | place: USA | collected 2010-05 | depth 0.15 m
TGCGCATGATGCTGAGCAGGGCGCGGTTGTCGCCCAGGCGCTCGGCGGCTTGCCGATAGTAGGCGTAGTCGGGGCTGGTCTTGCGTCTCGCGGTCTGCGCGGCCTCGTACAGCGCCCAGCGCAACACGGGCGGTCCTTGCCGGGAGAGATGCCCGGGCGCGCGGCGTTTGTCGGAGGCGTGCACGGTGATGTCCAGACCGCCGTAACGGACCACTTCTCGTGAGGATGAGAACCGGCGTGCGTCGCCGAGCTCGGCGAGGACCGCGACGCTCGTCAGCGGACCGATCCCGTAATGCCCCTGGATCGCCCGGCACCCGGTCTGGCGGCGCGCGTAGGAGCGCAGCTCCCGCTCGAGTGGCGCGACCCGAACGTCGACGGCGTCGATCATCGCTAGCGCGACCGTGATCTGCTCGCGCGCGGCGCCGGTCAGCCCCAACTGCGCGACCCATGCGCGGTTCTCGCCGGTGAGCAGGCCGGCACGCTTGGGCAGCCCGTGGTGATACAGCACCGCCTGCATCCGCTGCTGCCACTCGCCACGCTGATCAACGAGCGTGTGACGCAACCTCACCCGGGCGCGAAGATCCAACAGATGATCGGGCGCGATCCAGCACTCCGGCAACCGGCCGGCCATCAACAGCTCCCGCAGATGCCTGGCGTCGGCCCGGTCGTTCTTCGCGTGCTGCTTGGTCCCACGCAACGCGCTCGTCTGCGCCGCCTCCGCGAGATGAACCTCGGCACCGACCCGGCGGAGCTCCTCGACCACGAACCGCCAGCCGGTCGTCGCCTCCAAAGCCACCTCAAGCTCCCGGCCACCGAACCGCGCCAAGAACTTCCGCACGCCCGCGCGGTCCGCCGGCACGATCCGACCACGCGACACCTCACCCGTCACCGTATCTACCCACTCGGCAGTGATCTGCGCCCGATGCTGATCTAACCCCATCACAATCGCCATACGTCATCCCTCCTCGCGTCAAACCCGACGCGCGAACAGCGTTCAGCCCGACCCACCACATACCGTGGAGGTCACGGTCGGCCCTTCGTATTCGATTGACCGGCCGCGCGGCTGCTACCGCGCGCGCCTTCAACCCATGTCATTCGACGCGGAGAGCCGGCCGCCTTCACCGGCCGCCACGTCAACTGCTCATGCCATCTTTGCTCGAAACCGGAGCGCGGGGCTGCCTTGTGCGTCCGCGTGAAGGCGAGCGCCGAACGAGCCGGCGGGTCATCATCGCCGAATGCTCGGAGATCGCCGACAGCGAGGCGGGCGCAACGGCATGCAGAATTCGCGATCTGCCTACGCAGAGCCGGTCGGCGTCGACGCCGCTGCGGCCTGCTTGGACGCTCCAAACGGCCTGCGCGCGCAACTATCGAGATGCCGCCCAAGCACTCGCCAGCCGCGGGTCACCCGGAGCACGAAACCGATCGTCCGGCGCCGCGCTCGCTGACGCGCGCTTGTGGGCGAATGCGATCGTCCGACCCCGTTCGCGCTGACGAGTGCGTTCGTGGCGAAGCGAGCGCGCGCCTGGGGACGCCTGCCAACTGAAAGCAGGCGTGGGCAACGACGGCCTCGAGGCCGCGACGACGCTGCCGGGTCGCACCAGGAGCAACGGCGGCGGCGGACACGAGCCCGTGACTCCTGTCAGCGGGAAGGAGCAGCGGCCACCTCGTGACCGACTTGGCGACATTCCAGCAGTCTCGCCCGAGCCAGCGAGGTGGCTGGTCGCGTTCCAGAGGACCAGCGTCGGAGAGTCCGATCGCGTGGATCGAGATTGCTGCAAATAGCCCGACTGAGCAGTCTGGCCGTCAGCCGATGGCTGCTCCGTTTCGCGCTTGCGCAAGCCGGGCCTGTGGGCCTTGGGCTCAGTGGGGCTCGTGACGCTACACGGCCCTGCCTGTGCAGGACGCCGGATCTGGCGAGTGACGGTGGGGGCGCGGGCGAGAGTGATCGGCGGCTGTCGGGCCGTGGGGGAATTACCAATTCCGTTTGCGGGTTTCCGCGGATGGCTGCGCGGCTTTCCACACTTGGCTGCATGGGTGTCGGGTCCTACGATCGAAAGCAACACGAACCAATGAACGAAACCGTGCTGGTCGGCGCCGAACTCAGGCCACGGTGAGACGGAAAGAAGATACCCATGAGTCGCAAACCCACATTTCGGATCCTGATCGCCGCACTCGTAGCGGCGCTCAGCCTGCTGCTGGCGGTCGGCGCGTTCGCCGCGCACCCCAAGGCAGGTAAGACATACACCGGGTTCGTCGCGGGGGTCACGATGAACGGCTTCAAGGCGCCGGTCAGCTTCAAGGTCTCAAGCGACGGCAAGCGACTGCTTGGGTTCAAGTGGGCCGGCTTTGGCTGCTTCGGTGGCGGAGGACCCCCAGGGGTGAACCCGTGGACCGACCCCTACAACATCGTCAAAGTCGGGACGATCCCGGTGTCGAGCAGCGGCAAGTTCTCCGTCAAGAACGTCAAGTGGACGGCTGCTGGCGCGCATGGGGCTCCGACCAAGGTCACGTTCAGCACCATCAGCGGGCGATTCACGACCGCCAAGAAGGCCACGGGGACCATCGTGTTCACGCAGAAGGAACAAGGGCAGTTCTGCAGCAGTACGCACAACGGTGGCCTGCCGCAGAAGTTCACCGCCACGACGCACTAGAGAAGGGACGAAAAGGCAGCGAAGCAGTCGGCTGGCGAGAGTGGTGGTTTGATCGGAGGCTGTCGGGCAAACCCGGCGGCTGGCGCGAAATTGTACGAAATCGACAACAGCTCGATTTTGGCGGGGATCAAATCAGTCCAGCAAAGCGGTCGATTGCCGCGAGGCAGCCTTACACGACCTCGGTCTTGAGACGGCCGGCGCGCGTTTGTGGCTTTTCTACAAGGCCATTCCTTTGTCCGACAGCCACATCGACAACCAGCACTCTGGATCAGACTTCTGAGTTTGAGCAGCACCAGCCGCCTGAAGGACCAGCCAGCAGACGTCCCCTTTCACGAACATCCGGTAGTCTCACCCGCCCTTGATCGCGACCCCGACGCTGCCGCATCTTGGCAAGAGCGGTCGCCCATCGGGGGACGGCACCGTGACCGGATCTGGTGCATTTCGGTCACGCCGTCACGGTCGGCGACGGCTGGGGCCACACTGCTCCTTTCGTGCCGGGGCGGTTGGCAGCCGGACGCTCGCTTCGCCACGGACGGATGCGCCGGGGGCCGAGAGCGCCGGCGCGTGCTTGGCGCGAGAAGCGAGCGCCCGAGACGGGAGCCCTCGTCGCTCCGACGAGGCGCGGGCTCCCGACGATCGCTATCCGTTGATAGGAGTCGCCCGGCGCACGCCGCCGAAATGACGAAAGCGACCGTCCACCCGGCGATGCTGGCGCTCGGATCCGTGGCATAGCAGGCGTCCGGCCGCAGACGCCTGCCACACGGAAGCAGCCGTCCGCTGGGCGCGATGCCGACCGCATGGGCGCCGCTAGTTCGCACCAGGAGCCGGCGCTTGGTAGGAGCGGCGCGCGTGGTCGCATTGCCGACGGAGCAGCAGCCGGCGGGACGCGGCCGCGACTGCTGGATCTCGCGCTCGCGCGTCACGGCTCAAGGACCGCTGGCCTGTGTCGGTTGGCGGCGTGGGCTTGGCTGACTTGCATCCGGAGCGTCAGTCTGTGCTCGGCGTCGGATCAGCGTCAGACGATGGTGAAGTGGAGGCTGAGCGCCTTGGACTCCCCGGCGCGGTTGACCGCCGTGAACACGGCGAGGTAGGGGCCCGGGTTCAGAGCCCGGCCGCGGATGCGTCCGCTGAACGCGATCTCGTTGAGCCCGGCGTGACCGTGCTCGATCAGCGCTGCAATCGGGATCGTGCGGGTGCAGGGTGGCTTGTGACGCAAAGAAACGGTGGGCTGCTGACAGCTGTGGCCGACGCGGCGGCCGGGGGCCTGGAGCTCAATCGCGATCTTGACCTCTGCCGGCTGGTCGAGCCGGAACGAGAACACGGTGCCGCGCTTGTGGTGAGGATCGCTCGGCGCGAACACCTTCCTCGTTTCCGAGAGGGCGTAGATCGTGGCTCGGACCGCCTTTGTGCTGATCGCGTTGCTCGTGCCCGTCGCGGTTCCGGCCTGATTTGAGGCTGTAACGCGGCAGCTCATCGCGTGACCGACATCGCTGGCTTGGACGAGGTATGTGGAGCGGGTCTGGCCCGGGATCGGGGATTGGTCGCGCAGCCATTGGACGGCGTAGCTGAGGGGTGTGGTGCCGGACCAAGTCCCAGCTGAACAGCTCAGGACCGACCCCAGCTTCGGAGAGCCCGTCACGGCCGGCGCCAACGTGTTCACGGGCACGGCGAACGGCCAGTTGGTGTCCGGCGCTGGGGTCGCGGGAACCGGGGTTCCCGGCGTGTCGCGGAACGCGTCGAAGATCAGCCCATAGCCCTTGTCATTGGGGTGCAGCGAGTCGGCGAAGCAGTCTCCGTTCGCGCAATTGTTCTGAAACGGCGTGTAGGCATCGACCGGCGTGGCGCCCTTCTCCTTCGCGATGCAGTTGATCGCGTCATCGAGCCCGATCAGGCTGAGGTCCTCTGACGAGCAGTCGGTGAACGCGAGATCGTTCCCCAACAACCCCACAGCGGTGCTGTGGTCGCCGGACGGGCTGCCGAAAGGATTGTCGTGGTTGGGGTTGTAGTACTCCAGCCACTTGATCACTTGCGGTCCGGGATGAGTCGCGAGCGCGGTCTCGAGCTCGTTGAGGATCGTGCGCATGTTGTGCATGAACATGCAGCCGGATCCGGTGATCGGCAGGCACGCCGGTATTTCCATGGAATCATGGGCGCCCAACGTGACGGTGACGACCGGCGTGTCCGTGGACGCCTGGATCTCGTTCACGACCTTCTGAATCGTGCCGCTGTCCAGCCCGGACTGGCTGGTCCCAACTCCCGCCTGGACGCACTGATCAACGAGCGAGCCGCCCGCGGCAGATTCCAGGTACGCGCAATACAGATCGAAGAAGCTATGACCCGGCGTGGCGCCGTTCCCGCCGGTAACCGAGTCCCCAACCGCGATGTACAGCCTGGCCGCCGACGCCGATCCGGGGCCGCCCAGTGCAACCGCCACAACAACCAGAGCGCCGACCAGCGCGCCGCGCCAGCTCGGACCCGATCGGATCTGGTGATCACCGCGCCCGCCCAGTCCTGCATATCGATACCGCCGCCGTCCGCGCACCAAGTCAAGCCCAATCGTCAAGCTCCTACCAAGCACGCTATGACCCCCGGACCGCTCTTGCATCCGCGAGAAGCCCCCCGCAGCCCTGCGGAGGACCACGGATACGACGGCAAGCGCTTCTCACGGTCGACCAACCACCAACCAGGATCGATGAACGACCGCTTGCGCCTCGGGCGCGTGCTGACGGGCGCACCGGCGCCGCTCCCACCGTGAAGCAGGGCGGGGGTGTATGCGGACTGCTCAGCGTCGCCCCAGCGCCGGGTCGCGTCGCCGCCGCCGGTGCGGTTCAAGTTGGCATATGAGATCCTGGCTCCCGCGCTGGCCCAGTAGAGCCGCCCGGCGGCCGGATCGATCGTCACCCCCTCCGCGCCCTTCACGGTCGCCTCGGTGGTGTTCAGGGTCGCCGCCGCCCGAGCCGTCGAGATTGGCGAACGAGATGTCGTAGTCGTAGTCGTAGTTGGCCCGTTAGATCTTCCCCGCGGCGGTGTCGACCGCCACCCTGACAGCAGTCCGCGGCCGCGTCCCGCCGGCTGCTGCTCCGTCGGCAATGCGACCACGCGCGCCGCTCCTACCAAGCGCCGGCTCCTGGTGCGAACTAGCGGCGCCCATGCGGTCGGCATCGCGCCCAGCGGACGGCTGCTTCCGTGTGGCAGGCGTCTGCGGCCGGACGCCTGCTATGCCACGAACGCACTCGTCAGCGCGAACGGGGTCGGACGATCGCAATCGCCCAAATGCAGGCGCCCGGCCGGCGCCGGCACGGTCTTGTCTACAGCCGGGCACGTCGCGCTCGGCCCGCTTGTGCTTTTGGTCGAACCGGAGCATGCCGCTCGCTTGTGCTCCCGCGTGGAACGGGCGGCGGCGACCGCGTTTCCGGAGCCCGGTGCCGACAGCCCGGTCGGCCCCGCTGCTCGCACGCGAAAGCGAGAGCCAGCCACGTGATCCCCGGCGCAGAAAAGCAGCGGCGGGTTCGTCCGCAACTCGTGCGATCGGCGGTCGGCCGGGCTGCTGCCTTGCACCAGCACCAGCACCAGCACCAGCAGTCTCGTCGACGGCGGCGGCACTGCTGCTCGTCTGCTTGCACCCGGCGTGAATCTGGCTAACGGTAGCGCTGACCGGCCCGTCGGCGGCGTCAGAGTGCTGCATTCCCGGGGCAGACGGGCAGCCGTTGCCCCGTCGGTCGGCGTGACTCCTGGCGTTCCAAAGCAGTCACGTGACGCGGCTTGATTTGAGCGGTCGAGACTGTCCCTTCCACCGAATGCGGCGGCAGGCCGTCGGTTCTCCAGCGCTCTCGCGTGTCGTCGTGGGTGTCGCACAAAGGGTTGCGGCCGCGGTGATGGCGCCGTTCGTGGCGGCGGCCCCTCGCCGGTCGTCTGAGGTGGCCGGTTCCTCGGTGCCGTTTGGCGGCCCTGGGTGGCCGCCAGGGCCTTCTCAGGCCCCGGCGGCGGCGATCTGGTGCTTGTGGAGCTTGAGTAGGTTGTGCGTCGCGGTAATCAGCCGCCACTCGGACCGCACGGCGGATCGTCCGCGGCGTTGGAAGCTGGTGATCTTGCGGTTGTGTTTCGTCTGCGCGAACACTGGCTCGACCATCGCTTTGCGTCTTCGGTACATGCCGCCGGCATCGTCGCTCGCGAGCACCGTGCGCATCCACGTCGGCCTGCCTCCGTCCCATCCCGGGCGGGGCGTGTCGCGCTTGCGTTTGCCGGCGTCCGGCGGGATTAGCACCTGGATGTGGCTGCCGGAAGCATAGCTCTGTTGTGGCTGGACGCTGCCCTTCGTGCTCCTGAGGCCGAGGTACGGCCGCGTGCCTTAGGAACGAACGTCCGACACCGGCGCGGCCGGACTTTCGCTTCGCCGCAACCGCTCGGCGACTCCTGTCAACGGAATGTGCCGAGGTTGGAGCGGTTCACGGTTCGTCAAGCCTCGGCCGAGGAGCCGGGCGGCGGGGGTCCGGGATGGGCTCGAGCGCGATCGTCGTGAGCTGTCGTCGCTGACGACATTGTCGATCTGTTGCTCGTGCCAGTAGCCGGTGTCCGCGACCACGACCCCGGGCGTTTCGGTCACACCGATCGCCTCGAGCTCGTTGATGGTCGCCTTGACCATCGGTTCGAGGTGCCCGAAGTCCGGGGAGCTCGCGGTCACCTCCGCCGCGAGCACGATCTGTAACTCGTTCACGACCGCCTGCGCGTTGTAACCCTGGGTATAGCTCCGCGGCGTCTTCACGTTCCGCGAGTCCAGATCAGTCGTATTGATCTTCCCCGCCGGAATCTCCGGCGGCTGATACGGCTTCGGCGGACAACTCAGCCGTCGCCCAAGCTTGTCGCGGCCGGTCGCGCGGTAGTGCTCATACCCCTCATTCGCCTCGCGCTCAACCGCAAGGTCTTCCTGCATCCGTCGCTCTGCCTCCAACAACCGCCCCGCACGCGACCGCTCGACAGGCCTCGCCTCCCGCCGGCGGTGCTCGTCGAGTTGCCGGCGCCCCTCCCGCAACCATCCATCGCGGCCGTCAGCCTTCGCAACGATCGCCTCCGTATCAAGCTCGAGCTCGAACCCAGCAGACCCCGCCGCCTCGGCCACCTCGGCCACCTCGGCCACCTCGGACTCCGGGCTCCCGATCTCGCCGCTGTCGAGCTCGAGCTCACAAGCAGCCTCGAGCTTCCGCTTCGCGTCCCTCAGAGCAGCACGACGCCCCTCCCGGGTCCGCAAATGCTCCGGCAGCTCATCCCCACGCGCATCCCCATACAGCTCGTCCTCCTCCGCGTCGACGCGGGCGGCCTCCTTCAAGATCTCCCGCACCACATGGTCGTACTCGAGATTCGAGTGATGCGACGCGTTCGCGTGGATCTTCGTCCCGTCGATCGCGATCAACCCGACCTTCACCAACCCCGCCGCCTTGCACAACCCCAGCACCGAGCTGAACAAGCCAGCCAGCGCGTCCTCATGCCGGGCGCGGAACCTCGCGATCGTCGCGTGGTCAGGCTTCTGCTGGGCCGCGATCACCCGGTAGGCGACATCGTCCACGCATTTGCGCTCGATCGCCCGCGAAGACCGCTCACCGCGCGCGTACGCGTACACAAGCATCGCCACCATCATCGACGGCTCGAACGCCGCACGCCCCCAACCATCCAGGCGATACGACGCGTAGAACGCAGCTAGATCCATCTCCTCCACCGACGCCAACACGAACCACGCAAGATGACCCTCCGGCAGCCAATCACGCGGATCCGGCGGCATCAAGAACACCTGCTCACGATCACACTCAAGGAAGTTCTGGGGCATGACCGGAAGTGTCTTAACCAGCCCGGACAGACCCCAGGTTTGTGCGACACCCACCGTCCATCTGGAAAGTCTCGATCGCGAGGGTGGTCACGCTTGCTCGCGCGGTAATGCGGTAGTAGGCGGCGGCGAGACGCGCTCCGGATGGCTGGCTGCTTTTTGCGAGATGCGGTAGCCACGCAATGTCCGGGCGTGCCTTCCCCGGACGGGTCTGGGGGCGGGTCTTATGAGACATCCGCGGATCAGGCCGCGTCGGCGTCAGGCCGCGGTGGCGGTTTCAGGGCGGAGCGGCTCCAGGAGCCAGAGATGGCGTCCGGGCAGGAAGTTGGCCACGCCGCGTTGGGTGATCTCAAGCTTGGTGCCGTCTGCCAGCATTAGTGTGAAGTTCGTGTCTTGGACGCCGGCGCGCAGGAACTGGATCCACCTCTGGTCCAGGTCAGCGCGGCTTTCGGGTGGGGTGAAGTCGCCGAACCGTCGTAACCGTAGTTCGTCGAGGGTGAGGTGGAGCATCTCGCAGGCTGCTTTGTTGGCGGCGACGTAGTGGCGTTGGTCGTCGGTGATGAGTGCGGCGGTCGGGGTGTTTTCAAATACGGCTTCGAGCAGGGCGTCCGTCGCGGTGCTCGAGCCGTGATTGATCGGGTCACTGCGCTCGCCCAGTGCCCTCCAGGCTGTGGCGGCCGATAGGGGCGTGGGTGATGAGGCGCCGTGGTGGCGGAGCGTGTCCTGGTCGAGTCGGTGAAAGGCCTCCACGATGGTGGGATCGAAGTGCCTGCCCGCACAGTGGTCGATCTCGGCGATCACCTCGTCGTAGGGCATCGCCTTCTTGTAGGGCCGCTCGTGGCTCATCGCGTCAAAGGCATCGGCCAGCGCGACGATGCGTCCGGGCAGCGGGATCGCGTCGCCCGCGAGTCCGCGCGGATAGCCGCTTCCGTCCCAGCGCTCGTGGTGGCTGAGCGCGATCTCGGCGGCGATCTCAAACAGCGGCGATGGGCTGTCGGCCATGATCTGCGCGCCGATCTCTGAATGTTTTTTCATCGCGGTGAACTCTTCGTCGGTGAGCTTGCCGGGTTTGAGCAGGATCGCGTCGGGGATGCCGATCTTTCCGAGGTCATGCAGGGGAGCGGCCTCGCCGATCACCGTGACCATGTCGGGCTCAAAGCCGGCCTCTGCGGCAAGGGCGGCCGATAGGCGCCCCACGCGTTGGGTGTGCTGGCGGGTTTCGTCGTCGCGGTACTCCGCCGCGAGGGAGAGCTTCTGAAAGGCTTCCAGGCGCGAGCGGTCAAGCTCCCAGGTGCGATGACGGACCCGGCTCTCCAGCGCCTCGTTTTGCGCGTGAAGCTCTAGCTGGAGCTGGCGGACGTGCAAAATGTTTCGGATCCGCAGCGACACATCGATCGCGTCCAGAGGTTTGGTCAGAAAGTCACGCGCGCCCGCCGCCAGGGCCCGCTGGCGCGTCTGCGTGCTAGCGTCGGCTGTGAGTACGAGAACCGGAACGTGGGTGCCACACTCCGTCCAGCGCTTGATCAGCTCCATGACCGCAAACCCGTCGGGGGCTGGCATCTGAAGGTCGAGCAGCAGCAGGTCGGGAGGGGTGTTCTCAAAGATCTCGACCACGTCACTTGATCTCGTCGTCGAGCTGACATGCGTGTAGTCCTCGTGCTCCAGTAGCCGTTGCAGGAAAAGGACGTTTGACGGTTGGTCATCAACGATCAGGATGTGAGCGCCTTTCAGGTCGGTCATCGCGGGCTCTTGGCTTGGTTGAGGTGCTTGCCGATGACAGCGAGGAACTCGCGGACATCGAGCGGCTTGGTCAGGTAGGCGCGCGCTCCCGTGGCGAGCAGCGCCCGGATCTGGCTGGGGGTGGCGTCGGCGCTCATAACGACCACCGGGATATCCGAGGTATCAGCGTCTGCTTGCAGCGCTTTGAGGACCGCGGTCCCGGCCATGTCTGGGAGGTGCAGGTCGAGCAGGATCAGGTCGGGCCGATGGGCGCGGGCTAAGTCAAGACCAACGCTGCCCTGCATAGCGAGCATGAGCCGCACGTCGGGCTGTCCCGCGAAGGCCTGGTGCACAAGCCTTGCATTGGCGGGGTTGTCCTCGATGTGAAGGATCGTGCCCGAGCCCACGCTGGCGTACTGTTCGCCGTCGCTGTAAGCACTGGCCAAACGGTCCTCATCTACCGGATTGGGCGCGGTCTTTAACTGCACCGTGAAGACCGACCCCTCTCCAACCGTGCTCTCGGCGTGAACGGTTCCGCCCATCTGCTCGACCAGGCTCTTAGAAAGCGCCAGCCCGAGCCCGGTGCCCTCAACGTCGCCGCGCTCGGCGCCCAAGCGATCAAAGGCAACGAACAATCGATCAAGCTTCTCCGCGGCGATGCCATGTCCGGTATCGCGGACGGTGATCTTCACCTGGTGCTCGTCGCACGCGAACGCAACATGCACGCTGCCGTCGGGCCGGTTGTACTTCACGGCGTTAGAGAGCAGGTTCAACAGCACCTGACGCAGCCGCTGGCGGTCGGCCTGCACATAGCAATCCCCAACCGCGCCCGGCTCGGTGAAAACCTCCACGCCGCGCTGCACCGCGATCGGGGCGATCAGGGCGACCACATCACCCAAAGCACTGACAACATCAACGGGCTCAACGGACATCCGCATCGTGCCGGCCTCGATGCGAGAGATATCCAGCACCTCGTCGATCAGCAACAGCAAATGACGACCGGCCCCAAGGATCTGAGCGACGCTCTCACCGTTGCGTCCCTGCGGGCCGTCCATCTCCAACAACTGACCGAAGCCCAGGATCGCGTTCAGCGGGGTGCGAAGCTCATGGCTCATACGCGACAAAAACTCGCTCTTGGCCAGATTGGCCCGCTGCGCGTCATCGCGAGCCACCCGGATCGCCTCATCGGCCATCACCCGGTCAGTCACATCACGCGCCAGCGCGTAGAGCAGCTCCTGCTCGGCCACCGGTCGCACGTTCCAGTCAAGCCAGCGATAGGACCCATCGGCGGTGCGGTAGCGATTAGTGAAGCTGATCGTGTCCAGTCCCTGCTCGGAGAGCCTGGCCGCCTCCGCCACCGTGCGCTCACGATCCTCCGGATGCACAAACTCGATAAACGGACGAGCGCACAACTCGGTCTGTGACCAACCCAGGGTGCGCTTGAAAGCCGGGTTCAGCCGTTTGAAATACGAACCTACTGACGCATCCGTGGGTTGTTTCACCGGCCGGGTAGGGGTGGGCAGAGGCCGCCGAGTGAGAGCATCGCGAGTGC
>OCZT010006313.1_pt1 | contig 11737 bp, 6 predicted proteins | sample 1539031 | NCBI WGS metagenome assembly OCZT01 (sample SAMEA3539308, study PRJEB22396) | soil metagenome | biome: tundra; feature: field; material: soil | place: USA | collected 2010-05 | depth 0.15 m
AGAGGACGTTGTAGTCCTGGCGGGAGTTGAAGGGCGGGTCGAGATAGACGAGGTCTACCGACTCGTCCTTGACGTAGCGCTGGAGGACGTCGAGATTGTCACCGTAGTAGAGCGAGTTTTTATCGGTGGTCACGGGGTTGGGATGAGATTAACACAAGAGGGGCAGGGCTGATCCAGGGTCTCAGAAGCGAGATTTGGGGCACCCGGTAGCCTGAAGGGCTGGCATCGTTTCACGAATCACGAAGACAGCTGTTCGATTAAGGTTGATCGGCGTCCTCAATTGGAGTAGGAGGCTCCTCAGCAAAAAGCCACTCCTGGTCAAGCGGTGGCTTTCGGGTACCAGGTGGTGAGTGCTTGAGATAGCCGTGGTCAAACGCATATTTCTTCCCGCGGCCATGCGCGCCGCCGCGACACCCCTTGCATTGACAAGGTCTCGAGGGCCCACGCTTGCCTCTCGCATAGCATTGAGGCTTGCAATAGTCTGGATGCGGGATCGGACCAGCCGGTCCGGTCGCAGAGTGGATCAGATTCTTTCCTTCCAACTTGTTCTCTGCCATAGCTAATAAGGAGATATATCATCATCCGGCGCTGTGCGAAAGTGGCATTTATTGTGGCCGACGGTCTAGGGCACCCAGCTGGTTTGGGTTCATGGTTTCCCAGGTCCCCAAATGCGAGGGACCTGGGGCACCCGGTCATATGTGAGTGGGGAAGAGACGAAAAAGCAACCGCAGGTCCTTCGACTCGCTACGCTCGCTCAGGATGACAGCGGCGAGGGTGGGGCACCCGGCAGAGAGGCTGAAGCCCACTGCTCCCTCCGTCGGGCCGGTTGGGGATTGTGATTCCCAGGTCCCCAAATGCGAGGGACCTGGGGCACCCGCATTTCTGGGAAACCCGGCTGAACTGCGCATGAACTACATGACTGGTTCGCGGGGGATTTCGAGGGCGCGGGTGAGGCTGGAGACCCGCTTAACTCCGTGGCTACGGCACCAGGACTCGAGACCCTTGGCGAGGCGCTCGACGGCGCGGGGGTCGGCGAAGCTGGCGGTGCCGACCTGGACGGCGGTGGCTCCGGCGAGCATGAACTCGACGGCGTCTGCCGGGGTGGTGATGCCACCCATGCCGAGGATGGGGATGGAGACGGCCTGGGCGGTTTCGTAGACCATGCGCAGGGCGATGGGCTTGATGGCCGGGCCGGAGAGGCCTCCGGTGACGTTGGCCAGGCGCGGAAGGCGGGTCTCGGGGTCGATGGACATGGCCAAGAATGTATTGGTGAGGCTAACCGCGTTGGCGCCGGCGCGGGCGGCGATGCGGGCCATGTGGGCGATGGAGGTTACGTTGGGCGAGAGCTTGACGATGAGCGGCCGGTTGGAGGCGGCTTTGGCGCGGCTCACCAGGTATTCGAGCGAGCCGGGGTCGGAGCCGAATGCCATGCCGCCGGCGTGGACGTTGGGGCAGGAGACGTTGAGCTCGTAGGCGGCGATGCCTTGGGCCTGGTTGAGCCGCTCGATGACCGCGAGGTACTCGCTTATGGTGTGGCCGAAGATGTTGACAATGACCTTGCAGCGGGGGTAGCGGCGGAGCGGGGGGAGCTTGCGGGCGATGAATTCTTCAACGCCGACGTTTTGCAGGCCGATAGCGTTCAACATGCCGGAGGCGGTCTGGATGATGCGGGGAGGGGCGTTGCCGGCGATGGGCTCCTGAGAGATGCCCTTGGTGACGAAAGCGCCGATGCGCTCGAGGGAGACGATCTCTTCAAACTCGATTCCATAGCCAAAGGTGCCGCTGGCGGCGATGATGGGGCTGGCCAGTTGCAGGCCCGCCAATGACACTTTCATGTCGGGTTTCACGCGCGGCACGCATCCTTTAACAGGGATCAGGGGTCAGCGCAAAAAACTATGCGCTGGCCGGTTGGGCGGCGTTTACCTTGACCGGGGTGAGCCAGCCAAAGCGGTCGGGTTTGAGTCCATTGGCGATGCCGAGAAATTCGTCGCCGATCTTCCTGGTGATTTCGCCGGATTTCCACCCCTGCGACGAAGACCTGTCGCCGGGGACCCCGGGTTTACCGTCGCCGATGACAATGCGGTCCACGGAGCGGATGGGGGTAACTTCAGCGGCCGTGCCGGTGAAAAAGACTTCGTCGGCGATGTAGAGCATCTCGCGCGGAATGGGCTGCTCGCTGACCGTATAGCCCAGATGGCGGGCGATGGCTATGGCGCTGTCCCGAGTGATGCCGGAGAGAGCCGAGTTGCCAAGCTGGGGGGTGTAAATTACGCCGTTGCGCACCACAAAGACGTTTTCGCCGGATCCCTCGCTGATGAGGCCGTTGACGTCGAGGGCAATGCCTTCGACGTAGCCGTTGATGTCGGCTTCCATGCGGATCAGCTGGGAGTTCATGTAGTTGGCGCCAGCCTTGGCGAGGGCGGGCATGGTGTTGGGGGCCAGCCGGTTCCAACTGGAGATGCACACATCGGCGCCGCCCTGACCGGCCACGTACTTGCCCCAGGGGAAGTTGGCGATGTAAACCTCGATGGGCGAACCCTTGGGGCTGACGCCGATTTCGCCGTAGCCACGGAGCACGATGGGGCGGATGTAGCAGGGAGCAACCCCATTGGCTTCAATCACATCCACTACAGCGGCGCAGAGTTCGTCGAGGGTGTAGGGGACCTCCATGCGGTAGATTTTGGCCGAGTCCAGAAGCCGCTGCATATGCTCCGGCAGACGGAAGACGGCCGAGCCCTTGGGTTGCCCGTAACAGCGAATGCCTTCAAAGACGCTGGAGCCGTAGTGGATCACATGGCTCATTACGTGGATGTTGGCCTGTTCCCAGGGAATGAGATTGCCGTTATGCCAGATTTTGGAGGTGGCTTGGATAGGCATGGATTTGGAATGCTCCTTGGATTTGCCGGGTACGTACAGATAAGGGTAGCGCGCCAGAGGCGGCATTGTCACGGCAGGGCGGGTAGATGTGGTGGGTCAGTTTGAACGATCTGACCCTCAGGGGCTGAGGCCCAGTTGATTTTGCTTAGCTGATGTACGGGCTGAAGTCCGTACCCTTCAAACTGGTCCATTGCCCACTTTCTTCACTTATTGGCAAGCTATACGGTGTGCGTGTATTCTGGTGGTCAGACCTCGTATCCACGCTGAGCTGCCGTACGCATGGCATGGTACAAAGGTGATCAGGCGATAAGCCAATCGATCATTTGCAGTTTTTCATCATTCCCTTTCAGGAACAGGAGTAAACGTCCGATGAGTCAAGGATTGAATATCCGCAAAGATGCGGAGCTGGATTTTCTATCGCTGGGAGCGCTGGTTCACAGGCTCGATCCGGGGATCATCCCCTTCCGCAAGGCGACAGAGTGCAAGATTCATGTCAGCGGCGGCGAGTTCAATGTGGCTGCCAACCTTTCGGATTGCTTTGGCATGAGGACGGCAATCGTCTCGGCGATGTCGGACTATCCGATTGGCGATCTGATTGCGGAGCGGGTGCGCGCCATGGGCGTGAAGCCGTTCTACAAGCACTTCAAGCACAACGGGGTGAACGGCCCCAACATGGCCACCGTCTACAGCGACCGGGGGCACGGGGTGCGTCCTCCGGTGGTCTTCTACAACCGCTGCAACGAAGCGGCGGGGCTGCTGAAACCGGGGGATTTTGACTGGAAGGCGATCTTTGCCAAGGGCGTGAAGTGGGTGCACTGCGGCGGCATCTTTGCGGCTTTGTCGCCGACCACGGCGCCGCTGGCCGCGGAAATGATGCGGGAAGCCAAGGCCGCGGGCGCCATTACATCGTTTGATCTGAATTTTCGCGAGAAGCTGTGGAATATTCACGGCGGCGCCGAGAAGGCCGTGGAGACCATCGCCAAAATCGTCGAGAATGTGGACGTATTGGTGGGCAATGAAGAGGACCTGCAGAAGGGGCTGGGCATCCCAGGGCCGGAGGTGGCGGCAAAATCGAAGCTCGACCCCAGCGTTTTTTTCGGCATGATCGACAACGTGGTGAAGAAGCATCCGCATGTGAAGGTAGTGGCCACGACGCTGCGCGAGGTGCATTCGACCAACCATCATAGCTGGAGCGCGGTTGCGTGGATTGACGGCAAGACCTATACCGCCCCGACGGCTGAGCTGGATGTTCTGGATAGGGTGGGCGGCGGCGACGGTTTTGCGGCGGGATTTATCTATGGCCTGTTGACCGGGGAGACGCCGGAAGAGGCCATTAAGCTGGGATGGGCGCATGGCGCGCTGCTGACAACCTTCCCCGGCGACACAACCATGGCAAGCGTGGATCAGGTGCGAGCCTTTGCCAAAGGCGGCTCGGCGCGCATTCAGCGGTAAAAACATTTCAGAAAGAATTTGGAGAAAGTATGCCGGAACAATTGTGTGATATCGGCCTGATAGGCCTTGCAGTCATGGGACAGAACCTTGTCCTCAACATGAACGACCACGGCTTCAAGGTTGCCGTCTTCAACCGCACTACATCCAAGGTGGACGACTTTTTGGCGAACGAAGCCAAGGGGACGCAGGTTGTTGGAGCCCATTCCATCGAGGAGTTCGCCGGACTGCTGAAGAAGCCGCGCCGCGTGATGCTGATGGTGAAGGCCGGCGACAGCGTTGATCAGACGATTGAACATGTGCTGCCTTATCTTGAAAAGGGCGACATTGTGATCGACGGCGGGAACTCGCTGTTTACCGACTCCGACCGCCGGACCAAAGACCTGGCCGCCAAAGGCATTCTGTTCATCGGCACCGGAGTTTCCGGCGGCGAAGAGGGAGCGCGCCGCGGTCCGTCGATCATGCCGGGCGGCAACCCGGCAGCATGGCCGCACGTGAAAGATATCTTCCAGGCCATTGCCGCCAAAGTAGAGGACGGAACCCCCTGCTGCGACTGGGTGGGCGAGAACGGCGCCGGTCATTACGTCAAGATGGTCCACAACGGCATTGAGTATGGCGATATGCAGCTGATCTGCGAGGCCTACGACCTACTGCAACGCGGCCTGGGCCTGACTGCCGATGAGTTGCACGATGTCTTCGCGGAGTGGAACAAGGGCGAGCTGGACAGTTACCTGATCGAGATTTCCAGGGACATCTTTGCCAAGAAGGACGAAGACGGCAAGCCGATTGTGGATAAGATACTGGACGCGGCCGGCCAGAAGGGCACGGGCAAGTGGACGGCGATCAGCGCGCTCGATCTGGGCCAGCCACTGACTTTGATTGGCGAGTCGGTCTTCGCGCGCTGCCTGTCTGCGCTGAAGGAAGAGCGCGTCGCAGCGTCGAAGATTTTGCAGGGGCCGGCGAGCAAGGCCTCCGTAGGCGACCGCACGCAATTCATTGAGGATGTGCGCCGGGCGCTTTACTGCTCCAAGATCGTCTCTTACGCGCAGGGTTATATGCTGCTGAAGGCCGCCGCCAAGGAGCATGGCTGGAATTTGAACTTTGGCGGCATCGCGCTGATGTGGCGCGGCGGATGCATCATTCGCAGCCAGTTTCTGGGCAAGATCAAAGAGGCTTACGACAAGAAACCCGCGCCTGAAAATCTGCTGCTGGACAGTTTTTTCACCGCGGCGATCAGCAAGTACCAGGCGTCGTGGCGCAAGGCGCTGGTTCATGCGGTGGAGTTAGGCGTTCCTACCCCCGTGTTCTCTTCCGCGCTGTCGTTTTTCGACGGCTACAGAACCGGCCGGCTTCCCGCCAACCTGCTGCAAGCGCAACGCGATTACTTTGGCGCGCACACCTATGAGCGCACCGACAAGCCGCGCGGCGAGTACTTCCACACCAACTGGACCGGCCACGGAGGGCGGGTTGCGTCGACAACGTATACGGCTTAGGGACAGCTATTAGCTTTTAGCTGTGAGCCTTTAGCTTATTTCGATGCGGGTCAAACGTATCGATACTCCAAAACAGAAGGCCAGCTTTTCCGATTAGCGGAGAGGCTGGCCTTTGGTTTTGTTGATGCAGCTTGATTGCCGCGCAAATTGCAATTGTCAGCTGAGGCTTTCGACTGGGGCTGGGTCCATGTCGCTATAGACCTGATTTTCTCCACCCATGCCCCAGCAGAAGCTGTAGGCTTGCGTGCCCACACCCGCATGAATTGACCAGACGGGGGAAGAGACAACATTGCGGTTGGCCATCACGATGTGGCGCGTCTCGTCGGGCGGTCCCATCAGATGAATGACACGCGCATTGTCGGGCATATTGAAGTACATGTAGATTTCCGTGCGGCGATCATGGGTGTGAGCCGGCAAGGTATTCCACGAACTGCCGGGATGCAGATGAGTCACGCCCATCACCAACTGGCAGCTTCTTGCGCCCTCCAGGTGGATGTACTTGCAGATGGTGCGGTGATTGCAGTTTTCCGCGCTGCCCAGTTCGGTGGGATTGGCTTCTTCCTTGCGCACCAAGGCAACCGGATAAACGGCATGAGCGGGGTAGCTCAACAGGTAGAAGACTGCGGGATTCTTCTTGTCCTTTGACTCGAAAGTGACTTCAGCGTTGCCGCGGCCGATGTAGAGCACGTCGAGATTGCTGAGCTCGTAGCTCTTGCCTCCGACTTTCACAATGCCGCTGCCGCCGATGTTCAACGCGCCCAGTTCGCGGCGCTCGGTGAAGTATGCTGCGCGCAATTGCGGGTAGGTCGGCAACGCAATCGGAGCGTCCATGGGCGCCGCCATGCCGATTGCGGCGCGGTCGGCATCCACAACATAATTGAAGTTAATCTTGTCCGGCTCGTAAAGCGTATTGAGCAGAAAGCTCTCACGGAGTTCCTTTGTTGTCATGCGGGGAAATCGCACAGGGTCAGCCATCACAATTGTTTTCATCGTATCTCCTCGTTCTTCAATATGTCCATTTTACTGCTTTGGGAGTTGCGTGGTGTCCCAGTTGTCAGCGCCACGCAGAAAGACAGAAGGCTCGTATTGTTTGGTTTGTTCCGGAGTAAGAAAATGGGTGTGCGGCTCGCGCTTGCCGGGCTGCGCTCCGGGGCCGGTGGAGTTGAACTCGGCATAATAAACGGTGTCGATGGAATGCGTTTCGCCGGGATGCCATTCGCGCCATCCGGCGGGATCGATGTGGCTGCCCATCTCCGTGTTCATGAAAATCACGGTGGCATAAGGACGCCAGGGCCGGCCCAGGTAGACGGGGCCTGTTACGCCGGGGTCAACAACCAGCTTGCAGTGATTGAAGACATAGCCGGAATCCTCATCGGGATAGTGCCTGGATTGCGCGGTGATATAACCGCCGGCATGGGCGGTGCTGTGAATTTCGCAACGGTCGAAGTAGGCTTTGCTATCGCCGAAGATGAAATCGACGTTCCCCGCGATGTAACAGTCGGAAAAATACTGGCGCGTGGGGATGCAATTCTGCCCGTCTGGCGAGCAGTTGCGGCTGCCAGCATAGAGGGTGTCCTGATTGCCCAACAGACGCACATTGTGGAAGATGGCGCGGTCGCCGGTGACCAGCAGCGCCAAAGCCTGAGAGCCGGCAGGAAGCTGCGGATGGGTGGCGTTGAAATCATTTTCGATGGTGATGTTTTCGGCGAAGAAGTTGTCGGCAGTCACATTCACGGTGGCGGAGTGAAGCGTGCCGCCGTTCTGGCCGGCGCTGCGATCATTGACGATGACAGTTTTGGATGCATCGGGATTATTGCTGCGGATGGTGATGTTCTTCTTGTCCACCGTGAGCACCTCGCGATACGCGCCCGGGGAGACCATCAGCACTTGTCCCTCCTTGGCCACATCGAGCGCGCGCTGAACTGAATAAAAATCTCCGGTCCCATCCGCGGCAATGTAGAGATTGTTATCCTCCGGGGGAACCTTCCCGGCCATCTCCGGCGCCGTTGCAAGCGAGGGGAAGGGCACAAAGCGCGCATCGCATTCCAGCGGCTTGCCCTCCGCCGAGCCGGGCGCCTGTGTAATCGACACATTGTCCCCCGCAGGCGCCAGGTTTCCGCGCGAGGGGCCGATGGTGATCTCCGCATCCTGGTTATAAAAGAGCGAGTGCTGCTGATCGTCCGCGAAGACGTTGTCGAGCTTTATGCCCAGCTTATGGTCCGCATCCAATCCGAGAAACGTGAAAGCGCCCGGTGTCAGCACATGCACATTCTCAAGCGTAATGTCGCGATAGATGGGCAACCTGTCGCCCTTGAATACCGTGTAGTGCGGCGTAAAAACCAGCGGATTCCTTACATTGCGAATGCAAACATTGCGATAAGTGACATCATGCACCAGCCCCCCGCGGCTGGGGTCGCTTTTGATGCGAAGGCCGTTGTCCGCTCCGTCGATGGTCAGGTCGTCGACCAGCAGGTGATCCACGCCCCCATTTGTACCGCTGCCGATGGACATTCCATGTCCGGCATAAAAGTGGTTATGCAAAACCGACATATTCGAAACTCCAGCGGCGGGTGTCGGCTTGAGGCACACGTCGTCATCGCCCGTGTTGATGCTGGAGTAGGCAATGGTAATGTTGCGCGAGGAACCGGGATCGATGCCGTCGGTATTGCGGGCGGTTTTGGGCGTCATGATCTTCACGCCCCACGCCGTAAAACCATCCGTCAGGCCTACTGAAACGTGAAAACCAGGCGAGTTACGCAGCGTGATCTTGTACATCGTGAAGTTGTCGGCGTGGCGCAGAACAATCATGGCGGGCACGCTTTGCGACTTGTCGAGGATTTTGGCCTGGTGCGCGAGATCCCACCAGGTCACATCCTGGCCGAGCAGTTTGGCTCCGCCGCGTCCATCGATGGAGCCTTCACCCATGATGCCGCCGTCCTTTACCCCATCGCCAAAAATCAGCGGCTTGCAGCCGTGGCCCCGTTCGCTGAGAATGCCGCAACTGCCGGGGACGAGATCGTAGAGGCGCGGATCGCGCGAAGCTGCCAGAACTGCATGGGCATCAATGACCAGGGTGACGCCGGGACGCAGGGTGAGAGGGCCAGTGATAAATACATACTTCCTGCCGTCGGTACGCAGCACGACAGCTTTTTGCCCCACGGACAAGGGCTTGTCCGCAGGGATTCCGGCCATCCGCGCCTCGGACAAAGACCTGTCCGTGGTGAGGCCGGCGCATGTGTCGAGGGCGTGCTGGATGCGCTCGGTATCCAGCTTCTGCTCATCCTCAGGCGCGATTACTCCGTGGCTGGCCGCGATATTGGCGTTCAGGGTGACGCAGGCGGCGGGAATCACCGGCTCGGAGACCTTGCGGGTGTCCTGAGCGAGCAAAGATGAGGAAGTGAACAGCAGTGCTGCGGCGAGAAGCGAGGCGAAACGTAGAAAGCGCAATTTGAACTCCTATTGGCACGGCACGGGCCGTGCTGGCTGGACTCGAAGAAGAGGACTGACCACTTGCATCACTAACTTTACAGGATGGGGTCGGATGACCGTCAAGGCTCTCTTGCGATGCTGCGCGGCAACGCTAGCGCGGGAGAGAGTTTTTGCGGGAACCAAAAAGTGGCGCGAGGCTGAGTTGTCCCGCGCCGCTTGTTTTCAGCTGGTTGTGGTTAGAATACGATGCGTCCGCCGAGTTGTATTTGCCGGGGTTGAGCAGTCGAAGGCACTCCAGAAACATAACCAAAGGTGCTGGAGGTCGCGCTCGTAACGGCCGGAGCAGCAAAGACTGCGTGGTTGAGCGTGTTGAAGGTCTCGAAACGAAGTTGGAAGTTTACCCTGTTGATGATCTTGATGTTCTTCAGGATCGAAGCATCCATGTTGTTGAAGCCATCGGCCCTCACGGAGCCAAATGTCTGCGGCAGCGTCCGATAGTGGTTGGTGTATTGCCCGTTGAAGAAGGCTGTTCCATCGCAAGGCTGGCCCGCCGCTACTGCGCAGGTGATGCCAGAGCCTGTGACGAAGACACTGGGCGCGTTGACGATAGCAGGAACCGATCCTGTTGCTCCTTGACGGTTGGTGTCGCGCGGATTGCTCAGGATGTTTTGGACAGTCATGCCCGATTGCAAGGGAATGTCCGCCGAGAAGTAGACTGGGGGGCCGGTCTGGAACTGGTAGATGGCGTTGATTACCCAACCGCCGGCGATCTCATCGGCGAGCTTGCCGCCGCCCAGAGTGAACAGTTTGTCACGTCCGAAGGGCAGGTTGTAGGTTTCACCCACCGTGAAGTGGTGCGTGTGATCATAGGGCGACACACGGCGCGTCAGTTGGAGGTCCTCCTCGTTGAGGCGGGTATCTTTCTCGATCAGCTTGGAGAAGCTATAGTTCGCGGTCAACGTCAAACCGTGTTTGCTGCGCTGCTGAACGTGCACCATGCCACCGTTGAACCACGACTGTCCAATTGTCTCGTTCTGCTCGTTGACGGATGCGGTGCCAAACTGCGGGTAAGGAACAATCAGACCGCTCAGAGCCGTTGTAGCAGCGTTATAGCTTGATCCGGGAAGCAAGCCTGAGAATGGGTTGTTCACCTTGGTGGCCAATGCGCTGGCCAAGTTCTGATCCCGGTACGGATTGGTAGTCAGGTATTGCTTCTCGACGGCGTTGATATTTTGCGTGTTGACCGGAAGATGCACGGCGTGGTTGCCCACGTAGAGCACCTCGAGCAGGGTGCTGCTGGTGACCGAGTGCTGCACGCCAAGGTTCCAGCGCTCCGAGTAAGGATCGTGTTCCACGGGAGCCAGGAAGCTGACTGAGCCAGTCGAACCCAGGAATGTGCTGGCGCCCATCGTCGAGCCAGCCGGCTGCACATAACCATTCGGGAAGGGGTTGCTCAGGGTATTCGCAGTTTGGAAGTTAGTGGTGTCGGTAGCTGCAATGTAAGGGGTAGAGGCGCTGAAACCCTCCTGGTTGTTGATGGCATTGGAGGAGTAAGACCCCGTAGCCGCCAGACTTGCGAGGGTCTCCGGCTGTACGAAGAAGCCGAAACCGCCGCGGAATACCAGCTTGGCTTTTAGGAAGGCGGGGTTATAGGAGAAGCCGATGCGTGGGCTCCAGAAGCCTTTCGAATTCTGAATCTGGTAAGGCGCGCCCCAATTCGAGCTTGGGAAGGTCAGGCCGCCGAGCGTATTGATGCTGCTGACAGACACCGTGGTATTGTTGCTGGTCCCGGTGGCATTGGAAGCCACAAAGGCTGCCGCAGCGGCATTGGAAGCGGAGTTTACTGCGAGCGGGTTGAAGCCGTTCACCGTGCGTCCGAACTTCTCGCCGTAGGGGGTATCGATGTCGTAGCGCATACCCAGGTTGACGGTCAGGTGATTGCTCACCCTCCAATCGTCCTGGAGAAACGCTCCAATGTAGTAGGCGCGGTAATCGGCACGGGTATTAAGATCGTACCCGCCGCTAGTGGGATATCCGAGCAGCATAGAGGCCAGATCGCCGCCAAACGGCTGTGCCGTTCCGCTGGAACCGGAGGTCATAAAGGTGGATGCAAAGGTAAAGCTGCCCGAGGAGTTGCCGAAGTTCTGAACCCTCAAACGGTATTGCCGCCCGTCGAAGCCGGCTTTCAGCGTGTGCCTGCCCAGTGATTTCACCATGTCGCTAAAGACCTGATAGCTGGTGGTCGGATCGACTGCCGAGCCGGTGTCGCCCAGGCACAGGAAGCTGGTGAAGCTGCCGCAGGTGCCCATGGAGATGTAAGGCAGTTGGACTTCAGTGCTGTTGCTTTGTAGTCCGGCAGGCAAGCCAACCGAGGCGGGACTAAAGGCTTGCGAGAGCGCTCCATGAACTTCATTAAAGAAGGTCCAATTGAGACGCACATCGAAAACCGTGGTGGGATTCAAGGTAATGACATCATCCAGCGTCGAACC
>OCZT010006315.1_pt1 | contig 11735 bp, 7 predicted proteins | sample 1539031 | NCBI WGS metagenome assembly OCZT01 (sample SAMEA3539308, study PRJEB22396) | soil metagenome | biome: tundra; feature: field; material: soil | place: USA | collected 2010-05 | depth 0.15 m
GGGCCCGAGGCCGCCGAGGCCGATGCGGCCGAGGCTGCCGCCGAGCGCAGCCAGCTGCTCAAACGAGCCCTCCACGCACATGGCCAGCTCAAGCGAGGCGAGTTCGGCGGGCAAAAGGGAGTCCGGCGCCTTGAGCAGGTCCTCCTCGCGAAAATTATTGAACTGGGCGTAAAACCCATTGCGGGGCTGCGGGCCGTCGCGCCACGCCACCGCCCGGTCGCCCACGCGAAACTTCGTGACGCCGGCCCCGAGCGCGACCACCTCGCCCATGCCTTCGTGGCCGGGCTGGCCGGGTTGATAGGGATAATCCAGCCTGGCGCCCGGATGCATCGGCTCACCGCCGAAAATATGCAGGTCCCAATGCGGGCACGTGGTGACGCCGAGCACGCGGAGCAGCACCTCGCCGGCAGCGGGCACGGGCAGCGGCGCGTCTTTCCAGACCGCGCGGCCCGGGGCCTCGATCTGGAGCCATTTCATTTTGGAGGGAAGGGTCATGGGAAAGGTAATTCAGCCTATTTGCGGGACGCGGGCCAGTCGAGCACGACCCCGAGCACGGGTTCGCTCCTCGTTTGAATGAGCCGCCACGCCTTCGCCGCCTCCTCGACGGGAAAGCGATGGGTGAGCAGGCCGAGCGTGTCGAGTCGTCCATCGGCGATCCATTTCAGCGTCTCGGCGAGGCGTTCGCGGCTCCCGCCCGAAACGAGATCGAATGAAGTCTCGTGATTGCGAAACGTCTGGAGCATGGCCTGCAGGTCCACCCGGCCCTGCGGCGGATAAAATCCCGCGATCACCATGTGCCCGCCGCGGGCCATCAACGGCCGGTACCTCTCCAGCACGGCCGCGTCACCCGTGGTCTCCACCAGCACCTGGACCGGGCCCAGGCCGAGTGCCCTCACTTCCGGCACGCCAAAGTCCTTGCCGCCGCGCACCGTGACGCCATGAGAACGGAATTTCGCGAGCCGGTCCGCGTGGCGTCCAACCATCACGACCTTCGCGCCCTGGCGCGCCAGGGTCTGCCCCGCCCATTGCCCAACCAGACCATCGCCCAGGATCACGGCCACCTGGCCGGATTTGATCGGCGAGCGTGTGCCGCAATTGTAACCGACCTGAGTGAGCATGAGGCCGGCAAACGCCACCGGGTTCACGCCCGCGGGCAGCGGGAAGACCGACCCGGGCTCGCACACCGAGGGCGAAACGTGCCCCGCATAGTTGTTGATGAACATGCCCGTGACCTTGCTCATCGCCGCATAGACCCAGTCGCCCGGCGCGTAGCCCTCCACCGCCGCGCCCACCGAGGTGACGCGCCCGACCTTTTGATAGCCGGCAATCATCGGGAAAGGCGAAGGGTCGCCCGGTTTCCAAGCGACGTCGCCGGAGATGCGCTCTCCGCGCAGAAACGAGCCCTCGGTACCGTTGCTGATCCAGGAGTGGTGCAGCTCGATCACTAGGTCGCCTGCCTCGGGTTCGGGACAACTGACTTCCTGATAGGAGACCTGGTTGGGTCCGGTAAAGACGACCGCGTGTGATTTCATAACAGTACGCTCAGACAAAACAAATGCCGCAGTTCAAACATCGACGATCTCCCCCGCGCGACGCTTCTTGCGCTCCCAGTACCAGCTGATCCAGATGCAGGCTTCGTAGAGCAGGCAGAGGGGCACGGCCATCGCGATCTGGGTGATGAAATCGGGCGTCGTCATCAAGGCGCCGAGAATGAACGCCAGCACGATCACGTGCCGCCGGTAATGCGCCAGCTGCCGATGGGTGAGGAGGCCAATCTTGACGAGCAGCAGCACCACGATCGGGAACTGGAACCCCAGCCCCATCGCGAAGATGAACTTGGCCACAAAGCTGATGTACTCCTCGGCGCGCCAGTCGAGGGCGCTGAAGCCGAGCAGGTCGGAATATTCCACCGAGGCCCGCAGCGCCAGCGGCAGCATCGCGAAATACGTCGTCAGCACGCCGGTCAGGAACAGCAGCACACTCCAACCCACCCAGATAAAGAAGACCTTCCGTTCCTGGAGCTTGAGCGCCGGCAGGAAGAACTGGCCCATGAAAAACAACCAGAACGGCGACGAGATGATCAACGCGGCATACAGCGCGACGTGGAAGGCCACGATGAACGCCTCCCCCGGCGCAAAATTATGCAGTCGCACGCTCACCGTGTTGCCGTTCTCCGGCGCGGCGGGCAGCAGTTTCAGCGTGACGACCTGCTCCTTGCCCGATTGGGTCACGCCCACCTGGTAGACGGCATGCGGCGCGTCGCCGGGCGGCAGCAGGGGGAACTGCTCGCGCGTCACCACATACGGCCCGAGCTTCGCGTCGCCGAGCTGGAAGCTCACGGTCGGCTTGGGCTTTTCGAACATGTCGATTCGGCTCAGCGGATACTCGAGCACCCGCACGAGCTGGGGCGAAATCAGCAGGCAGGCCACGAGCGCGATGCCAATCGCGATGGCCGAGCGCACCAGCGCCGTGCGCAGGTCGTTCAAATGCGCCCAGAATGATTTCTTCGGGCCTGGCTCCTCGCTCTCGGGCAGAAATTCCTCGTCATCGTTCATCGGAGTGTCCGGCTGACGAATGCTTGCATGCTCAGATTGTCATTCTGAACGAAGTGAAGTTCAGCCGCAGGCGAGTTTGTCATCCAGTTGGATAAAATCGAAGCCCGCGACGAACTCTCACTGGATTCTTCGCTGCGCTCAGAATGACAAACATAAGTCGAATGCATCAGAGGTAGGGCGCGTTATCCTTAACGCGCCGGTTTGATTTTGCCGCAACGGACGGCGCGTTAGGGATAACGCGCCCTACCCCCTGACGCCCGTCAACACGCATGATCCCAAGAAAGCTCATGTTCGCAGCGTGCCGGCGGCTTGCTCCGAGAGGAAGCTGGAATAAGTTTTCGTAAGTCCGTCCTTGAGGGTGATCCGGGCCCGCCAGCCGAGCGCCGCCAGCCGCGAGATATCGAGCAGCTTGCGCGGCGTGCCGTCGGGCTTCGACGCATCCCACGCCACCCGGCCCCTGAACCCCGTGATCGCCGCCACGGATTCCGTTAGCTCCTTGATCGTCACATCGGTGCCCGTGCCGACGTTGATCCAGTCGGGCGGGTTCTCCACCCGCAGGAGAAAGGCGCAGGCATCCGCCAGATCGTCCACGTGCAGGAACTCTCGCCGGGGCGTGCCCGTGCCCCAGGCCGTGACTTCCAGCCGGCCCGCCGTCTTGGCCTCGTGAAATTTGAGGATCAACGCCGGCAGGACGTGCGAATTCTGCAGGTGGTAGTTGTCGCCCGGCCCGTAGAGATTGGTCGGCATCGCCGAGTGAAACAGTACGCCGTGCTGCCGGCGGTAGAATTGCGCGAGCTTCAGCCCGGTGATTTTCGCGATGGCGTAGGCCTCGTTGGTCGGCTCCAGCGGCCCGGTCAGCAGGCTGTCCTCGGTCATCGGCTGCGGCGCGTTTTTCGGGTAAATGCACGAGCTCCCGAGGAAGAGCAGCCGCTTCACCCCGTGCCGGTAGGCGGCGTGGATCGTGTTCGACGCGATGGCGAGGTTCACCAAGAGAAACTCGGCCGGATAGGTGCTGTTCGCGAGGATGCCGCCGACCTTCGCGGCGGCGATGATCGCCGTGTCGGGTTTTTCCTTTTTGAAGAACTCCTCGACCGCCGCCTGCGATGTCAGGTCGAGCTCCTGGTGCGTGCGCACGAGCAGCGTCACATCCGGCTCGCGGGCAAAACGCCGCACCAGCGCGGAGCCCACCATCCCTTGGTGTCCGGCGATAAAGAGTTTCATGATTCGATCATGGAACACAGAGGACACGGAGGAGGCACCGAGATCACAAAGTTCAGAAAAGGACCTTTTTGATTCATTCCTCCGTGACCTCGGTGAGCTCTCTGTGCCCTCTGTGTCCCAATCCTCATGCGAACGGCGCAGTCGAGGGATTGGGCAGCTTCGCGATCTGCGCCTCGCGCTTGGCCAACTCAAGGTCATGCGCGACCATGATCTTGACCAGCTCCTTGAAGCGTACCTTGGGCTCCCAGCCGAGCTGCTGGCGGGCTTTCGTCGCGTCGCCGATCAGCAGGTCCACCTCCGCCGGACGCTCGTAGCGCTGGTCGTGCTGGACGTGTTTTTCCCAGTCGAGACCCAGCAGGCCGAAGGTCTCCTCGCAAAATTCCTTCACGCTGTGCGCCTCGTTCGTCGCGACCACGTAATCTCCGGGCGTTTCCTGCTGCAGCATCAGCCACATCATCTCGACATATTCCTTCGCATAACCCCAGTCGCGCCGGGCGTCGAGGTTACCGAGGTAAATCGAGTCCTGCAGGCCCAGCTTGATGCGCGTGGCGGCGCGGGTGATCTTGCGGGTGACGAAGGTCTCGCCGCGGCGCGGGCTCTCGTGGTTGAACAAAATCCCGCTCGAGGCGTGAAGATTGTAGCTCTCGCGGTAGTTCACCGTCAGCCAGTGGGCGTAGACCTTGGCGCAGCCATAGGGCGAGCGCGGCCAGAAGGGCGTCGTCTCGGTCTGCGGCACCTGCTGCACCTTGCCAAACATCTCGGAGGACGATGCCTGATAGTAGCGGCATTTCTTCACCAGGCCGGCCTCGCGGATGGCCTCGAGGATGCGCTGTGCCCCGAGGCCGTCGACGTCGCCGGTGTATTCCGGAATGTCGAACGACACGCGCACGTGCGACTGCGCGCCGAGATTGTAGACCTCGTCCGGCTGGAGCTCGTAGAGCAGCTTCACCATCTGCACCGAGTCAGCGAGGTCGCCGTAGTGCAAAATCAGCTTCACGTTGTTGACGTGCGGGTCGCGGTAAAGGTGATCGATGCGGCTGGTGTTGAAGGTCGAGGCGCGGCGAATCACGCCGTGCACCTCGTAACCCTTGCCCAGCAGCAACTCCGCCAGATAGGAGCCGTCCTGGCCGGTGATGCCGGTGATGAGGGTCTTTTTCATAAAGACTAACCAGTAACAGCCAGGGGCGAGATGCGGCAAGCCTAAGCCTGCCCGAGTGGCCGTAGGGTTTGAGTGTATTTCGTAGGCCGCGAGCTAGCTCGCGCTACCGGCAAGCGCCTGCAAGCAGGCGGCCTACCTCCCTTGACCTGAAATCCGATGGTTAGCTGCCGAGCCGCGCCGCCGTATGCACGAGGGCGGCGGCCAAGGCCTGCACCGACTTCTGCTTGTGCGCATCCTTCAGCGCCCCCTGCGCGTCAAACGCCTCGTCCGCCTTCGGCAGAAAACATTGCGCGGGCACGACGTGGCAGCCGAGGTGCAGCAGGAGCTGCCGGGCAAGCGTCATGGAGCGCACGCCGCCGAACTGGCCCGGCGAGGCCGATACCACCGCGGCCACCTTGCCGATGAAGGGATTCGCTTCGCCGCGCGTGCACCAGTCGATGGTGTTCTTGAGCAGCGGCGTGAACATCGAATTGTATTCCGGCGACGCGATCAGCAAGGCGGGGTGCTGCGTGATCAGCTCGATGAGTTTCACGGCGTTGGGCGGCAGCCCGCTCGCGTCCTCGAGGTCGCCATTGTAGACCGGCAGCGGCAGGTCGGTGAGGTCAATCAGCGTGACTTCGCCGCCCGCCGTCCGCACCGCCTGCACGGTGACCGCGAGGAGTTTTTTGTTGAGCGAATCCCGGCGCGCACTGCCGGAAAAAGCGAGAATGCGAATCGGCGTGGCCACGCCTCCAGCGAACTCAACCCAGCGATTTCAGCAAGCTCACCTTGGTCAGCCGCTGACCTCAAACGAGGTAGGGCGCGACCGCTGGGCGCGCCGCGTTTGACGCATAACAACAACGACTGACGGCGGGCCCAGCGGTCCCGCCCTCCCCCAAACCGCCGAAGTAGGGCAGGTCTCCGACCTGCTCTCTGGTGGGCTCGAAGGGCGGGTCAAAGACGCCGCCCTATCCCAGCGATTTCAGCAAGCGCTCGAGTTCCACGCGCTTGGCCTGCTGGTCAGCCAGCTGTTTGCGCGCGCCCTCGAGCACGGGTGGCGGGGCCTTGCTCGTGAAAGCCTGGTTCGACAGCCGGGCCTCGGTGCCGGCGATGTGCTTCGTGATCGCGTCGAGTTCCTTCGTGAGGCGGATTTTCTCCGCGCCGGCATCCACCGTGCTCGCCAAGTCGAGATAAAGCGTGCCGAGCGTCGTCACCACCGCTGGCGCGCCGTCGACCTTGTCCTGGCGGACGATCTCGGCGGCGCCCGCCATGCGAGTGAGTTTGGCGAGATTCGCCGCGAGGAGCGCCCATTCCCGGTCACCCGTGGTCACGAAGAATTTCACGTCCCGCCGGCTGGCGAGGTTGTGGTCGGCCTTCAAGGCCCGCGCCTGCGAGACCCACGCCTTCAGGTTCGCCACCGCGGCCACCTGGGCGTGGTCGAGCACGAGGCCGCGCATGTTCGACGCCGTGGCGAGCTGCGAGGCGTTTTCCAGGTGCGCATTCTCGATGAACGTGCCGGGCGTGCCATAGCCGAGCAGCTGCCAGAGCTCTTCGGTGATGAAGGGAATGAACGGGTGCAGCAGCAGCAGCGTCTGGCGCAGCACGAGGTCCTGGATGGCGAGGCAGTTGGCCTTCGTGTCGGGCGACTGCAGCTTCGATTTCGAGACTTCCACATACCAGTCGCAAAAATCATTCCAGAAAAACCCGTAGAGCGCCTGCACCGCCGCGCTGAATTCAAACTCCATGAAGCAGCGGTCCACCTCGCGGGTCGTCGCCAGCAGGCGGTCGAGGATGGCATGGTCGTCGCCGTCGAATTTCGCCGCCTCCAGTCGGGCCATGATGCCCGCCAGCGAGGCGTTGTCGCCCGCCTCGCCGTTCATCTGGCGGAACCGGCAGGCATTCCAGAGCTTGTTGCAGAAATTCTTGCCGCTCTCGATCCGGTCCACCTGGAAACGGATGTCCTGACCCTGCGGCGCGATGGAGATGATGCCGAAGCGCAGCCCGTCCGCGCCGTAAGTATCGATGAGGTCGAGCGGGTCGGGCGAGTTGCCGAGCGATTTCGACATCTTGCGCCCCTGCTGGTCGCGGATGATGCCCGTAAAATAGACGTTTCGAAACGGCACCCGCAGCTCCAAGGGTTCGTCCGGCCGGACAAATTCCAGCCCGGCCATGATCATGCGGGCGACCCAGAAGAAAATGATGTCGGGTCCGGTCACGAGCGTCGTGGTCGGGTAGAAATAATCGAAGCCGGCTTTTTTCATCTCGACCGGGTCGGGCCAGCCGAGCGTAGCAAACGGCCAGAGCCACGACGACGCCCACGTGTCGAGCACGTCCTCCTCCTGTTCCCAGTTTTCCGGATCCGCCGGGCCGGTCACCGAGACGTGCCAGTTCTTCGCGTCGCTGCGGTCCGCGCCTTTGCGATACCAGACGGGAATGCGCTGGCCCCACCACAGCTGGCGGCTGATGCACCAGTCCTGGATGTTGTCGAGCCAGTGCAGGTAGACTTTGGACCAGCGCTCGGGATAAAACTTGATCAGGCCGTCCCGCACCACGGACTTGGCCTCCTCGACCTTGGGGTAGCGCAGCCACCATTGCTCGGTCAGCCGCGGCTCGATCGGCACGTCGGCGCGCTCGGAATAGCCCACGTTGTTCGCATAGGGCTCCTCCACGACGAGCGCACCCGCGGCCGTCAGCAACTCCGCGGCCTTCTTGCGGCCGGCAAAGCGATCCATCCCCGCCAGCTCCGGGCCGGCAAGGTCGTTCAGCGTGCCGTTGGGATTGAGCACATCCACGACCGGCAGCTTGTGCCTCAGTCCGATTTCATAGTCGGTCCGGTCGTGCGCCGGCGTGATCTTCAAAGCGCCGGTGCCGAATTCCTTGTCCACCGCGGTGTCCGCGATGATGGGCAGGGCGGCGGCCGGACCGATGGGCCGGCGGACCGTCTTGCCCACGAGCGCCGCATACCGCGGGTCGTCGGGATGCACGGCGATGGCCACGTCGCCCGGAATCGTCTCGGGGCGGGTCGTCTTGACCTCGATGAACGTCCCGGGCCGGTCCGTCAGCTCGTAGCGGACGCGATACATCGTGCCGTTGACCGGCTTCATGATCACTTCCTCGTCCGACAGCGCCGTGAGCGAGGCGGGACACCAGTTGACCATCCGCTTGCCGCGGTAGATGTGGCCGCGCTTGAACAGCTCGACGAACACGTGCGACACGCGCTCCGTGTAGGCCGGATCCATCGTGAACGCCGTGCGGTCCCAATCGCAGGAGCAACCCAGGCGCTGGAGCTGCTCGATGATAATGTCGCCGTGCTTTTCCCGCCACTGCCAGGTCACTTCGAGAAATTTCTCCCGGCCAAGCTGGTGGCGGTTCTTGCCTTCCTTCCGGAGCATACGCTCCACCACGCTGTGCGTCGCAATGCTGGCATGGTCGGTCCCGGGCAGCCACATCGCCGCGCGACCCTCCAGCCGCGCGCGCCGGATGAGAATATCCTGAATCGTGTTGTTCAGCACATGGCCCATGTGCAGCACGCCGGTGATATTCGGCGGCGGGATCATGATGCTGTAGGGCTCGCGGGCGGGCTGCACGGTGCCGGCGAAGCATTTCGCCTCGAGCCAGGCGGCATACCACTTTTTCTCCACGTCGCGGGGTTCGTAGCTCTTGGTGATCTCGGCCATGAATCGGTTCGGGTTCGGGAAAAATCCGAGAAAACCCGCCGCGCCGGTGCGAAGCAAGTGGTTAACCCGGATGGGCCCCAATTTTTTCACCACCCAGGCCCATCCGCCAGCCGTGGCTGGAAGCCCGGCTGGGCGACATTGTCGCGGTAACCCCGACCAATTCGGCCCGACCGGGCGCATCCATCACCCATGCAGGGTGATGGATGCGGGTTAAATCCCCTCGCCCGCGGGGCGCTTTTCCCTTCACTGGGCGGCTCTTCATGTCCGCCTCCTCGCCACCGTTCGTCCCCGCCCCCCTGACCTTCGCCGACGGTGCGTCCGTCGCCGAACGGCTCGCGGCGTGCAAGGCCTACCTCTCGGCGGAGGGGGCGAAGCTCCGGGCCCGGCACGAGGCGGGCGCCTCCGGCCTCGAGCTCGTCCATGCGCGGGCCGCCTCCATGGATGCGATGCTCACCCGGCTCTTTGACCACGCCGTGGCCGGCTTCGGCCCGCTCCCGGCCCCGGTGGCCCTCGTCGCCCTCGGGGGTTACGGTCGCAGCGAGCTCAATCCCTTGAGCGATGTGGACGTCATGTTTCTTTTCCCCGCGAAGACCAAGCCCGCCACCGTCAAGCCGTTGATGGAGCGGTTGTCGAACGAGGTGCTTTATCCCCTGTGGGACAGCGGGCTCAAGGTCGGCCATTCCACGCGCAACGTGGACGAGGTCTTCGTCGAGGCGCGCAAGGACATCCAGACACTCACCTCGCTGCTCGAATCCCGCTTCATCGCCGGCTCGGCCGCGCTCTACGAAACCTTCGCGCAGGCCTACCGGGCGTTTGCCACCAGCGAGGATCCCAAGGGCTATATCGCGGCGCGACTCGACGACCAGGCCCAGCGGCGGACGAAATACGGCGACACGGTCTTCCTCCAGGAGCCCGACGTGAAGAACGGCGTCGGCAGCCTGCGCGACTATCAGAACGCCGTCTGGATGGCCCGGGTTAAGCTCGGCGTCGCCGGCATCGGCGAGCTCGTCACGCAGAATTATCTCCGTCCCGAGGAACTGGCCGAGTTCACCCGCGCCTACGACTTCCTGCTGCGCGTCCGCAACGAGCTGCATTTCCTCAGCCGGCGCCCGACCGACCTGCTCGATCTCGAACTGCAACCCCGCGTCGCCCAAAACCTCGGCTACCCCGAACCCGACATGCTCCTCCGGGTCGAGCGCTTCATGCAGGACTACTACCGTGCCGCCCAGTCCATCTACCGGATTTCCAAGATCGTCGAAAGCCGCCTCGCCCTCACTATCGGGCGCGATTCCCGGGGCGAACGCGTCTCTTTCCGCGAGAGCCTGCTCGCCTCGCGCTTCCGGCGCAGCAAGCGGCTGGACGGCTTCGTGTTGCGCGGGCGGGAGCTCGCCGCGGAGCAGCCGACGGTCTTCCGGGACGACCCCGTCCGGCTCATTCGCGTGTTCCGCCACTGCCAGCAGCTGGGCTGCCAGCTGGATTTCCATCTCGCCACGCTCATCCGTGAATCGCTGCCGCTGATCACGCCCGAGGTGCGGCTCTCGCCCGATGCCAACATCAGTTTCCGCGCCATCCTCTCGGAGGCCGGCGCCGTCTTCCCGACCCTTTCGCTCATGCACGAGCTCGGGGTCCTGGGCCGTTTCATTCCGGAGTTCGACGCGCTCACTTGCATGGTCCAGCACGAGTATTACCACCGCTACACGGCGGACGTGCACACGCTCAACGCCATCCGCCAGCTCGACCTGATCTTCACCCAAGCCGAGCCCATCACCCTCAAATACCGCGAGGCGCTGCACGAAACCGCCGACCCCGCCCTGCTCTATCTCACCCTGCTCCTGCATGATACGGGCAAAGCGGATGGCATCCAAGGCCATGCGGAAAGCGGCGTCCGGCTGGCCGGGCCGATCATGGAACGCCTGGGGGTCTCCCCCGAGGGCCGGGAGCTGGTTTCCTTCGTCATCAAAAATCATCTCGCGATGGCACGATTCTGGCAGAAGCGGGATGTCGATGACCCCCAGACCGCCATTGCATTTGCCGAACTCGTTGGGAACGCCGAACAGCTGCGCAATCTGTATGTCCACACGTTCTGCGACGCCCGTGGCACCGCGGCGAGCCTCTGGAACAGTTACAAGGACACCCTTCACACCAGCCTCTATCGCGCCACCCTTGAACGCTTGAGCCTTGGCGCGGGGCTCGATGCCCGTTACGAACAGAAAAAGCAAATGACCCAACAGGACCTCATCGCCCGCAAGATCCCCGGTGTCAGCACCGACGAGATCACCGCGCACTTTAGCCTGCTGCCGGAGCGCTATTTCATCCAGACCGACGCCAGCGAGATCACCCTCCACATCCAGATGGTGAACCGGCTGCTCAAGTCGATCGCCACCGCCGACACCGTCGGCTCGCTGAAACCCATCATCGAGTGGCAGAACGACCTCAACCGCTCGCTGACCGTCGTCAACGTCGTCACCTGGGACCGCGCCGGCCTGTTCTACAAATTGGCGGGCGCCTTCAGTGTCGCCGGCCTGTCCATCCTCGGCTCCAAGGTCATCTCGCGCTCCGACCACATCGCCATCGACACGTTCTATGTCGTCGAGCCCGACGGTGGCGTCGTGCAAAGCGCCGGCGCCCAGGAAGTCTTCGCCCAAACGGTCGAGGCCGCCCTCGTCGGCAACAAGGATCTCTATCCCGACATCGTCGCCCAGGCCCGGCGCGTCGCCGCCAGCCGCCCCACCGTCACGGGCGAGGGCCTGCACTCCTCCTTTCCGCCCACGGTCGAGGTTTACCACGAGCTCTCGATGCAGCGCACCATCGTCGAAATCCAGGCGCGCGACCAGATCGGCCTGCTCTACCGGCTGGCCAAGACCATATCCGACCACGGTTTTGACATCACCTTTGCCCGCATCGGGACCGAGCGCGGCGTCGCCATCGACACGTTTTACATCGAGAGCTCGGAGCCTGCCCAGGCCGTGGACGAACACCGTTTGCACGCGCTGCGCGACACCCTCGCCGAGGTGATCAAGCCGGCACAGGTTGCCGCCGCCAAGCAGGCCTGAGTTGTCATTGCGAGAAGTCCCGCCATGGCGGGACGACGAAGCAGCGGTGTTAGGAAACAAGGCAAAAGTTGGGGTCGGCGAGAAGCCGATT
>OCZT010006316.1_pt1 | contig 11735 bp, 16 predicted proteins | sample 1539031 | NCBI WGS metagenome assembly OCZT01 (sample SAMEA3539308, study PRJEB22396) | soil metagenome | biome: tundra; feature: field; material: soil | place: USA | collected 2010-05 | depth 0.15 m
GGATCTTGTTCATAGGTTTGCTTTCAGTGGGTTGAGGGAAAATTGGGGTAACGAATGCGTGGGGCGATCAGTCTTGCGCTACGCGCACGATCAGCTTGCCGAAGTTCTTGCCTTCGAGCAGTCCAATGAAGGCCAGCGGGGCGTTCTCCAGGCCATCGACGAAGTCTTCGTGCACTTTGATCTTGCCGTCCCCCACCTTGTTCTGATCGTGGAATTGAGCTGCTTTGTGATGGTGCTTCGCGGCTGCTTCGTGATCACTGGCAGTTTTTTTTGTGCAAAGCGCTGGCTGCATTGATATGTGTCATGGTGAGTTTTCCGAAGTTAGCTAAATGGATGAACCGAAAGGCGAGGTGCACTGGGACCAAGCTCTAGCCAGATCACAGTGCGATGTCAGCATAGGTTGCCAAATAAACTTAAACTGTGCGGCAACGCACACAGTCAGAAATGCCCCACGATGCGATGTCGTTTTAGAGATCGGGATTGACCGACAAGGCTTCCGGGTGGCGTGTTTTGGACGAGGCTGAACGCAACTACATTTCATATCACCGCCACATTGTTGACGGGAAGAACTGGCCTGCGAGTGGGCGCTACCGGGCTGGATATTTTGATCCTGTTATTTCCGGATTGGGCACATAGTTCGTGGCCACCACGGGCTAGTTCAGAGCGTCCCGATTCGACGTAAATCCCAAAGTCGGGTATCTGGCAAGCAATTTGAGATTGCCGTTGGCTCTTGACGCTGCACAAGAGCCGGATAGTCATCAACCAAACAGTCAGCGGATCGAATGACAGCTTTTCAATTTTCGTGTAGCTGGTGAAGGGCCGGTCCTGACCTTCACGGCTGACCGGTAAGGGCACCAAGCCGGCCGACAACCAAGAATTCTCAATGTCGGGTATGTGTGGCATCTGTATCGGTGGCTGGCCGGCAAAGCCAGCCGCCAGTTGCTCGAATTGTCGTTTGTCTTCCTCCTCTTCTTCAACCCCCTTGCGCGCAACACCATGTGTGCTACCTTGAAACGGTTCAACTCCACAAAGTCACATTCACACTGCTTCAACTATATGAAAACTCAATCCAATTCAACTCTCCACACCTCCCGACGCTCTGGACGGCTCCTGGCCCTGGGCCTGAGCCTGCTGATCGCCTTGCCCACCGCGCAAGCCGGCTTTCTACGAAGAGTGGTCACCATAGCTGCCATCGGCACTGCTGTTCACGCGTATGCATCGCACAAACACAACGATCATGCTGGCCAGCCTTCTTCATTCGGTCCAGCCGCCAAGGGCCCCGCTTCCTGCGCCTCTCAACTTCCCCTGGGGAAAGCCCCTACGTTCGCAAACCCTAAACTTGGTGCGGACCTTCACACGATTTGCTACCAGGAGTACGCAGTCGCCGTTTCCGGCAAGACTCTGACCCCCTTGTGGTCGGCTGAGTACCTGACCCAACAGCGCATCATGGCCGCCCGCTCGGTGAAGCGCGCAAACACGTTCCACGAGGAAACTTCCCTGCCCTTGACCTCGCGCGCACACCTGAATGACTATCTCCGCTCGGGCCAGGACAAGGGCCACATGTCGCCCAGCGGTGACATGAGCAACCCGATCTCACAAAACGAGAGCTTTTCCCTGGCCAACATGATTCCGCAGGACCCGAATAACAATCGGCATCTTTGGGAGGGAATCGAGTCGGGCACAAGAAACTTCGCAATCAAAAATGGCAAGGTCTACGTCATCACCGGCCCGCTTTTTGCCGGCTCGACCATCCGGTTTCTCAACAACCGGGTTGCGATTCCGACTCAGATCTTCAAACTCTTGTACGACCCCGTCAACAATACCGGTGGCGTGTACGTGGTGGACAATACAGACACCCAAAGAATCGGGTGGAAATCGATCTCAGATTTTGAGCAATCCAGCGGCTACCGCTTCAACCTCGGGAGCCCGGCCTTGATGGGAATGCCTCCACCGAAACAACACTCTTGAAAGTCCGCATCATGCCGAAAGCTTTGCACACCATATCCCCCGACTTTGTCTTCAGTGCCGGCGGCAGCATCGAGTTGCCGTCCGGTGATGCCAGCCTCACTGTTGAGAGCGCGCTGGACAGAGTCAAATTCATGAGCGACTTTGACATCACCCGCGACGCCCGGGGTCTGGCTCTCGCAGAGGCCGTAGCTGCCATCCTGGTCAGGACCATCGACGTCCTCAAGGCCGATCAAGCTGTTGGCAAGTTGCCCGATGTGCTGACCTTGATTGCGCCGACTCAACGCGACAATCCGTTTTGACGAAAAAACACGCAAAAATTGGGTGGCGCAATGGCACTAGGAACCAACAGGACACGCAATTGGGGCAGGGACGCACAGGAAATAGCTCTCAGCATTGCCATGCGCAAATACCGGGTTGGGTACGAAATACGCCATGGCTTGCTATTTCTGGCTGGCAGCAATGGACGCATCACCCTGCCCTTCAATCAATCATGCGCTTCCCTGGTCCATGTTCGGCGCGGGCGCTGGGAGGCGCATCATCCATTTGATGGGCGTCTGCTGGCCAGCGGCATCAGCGAGCGCGACGTTGTTCGAGCGACGATCCAGGCAGTCAGCCAGTGAACTGCAACCACCCTATCCTTGCGAAATGGCTGTCTGCGACGACCTGCGACACCGTTTGGGTCCGCAGGAGCGTCCTCTTTGAGAACGGCACCCACATTGTGCTCAAACACAATTCTCATGCTTCTAACTGTGGTCGCTTTTACGACAACACGGCCTGCCAGGCCTACGCGAAGCTGTATCTGAAATCTACCCTGTTGCACACCGACGCAAGCGGCGGCACCCCAAATCTGAGCCAAGGCTCCGGGGAGTTGAAAAGGTGGGATGGCCGAATCTCGCTACGCGAAGTGCTTGAGGCATGCAGGCAAATGGGCGTGAGTTTTGAACGTGGTCCAACACCTGTGCCATCTGCAGAGCAAGCAACTTGACACCGATAGTCCTGTGCGTATATTCAAATCCTGTCACACACGCAAATGATCCCAAATGACTACCAATACCGGAACCAACCCCAGTCCTCGCCAGTGCGGCGCCAGCGGCGCGTTGCGCTGTGCCCAATTCGCTGTTGAGGATGCAACCCGCGATTTGGAATGGCACTTGCGGGAGATGGAATTGCCGCGAGACGAATTGCTGGCCGAGTTGCGTGATTTGAACCACCTGCGGGCCGCTGCGGTGGCCGCACTGCAGCCGCTTTGGATGCTTGCCGGTTCCTTAGGCAAGTCTGGCAACAAAGCGCCGCCCGCAAGAATGATGTTCGAATTTGACGGGTCCCAATATTCACTCGACAGCATGCTGGTCACCAACTCACACGATGGATCGACGTGTAACTGGCTGCGCACCGCGCCGATTGGTGAAACCTATTGCGGCTGCGCCCGCGTCTCCTAAAACCGACGTCGATGTTCAAACCCCTCGTGCGAAATGACCAACGAAATTCGAATTAGAGTTAGCGCGACCATCGCCAACGAATGGTGCAGCCGCGGCATCCATGAAGTGATACCCGACCTGCCTGACTACTCAATCGCAGGCGGTGTGCTGCAAGTGTCGCCGGTCGTCGCCCAAGAGGTTCTGGCCGACTGCAAGTTCAATGGCGATTCGAGGGAAGGCCCCGAAGAGATGCCCAGGGGATGCCGCCGCGCCTACCGAGCGCTGGCGGAACAGGTACAAGGCGCGCTTGCGCCAGCTCTACAGGACCAGCCTAATGCCAAGGCACCGTCCAAGTCCGACGACGGCGCTTAATGGGCTTCAGATTCGCTGGCTAGAGGAGCATTCCTGGCAAGGTGCCGATTGAAGATGTGGCCCGGATCGACGCTATTTTGGTTTTCCCGGCCTTGCGCAAACATCACCACGTGCTAACCTGAATTTTCAATCACACAGGTTCCAAAATGAATCATGAACAGTTTAAATCCATCGCCCTTTTGCAGGTAGCGCTTGCGACTGCAACCAAGTGCGGAACTTTCGATCTGTTGGTCAGAGATGCGAAGCACCCTGACGACATCAACACGTTTTGCGATCTGGTTGCAGCTGTGGCTGTACCGGACAAATTGGTCTGTGACCTCGCCAATCTCACCACGACCGCGCCGAGCCTTGCAACGGCCCTTAAGTCGATGCTTGAGGCCTACAACACGCCGAGGGCATGCTGCGTTGATGCGATGGAGGCACTTGAACAAGCGTGGCCAGACTATCAACGTGAACGAGGACCACTCCAGGCCTGGACAGGTTTAGTTGCCGAGAAGAAGGGCAGTTCGGCGCTGGATCTGAGATCAAATTGACGCCTGGTCGATGTACCGCATGACGATTTCACGCCAATGAAAACACTTGAAGAGTTTGCGCTCTTTCTTCGGTCCACCGTTCTCAAATCCAAATTCGAATTGGCCGGTTGGGACGTTGCCATTCAGGATGCGTCGATCGCCGCCACTCCCAAGACCTATGTCTATGTCTACGACCACCTTTCCGGCTGGACATGGCTGGCAGGCATCAACCGACAGTCGTTCCAGGATATGGCGAGCATCGGCGAGTCTTTGAGTCCAGCTGAAGCGGATATGGCACGCGGAGCCTTGCTTGGCGCTGTTAGAGCCATGAAGACAGGTGACAAGACAAAGATCAATGAAGCCGAGCGCTGCCTGGGTTATTCGGCTGCGTTGTACGCCGGAGGGACTGCGACCTTCCGGGCGGCGAATCGATTTTCTGATGGCGGGCATTTTTGCGTGGTGCTGTACCGCTCGAAGCTTGATTCAAGCGTCGCAAATCTGCGTCCTTTCGCAATTCCAGCCGGTGATGGAGAAGCGTTGACTGCAGACGCGTTCCAGTCCTTTGCTCGCCGAGTCGTGGAGCGCGACCGGCTGCTGAACCCGCAATGGATTGCCTGCTAGTCAGCGCGCCGCTTCATACTTCCGATGGACAGCAGAATTGACCAATCGAAAACCCGAACGATAGAAGGAATTCCATGTGCAAAGCGAAATGTGTTGATTGCGCCTGCAGTGGCGCCAAAACCGAAGCGCAAATGGGTGCGGGCACAACATTCACCGACTGGGCGGGCCAGCCAATCCCGTATCGAATTGTTCCGGCTGAGCCCGGCGCCGACGAAAAGTTGGTCTGCGAAATCGATCCACATGGGCTTTGCGAGTGGTCAAGCTTTGGTCGTGGCCAAAACGCCAACGCAGCGCTGCAAGCCGCGACCTTGGCCTGGAACGCTTATGACCGCCAGACCTGAAAGCAATAACACCATGAAAACGACAACAAGCACCCTGTCACTGGCGAAAGCATTGGGTTTGCGACCGCTTGATCGAGTCCAGATCAATTCCAAACATGAGATCTCCGAGGCCAGGGCCTTCTCCAGATATCAGGACGCGCACAGCGAATTGCCATTTTTCTATTTCCAGCGGGTGGTTGGCGACAAGCTTGAGGTGCGCTCTCCGGGCGGCTAGCCGATAGGGGCTGCGTCTGGCTTAGAAGGGAGTAGCTCCTACGAAAGTGCTGCGGTTGGTGGTGTCGTTGTTAGTAAGCTCGCCGTAGCCGTTGTTCCCAACTGAGTGCACCGTACCGCCAGCAACGACGACGGTGTGGAGGCTCCCCGTCGCGATAGCAATAGGCGTGCCCACAATCCCCTGTGCCTGCACGAAAGTGTGGCGCTCGGTGGTGGTGCTATCACCAAGCTGGCTGCTGCCGTTCAATCCAACAGTCTGCACCGTACCGCCAGCAATGATGGTGGTGTAGTAGGTCCCCGCCGCGATAACCGTTGGCGTGCCCACAATCCCTTGCGCCTGCACGAAAGTGTGGCGGTCGGTGATGGTGTTGTCAGCAAGCTGGCCGTTGCTGTTGGACCCAACTCCCCATACAGTACCGTCTACCGGTTCATCTCAAGGGCTGGGTACGACACACAATTAGCCAAGTTCGCGAAAATCGACGCGCTCGCTGAAAAGGGCGATTTTTCCGGCCTCTTGGGGGACTTGCCGTCTCATGCGCGGGTCGTAATCAGCCAAGCTTCATAGCCCGAGGGGTGGCAAACTCAGATAACTCCTTGCCCCGTTTGCAAGCAACTACGTAAAGCGCGGTGGTCGTAAAAGGGCTGCTGCCCTGAGCGCTCTTGAATGCCACTTTGCGGGTGGCATAACAAAGAGAGATTTCGAGTGCCTTGAGAGCGTCAATGTGAGCATCGAGCTCGTCGTAGACACTGAGTTTGTCGTGCTGCGAGTACATGTCAGCGCAATCCCGATAGTCGCGGAAATAGTCAACGAGTTCCGCAAATATTTCTTCCGCCTCTCTCGGCATCTCGAAGGCCGGCTCGGACAAGTCCATGCTAGTTGTTTCCGCCAATGTCGCAAGCTCCCTACCGGAAGCAATTGGCTTAGCCTGCAGCGTTACGTTGTCCCGCTCGAAAGCTTCCTTTTCAGCCTTCAATTCCGCCGCGCCAGGAATGCTGTACGGCTTGTTCAGCGCGTCTATATCTTCAAATTCAAATGCACGGGCCAACGCGCGCCGAGCATCAGTGGACGACGGCTTCCCACCTTCTACGCGCTGAACCGTTCGGGCACTCAAGCCAGAAATATCCGCAAGCTGTTCTTGCGACCACTTGCGTATCTCGCGGAATACCTTAACAAGGGTTGCAAGCTCAGGCAGGGTGAGCATCCGGGGTGGTGTGATTTTTTCAGTGGGGGTCATCGTGGGGCTCCATCAGTTGATTAGGTGATGAAGTGAGTATGAAATTACTCTGCTCAAATGAACACGACAGGAACACGACAGTGGGACGACAGCAGCTGCCATACAAGGCGTTGACGGTTGCTACGCAATGCGTCGCGTCATTGCGCCGCTGCTCCGGTAGGAAGCACCACCGCTCCGATAGCTTACAGCCAAGCAAGTGCAAGCGCATGCACCTCCCTTTGGCGCCTGCGTGACGTCGACGATTGAACCGTCCGTGGCGCGCATAGAAAATCAGCACCTCAGCCACTATTGACTTGCCCCCAAGCTCATCCACGTGCTCACGCCTCTTCCGTCTCGGTCACGTCAGTCCCATACGGGTCTACTTCTTTGGAGTAAACCCAGACAGTGTTATCGACCGACTCAGCGCCAAGCGGCTCAATCCCCAGCTTGGTCAGCGTCTGGACCAAGTCACCGACAACCTCACTGCGACGGCGCGCAAAACTCGAGGCGAAGCAACGCCAGAAGGTCCAGCCGGCCCGCTCAAGGACTCGCTGGCGCGCCATGTCGTCCGACCACTGCCCTGGGCCATGGAACCGGTCACCATCGCACTCGATGGCTAAGCGGCGGCCTTCCCCGCCCTCGACAACGAAGTCAATGCGAAAGCCTCCGCAAGGCACCTGCGGCTCTACGCGGTAGCCTTGTTTGACCAACTCGTCAAACATGTCGAACTCGAATCCCGATTCACATCGCTGCCGCAAGTCTTGAACTTTGCGCGCGTCTTGCCGAAACGGCTGCCTGAAATGCCGGATGAGTCGACCGTTGAGTGAGTCTTCCTTGAACCCAGTCTCAGGAACCGAGCGGAACAGATAGGTACGGTCCCGCGCACGCGAAAGCGCGACGTTGAACCTTTGGTCCAAGTCAGCTCTGTTCGCCAATGCTCGGTCTCCCGGTCCGAGCACCATCGACACCAGCATGATGTCGCGCTCCCGGCCCTGAAATACCGGAGGCGGGCCAATGGCGATTTTGCGAGACACAACATCAACCGGTGAAATCCGATTGCCAACCAATGTGTGAATATGCGCAGCTTGAGCTGTGCCCAACAGCGTGACTACTCCAATGCTGCGCCCTGCGAGCGACTCATCGGCCAGGATGGCCTCGATTTCATCGACCACGGCTTTTGCCTCACAGGCGTTTACGTCACCTTGGCGGGAACCACCCTTCACGAACACGTCAATCAACGGGGGGTCCAGCCGTTCATTCGCCCTGGGTATGCGCAGGGACTTGATATCACCCTCATAGAACTCGCGGTTGGAAAACTCGATGATGGCAGGCACACACCGGAAATGCTCCTTGAGCATCACCGAATTTCCTGCGAACACAACGCGAGCCAAGTCGTAAATGGACTTGTCCGGCGTCATTTCAGAGCCAAACGGCTGGTCGGCAAGGAACCGATTGCTAAGGTCCTTGATTCTTTCTTCCGCCATTCCAACCGCTGACGGTGACACCTGTTTGTGGTCACCAACGACCAGCAGTTTCTTGCCCCGCAAGAGTGCCGGCAGTGCCCAAATGTCCGACTGTGAAGCCTCGTCAATGACCACCAGGTCAAATAGGCCCACCTCCGGTGGTATGGTTTCCGACACGCGCCACTGCGGCAGCACCCAGCAGGGCACGGCTTGGTAGGCACGAATCATGGCGTCGCGCGCCGTCTTGCGATGCCGAATCGCGCGCACGCCGGTGCCCGCCCCCATGGCCTGAACCGCATTGAGATAAGCCTGCAGTGCTTGGCGCACGCTATCGGGTGAGTTGTTGTACACGCCCAGCCACGTCTTCTCCGCAACAAGGTCCTGGTAAGTCCGTGCCAAGGCCGTCGTTAAGGTCTTGCGCTCATCAAACATCTCGCGCAGCTTGTGGTGCCCGTCAATACTTTCCAGAAGCATGAAGCCCAGCCGCCAACTCCACGCTTCCAGCCATTGGGCTGGCACCTGTGGGTCGTTGTCCGCCTCTGCGGGAACCGTGCGCACGCGGTAGGCCCACTTCACAGCGCCGGCTGATTCAAGTGCCTTGGCCACCTGGACGATTTCGTCAAATGCTGGGCGTAAACTGTTCAGGGCACTCAGCTCCGCTTGGAGGGCTAACCAAGTCGTGTGCAACACCGCTTCATCGGTACCGTCTCGGCCCAGTGATTCTGTGAGAAAACTTCGCAGCGCGTCGATGACGTCGCCGGAACGATTTTCGAGCTTGCGCAGCAGGTCCGCGACGCGTTTCATGGCGTAGGCCAACCGCCCTTTGTCGACATGCGCCTGAAGACTCGAATATGCCGACGCTACAAATGGTTCACCGATGCCCCATACCCGGTCGGCCACGCTCTTGCCAAAAACGCCTTCTAACTGGCTGTGGAGCTTCGCATCAAACTCGAACACGAGGAGGTGCACGTCCTGGATGGCACTCTGTGCCTGAGCCATCTGTCGGAAGGCTGCTTCCAAAGATGAACCAGTTGGTTCCAATCCAAGCTCGCCTGCAACAGAGTTCCACCTTGCAACCGCTTTGCGGGCTGAGACACGCCACTTTGGCGCGCGCTGAGCCAGCACCCATTCGTCAGGGGTCGCAGGGGCTGCACCGAGTATTGTGACGGCGCCAATCAGTTTTCGCGCTGCACCCTTGCCAAACGGGAGGCCAAAGGCGCTTTTCCCAGCCACCAGCCGGGACAACGCGTCACAGAAGTCTTTGTCCAGCTCGGCATCGGCGGGAACATCAACAGCTTTGGCCAGAAGTTCCCGGCGCTCGAGTTCCAGTGTGCGCACGTCCGTGCACGATTGCATCAGGGCCAACAGAATTGGGTCGTCAAGGCGCATGGCCGCCATTTGACGGGTCAATGAATCGAGCCACGGCAGGTGTGCTCCCGCCAACTTCGTTTTGAGGGTCAGTCGGTCATCCAGAAATTTGATTGCCGCCAGCGCTTTTTCGAAAGTCTCGTACCTCGAGTCGACCAACGCAAGGATGTTGCCACGGGTGACGTTTGCCTCGATGGCCCGCGTGCGAACAATGTCGCGGTGCAGTCCGAGTAGGTCCACCCAGGCCGGAAACTCATCGGTCGCCGGCAGCGAGCAGTTCAAGTAGCACAAATTTTCACCGACCTTCAGTCGCGCCTGACGCAGCGCACTTATGTCCGGCTCACCGAAAGGCAGCACAGTCGCAGTGGCCGGCGGCGGCTCGTCATCGAACCACTCGTGCTCGTCGGCTTGGCCGATAATCAATTTGGCCAGTTCCTCCGGATTGACATCTTTGCCCTGGAAGGAATAGTTGCACATTTGCTTGGCCGCATAGGCCGTTACAAGGTGGTCGACGTTGGAAATCTTGGCGTGAAGTTGATTCAGGTTTTCCTGCGCTGCGGCGATGTTGGCAGCAGCACGCACTGGGTTGAGGGCCGCAACGCTGGACGCAATCGTCTGAATAGAATGTTCAAACTGCTTCATTCCGTCACGCTCATTTGACAGCAAGGCAACGCTAAGCGGCCGGATGCGCTCGGGGAGCTTCTCCTGCAAGACGGACAGCGCCGATTCACCCTTGGCTACGACGAGCACACGCTTGCCTTGGGCAAGGTAGTGGCATATGACGTTGGCAATCGTGTGGGTCTTTCCGGTACCCGGAGGGCCTTGCACCACAACGCCGTCGTTGCTCTCGAGCTTCTGAACGATGGAGACCTGTTCGTCGTTGTAGGGCATCGGGAAATACAACTCGAAGGCACCCGCGGGGCTGTCGCTGGACGAAAGCCCCCGAAAAGGCTGCTCGGGACGCACGCGAACCGTTGTGTCACCGGTCTCAACAAAGCTGCGTATGACGTCTGGCAACACCTTCGATGCCTCAATGGCTATCTTCAGGCGCCGGATGTCTTCCAGAAAGATATCGCCGGAGCGCTTGCGCGCAAACAGCACCCAAGTGTTGGTCACCTTGAGTTTGTCGGTCGGCGTGGGCGGGGTCACGTCGTCTGTTCGGACCTCGTAGTACCCACTGGGGTCCAGATAGCCGACTGCGGCTTTGAGCACACCGTCAAAGGTCGATTCTTCAAACGGGTTGACCCTGTGCGCACCGGTGGCCAACGTACTTTTCCAGAACGCATCAAGCTGGCGCACACCTGGAAGCTCCATTTCCGAATAGCAGTCAGCTTCCAGCTTTGCTTCAATTTCTCGCGGGCGGATTTCCAGGGCAAACGTTTTTTCGTTGAGTGAAAGTTCGCAGGACTGCACCAACAGGGGATTTTTCACCGCCTTGGAAAAGCCTTCCTTTTTCCAGACCGAGTAGCCCAGGCCCCACACCAGCTCCAACTGGGTTTCCGCGCCATCCGTGGCGATGGCTTGCTGCAGGGAGAACAACTTGTTGTAGCAAGCGATGACCTTGCGCCGAGGCCGTTCCGCAGCAGCCCAGGGCTCCCATTGATTTTCAATGTACGAGTCAAACAGTCCCATCACGCCCGGGTGGTCTTGAATGAGCGCGGTCGAGACCTCTCGATTGGCCGTGGCAGTCACCACTTCTGGTTTCAACTCAGGGCGTTTCTCGGTCGTCTTCGGAAGGGTGACCCATGGCCGCAGTCGCTCCTCAAGCTCCGGCGCAGGTATCTCGTGCAACCGGGGGACGCGCAACCAGACGTCGTCATCGCCATCCTGCAAGTTGAACTGGAGCTCGGGTAACCCTTTGAGCTCATGCTGGTAGGCCACGAAAAACTCTGTTGGAACGGTGAACGCTGGTGTACGTTTAAGTTTTTCGACCTGCTCAATGTACGTCAGCAGGTCAAGGACAAGCGGGGCTCCCTCAGTCATTGTTTTGCTCCCTTAGCCTTCACGGTTTTCTTGCCGACGGCAGATTTTTCTGCTGCCTGAATGTCGTGTTGGGCGCAGTAAGCGAACAGAAGTGTCTCGAGCATGTTCGTAAGAGAACGGTGTTCCTGCGCAGCGGCCGCCTCAAGCAATTGCTTGAATCTGGGTGATACGCGGAAGCTCACGGAAGTGTTTTTACCCTCGGTCATGGGGGGGTGTTAGATCGGAAGAGCACACGTCTGAACTCCAGTCACGCCAATATCTC
>OCZT010006317.1_pt1 | contig 11735 bp, 7 predicted proteins | sample 1539031 | NCBI WGS metagenome assembly OCZT01 (sample SAMEA3539308, study PRJEB22396) | soil metagenome | biome: tundra; feature: field; material: soil | place: USA | collected 2010-05 | depth 0.15 m
AGGTGATTGCCTTCCCGCCGCTGGCTGCAGTGGCCGGCCCGTCGCCGGGTGGGCGGCGGTATAATCGGGGCCAGGTGAGCCGGGAAGCCTGGTCGGCAGCGTTCTAGCGCAAGGGCTCACCATGCATCCCCGTTACTCGTCTTCGGCGCTTCGCTCTCATTGGCGTGCCGACATGCTGCGCACCAACCTGTGGCTGGTCCCGGCGATCGAGGTGCTGGCGGCAATCGTGCTGTTCGCCGTCACGCTGAACCTGGACCATGCCGCCTACCGCGGCGAGTTCGGCCTGCCGTCCTGGGTGATCAGCGGCACCGCCGACGCGGCCCGGCAGATCCTCACCACTATCGCGGCTGCCGTGATCACGGTGGTGGGCGTCGTGTTCTCGATCATCCTGGTGACCCTCACCCTGGCGTCCACCCAGTTCGGGCCGCGGATGCTGCGGAACTTCATCCGCGACCGCGGCACCCAGCTGACGCTGGGGACCTTCGTGGCCACGTTCGTGTATGCCGTCCTCGTCCTGGTCTCCATCGGCACGGGATCGCACGGCAACTTCGTGCCGCACATCGGGGTCACGGTGACGCTGGCGCTGATGGTCGCCGACATGGCGGTCCTGATCTATTTCATTCACCACACGGCGATGTCGATCCAGCTGCCGCAGGTGATCGCGAGCATCGCCCGTGACCTGTCCGTGGCGATCGAGGTGCAGGGCGGCCATGACGCCCGGCGTGGCCCGGCGGCGGTCAGGGAGAGCGGCCCGTCGCCAGCGGAGCTGCGCACCCGGATGGAGCAGGAGGGCGGCGTGGTGCGGGCGCCGGCCAGCGGCTACCTGCAGTTCATCAGGCACCGGATCCTCGTGCAGTTCGCCGCCGACGCGGACGCGGTCATTGCCCTGGACTACCGGCCCGGGCATTTCCTCGTCCAGGGGCACCCGTTCGCCGCGGTCTGGCCGGCCGGGGCCGCCGAGCGGGTCGGCGACGCGCTCGGCCGCGCGAACATCACCGGGCCTTACCGGACCCTCACGCAGGACATCTCGTTCGGCATCGACCAGCTCGTGGAGATAGCCATCCGCGCGCTGTCACCGGCCGTCAACGACACCTTCACGGCGATGACCTGTATCGACTGGCTCGGCGACAGCCTGTGCCAGATCACCCGGCGGTGGCATCCGGCGCAGGTGCACCGCGACAGCCAGGGGTACATCCGGGTCCTCACCGCCGAGCCGAGCCACGAACGCCTGGTGCAGCGCGCGTTCGAGAAGATCCGCCAGGCCAGCCAGGGCATGCCCGCCGTGATGATCCGCCAGCTCGACGCGCTGGTGAAGATCATGGCCGATACGACCGGCGCCGGGCAGCGCCAGGTGCTGCTCGACCAGGCCGCCATGATCCAGCGGGCCAGCGAGCGCTCGGTGCCGGAGGGAGCCGACCGCGACGACATCCGGCGGCGGTACGAGGAAGTGCTCACGGCTGATGGCCGGCTCGCGGGACGCGACCGCGCCGCGACCAGCGCGCTGGGGTAACGTCCGGTCAGGTGTACCGGCGAACCCAGCCGGCGCCGGTGACCGGGCCCTGACGAAGCGGCCGGGGTCTACCCGCCGCGCGGAGACATGAGACGCACCCGCCGGGCGTGCCGGCCTGCCCGCAGGCTCGGTCCTCAGTGCGCCCTCCGGGCGGTGTCACTGGCTGAACGCCCGTCCGGCCTGGTCGGCAAGCGTGACAGCGACCAGGCGCGCCTGCAGCGAGGGCTTTGAGCCCGGCTTGGCCTTCAGCATGAACCGTCCGTAGTACTGGCCATTGCCGAAGGTCCGCAGCTCGATCTCCTCGCCGGGCAGGCCCGATTCCTCGACATCCCAGCGGATATGACCGGCGGTCACGGTGCCGTCTGGCTCCAGCCGGGGCGGGTGGCCGAGCAGGGAACCGTACTCGAAACGGGAGCTCTCCAGGTCCAGCAAGCCGATGAGCTGTTCCCGAACGTGATCGACAACCACATCAGGAGACCTGGCGGACTGAGCCAGCGACGCGGTTTTGTGGATCTGCGCCAGGTAACCCGCGTCCGTGATCGTAATGACCTTCAAGCGCCGGGCACGGGCCGCCAGCTGCGACACCGCCACGCCTGTCAGTAGCAGCAGGACCGCGGTCGTGACATCGGCTGAGGTGCGGATCGTGAACCGGTAATACGGCAGGGTGAAGAAGAAATCGAACCACACCGCCGCCCACACCGCCGCCAGGCCGCCAGCGAACCGGTTCCCGATCGCCGCGACCCCGACTACCACCACGACCAGCAGCAGGGCCACGTTCGTGTTCGACCAGCTCGCGCGGAACGGCAGCAGAATCGCCGCGGCCGCCAGCGGCGCCGCCAGCGCGGCCAGGATCGCGAGGCGGTCCCGCGACAGGTAGCGACTCATCGATGACATCTCCCCCGAGGGGTCAGGATCGCTCACGCCAAAGCTTGACAGTACCGACGATCAGCACCACCAGCGCCGGGAGGAAGAACAAGCCGGTGTGCACGATCGCGCCCGCGATGCCCGCGACCAGGACCAGCACGCCAACCACAGCAGCCAGCCTGTTGACCGGAGCCGGGGCGAACGCAGCCGCCGCGGCGAGCGGCGCCGGAGCGATGGCCAGCATCAGCGCCGCCCACGTCACAGGTGGCGGATCGGAACCCACCAGGGCGGAGATCGTGATCAGCTGAGCAGCCCCGGAAAGCAGCAGCGCGCCCCGGCGCCAGCGCCAGCTTGGCGGAGCAGGCACCGGCAGCGGACTGGCCGATGTAGCTGTGCTTGTGGCGGGTGAAACGCCGGGTGAGTTCTGGATGGTCATCGCGCGCTCCTGGTGGACGAACTTGACAGTTGCCAACATCGCGCCGACCAGGCTTCCCGGCTCACCTGCTCACGAGCATAACCCCGCCAGTCCGCGCGGGCCTGGATGAGCAGCCCCCGTCGTCATGAACTTGTCAGGCCTCCTGCTTGACGGCGTCGGCGAGGTAGCGGTGCAGGGAGGTCTTCGGGATGCCGGTCTTGGCAGTGATCTGACCGAGGGTGTGGCCCTGGCCTTTCAGCAGCCGGGCGAACTCGATCTTGTCGGCGGGGTGGGCGAAAGGGCGGCCGATGCGCCGGTTCCTGGCCTCGGCGACGGCCCGGGCGTGGGCGGCGCGCTCGGCGGTGAAGGTACGTTCCATCTCGGCGAACAGCGCCAGCAGCAGGAACGCGATCCGGCCCATGCCCTCATCCGCGGTGCTGATCGGCAGCGGGTCGGCCAGTGACCGCACGCCGATGCCGCGCGCGGCGAGGTCGTGGACGAGATTGAGCACCTCGCGCAGGTTGCGACCGAGCCGGTCCAGGGTGTGCACCACGATCGTGTCGCCGGAGCGAGCGTAATTGAGTACCCCGGTCAGCCCGGGCCGGTCGACGGTGGTGCCGGTCTTCTTGTCGGTGTAGATCCGCTCGGCCGGGATGCCCGCGCCGGCCAGGGCGTCCAGCTGCCGTTCGAGGCTCTGCCTGGTGGTAGAAACCCGGGCGTAGCCCAGGTCGAGCCCGCGGGCCGGATGATCGTGAGTGGTGGCCACGCCGCCACCATACCGGAACTTATCTCCGTAGCGTCATTGTGGAACTCGTGTTGTGGGACGACTTCCGGGACGACGTAATGCGGGTTCTGGGCACCTGGGGTATGGCCCAGCGGAGTGTTCCACTTCTAAGGATCCGGAACACCGGGCGGACGGTCACCATCAGCGGGACCGTGGAGGGGTGGCCGGTGAGGCGGATCACCGTCGCCTACTAACGCCGAGCTCCCCGCGCAGGCCCCCACCTTGCGGCTGGTCGTAGCTTCGGGAGAACCGGGCACCCGAGCGGTTCTACCCGCTGGCTACCTTGCCCCTGGCCGTAGCTTCGGGAGAACCGGGCCGTTAGGGACCGTCACGATCAACCACCGCCAAGATCCCGCGTCTCAGCACTTGTGAATCGCCTCAGTCAACTGCGCGGCCGCGGGCCCTTCGCCGGGTGCACGCCACAGAACTGGCCATGATCATCACATGGTGCAGAGGTGTGTAGTCGAAGGCAGAGCGGGTCGATGATGGCAGGTGCGACAGAGTCGCATCAGACAGCAAGATCGCTACGGCGCATAGGTCGGTGCAATGGCTGGTGCTGACAGAGATCACCGGGCTACCTCGGACTCACACTGCTTCCGGTCGTATCAGCTCGTATAGCGATCCGTGCTTGCTGGCCATGGTGGATTCGACTGAATCAGCGAGTGCGGAGTCACGCACGAGGAGACCGAACTCGATGTTCCGGTTCTCGGCACTGAAGGAGAAGTTGGCGCTGGTCAGCAGCAGTACTTCGTGGTCAATGATGATGAACTTCGCGTGGCTGATGACCTGCCTGCCGTCCGGCAGCGCGGCCGACTGGTACACGGTCGCCCTAGGAAGCTGCAGTTTCACCTTGGACGCGTCGGCCTTGTCCCCGTCGACATAGACGGTGACGACGACGCCCTGAGGCCCGGATGCCTCCCTGAGCACGGTCCACATCTGCGAGGTCTGCTCGAAGTTGTAAGTCGCGCAGGTCACAGACTGCCGGGCGGCCCGCACGAGCCCGTGGAACTCGCCAGTGAGGTGGCCGGTCCTGGCCTCGTTGCCGGGCATGGTCCAGACGGGCGTAAGGTCGCGGTGAATGGCCTTGGCCCCGGCGATGGCTTGGAGTACAGCGACAGACCGCTCAGCGTCAGCGTGGCCCAGCCCGGCGGCGGCGAGGAGCCCCCGGGCCCGGTCCCGGCGGGCCGCGCTGATTGCGCCGAGTGCCTTAGCGAAGTGCTGGCCTGTGGAGAGCTGAACGGCGAGCCCCGCGGCTTCAGAGGCCGTGAGGTACTCACCGAGCGCGCCGAACGGGTCAGAGGGCATCAACGCGCCCGAAGAACCCGGGCACTGCCGCGCCCGTGACGGTGGGGAGGTCGAGCAGGAAGCGCCGGTCCAGGAACCTGTTGGCCCTTTCGCACGAGGTCTCCGAAGCGAAGGTGCAGCAGTGGCATGCGGCACCGTGGAGGAAGTCTTCCGGGTCGCTGGGCGTGCGCGTTGCGCAGACGGGGTCTGAAGAGCACCGTGCCACCCGTCGCAGGGCGGAGACGACAAGGCCCTCCAGGCGCGCAGGTTCTGACAGCGCGACGAGCCCCCCGAGGGTGCCTTCGCTGTCGGAGGCCGTGGTGCAGATGAGCAGCCCGGCCGCAGCGTCACGCTGCGGTCCGGCCGTCCATCCGTAGATGCGCTCGGTGAGGCTGGCCGCGCCATATCCGCAGGACATAGCCATCTCGCGGATGAGCGTGTGGGCGAACGTGTGCAGGAGCCAGTACCGCGGGGCAGGCAGGCGGGTGTCGGGGTCGACGACCTTAGCGGTCTCGGAGAAACGGCGGGAGAAGTTGCGCCGGTGCGCCTGCCGGTGCGCTTCCCATAGCGGCAGGATGCGGATCATCTGCTCCCAGTCGGCGACGGCGTCCAGGTCGAGATGGAGGAAGATCCCCTCGCCGCGGTCCTCGGTAGTCGGCACCCAGGCGGGCTTGCCGGTGCGGCTGAGCTTGACGAGGCGGCCCGCGAGGTCGTTCACGCGGTCCATCTCGTCAAGCCGGGTGAACCCGAGCACGGCGTTGACCTTCTTCATCTGGTTGACTGCGACGACACGCGCGATACGCAGGTGGAGATCCGCATCGCGCTGCATCTCGGTGACCATCAGGCCGCTGGAGTTCTGCTGCTGCGGGAACAGGGCGGGCTTTTGCAGGTACCGCCATTCGGGGACGAGCAGCTCCACCGGGTCCCAGGCGGCGAGCTTCTCCTGGCGTACTTCCTCGGGATCAGCCGGGGCGAGTACGCCGACGACGGCGGCGGCGAGGTCGTCGTCTGTGACGCCTGCCAGCGGGATGTTCCGAGCATCGGCGAGCGCGCGGATGACGGCTATCTGGTCGCCGAACTTGCGTACCTGGTCGACGCCGACTTCCGCGCGCAGCCGATCAGCGAGGGCCTCAGCTTCCTCAGCCTCGGTGCGGGGCATCACGATGATCGACTGGGTCGAGGAGAACCACAGGTTCGACGCGCCCATCATGATCAGCGCGGGCTGGGCGTCACACCTAGCATCGAAGGCGTTCAGATGGGGGTGGCGGCCGCGGCATTTCTGCGGGAGCTTGGCGCGGCCGAGAGCGCCCTGGGCTTCGGCCATGCCGCGGGTCGCGCCGCAGGAAGCGCAGCTGATGGTCGAGCCGACGCTCTGGCCGACGTTCGCGTCCCGCATTTTCAGGTCGGGAAGGTCAGCCTTGGGGCACCTGCGGCCGCGGTGCACCCACAGCGTGTAGGGGAACTCATCGAGGTGGCCGTTGGTGCAGGTCAGCAGGTGCTGAGCGGGGACTGCCGGGCTCTCGCGGCGACGTCCCGCGGCGCCTGTTCGCCGCACGCCGCGGCCAGGGCAGCTCTGATGCGTGAACTGAGCCAGATCAGGGCGAAAGGGGTGGGTATTGGAGTAGCTGAACCGCGGCAGCGGGCCGAGGTAGTCGCAGCCCGTGCAGCGGAACCACTGCGGCATAATGCGCGCGGGGATGCCCAGGTCGGAGCCCTCCCTGGACATCGGGCCCTTCTTCGGCTGCCACGGGAAGGGGCGCAGCGCGTCGACCTGCGGACCCAGGTGGAGACGCACGACGTGCAGCAGCCGCGGCTCAAGGATCGTCGGGACGAACTCGCGGCGCTTCCAGATCGGCTCCCAGTCGTCCAGCCCGGCGGGCATGACCGAGAAGCCGGGGAGGTCCATGATCGCGCCCGGGCCGTAAGTGTAAAGCAGCGAGGACGGGCGTGCCGAGCCGACCTTCGCGCGGTTCCTGGCGACGCTGTTCTCGGCGTCGGCCAGCGGATCGAGCGCCTGCCCAGGATCGTGCAGCATCAACGGAGCAGTGGCCGGGCTGACGTCACCCGCGCCCGGATCCGCCATGTCGGCCATCAGTCGTCCTCTCCCGCCAACAGGGTCCATTCGGGGGCACCGTCGGGCGCTCTCGCGAACATCCGGTCGGGCAGCGGGCTGACCAGCACGTTGATCTCCGGCTGTACCTCGCGCATCGAGTTGGCGATGACGAACGGCGCTTCCAGAGACCCGCCCGGGGAAGCCTTGGCATTCTCCGGGCTGATGATGAGCGGCAGGTACTTGTCGCCCTCGCCGGTGCGCTCGTACACCAGGGTCTTGCTCATCTCCGCGGCCCGCCTGGCACGCTCGCCCCAGCGGTCGATGCGGTTCACGAGCAGGTCGCTGGCACGCTTCGTCGCGTCGTCGCTCTGCGCCGCCGCAGCGATGCGTGCCTTCAGCCGCTCAGCCAGGGACTCGACCGCCGGCCGCTGCTCCCTGATCCGCCACGCGCTGCGCTCCGGCGACAGCCCGTCCGGCACGGCTGCCTGCAAAACCCGGGCGGTACTGACGAGCAGCCCGTCGATGCCGCGGGCGAGCGATGTCGGTGAGTATGGGGTCACCGACAGCGCCTCGACCTGGGCGTAAAACGTCTCGTGGTAGTGGCGGAACTGCTCAAAATGCGCCAGGTCGCGCGGTCGTGCCCAGTTCCCGAGGGCGACCACCAGCCCGGGCCGACCGGAGGCGTCACGGCCGACGCGCGAGGACGCCTGGATGTACTCGGCCGTGTTCTTCGGCTGCCCGACGACCAGCATCAGGCCGAGTCGCTGCACGTCGACGCCGACCTGGAGCATCGAGGTCGCCAGCACCACGTCGAACGGTGCCTGTTTCCGGCCTGGGACTTTCTCGCCCGCGCGGGAGGCGGCGATGCGCGCCTGCACCGCGCTGGTCGTGTCGAAGCCGGGATCGAACTCCAGGCCGAGGCGGTCGAGCGTGCGGCCGATCTCGGCCGAGGCGATCCGTGAAGTCAGCTCGGCGGTGTGCAGATTGCCGTAGGCCGCCCCGTAGCGGCGCGGGAAGCCCGAGTCCCTCCGTGGGTTACCGACCCGGTTCGCCACGTCATCGGCCATGTACCGGGCCATGCCCGCGAGCTCCCTGGTGGCGTTGAAATATCCGACGAGCGTCATGTACGGGTCAGCAGCGGCACCAGCCCGGTCAAGCAGCAGTTGTCCCGCCGACAGGAGCACCTCCGCGACTCGGATCTCGGCGCTCGACAGGCGCACGCCCTGGGCGCTGACGCCGACATACCGGCGTGCCGGGTTCTCCCGGTCGACCGGCATTTCCTCGGAGAAGTACGTGTCGGCCACGTCAAGGACCTGTGGCGGGAAGATCTCGACCTGGCGCCCGTACAACCCGCGGACCTGCGCCTGGGCGTTGCGCACCGTCGCGGTCGAGGCCACGATCAGGGGCCGCACCAGCCTGCCGTCCGGCGTCTCCCATGACGAGAGGGTCTCGACGGCCACCTCGAACAATCCGACCGCCGTACCCAGCGCTCCGGTGATCAGGTGTAGCTCGTCCTGGATGATCAGGTCCGGCGGCCGTAGCCGGTCCGCCGGCCGCACGGTCGCCGCCGGATGCCCGTCCTTGCTCGCAGGGTGGGTCGTGGTGATGTCGCACGCCGCGTAGTCCGGGTGCACGTACCCGTGCCGCCCGCACCGGCGGCTCACGTACCCGAACAGCGTCGCTGCCTCGCCCTCACGGGCCAACCGGGCGAACTTGTCCACCGTCGCAATCACGAACGCGGGCGTCAGGCGGTAGATTTCCTCATCCACTGTGAGCACCGGCAGCCCCTCGCCGACCGCGCCGCCTCTGGCGAATGGGCACCGTGCGAGGTCATCGCCGCAGTAGACGAACACGCGGCGGACGGTCGCGTCTGTCTTGACCTGGGCGGCTGTGATGGGCGTGCCGCACCACGGGCACCGCTGGACCTGGAGTACGGTCAGCCGGTGCGAGCCGTACTCGTTGGCCTTCGTGAGCTGTTCGTCGGCCTCCTCGAAGCGTTTCGGGCTCACGTCGGTACCGACCCACAGCCCGATGCGGAACGGGTTGGTGCCCCAGGTCGCCTCGTCTTCTCGGCGGGCCAGCTCGGCCGCGCACACCAGGGCCGTCGCGCGCTGGAACTGCTGCGCGGTCAGTAGGCGCAGCGTGTACCGCATGAGAACGGCGACACCATCGCGTCCGTCGAGCGGCCCGTCCGCTGACTCTACGACTTCCTGGCGGCGGCGGACCGCGAAAGTGTACGCGGCAAGACCCAGGTAGGCCTCCGTCTTGCCGCCACCGGTCGGGAAGAACAGCAGCTCCACCCGCGCCTGATGCTCGGCGCTGCGCAGCGGTGCGGCCGGGTCGGTCAGTGCGCCGAGCTGTATGAGGATGAACGCGAGCTGGAACGGCCGCCACGAGGCCGCGTTCGGGCCCCTGGCGGCGACCTCGGCTTGCCCCTGCTCGATGGTCAATGCCGGGTCGGAGGCCCTAGTGGCTGCGACCTGGGACGCGACTCGCTGGTCGCGCATCACCCGGTTCATGAACCGGAAGCACCGCAGCGCCTCAGCGTCGCCCGCGACGTGCTCCAGGCCGTCGGCCAGCCGCTGGTACGCTTGCCGGGCTTCCCACAGCACCGCCTCGGCGGTCTCCTGCAGATGCGGCGGCAGGCCCTTCGCGGTAGTCTCCTGCTCATCGAGCCATGCGCCGTAGCCGGACACCATAGGCGCCAGGGCCGCCCGCAGCTCACCGGGGGTCACCGTCGCGAGCGCGTCCATCGACAGCATGGCGCCGGACACGGAGCGCGCTCGCGTCTGCGGCGTCTGCCCGGTCGGCAGCCACGTAGTGGACACCTCCGATGCACGCCGCGCACTGGTGCGCGCCACCCAGTCCACCGAGCAGGTACGCCCAATTGCGAACTCCAGCCGGTTGCGGTATTGGAGGTGTCGGCGCCTGACCTCGTCGTCATGCTCGGGCCAGTCCTGCTCCAGCACGTCCCGCACCGGCAGGAACACCTCGGCCCCGCCTACCTCCACCCGCAGCTTTGTCTGGAACATCCACATGCTCACCGGGATCGGCATAGGAGTCTCGCGGTCGTTGCACAGCGCGATCTCCACCAGCACGCGGCCAAACTGCGCATCGTCGTATCGATCCACCCGCAGGCAGATCGACTCGCGCAGCGGGATCGTCGCTGTCTGCCCAGGTACGAGGCCGGCGAGCTCGATCGTCCGCGGCTCCTCGACCGGCGTGCGCTGATATTGCCGTACCGGCCGACCGGCCTTGGTCGTCTTGTCGGTCTCGATGGTCGAGTAGGTGCCCCACGAGGCGGTGACCGTGAACGACGCCAGGTCCGCAGGTACCTGGAACCGCAGCCCCATCGACGCCGGGATCATCAGTCCCTGCTTGGGTGTACGGTCCTCCGGATCGTCATCCTCAGCGTCCGCCTCCGTCTCATCGGCGGCGAACGCAGGAACTCCGCGCTGCTCGCGCGGAGCGTCGTCGTCCATGCGTGCCTCGACCAGGTGCCCACGCTCCGCGGTGCCCTCGGAGTCGTCGTCCGCCAGGGCGGCACCCGTGAGCTTGACCGGCGCGATATGCCCCACGAGATACTGCGACCGGGGGCTGAACGGCAGCACCTCCTCGGGCCCGCGGATCGGTCCGAGCAGCTCGCGCTCCAGGATGTCGGCCAGGTTCTCACGCACCGCGAACGACGAGCCGTCTAGCGCATGGTGAAGCTCGTAGGACACATGCGCCTCCAGCTCTGGCGTTGTCGTAACGTCGCTCATGAGAACAGCGGCTCCGTCCCGTTCGAGACGCCCCTCGCCGGGCGCCTGTTGATTGCCGACCTCGGCTCCGCCGCATCAGCTGCCGCAGAGAGGCGGTGGTTCTCGTTCAATAGGCGTCGTCGGATCTCATCACGCTGAGATGGGTCGCAGGTGAACCTTCTGACACCCGCCAGCTCGAAGTACCCGTAACTCAGGTCAAGACCACTCCAGCCATAGCTAGCAACGACTGACGCGTCGAGGTTAACCTGTGCTTCACGCAGCCTCTCGACCTCGCGGAGGGTAGCTGCCGGATCGTCGATCAAATTGTAAAGCTTCGTTGGGGAAACAGCCTTTGACAAAGCCTCCCCACGCGTAATCAGGAATGCTTCGGCAGCTTTCCGAAGGTTTAGGGAATCGAGGTCGGGGAAGGGGAACGTGCGAAGACAGCGCGACACCACATAATTGCTAGTGGTCCCACGGCCGGTACGCATCTGTTCGAACCAAGCCGTGTGCACAGTCGACGATAGCGCTCCCATGACTGGAGCTGAGTCGGACGCGATCACTACCACTTTGTGGGACAAGAGAGAGTGATGATCCTCCCTGAAAAGGAACACCGGTACCCGCGTATCTCCCGCGAGGACAATGAACCGATCGAGTTGATCTACCTCCCTGAAGAGTTCCTCCCGCTTATCCCAGAACGCCCAGTATCGGCGCTCGTGGACCTGGCTCGTGATTGCATCCCGCACTGGCTTGACAGTCGACTTGAGATGCTGGGCCAGTGTAGGCATGCCATTGAAAAGCGACTCCTCGTCCTGGTACCTTCCGACGTCGATCACGATGCGTCCTGACGGTACACCTGACATCAGTGCCTCACCGTTCACGAATGGACGCAGCGCGAGCTTCTCGCTATCAGTTAGAGACTGCAGGATAGGGTCGTCGGAATCAAGAATGAAACCGTCTCCATAAGGTTGGACTCCTCTTCCTGCCGAGAAAGGAAGCCTCACTTTTTCAGCCACCGTGACATCTGCATTGGGTGCGGCTCTTCTGAGGTGATGCACTGTGAAGCGTTTTAGTACGCCTGGTGG
>OCZT010006318.1_pt1 | contig 11734 bp, 11 predicted proteins | sample 1539031 | NCBI WGS metagenome assembly OCZT01 (sample SAMEA3539308, study PRJEB22396) | soil metagenome | biome: tundra; feature: field; material: soil | place: USA | collected 2010-05 | depth 0.15 m
ACTTCGAGCACGACGCGCGGGTGTTGGGAACCGACCAGGGCCGCGACGTGACCCGCCGCCATGTTCGCCCCCGTGGCGTTGGTCGCGACGTCACTCCCCCAGCCGGCGGCGGTCATGGCGCTGGTGGTCGTCTTGCCGTTGGTGCCACTCACCAGGATCACCAGGCGCGAGGTCGCGAGTTGGCCGAGCAGATCAGGGCAGATGGCCAAGCCGACCCGTCCTCCGGCGACGGTGCCGCTCCCGCGACCACTCACCCGAGAGAGCCAGTTCACGACCAGTACGGCCACGCGGGCAACGCGTGCGCGCAGCGAAAGGCTTGGTGTCATGGTCTTCACGCTAACAACCAGAAAACACAAAAGGGCCAACCGGGGGGGTGGTTGGCCCTTTTGCAAAACCTTTGCTCTCCTCAAAAGGGGGGTATTGAGAAGAACCGGCGATACCCATTATGCCGGTCACGGGCGTATCAATCAACAAGATTACATTGATACTTGTCATCTGTATAATAGATGTATGGAAATCCGACAACTCGAGGCCCTCGTCGGCATCGCCGACGAGGGGACGTTCTCCAGCGCCGCCGACGTGCTCGGTACGGTCCAGTCCAATATCTCGAACCGCATCGCTCGATTGGAGTCAGAACTCGGCACCGAGTTGATCGACCGCGCCAACGGCGTCGTGACCGAGTCGGGCGAGATCGTACTCCTGCGGGCTCGGCGCATCCTGAGTGAACTCGGCGCCATCGCCGCGGACGTGTCGGAACTCAACGCCGATATCCGAGGAGAGGTCTCACTCGGCATGATTGGAACGGCCGGTCGGTGGATCGTGCCGCTGGTGCTCGAAGCGCAACGCGCCATCTACCCCCACGTGGCGCTGCGCATCATCGAAGGATCGAACTCCGCGCTCGAGCCCCAGGTCGTCAACGGTCAGCTGGACCTCGCGGTGCTGGCGTGGCCGGTCGTCGCACGAGAACTCCAGGAAGTCGACCTGTTCAAAGAGGACCTCGTGCTCATCGTTGACAAGCATCACCCGCTCGCCAAGACGGAGGGATCGGTCACGTTCGAGACGCTCTCCCAGTACGAACTGATGTTGCCGCTGCGCGGAACGCCGATTAGACGCGAGATCGACGACGCGAGCCGCGCCCAAGGCGTCGAACTACGCCCGATCATCGAGATGGACGGGCTGCGCACCATCGCCTCTCTGACCTTCGACGGTCACGGACCAACGATTCTTCCCGCCACGATGCTGTCCAAGCACTTGCGTGACCAGTTCGTCGCGGTCCACATCGAAAACATCGCCAAGCGGCGCGTGGTACTCGTGGGGCGTCGGTTCGGCTTTCCGGCCGCACCGGTGCGCGCGACCCAGGCACTCTTGACCGACGTCGTTCGCAACGCGGTCAACGTGCCCGACGGGGTCTACAACCGCGACCTGCAATCTCTGCCATAGTCGGAGGGTGCCGACTCCAACCTCGCCCGGCGACGTCGCGGCTCTTATTCGCCGGCGCGATCCAGCGTTCAAATCAGTGATCAAGGCCTCGGGCAATCCCCCGTCACGTCGTGGCGTGCCCGTCGAACAGCGCTTCGGATCGCTGGCGAGGTCAATCACGTTTCAACTCCTCGCCACTCGAGCCGCCGAGACCATCCACGCGCGCGTGATCGAACTCTGTTCGGGCGACGTGAGTGTTGACGCGGTACTCGACGTGGGCGCCGAGCAGTTGAAGACCGCGGGTCTCACGCGCACCAAGGCCCAGGCGATGGTCGATCTCGCCCAGGACGTGCGGGCCGGTCGAGTGCGGTTGTCGCGACACGGTTACATGAGCGACGCCGAGGTCTTGCGCGAGATCACCACGGTGCACGGCATCGGCCCCTGGACGGCCCAGATGTACCTCATGAGTACGCTGGCGCGCGCCGACGTCTGGCCCGCGGGAGATTTCGGCGTGCGCAACGGCTGGACGATCGCCCACGGACTGGACGAGATGATCAGCGAGAAGGACCTGCGCGCGGCGGGTGAGCGCTTCGTCGGCGTGCGCTCGGCACTGGCGTGGTACTGCTGGCGGACGGTGCACCTGCATCGAGCTACCAACTAATCTCGCTGCTATGCCCGCACTTTCGCTCAGTGATTTCGAACGCGATGCCCTCGACACGTTGACTGAGTTCGCCTCTATTCCCTGTCTGTCGCCGATGTTCGACGCACAGTGGGCCGAGCACGGACACCTCGACGCGGCGGTTGAACTGCTGGCGACCTGGTCTCGGGCACGGCGACTGAAGTCATTCGACGTGGTGATCCACCGTCTCGAGAACCGCACGCCGGTGCTGTGCGTGACCGTCGAGGCGACGACGCCCGGCACGGGTACCGCCGTGCTCTACGGTCACCTCGACAAGCAACCGCCGCTCGGGGACTGGTCCGAGGGTCTCGATCCCTTCATTCCCGTGCGCCGCGGTGACCGTGTCTTCGCTCGCGGCGTCGCCGACGACGGCTACGCGGCCTTCAGTGCCTTGCTCGCGATCGAAGCGCTTGAGGCAAACGACATTCCCCACAGTCGTTGCGTCGTATTGATCGAGGCGAGCGAAGAGAGCGGCAGTCCCGACCTCGAGGCCTACCTCGACCTTCTCGCGGACCATCTCGGCAACGTCGAACTGATGATCTGTCTCGATTCGGGAGCGCTGACCTACGACCGCCTGTGGGTCACGACATCCCTGCGAGGAATCGTCAATGTGGAACTGAAGGTCGCCGTGCTCGAGCGAGGTCAGCACAGTGGATCGGCCAGCGGTGTCGTGCCGTCGTCGTTTCGTATTCTTCGCCAGCTTCTCGATCGCGTCGAGGATTCGACGACGGGCGACGTCTTGATCGCCGAGATGCTAACCACCGTGCCCGACGATCACGCGCAGGCCGCCCAACACGTTGCGGACGAGTTCGGCGACGTGATCGCACGCGAACTGCCCGCCCTCTCGGGCGTCCAATTCATGGGGACGTCGCCCGCTGATCAGATTCTTCGTCGCAATTGGGGTGCCACGCTGTCCATCGTCGGGATGGGCGACGTTCCCGAGCCCGCGATCGCCGGCAACGTGCTTCGCGCGTCGACGACCGCAGTGCTCTCGTTTCGACTGCCGCCGTCGGTTGACGCCGAAGCCGCGTCGGCTGCGGTTGCCAAGGTACTCACGACGGACGTTCCTTCCTCGGCCGTGGTGACCCTCAACACGTACTGGGCCGACGGCTGGGTGTCGCCTCGGCTCTCGCCGTGGCTGGAGAGTGCCCTCAACACGGCCTCGATTGACGCCTTCGGTCTGGCGCCCGCGTTCTGCGGTGAGGGCGGGTCCATTCCCTTTCTCGCCTCGTTGGGTAAGCGCTACCCCGCCGTGCAGTTCGTCGCCACGGGCGTGATCGGACCGGATGCGAACGCCCACGGCATCGACGAGATGCTCGATCTGCCCACGGCGGTTGGCGTCACCAATGCGGTCGTTACCGTGTTGAGTGCGTACGGCGCTCTCTAAAGGTTGGGTCATGACACAAGAAGTCGAGATATGGGTCGATCCCCTCTGCCCGTGGGCGTGGGTCACCTCGAGGTGGCTGCTCCACGCCGCTGAGGTTCGCGACCTGGACGTCCACGTCCGCGTCATGAGTTTGGCGGTGCTGAACGAGAACAAGGAGTTATCCGCCGAGTACGTCGACTTCATGAAGAAGTCGTGGGGACCGGTACGGGTACTCATCGCCGCCGAACAACGTCACGGCGCCAAGGTCGTTGAGCAGCTCTACTCGGCAATGGGCAATCATCACCACGTCCAGGGCAACCAGGACCTGACGGCCGTCATCAGTTCGGCGCTCGCCGACGTCGGACTCGCCCAAGACCTCGCCCTCGCGGCCGACTCGGACGACTACGACCAGGCGCTTCGCGCCAGCCACCGCGAAGGAATGGAGCTCGTGGGCGACGAAGTCGGCACGCCCATCGTGCGTGTCGGTGACGTTGCCTTCTTCGGGCCCGTCGTTACGCCCGCGCCGCGAGGCGAGGAAGCCGGGAAGCTCTTTGACGGCGTCCTCGCGGTCGCGAGCACACCGGGCTTCTTCGAACTCAAGCGAACCCGCACCGTGGGACCGACGTTCGAATGATCACGCGCCACGTACTCGACAACGCAACACCCGTGCAGGTGGACGGCGATCCCGACGCTCCACGCGCGCTGATCGTTCTCCAAGAAGCCTTCGGCGTGAACGACCACATTCGTTCACTGGTCGAGATGTTCGCGCGCGAGGGCTTCTACGCGGCCGCACCGGAGCTGTTTCACCGCACTGGCTCGCCCGAAGTGCCCTACGACGACTTCCCCGCCGCCATGACGTCGCTCGCGTCGCTCAGTTACGAGGGACTCTATGACGACCTCGTCGCGACGAGCGAGTTCCTGCGCGACGCGGGGTTCCCCACTGCGTCGATCGGCGTCGTCGGCTACTGCATGGGCGGATCGGTCGCGTTCTTTACCGCGACGCTCGGTATCGTCGGCGCGGCCGCCAGCTACTACGGCGGCGGCGTCGCGCAGGGCCGCTTCGGACTTGGATCGCTGCTCGATCTCGCTCCCTCACTCCAGTGTCCCTGGACCGGCTTCTACGGCGACCTTGACAAGGGAATACCCGTCGATCAGGTGGAGGCACTGCGCAACGCCACGAGCGCCACGGACGTCGCGACTGACGTCATTCGCTACGAACACGCGGACCACGGATTTAACTGTGACGGTCGTCCAGCCGTCTTCAACGCCGCCGCCTCGAAGGACGCCACGCAGCGCACGCTTGCGTTCTTCGTCACTACGCTCCGCGCGAAGTAGCACCTAACTGCGAGGTACGTCCTTCCACGGGACGTCCTTGTCGTTGCGCGGCTCACCCGGCAGTCCGAGCACCCGCTCTCCGATGATGTTGCGCATCACCTCGCTCGTCCCACCTTCAATGGAATTGGCGCGCATGCGGATGAAGGCCTTGCGCATGTCGCCGCCGCTCATGGCCGATTCGGTGGGACGTACCTGGGGATAATTCGAGCCGTACAGCATGCCCTCTGCGCCCATTAGGTCAACGCAGAGCTCGCTCGTGCGCTGGTTTTCCTCGGCGAAGGCAAGTTTGGCGACTGAACCCTCGGGACCCGGCGTGCCGGCCTTTCGAAGGTCACTCGCGCGCCAGTTGGTGAGTCGGCCCGTCTCGTTTCGCACCCACGCCTGGAGCAGCTCGCTGCGCACGGCCATCGCGTGGGCGTCGGTCCTTCCGGCCCAGCGCTGATGCCAGATCTTGACGGCCTCGCCAATGAGCCCCGATCCGCGAGGCGGCACCGTACCGCCGATGGAGACGCGCTCGTTCATCAACGTCGTAATCGAGACGTGCCAGCCCTCTCCCACGCCGCCAAGTCGCATCGTATCGGGCACGCGCACTTCGCTGAAGAAACACTCGTTGAACTCGGCCTCGCCAGTCGCCTGGTAGAGCGGACGAACTTCGACGCCGGGCGCGTGCATGTCGACGAGGAACGCGGTGATGCCCTTGTGCTTGATGACGTCGGGATTCGTACGGGCGATGATCAGCCCAAAGGACGACTCGTGCGCGAGCGTGGTCCACACCTTTTGGCCGGTGAGCATCCACTCGTCACCGTCGCGCTCGGCGCGGGTGCTGAGTGTCGCGACGTCCGAGCCGGCGCCGGGCTCGGAGAAGAGCTGGCACCAGATCTCCTCGCCGGTGAAGAGGGGCCGCAGGAATCGCTTCTTCTGTTCGTCCGTGCCGTGGGCGACGATAGTTGGCGCCACCATCCCGTAGCCGATCACGTTGCGCCCGGCCGCCGAGGGGGCGCCCAGCTTCGCGATGCGCCGCAGCGTGTAGAGCTGGTCCGCGGGACTGCCACCGAGACCGCCGAGGCCGACCGGAAAGTGCGCCCACGCGAGTCCTCGGTCGAATTGCGCGCCAAGGAAGGCCTCGGGCTCGCAACTCTTGGGTGGAAAGTTCGCCACCAAGTCCTCGATGAGTTCATCGATCGCTGCTTCACTGGTCGCCACGTCGTCTCCTTGTAAGCCTGAACAGGTGTCCTTGGAATACTAGGCAGCCTCGCGCCCGGTCATCGCTGCGCACGGATCAAGAACTGCACTAAAAATGTCAGATGAATACACCCAGGATTCTGGCAACCTCGGGAGGATTCGTCGCGGGACAGGTCCAGCAATCAGTTCGTCTCGGCTCGATGCTGCTCGACGCACTTTCGATGACCGAGAAACTGAGACCCCGCGTCTGCCTGGTCTTGACGGCGGGCGGGGATCCGAGCGACTACTACGCCATGTCCTACGAGGCGTTCAACGCGGCAGGCTGTGACGTCACGGAACTCAAGCTCTTCCCCCAACCTTCAGCCGGTCCCGAGGAGCGACTCGGTTCGTGCGACCTCGTCTGGGTCGGCGGCGGTTCTGTCGCCAACCTCCTCGCCCTGTGGCGACTCCACGGCGTCGACGCGGCGATGCGCCACGCCTGGGAGTCCGGCGTCATTCTGGCGGGTGTCTCGGCCGGCAGCCTCTGCTGGCACGTCGGCGGCACCACCGACTCGTTCGGTCCGACGTTAGAACCCGTCACCAACGGCCTCGGTTTGTTGCCCTACGCCAACGGCGTGCACTACGACTCCGAATCACAGCGACGTCCCCTACTGCACGACCTCATGACTCGAGGCGTCTTGCCACCTGTCGCCTACGCCACTGACGACGGAGTCGGCATTTGGTACGAGGGGACCGAGGCGACCACCGTTGTCGGCGACGCGTCGCGAAGTTCGCCAGGCGGACCGGGCGCGTATCTCGTGCGACGAGAAGGCGACGTCGTCCACGAGACGCGCTACGAAGTGGGGAGCAACTTCAGCTGACGTTCGTCGGATGGGGCAACGCTTTGCGGACTTCGTTGCTGCGCCGATTGAGTTCCCCGACTCTTGAGAGCGCCTCACTTGGTCCGCAGCGCTCGAGCCAATTCGCCAGCAACAGGTAACCATCCTGTGTCAGTACCGACTCAGGATGGAACTGCACACCCTCGAGGGGGAACTCCCGATGACGCATCCCCATGATGAGTGCGCCGCTACGCGACGTCACTTCGAAGACGTCAGGCAGTGTCGAGGCGTCGACGACGAGCGAGTGATAGCGCCCGGCGACGAGGGGCTGGGGGGCGTTGGCGAAGACGCCGAGTTGATCGTGCTCGATCAGACTCGAACGACCGTGCAACAACTGCGGCGCCGCTACAACGTCGGCTCCGTACGCTTCACCCAGCGCCTGGTGACCCAGGCAGACGCCCAACATCGGCACCGAGTGTTTCGCGCACCAGTGGATGATCGCCGTACAGTTGCCGGCATCACGCGGATGGCCCGGACCAGGTGAAATCAGTACGCCGTCGACCGCCATCGACTCCAGATCGTCGACGTCGATCTGGTCGTTTCGCACGACGGTGACGCGCGCTCCGAGTTCGGACAGGTACTGGACCAGGTTGTAGACGAACGAGTCGTAGTTGTCGATGACGAGGATCGAGGGTCCGACGGACATGGGTGCATCCTACGGGCGCGAGGGATCAAGTCACTAACCTCTCTCCATGGCCGACCTCGACGTTGCTGCGTTTCAGGACCTCGCCGCGCTGAACTTCAACGTGATCCCGTTACACGTCACGCTCCAACTCGACCGGGAGACGCCGGTATCGCTATACCAACGCTTCGGCGGGGGACGCGCAATCTTCCTGCTCGAGAGCGCAGCCCTCGGAGAAGAGACGGGGCGCTACTCGTTCATCGGCCTCGACCGGCGCTGGCGCGTCACGACGCGAGCCGGGCACACGGTCGTCGATGGCCTCCAAGTGACGCCCAGCGCGGACGACCAACCGCTCGACGTCTTGCGCGCACTGCTGTCGCGCTATCGCACCTATCGGCCGAGCGACTTGCCCGATTTCTTCGGCGGCGCGGTGGGTTTCGTCACGTACGACTACGTGCGACGTCTGGAGCGACTGCCACGAAGCGGTGCCGATTCGCCGTGGCCCGACGTCGACTTCTCCTTCCCCGGGGCGGTCTTGATCTGTGACCATCTACGTCACTCGACCACCGTCGTCGTGAACGCCACGCTGGAACCCGACAGTGACCCCGCCGCGGTCTTTGTCGAGGCGTCCAGACGGCTTGACGACATCGTCGAGACGCTGCTCTCGAGTCCTCCCGTCAACGACGCCGCGACGGAACGTCTGATAGCCACCGCGCCGAGCACGAGGTCGACCATTGACATCGCTCGCGTCGCCGCGGGCCTGTCGAACTTCACGCGCGAGCAGTACGGTGCCGTCGTCGAACGGGCCAAGCAGTACATCTACGCCGGCGACATCTTCCAAGTCGTGCCGAGCCAGCAGTTCCAGCGCCCGACGTCGGTCGACCCCTTGACGCTGTACCGGGTACTGCGCTCGCTCAACCCGTCTCCCTACATGTATCTGCTCGACACGGGCGACAGTCAGATCGTGGGCGCGTCGCCCGAGATGTTGATACGCGTCCACGACGGCATGGTCAGCACCCGCCCGATCGCCGGCACGCGGCCGCGCGGCGCCACCGACGCCGACGACGAGATGCTCGAAGCCGAAATGTTGCGCGATGAGAAGGAGATCGCCGAGCACGTCATGCTCGTGGACCTCGGACGCAACGACGTTGGCCGTGTCGCGCGTCCGGGCACCGTTCGCGTCGAGCGTCTGGCACACGTCGAGCGGTTCTCGCACCTCATGCACCTCGTTTCACAGGTGACCGGGCGGCTGCAGGAGGGAATGGACGCGTTCGACGCCTTTAACGCCCTCTTTCCCGCTGGCACGCTCACGGGCGCGCCAAAAGTTCGCGCGATGGAGCTCATCGACGAGTTCGAATCCGTCTACCGCGGCCCCTACGGCGGCGCGGTCGGCTACTTCTCCTTGACCGGCAACGCGGACTTCGCCATCACGATTCGCACGCTGTCGCTGCGTGACGGTGTCGCGACGGTCCAAGCCGGCGGTGGCGTCGTCGCCGACAGTCAACCCGACGTCGAGTACCAAGAGAGCGTCAATAAAGCCTCGGCTCCCCTGCTGGCGCTGCTGATCGCCGACCCCGAATAGCGCTCGCCCGCCAAATCGAGGGCCAAAGTACGACACCGTATGCTGCACGGAGAGTGCTGAACGGCCCCAGGAGGTACCCACGTGACAGCGGAAGGTCCTTACCAACGCTGGCGGCGTCTGTTCAATGCCTCCCGCATGCGCCAGGACGACTTCACGACCATGTCGGGCGTCCCCCTGGAACCGGTCTACGGACCCCACGACGGCGAATTCCCGGGACTCTATCCCTACACGCGCGGCGCGCACGCGTCGATGTACCGATCGAGACTGTGGACCATGCGCATGTTCGCGGGCTTTGGCACCGCGACGGACACGAACAGCCGCTTCAAGGAGATCATCCGCTCCGGCGGCACGGGGCTCTCGACCGCCTTTGACATGCCCACGTTGCTGGGCCTCGACTCGGACGACCCGATGGCGTTGGGCGAGGTGGGCCGTTGCGGCGTTGCGATTGACTCACTCGCCGACATGCGCGACCTCTTCGCCGATATCGACCTCGCGGCCATCACCACGTCGATGACGATCAACTCACCCGCCGCGGTGATGCTGGCGCTCTTCGTGGCCCAGGCCGAGGAGTCGGGCGTCGCGCGCGAACGACTGGGCGGCACACTGCAGAACGACATCTTGAAGGAGTACCAAGCGCAGAAGGAGTTCGTCTTCCCTCCACGCCAGTCGATGCGTCTCGTGCGCGACACCATTGCCTTCACTGCCGCGTCCATGCCCAAGTGGAACTCGATTTCCGTTTCGGGATACCACATTCGAGAAGCGGGATCGACCGCGGCCGAGGAACTGGCCTTCACGCTCGCCAATGGCTTCGCGTACGTGGAACTGGCGCGCGAAGCAGGACTGGGCGTTGACGACGTGGCGCCTCGACTCTCCTTCTTCTTCAACGCCCACATCGACTTCTTCGAAGAGATCGCCAAGTACCGCGCCGCACGAAGGATCTGGGCGCGTTGGACGCGCGATCACTACGGCGCGAAGGACGAGCGATCCTGGCAGTTGCGATTCCACACGCAGACGGCCGGCGTGTCACTGACCGCCCAGCAGCCCGAGATCAACATCGCTCGCACCGCCATCGAGGCGCTCGCCGGCGTCCTCGGCGGCACCCAGTCGCTGCACACGAACTCAATGGACGAGGCGTTGGCACTGCCGTCGGAGAAGGCGGCACGGATCGCGCTGCGCACGCAGCAGATCATCGCCCACGAGACCAACGTGGCCCACGTCGCCGATCCGCTCGGTGGTTCGTGGTTCGTCGAAGAGTTGACCGACGAGATGGAACGGCGCGCCGAGGAGATCTTCGGTGAGATCTCGGCGTTCGGAGGCGGGTCGATGCTCGAGGGCTGCATCAAGGGCATCGAGGACAACTGGTTCCAAGGTCGCATCGCCGACTCCTCGTACCAACTCGAGCGCCTCTTCAACGAGGGTCGACGGATTGTGGTGGGGGTCAACGACTTCGTCGAGGGAAACGATGACGGCGACCTGTCAATACTTCGCATCACGAACGAGGACGAGAAGAAGCAGTTGGCCCGACTCGAGCAGCTTCGCCTCGAGCGCAACGAACTGCTCGTCAAGGAGGCGATTGATCGGCTCGCGCGCGAGGCCGCTGACAGCGACGTCAACCTCATGCCCGCGCTGATCGACGCCGCGAAGGCCTACGTCACGGTCGGCGAGATGATGGCGGCCATGGCGAGCGTCTTCGGCCGCTACGTGGAGGTGCCCTCACTGTGACCGTGCGCGTACTCGTCGCCAAGGTGGGCCTCGACGGTCACGACCGCGGCATCAAGGTCGTCGCCCGAATCCTGCGTGACGCGGGGATGGAGGTCGTCTACACCGGCCTGTTCCAAACGCCCGAAACCGTCGCGACCGCGGCGATCCAAGAGGACGTCGACGTCGTCGGTCTCTCGATGCTTTCCGGCGCGCACCTGACGCTGGCACCCCTGGTAGTGGGCGCGCTTCGTGAGCGAGGGTCGGATATTCCCGTCGTCGTCGGAGGAATCGTGCCGAGCAACGACATGGACGAGCTTCGTGCGGCGGGTGTCGCCGCGGTATTCGGTCCGGGAGCCAGTGGCGAGCAGATCATCACGATGATCAACTCCTTGGTCAGCGAAACCACCTAAATCGTCATCGCAACGGTGCATTACTCACGTGCTGATTTCGGTGAAGAATTTTTAAATGATAAATTAGCGCTCTGAGCGGGGTCGCACGATTTCGTTGCAGCCCGCCTAGAGAGGCGCAACGCTATGACGATTCGAACCGTGTTACAGGCACTAATTCACCGCCAACGCGTGACCGAGGACCTTGGAGCGCCCGACCCGACGAGTTCAGCGCCAGCGGCGGCATCACTGCACGGATCGCTGCAACTTCGCCACGTCGACGCCGGATCGTGCAACGGCTGTGAAATGGAGATCAATTCGGCGTTCGGCCCGGTCTACGACGCCGAGCGCTTTGGCGTCCGACTCGTCGCCTCACCTCGACACGCCGACGCGCTCCTCGTGACCGGACCCGTGACGAAGAACATGGTTGGGCCGCTGCTCAAGACCTACGAGGCATTGCCCGAACCACGTTTGGTGATCTCGCTCGGTGACTGCGCGCACGACTACGGCGTCTTACGCGGCGGCTACCGCGTCGAAGGAGCCGTAGACGACGTGCTGCACGTCGACGTCCACGAGATCGGAAG
>OCZT010006319.1_pt1 | contig 11733 bp, 10 predicted proteins | sample 1539031 | NCBI WGS metagenome assembly OCZT01 (sample SAMEA3539308, study PRJEB22396) | soil metagenome | biome: tundra; feature: field; material: soil | place: USA | collected 2010-05 | depth 0.15 m
TATCCCGGCCCCGGCCTCGGCGGCCATTGCATCCCCATCGACCCGTTTTATCTCTCCTGGAAGGCCAGGCAGTTCGACTTCCGCACCCGCTTCATCGAAATAGCCGGTGAAATCAACACCAACATGCCCTACTTTGTCATCGAGCATATCGCCGCCGCCCTCAATGAGCAGCGTAAATCCATCAAGGGATCGAAGATTCTGGTGCTGGGCGTGGCCTACAAGCGCGACATCGACGACCTGCGCGAGTCGCCCTCGCTGACCATCATCGAGCTGCTGCGCGAGAAAGGCGCCACGGTCGCCTACAACGACCCCTACTTTGCCACCGTGGGCCAGGGCCGCCACTACGCCCTTAACATGACCAACACCCCGCTCGACAACCTCGCCCAGTTCGACGCCGTGGTCATCGTCACCGACCATTCCACCTACGACTACCAGGCCATTGTCGAGCAGTCGCAGTTGGTGGTGGACACGCGCAACGCCACCAGAGGCATCGATTCGCCGAAAATTGTGCGCTGCTGACTCTATCTCTTCCTGGGTCGTCCCCCACGACAGCCCCCCATCCCATCCTGTATCTTTGTGAAGTTCGCTTATGCTCCCTCTGAACATAATCCTCGCTGAACCGCAGCATTTCTCCCTTGTAGAGAAACTGTTCCTCGTCGTGTTGGTCGCCGCCTCCGCTGCCGGCTTCTGGCTGCGTTTCCGCGTAGTCCTCGGCAAAATCCTCCAATCCAAGCCCGACGCCAGCTTCCGCCTCTTCCCCATTGGCCGCCGCCTCTGGGATTTTCTCTGGGAAGTAGCCTTTCAGGCCAAAGTCATTCGCCAGCGCCCGCTGCCCGGCCTGGCTCACGCCTTCGTCTTCTGGGGATTCTGCGCCTTTGTGCTGGTCACGCTGAACCACTTCGCCGTCGGGCTGGGGTATGGCTTTCTCGCGCCTGCGGGCACCTTTGGCCGCTTCTACTTTGATTGCGCCGCCGTCTTCGCCCTGGCCTGCGCCGTGGGCATTCTCGGCCTCTTCATCCGCCGTTTCCTGGTCCGCCCCAAGTGGCTGGGCGACAAGCTCTCTTACCAATCCGGCTTCATCGCCTTCCTCATCTTCCTGCTGATGGTCACCTACCTGGCCTCGTTCTTTGTCGCTGACGCCGACCCGGCCACGCGAATTCTCTGGTGGGTACACACGCTGGCCCTTCTGACTTTTCTGCCCATCATCCCCCACACCAAGCACCTGCACCTGGTTCTGAGTCCGGCCACTGTCTTTCTCTCCCGTGGCGGCTTCAGCCAGATTCCTCCACTTGATGGCGACGAAGACTTCGGCCTCATCGCCGGCACGGACCTGACTCGCCTCCTCAGCCTGCAAGCCTTCTCCTGCGTAGAGTGCGGCCGCTGCACCGAGCACTGCCCCGCCGCCATCACCGGCAAGCTGCTCAACCCCAAGGAAATCATTCTCGGCCTGCGCAACTATCTCAACGACCTCGGCCCGGCCTCGGAAGATCCTCTGCTCGGCAAGTACAACCCCCAGGAAGCGCCCTTCCAGTGCACCACCTGCGGCGCATGTGAATTTCAGTGTCCGGTGGGCATCGAGCACCTGCCCATCCTCATCGGCCTGCGCCGCGGCGCGGTCAACACCGGCGCCTGGCAGGACGACTACGGCAGCAAGCTCTTTCTGGCTCTCGAGCGCGGAGCAAACGCACACGGCCTGCCCACCTCCGAGCGCGACAAGTTCATCGAAAAAGCTGCCCTGCCCATCTTCGACGGCTCTCAGGAATACTGCCTCTGGCTGGGCTGCATGGGCGGCTACGACCCTAAGGGCCGCGAGATCATCGCCGACTTTGCCCGTGTCATGAACTACCTGGGCGCGAGCTTCGGCGTCCTGCGCAAGGAAAAATGCTGCGGCGACCCGGTTCGCCGCCTGGGAAACGATCTCGTCTTCCAGCAACTGGCCGAATCCAACCTCGAAGTATTCGCGCAAAGCAAAGTCAAAAAGGTCGTCTCCATCTGCCCCCATTGCGTGCGCACCATCCAGGAAGACTGGAAGGAATATGGCACGCCGCCCCCGGTCGAGCACCACTCTGAATTTTTAGCCCGCTTTGCCGACAAACTCCCTCGCCCAACCGCCATTGCCGCTGCGAATACCGAGAGTTTTGTATCAGGGCACGACTTGAGCAGTGCCGAAAAAGCCGCAAATAGTTCGGGGGCTTTAGCCCCTGCGGCCACGCCCGGCAAACCTGAAACAATCGTTTATCACGACCCCTGCTACCTCGGCCGCTATCGCAACGTCTACAAGCAGCCGCGCAAAGTGGTCAAACTGGCGGGAAAGCTGGTCGAAGCCCCGCGCTCTCATGAGCGCAGCTTCTGTTGCGGCGCTGGCGGCGGCCTCGTCTTCCTCGGCGAAGAAACCGGCGAGCGGGTCGGCAAGGTCCGCGCCGCCGAGCTAATCGCCACCGGCGCGCAAACCATCGCCACCGCCTGCCCCTTCTGCAACAGCATCTTTCGCGACGCGCTGGCAGAAAAAGGCGATGCCGCGCCCCAACTGCTCGACATTGCCCAGTTAACCGCGCGAGGATTGCCTGAAAGCCAAACCTGATACACAGATTAAAATCAACATGAGATCGAAAATATGAAAATCATCGTCGCCATCAAGCAAGTTCCCGAGCGCGATGCGCAAATCCGCATCGACGCCGCCGGCAAATGGATTGAAGAATCCGGCCTGCAGTACGCGCTCAACGAATCCGACGCCTACGCCCTCGAAGAGGCGCTCCAGCTCAAGGAGAAGCACGGCGGCGAAGTGGTCGTGCTCACCGCCGGCCCGGAGCGCGTCGGACCCACCATCCGCGAGGCTCTGGCCAAGGGTGCCGACCGCGGCCTCCACATCGACTGCGCCGATCTCGGCTCGCGCGACGCTCTCGGCGTTGCCCGTCTCCTCGCCGCCGCCGTCAAGCCGGAAAACCCCGACCTCATCCTCACCGGCCTCCAGTCTGACGACCTCGGCCAGGGACAAACCGGCGTCATCCTCGCCGAACTCCTCGGCCTGCCCCACTCCTCGCTCATCCTGCATGTGGAGAAAACCGACACCGGCCTCCCCGAAACGAGTCTCAAGGTAAAACGCGAACTCGAAGAAGGTTGGTTCCAGTTGATCGAGTTGCCCACCCCCGCCGTGCTCACCATCCAGTCCGGCGGCAACAAGCTGCGCTACGCCACTCTGATGGGCATCAAACGCGCCAAGACCAAAGAGGTGCGCACCGTTTCCGCCGCCGAGCTGGCTGTAGACGCCGCGCCGGCCGCGGTGCTGGTGCGTGTCGCGCTGCCGCAGAAACAAAAATCCACCCAGATGCTGTCCGGCACTCCAAAAGAAGTCGCGGCGGCGCTGGTGGAAAAACTGAAGTTTGAAGCGAGGGTGCTATGAGCGGCATTTGGGTGGTGATCGAAGAGCGGGACGGCCATGTAAGCCGCGCCAGTTGGGAGGCCATCGCCGCCGGGCAGAAACTGGCCGCGCTCACCGGCCTCGCCGTGAACGCTGCCGTCCTCGGCGCACAGACAGAATCGTTAGCCGCCGAAGTCGCCGCCAAGGCTCTCGGCAAAGTCGTCCGCATCGAGCACCCGTTGCTTGCTGCCTACACGGCAGACGGATTCACTCTCGCCCTGCAACAGTTTTTCGCAGCAGAAAAACCAGACTACGCGGCCTTTCCCCACACCTACCAAGTGCGCGATTACGCTCCCAAGCTCGCCACGCGCCTCGGCCAGGTTCTCATCGGCGATGTGACCGCCATCAGTGACGGCCCCCTCTTCACCCGCCAACTCATGCAAGGCCGCCTCAACGGCTCTTACCGGCACTCCGGCAACGGCCCCTGCTTCGTCTCGGTGCAGGCCGGAGCTTTTCGCGCCGACGAAGCCCAGCCCGGAGCGGCCACAGTCACTGTCTTCACGCCTTCCATCGAGCCGGCCCAAATTCGCACCCGCCCCAGCGAGCGTTTCCGTGGCGCGGCGCAGACCGTGGACCTCGGCTCAGCACAATTGATCGTGGGCGTGGGCCGCGGCATCAAGGACGCCGCCAATATCCCGCTGGCTCAGGAGCTGGCCACGGCCCTCGGCGCGGAGTTGGGCGCATCCCGCCCCATTTGCGACAACGGCTGGCTGCCCATGGAGCGCCAGATCGGCAGCTCCGGCCAGACCATCGCGCCCAAGCTCTATCTCGCACTGGGCATCTCCGGCGCCATCCAGCACCTGGTCGGCATCAAAGGCTCGCAGTGCGTGGTGGCCGTCAACAAGGACCCCGGCGCGCCCATCTTTGAAGCCGCCGACTACGGCATTGTCGGCGACCTCATGGAGGTCGTTCCGGCGCTCACCGAGGCGGTCAAGGCGGCTCGGCAGTAGAACCTTCCGTTTTGTCGTACAGGCTTTGTATTCAGAGTTGGGTTTCGACAGATCTTCGTCGTAATCGCGAAATCCGGCTAGCTCAGCGCTTACCGTCACGAATCGCAATCATGGCTGTGCCTCCGCGTCGGTCTCCGCCAGCTTGCGCTTTGCCTCCACCCACAACGCTTCCAACTCATCCAGGGAAAGCTCTTCTAGCGGCCGCTCCGAGGCCAGCTCCATGGCGCGAAACCGCTGCCGGAAACGCTGGTTGCAGCCGCGCAGCGCCATCTCCGCATCCACGCCCAGGTGCCGTCCCAGGTTGACCACAGTAAACAACAGGTCGCCCAACTCCGCCTCGACCGCGGGCTTGCGCGCCGGATCGTTTGACGCAGCCTCGACCTCCAATTCAGCCGTCTCCTCCGTCAGCTTGGGCAGCAGATCGCGCCAGTTCGGCCAGTCAAAGCCAGACTTGCGCGCTTTCGCGCCCAGCTTGGCAGCCTCGGCTAAAGCCGGCATCGCCCGCTGGACGGAGTCCAACCGCGATGCTGGAGGCTTTTGCGCCGAAGGCGCGTCTGCTGCATGCAATGCCGCCGATGGCGCGCCTGCTGCATGTGATGCCTTTTCTGCTAGCTTGATCTCTTCCCAATTGCGCAGCACCGCTGCTGAAGAGCCTTCCACATTGGCATTCACATCGGCGCGGTTGCCCGCCGCCCGCGAAGCCTCCTCGCCGAAGACGTGAGGATGGCGGCGAATCAATTTTCGATTCAGGTAGTCGAGCACATCGGCAATCGTGAAGTGACCGTCGTTGGCCGCCATCTCGGCATAAAACAGCACCTGGAGCAGCAGGTCGCCGAGTTCCTCGGCCAGGTGCGGCCAGTCGCGCCGCTCAATGGCGTCGAAGACCTCGTAGGTCTCCTCCAGCGTGTATTTGCGAATGGAATCGAAGGATTGCTCGCGGTCCCAGGGGCAGCCGCCGGGAGCCCGCAGCCGCGCCATGATGGCCACCGACTGCTGAAACAAAGCCGCCGTGCGCTCCGGATCGGTAGTAGGTAGCGGCGCGGGGGTAGCTGCAACGGAGGGTTCAGGCTTGGGGTCCATGCACTTTCAGTCTAATTCGTGAGAGCGCGGCGATATACTCAACTCGACTATGATTCGCATTCTGGGAACCATCTTTGCCGGCTTGCTCGGCCTCGCCTTCGGCAGCTTTCTGAACGTCTGCCTGAGCCGCTGGCCCGCGGGCGAGAGCATCGTCCGGCCGCGCTCCCATTGCCGCCATTGCAACCGCACGCTCGACTGGTGGGAGAACGTGCCACTCATCAGTTGGCTTGCGCTGCGCGGCCGCTGCCGCACCTGCCGCGCCTGGATCGGCTGGCGCTATCCGCTGGTGGAGCTGGCGGTTGGGGCGCTGTGGGGCCTTGTCGGCTGGAGCTTCTTCAGCCAGTTCCAAGACGTGGATGTTGCTCTTGGCCCCAGTCTCGGTCTTCCCCAGTTAGGGCTTATTCCCGCTATCGCGGCCATGATATTCCTCTGGATGATGGTCGGGATCGCCGTCATGGATGCCGAGCATTTCTGGATCGCGGATGCGGCCACTCTTCCTGGAATTGCACTAGGGTTTGCCATCTCAATCTTCATCGAATCGTTATTGCGGACGCCTCTGCGTTGGCAATCGCCGTTTTGGATTCATATTGGAGAACGCCTGCTAGCGACTCTCGCCGCCGCCGCTCTTATCCTGCTTATCCGCTGGTTTTACTGGCTGATTCGCCGCCGCGAGGGCATCGGCCTCGGCGACGCCAAGCTGATGGCTCTGCTAGCCGCATGGCTCGGCCTTCCCGGAGCACTGCTCGCCTTTGGTCTGGGCGTTGTGCTCGGAGCTTTAGTTGCGCTTGTTCTGCTGATTGTTCCGTCAGCGAGGCGGGATTCGGAAACTTGGGCACTCAGCAAGCTGCCGCTGGGCACGTTCCTCTGCATCGGTGGCATTGTCAGCAGCCTGTGGGGACAGCCCATGCTCGCCGCCTATCAACGCTGGGCAGGGTTCTGAGAATCTGCTACAAACGACGACAGGCCGAAGCAGAACGCTTCGGCCTGTCGTCGCAACCTGGCACCGCGCTACCTGTCGGTGCAGGAGTAGCAAGGATCAATGGAGGCCTGGATCAGCGGCGTGTCAGCCAGCCGCGCGCCCTTCACCATCCAGCGGATGGCCGGCATCACGGCAAAGGTCGGTGTGCGCACGTGAACGCGAGCTGGATTCCGCGATCCTTCTTTCCAGGAGACCGAGTACATGACCTCTCCGCGAGGTGCCTCGACGCGGGCCGTGGAGGTTCCAGTGATGAAGTTGAACTTGTCGTCGCCGGTGTGAAACTCGCCGGGAGGTAACTTGGCCAGCGCCTGGCGAAGAATCTTGCAGCTTTCCATAATTTCGAGAGCGCGAACCAGCAGTCGAGCGCGCACGTCGCCCTCGGGCTGCACGGGCACGTCAAACTCCATCTCCGGATAGGCCGCATAAGGCGCGTCGCGGCGCAGGTCCTGAGGCAAGCCCGAGGCTCGCGCTACCGGACCCACAACTCCGCAGGAGATGGCTTTTTCCGCAGTCAGCACGCCGATGCCCGCGCAGCGCGAACGCGCCGTTCTACTGGTCGTGAAGATGGGAATGACGGTGTGCGCCATCTCCAGCTCCAGCACCTCGACCATTTTGAGAATAGCCTGCGGATCGGTGATGTCTCTATTGACTCCTCCGATGCGGTTCATCGAGTAGTTGACGCGGTTGCCGCTGATGGCGGCGAGGATGTCCATGATCTTCTCGCGAATCTCGAAGCAGGTCATGAACATGGTTTTGAAGCCCATGAGCTTAGCCGCAATGCCAGCCCAGAGCACGTGCGAGTGCAGCCGCTCCAGTTCCGCCATGATGACGCGGATGTATTGCGCGCGCGGCGGCGCTATCACGCCCGCAAGTCCTTCCATAGCCCTGCACAGCGTGAGCGTATGAATGAACGAGCAGATGCCACAGACCCGCTCCATAAGCGCGATGACCTGAATGTGGTTGCGCGTCTCGGCCAGGTGCTCGATGCCGCGAAAGTTGAACCCGACGTGCAGCTTGGCGTCGATTACGGTCTCGCCTTCGCAGATCATATCCAGTTTGTAGGGTTCTTCCAGAGCCGGGTGATAGGGACCCATAGGGATTTTGTAGCTCATATTATCTCCTTGCTCACGGCCACAGCGTCACTCGCGGCCACGGCGTCGCGCAGGTTCACGCCCGGCGTCTCTCCCTGGCGCAGAAGCAGGGGTTCATATTCGCGGCCCGTGAAGTCCAAGGTATATTCTTCGTGAATCTCGCGCTCAATCCAGTCCGCAGCCTCAGTAAGATCAAAGATACTGTCTATGGATTTTCCAGCAAGCTGAAAGGAAAAGCCCAGCAACTGGCCATTGAGATCCCAGTGATATTCCAGGCGGAATCCCTCGTCCTTGGGAAGCTGATAGGCGGTGATGGTGATGAAGCGCGCGTGAATTTCGTTCATCGCCTTCGCCAGCTCGCGCACATTCACCGCGCCCAGCGCGAGCCAATGCACGCCGCCCTTTTCAACCCAGGGTTCCTTGATCCCCAGTTTTTCAGAAATGCTTTCCAGCGGACTCATTGTGCGCCTCCAGTTGCGGGGTTTGCCGCTTGGTCTATTTGTCCGGCGACAACAGTCGCCACAACCGTCGCGGCCGGCTTGACGGTCTGCTTACGGGCAACGGTGTAGGTTTTTTTCAACTCGCCGGGGGTCAGGTAAATCGGCGGGCACTCCGAGTCCTGGCTCAGCGCATGTTCCTTGCATCCCTCCACGCATCGCCCGCAGAAGGTGCATTGGCCGGGCTCATAGCTCCAGGTAAACTCGCCCTTGCCAGCCTTGAACTCAATGGCGCGCGAGGTGCAACGCATTTTGCAGATTGCGCAGCCGGAGCAAAGCGCGGGATCAAAGCGCACCAGGCCCCGGTAATGCTCACTCACTTTGGGGCGCGCGGGAAAGAGCATCGTCCGCGAGCCGCCCCACAGGTTCTTCCACAGCATGGTCAAAATGTTCATGCTTTAAGCCTCATGAAAAGCGCGGACGCAATCGCCAGTACCGCGAAGATGATGGTGCATTGCCAGTAAAAACGCACCGTTGTATCGATCTGCAAGCGCGCGGTAGCCGCTGCTACCACCGACAAGAGCAGCACCAGGCCAAAGGAGAGCGCAACAAAGACCAGAGCGGCAACCCACCAGAGTGTGAAGGCCGGAGCGATCAGCGTGGCTACCAGCCCCGTTGCCGCAACCCATTCCAACCCATGCGAAAGTTCCCACATGGCCAGCTCAGGGCCGGCGTACTCGGTCATGGGGCCGGAGTAAATCTCCTGCTCCGCGTTGGGCAGAGAGAAGGGGTTGAGATGCAGCTTGGCGGGCAGGCAAACCAGAATCGCCGCAATCCCCAGCCAGCGCAGGGGTGAAGCGGGAAGTTGCGCCAGCGCCGAGAGGCTGAAGGTATGCTGCGAGGCTGCAATAGAGATGATGGCCAGCAGAAAGACCACGTTGTAGCTGACGCTGAGGACAGCCTCGCGCGCCGAGCCAATCTCGCCGAAGATGGAGCCGGAACTGAAGCCCGCGGCGATGATGCAGATGGAAGGCAGTTCGAGCAACGCCAGCAGAAGAATCAGATCGCCCTGGAAGCCGCCCGAGGCGGGCAGCACCGGCAACAGTCCCACCGCGCCCGCCGCCGCCGAAACGGCAATCAGCGGCCAAGCCTTCATCAGCAGGCCGCCCACGCCCGTGCGCTGAGGCGTGCCTTTGCCCAGCAGCTTGATGAAGTCAAAGAATGGCTGCATGAAGGGAGGGCCGATGCGGCCCTGCATTCTTGCCACCGCCTTGCGCTCTACCCAGAGGAAGAACCACGCGGCTGGAACAGCAAAAAGTAAACCGGGAAAGATAAGCAAGCGCGCTAAGGCAGTAGTCAGACTGCCCCAAATCTCTGGCGTCATCATGCCTGCACCTCCGTGGAACTGCAAGCGCAGCTTACGCAATTTTCTCCGGGGTCGCCCACGATCTCAGGCTCGGCGTTAACAATAGGCGGCTTTGAGCCTCGCGCGGCCAGAATCCCCGCGGCCTTGGCCACACCCAGAATGATGGCATCGGGACGGGGCGGGCAGCCGGGAACAAAGACATCCACCGGAATGTGCTTGTGAAGCGGCCCAGCCAGCGTGCGGCTGTCGATGAAGACATTGGTCGTTGCCGGGCAGGAGCCGATGGCCACCACAGCCTTGGGCCCGTAGACCTGTCCGTAAACCGTCTTGATGGCATTCACCGCGTTGTGGGTGACAGGGCCGGTGACGCAGAGTATGTCGGCGTGCCGCGGCGAGCCTTCCAGGCGCACGCCCAACTGCTCGGCATCGTAGCGCGGCGAGAGGGCTGCCACAATCTCGATGTCGCAACCGTTGCAACTTCCCGAGTTCATGTGAAAGAGCCATGGACTGTGGCTGCGGCAATAACACATCAATTTCTTCCAAAGATTCATGGTCTTCCCCCAAGCAGCATTTGCAGCGCATCCGGCCAGACGCCGCCAGCCAAAACCAGCAACACCAGCGCAACGATGACGGCCTGCAACAGGAACGGTTCCTTTGTTGGTTGCGGCGGCGATGGGTGCGGATGCGCGTCACCCGGCGGTCCCCACCAGACGCGAGTCAAAGCCAAGGTGTACGCGATCAGCGCAAGGATCGACGAGACGATGAAGACCGCGGCCAGCGGCCAGCCGATTTGCACCGCTGTCTCGTAGAGTCTCCAGCGGCCGATGAAGCCGAGGGTTGGCGGCACACCCAGCATGGCCAACATTCCAAAGAGGAAGCCGAAGGTAGCTACTGGGTAGCGCGTAGCCAGGCCAGTGTGTTCGCCGTCCAGCACGCCGTCGGCCTCGGGACCGCTGAGGCAGATAAAGAGCAGCGCCTTGGCCAGTGCGTGAGTCGCGGCGGCTATCAAAGCGCCTTTAAGTCCGATGAAGTTAAAGAATACCGATGAAGTTCCCAGCAGCAGGAAGCCAATGTCCTCGACCGTCGAGAGAACCAGAAGGCGCTTGAGGCTGCGTTGCGTAAGCATCAGAAGAGCGGCCAGGAAGGACGTGGCTGCGGCAGCGCCCAGCAGGAAGCCCTGGGGAGTGAGCAGGCCCGGAGACGCCTGAGCGGCAACGTACAGTTCACCGAAGGCCGCCATATCGACGACCGCGATAATCAGGCCGAGAACCACAGCGGGCAATTCGTCAGCCAGGCTGAGCAGCCAGAAGAAGAGTGGAACCGCGGCCAGCTTGACACAGACGCTGGTCAGTAATAACGCCCTCGCCCAGTCCGGTTGTCCGCGCTCCATCAACAGGTCGCTGGCAACCAGGGACAAGCCCGAGATAAGCACCACCACAAGGTAAGTCAGCTTTGCGGATAGTGTCCGCGCGCTTTGCCAGACCAGCGCCACAGTCAACAGCGCGCCCAGTTCCAGAAGCCCAAGACGCATCCATGGATCAGGAACAATCATGCCCGCAACAGTGGCCGTGCCTGCCAGAATCATCAACGGAGCGAGGCGGAGCCATTTCGCATGAATGAGAGCGGCCAGGATCAATGCAACCCCAGCCACGGCGCAAGCCAAAACCAGCAGTTGCGGCATCGGAGGCGAGGGAAGAGTCTGGACGCCCGCGATTGTTGGAGCAAACCAGCGAACGCCCGCCAGTATTGCCGCCGCCAGCACGACAACCAGCACCAAAGCCCGCCGCTCCATCCAGGAGACGACAACGCCCAGCCAGCGCGATACGGCCTGCATGCCGCGCCAGACGCCCAGGTAGACAGCGTCCACATTGGACCAGCGGAAGAACTCATGCCAGTTTTGCAGGAAGATGCTGGAAAAATCGCCGGCCGTAAGCCTTCCCTGCTCCGACAACGGCTCGCCGCCGGTAAAGACTCCGCCGCCGGCCAGCGCTGCGCCGCCATCCACTGTGGCCGGACGCGCAACGCGTGCAATGGCGTAGATCGCCCCGCCCACAATCAACGAAAACACCGCCAGCACCAGGCCGCCTATCGTCGAGAAGCTGCCCGCATCTGAAGAAAGACCAAACCACGTCACCTGCACCGGGCTGAGTTGCAGCGCGAGCAGAATCGGATTGAGCAGGTAGTTGACCGCCAACTGCGGTGCAACGCCCAGAATGATGCTGCCCGCAGCCAGGAATCCCATGCCCCAGACCATCGTCGGCGGAGACTCGTGGGCATCTTTGGTCGCCTTGGTCAGCGGGCCGAGGAAAACGGCGCTGGTGGCCTTGGCGCAGAGAAAGACCGTGCCCAAACTGACTGCCCAGGCCACCATCGCGGGAACGGCCCATCCGGCCTGCAAGGCCGCCGCGTAGA
>OCZT010006321.1_pt1 | contig 11730 bp, 7 predicted proteins | sample 1539031 | NCBI WGS metagenome assembly OCZT01 (sample SAMEA3539308, study PRJEB22396) | soil metagenome | biome: tundra; feature: field; material: soil | place: USA | collected 2010-05 | depth 0.15 m
GCGTTCATCACGAGTATAAGGAGTTGGGGGCGAACGTACGGTTCGAATGCAAGACTGCCTCTTTGAAGATCGACAAAGGGAAGCTCAAAGTTCCTACCGGACCGGGGTTCGGCGCCGATTTCGACCCGGAGTGGGTAAAGAGGCACCAACTCGTGAAATCATGACCTGTTTCTCATCTTAACGATCTCTCCCGGATGCGCGTCGCGAAGCATCTCGGTCGGGTAGATGAAAAGCTCCCGATCACCAGGCCGCCGGCGGTGTGAGAGGATGTCGCCGCTCGGGCGAGAGAACATCGCGTCCCAACGCCAGAGTGGCTGTTCCCAGAATGGCTTGGGCCATGTGAAATCGCCATTCTCGACCATGTGCTCGTAACCGCCCCACACGCTGCTCACCAAGATATCGATCGCGTTGGCCTCGCGGACGATCAGGTTGAACGCCGCTTCCACCTGGATGTCGATTCGATGGTCGCAACGTATACCCGTGATCTGCTCATCGAGACGCTCGTGAACCGGCACTGAACGACCGAACGACCTGTGACGAAGACGCGCGCGCCGCGTCTGGCGAGTCCGCGCCCGATGCCTCGGCCAACGCCTTTGGTGCCTCCAGTCACGATTGCGACTCTACCCGCTCTACATCGGGTTTCAGCATGCTGCCAAAGAGAACAACCCTGGCTACCTTGGCCAGGAAGTAGGGGTATTGGTTGACCTCGGTCACGCGCTCAAGAAGCTCCGACAGCGCTCTTTCGGTGGTGGCACGGGTGATCGGCCTGGCCGCCGGAGCGGACGAAAACGTTTGTCCCGCCTGAGTAATGGTCCAGGTTCCTCTGCTGGCGGCTTCGATCAGCCCCTCGGCACGTAGAACCGTGACAAGAGCGCGCCCGTCTCCCGGCGCCAACCCGGCCGCCGTCTCCAACTCTGCCAGTCCACACCGCAGCCGGGATCGGAGGTGCCGGAGCGCGGACCGCACCAGAAGCACGGCGTACCGCGCGACCGTCCCTTTTGCATCGACGTGCATGCCGTTCCAGCATAAACCGATGCGACCAGCGCTGGCGCCCCTTGACTTCCCCTGCCCGCAAATGACACACCAGAAACGGAATCCCGAGCGGAATGTCGAAATTAGTGTCGAAGTGGGTCGGCAGGGGAAACCTTCAATTGCTGCCAAGTTATCGATAAGGTTGGTTGCGGGGGAAGGATTTGAACCTTCGACCTTGGGTTATGAGGAGGGGTGCCTTCATACGTACTGACAGTCAGTAAGGCTCACTTCAGGTCAGAAGTGTCATCGGTTCAATGGCTTCGGAGCGAACGTGGTCGTCGGTGGTCAGGCTTGACTACTTCTGCTCAACCCTGATTTCCTTTGAATCCGCACCGATAATGTCGAAGTTAATGTCGAAGTGGGCCGGTCAGATTCTTCCATAACGGCCTGGAACATCCCTCGCGAGGAGCGGAACTGGAGTTTCGGATGTTAGTTAGCGGCGGCGGGGGAGGGATCCACTTCGGCGGGCCAGTGGGAGCCACACCGCGAATGCTCGGTGGCGGTGAGTGGAGACTTGGGGGCGTATGCCGTGAATGATGAGCATTCCGCTCTTCGGGCGGGGGATTTTCAAGGCATAGGGGTCTACCGATCCGATGGGTGTTTAGCAGAGCGCAGAGGCGCGGCCTCCGCGCTCCGGGCCCCGCCAAGTTATGCCTCGGCAATGACATTACAACAAACTGGCCAGGGAGTAACAGTCAGACGGCCGCAGGGTCGAATACGGGAGCAAAGAGAGACTCGAAGCGTTTTGTCTGAAACGTTTTCCCTTAACTCAAGTGGGCCACTTCGGAAATGATGAGGAGACCTCCGAGGACTGCTCGGCGGCACGCACAGATCGAACGGTTGCCGCAGGGCAACTAGGCCCCGATAACACCCCCGCTCGATCAGTACGGCTTCTCCATCGGCGTGCGGGTTTACATCCCGAAGACTTACAACGGCAAGGCAAGACCTTTTTCCCTTCGGGGTCACGGCTGGCAAGATCGAATTCACCATTCCGAAGATCCTGGACTACGAATTGGCGGCGATCCACTCCGCGCAAGAAGGCGGTACCAGCGTCCGCAGTTCTGCTTCTTCGGGGTATTTCCTTCGCCGTCGATCAACTGTACGGTCTGGGGTGACGGGTTCGCTCGACCTTCACCTGGCGAAGTTGAGAACGTACTCGTACGGCAGGTGGTCGAAGCTTTTCGTCAAATGGAACCCGTGAGCCGACACTTCGGCGACGACGCCGTCGCGGTCCAGACGGAGATGCGACTGGAGATCTTCATCCGTGGCGCTAGGGTGGTGGCGGCTGCGATAGTACTCGATGATGATCAGCCGCCCTTTCGGTTTGAGGGCCGTTCGAATGTGCTGGAGCATCTGTACGGGGTAGTTGAAATGATGGTAAGTGTCTAGGACAATGGCCACATCGAATCGGGCCGGGGGCAACTTCGGATCCAACTCGGTTCCGAGCACGGCGCGGACGTTCCGCCATCCCGCGGCCTTGATCTTCTCCTGGACTTTGGCCACGAAATCGGGAACGATGTCTTCCGCGACGACGCTGCCAAAAGGGCCGACCTTGGGCAATAGATAAGGGATCAGATAGCCGACGCCAGCGCCGACATCGGCAACTGCGTCCGTCGGCCTGATCCCCAGCGACTCCACCAATTCGGCGGTATGCTCAACGGAGGGGCGGACCCGGTGGTCCATTTCGGAAGCGGCGTGCTGCCTGCGCTCGGCCGTCTCGTAGTCTTCGTTTGCCTTTTTTGCGACCTGGGCACCGCAGTAACCCGCCAGGACGAATAGCAACGCGATCGGGCACCATCGCCATCCCTGCTGCCGGGCTTGTTCGCAGCGCATCGCGTCTGGATTCAGAATAGCAGTTTCAGGCCGAACTGCCCCTGCCGGCCGGTCGCAGTCCCGGTGCTCAGCGTGCCGAAGTCCTTGTTGGTGCAAGGCCCGCCCGGAGAGCCAGTGCAGGTCAACGCGGAACTACTGCCCGAGCCCAGGAAAAAGGTCGGCGTGTTGGTCAGGTTGAAATACTCCGTGCGAAATTGCAGTTTGAGGCGTTCCCGGATGGTGAACTCCTTGGACAGGGAAAAATCCAGGTTGACTGATCCCGGGCCTCGAATCACGGCAGGCGCGGCGTTGCCGTATAGCACGACGGGAGAACCGTTCACATTGAGAACCGTGCCGGGGACGCGAAATGCCGCGGGGTTCAGATAGCCCGCGGGGCCGTTCCCCAGATACATGTTGACACCCGATACCCGGTCGGGCAGGTTGAAATTGGCATACGTCGGCGGGATCGCATTGGTCTGTACGAAGTTCGGGAAACCGCCGCGAAGCGTGCCGATCCCATTGATCTGCCAGCCGCCGAGGAGTTGGCTCAACGCGCCCGATTTCAACCACGGCCGGCCAGGGCCCCAGGGCAGCTCGTAGACGAAACTCACATTGAATACCTGTGGGACATCCAGTGCCGCGTAGGTTTTGGCGGTCTTGGGGTTGTACGGGTCCAGAATGAACACTGTGGCGAAAGTCGAGAAGGTGCAGACGCCGGAGCCATAGCGCTCGAGGTTCTTGGCAACCGTGTAGTTGGCAAGAAAACTCAGCCCGCTGGAGAAACGCTTTTCGATCTTGAAGTGAGCCGCCCGATAGTAGGACGCTCCCCAGGAGGCCGATTCGCTTACCACCGCGGAGACGTTCGGGTAGGGCCGGAGCGCCTGTGCGGTTTTGCCGGCGATCGCCGCCGAGAAGGGAATCATGTTCGGGTTGTAGCAGCCGGTGGTGAGGTGCTTGCCGTTGCCGGCGCTGAAGCTGGCTTCCAGCACCCACGTCGATTTCGGCTGAAACTGGAAGGTCAGGTTGGCCTGCTCCATGTAAGGAAACTTGGCGTTGTGGAAGTCCGTGGCGCGGAACGTTCCCGGGGCCGGGCTGGCGACTGTGTAGTTGGAGAGGGTGGGATCGCTCGGAAGGACACCGATGGGGGTGTTGATGCTGTAACCCGGCGCCAGCGTCAGGCTGGGTATCGCGACCGGCGACGTGTACTGCGGGATGTTGGGGAAGTTATTGGAGAACTGTGTGGTTTGCTGGTTCCGGTCGCGCATGCCATAGAAGCTGCCCATGCCGCCGCGAACCACAAATTTCGAGCTGGCCTGGTAGGCGAAGCCGAAACGGGGCGCCAGATGCAGGTGATCTCCATCCACAATAGCGCGGCTGAAACCGTTCTTCCCCGGTACCTGGAACTGGCCAGTTACGTCGTTGAACAGGGATCCGAGATCCCGGGCATCCACCGGCTGGGTAAACAGGTCGTAACGCCACCCGAGGTTCAAAGTTAGCCTCTTGCTAACCTTCCAGTCGTCCTGGACATAAGCCCCGAAGTAAATCTCTCGTTCACGGCCCCAGTCCAACATTTGCGTGCCCCCGAGGGTTGTGGGATACCCTAGCAGGAAGTCGGCAAAGGGCGCTCCCGAACCGGGCGAACTCGAGCTGTAAGTAAAGGTCGATCCGAAAATTTTCTCACCATAGAAAGGCGTACCGAACAGGGTATCGATGCGCAGGCGGCGGACGTCGGCGCCCATCTTCAGCGTGTGATTTCCCCTGGTGATACTGAGATTGTCGGACCACTGAAAACGGTTCTCGATAACCCGTGCGGAGTTGCCTCCTCCAAGTTGGCTGAACTGGGCGCCGCCCGATTCCGCTCCGGAATAGGTAAAGATGAGGGCTGGGAAGCCCTGTTCCGGGAAAGGGAATAATGTGAGGTTGTTCTGCTTGGCGAACGGCACGCCCTTAGCGGCGGTGCCCGCGACACTCGGGTTGTGCCGGTTGAATCCGAAGTGGAATTCGTTCACCACCCGCGGGCTGAATACATGAGTGTCCGAGAGCACCAACTGGCGGCTGAAATCGAGGTTGGTGGCGCCTCCCCCGATCCACTGACCCGCGCCGAAACGGCTGGGCGAGGGCGATACCTGATTTCCGAAGGAGAAGCGGCCGAAGAAGTTGTTGTTCTTGCTGAAGCTATGATCGATACGCGCGTCCCAGCGGTCGTAGTTGAACCGCACTGGGACCTGTAGGAAGTAATTCTTGGACTGGGCACCGGGGGCGCCGTAATCGGGCAGGGGAACCAATCCCATGATGGCCTGGGCGGTCGAATTCAACTGCGAAGCCGGAATCCGGCTGCCGGGAAACGCGGTGGCGATCACGGTTCCGTTCGGTCCGAGAATGCGCGACTTGGGATCGAAGATAGGCACGCTGAAGCTGGAGAAATCGCCGGACCGGAAGGAAGCCGGCGGCACGTCCGAAATGGTCGCGGACGCTCCCGAGCGCCGGCGAGTTGCCTCATAGTCGGCGAAGAAGAAGGTCCGGTTGCGGAGAATCCGGCCGCCCAACGAACCACCGGGCTGATTCTGCCGGAATTCGGCTTTGGGTTGTCCCGCGGCGTTGGTGAAGAAGTTATTGGCGTCCAGTTTGTCGTTTCGCAGGAATTCGAACACGCTACCGTGAATCTGGTTGGTGCCCGAGCGGGTGGTGGCGTTGATGACCACCCCGGCGGAGTTGCCGTACTCCGCCGAGAAGTTGTTGGTCTGCACCTTGAACTCGGCCACCGCGTCCACCGAGGGCGTATAGGCGATGCCGGCGCGTCCAATGCTTCCGCCGCTCCCGACGCCGGTGTTGTCGTCGGCTCCGTCGAGCATGACCTCGTTGGACGAGAACCGCCCACCGCCGCCAACAAAGGGCAGGTTCGTGCCCTGACCGGTCACCGGGGTGGTATTTCCCGCGAGAAGCCCCAATGCGAACGCATTGCGCCCATTGAGCGGCAGTTCCAGAATCTTGGCCGTGTCGATCACCTGACCAATCGATGCCGTGTTGGTTTCGAGGAGCGGCGTCACTCCCGTGACCTCTAGGACCTCCCGGACCTCTCCGGGCTCCAGCGTGACCGTGATGGCGGCGTTTTGATCCACGCGGAGATCCAGACCCGAGACGATCCGTTTTTTGAACCCGCCCGATTCCGCGGAGACGGTGTAACCCCCAATGGGAAGGAACGGGGCCCGGAACGAACCCTCTTCATTGGTCCGTCCCTGGCGGGTCTGACCGGTCTGCACGTGGGTAATATTCACGGTCGCCCCAGCGACGACGGCTCCCGTCGAGTCCTCGACTCTGATGTCGATGGTGCCCGTGCCGATTTGACTCCAGGCGACGGGCGCTAGGAGAAGAACCACAATCAAAAATGCCATTCGAGCGTTGCGCATGACCAACCTCCTTCAACGTTGAGCCCCGATCCCCAGCCGTGGCGGCTTACCCGGGCCGTAAACCAAACCTATCGCCCCATTCTCTTCTTTACAACATTAGTCGAAGCTGACCCGAGTTTTCACGTCAATGCTAAAGCCGGGTGGCTTGCCTTACAAGTAAGTAAGGGTTAAGGCCGCCCTTTACGTAGCCGATCACTGGTAGGCCGCGCAGGAGCGGCCGGCGGGCGCGTGAAAGCCGATCCGGCCCGCCAGCTCGGGATTCAGAAAGCAGCGGGTCTGTTGGTTGGGGACCATCGGAATATCTCCCGGCCGTTTCCCGTGGAGGATTTCCAGCGCCGCCCGGGCCGCCCATTCGCCTTGCTCCCGCGCCACCTTGGTCAACCCGAACACGGCGTAAGGCATCATAAAATCGTCGCAGGTCACCACGGGCTTCCGGATGTTGCGCCGCACCCACTCCGTCGCCGCGGCGACATCCCAGCCGCGGATGCCACCGTTGGTGGGAAGGTACAACACATCGCTGTCACGCTGCGCAGCGGCGAAAGCGCGCTTCCATTCCTCGAAGTTGTCGACCAGCACGTATTGAGGATCGAGGCCCAGGGCCTTGTACTTCGGGTCGAGCAGATTGCGGTTACTGCGCTCCGAAGTGGAGTATTCCGATAGCACGCACAAGCGCCGCGTGGACGGTCTCATCTGCTGGATCTGGCGTAGCGTCTCCTCAATCGGGACCACCTCCAGCATGCCGGTCACGTTCGCCGTGGGCAGTCCATACTGCTTCGCGGACCAGTTCACTCCGCAGAAGACGGCTGGGATGGGTCCGTCCCGGTAGTGGGGAGCGAGCACGTACTTGACCGCATCGTCATCCGATGCCATCAACAGGTTGGGCTGGAAGCGGCCAATGGAGGCCAGCACCTCTTCGGCCCGGCGGCGCAGGTCCGCGTCGGCCGGATGGTGTTTGGCGTCCATGAACTCCACCTGCAAGGCGATCCCCTCGCGGCCGAGGATCTCGCGAATGGCCGCCATTGCGTCGTCACTCGACGCGTAACCCTGGTGGTACGAGTTCAGATAGAAGACGCGGAACTGGGCGGCTCCGGCGGCGGGGCTACCGAGGAGAGCATGAAAGAGAAAAGCGCCTGCCAGCCCGACCACAGCCACGATGGACTCCATTACGGTCCAGATCTGAAATGTCTGTTTGACGCTCACGTTGTAGTATTCCTTGAACATCCAGAAGCCGATGTCGTTGAAGTGCGAAAACATCAGGCTGCCGGAGGTGGTTGCGATGACGAGCAGCTCCGGCGCAACTCCAGAGTGCGCTACCAGGGGCACCATGATCCCCGCGGCCGTGATTGCCGCCACGGTGGCCGAGCCCAGCGCCAGCCGCATCAGGGCGGCCGTAGTCCAGGCAAGCAGGATGGGGGAGAGCTGTGCATGAGCGGCGATGTCCTTGATGGCGTCCCCGGTTCCGCAATCAATCAGGACCTGTTTGAACGCGCCACCCGAGGCGATGATCAGGATCACCATCGAGATGCTGGCTGCCGCGGCCCCGACAGACTTCATGAGCGTTTCCATATTGCGGCCTCGCCGCAGCCCAAGCGTGTACAACCCCACCAGAACCGCCAGCAGAAGTGCGACGTTGGGATCGCTCAGAAACTTCGAGGCGGTGAGAAGGCCACTTCCGGCGTGCGGCGTCATGGAGGCCAAGGCACCCGCCAACATGAGGAGCACCGGAATCAGGATGGTGAACAAGCTCACACCCAATCCGGGAAGATCTTCCTTCCGGAATGTGACGCCTTGGAACAATTCCGCCGGCGGCTGGTTTTTCAGTTTGCGGAAAAAGCGCGCGAGTACCGGGCCGGCGAGGATGGCCGCGGGAATTGCGAGCACCAGGCCGTAGAGCAGCGTGCGGTTGACGTCGGCTTTGTACAGGATCGCGATCGAGGTCGGGGCAGGGTGCGGCGGCAGGTATCCATGGGTCACCGAAAGCGCAGCCGAAAGCGGAATTCCGAGGCTCATCAGCGATAGCCCGGAGGTGCTCGACAGGGTATAGACCAGCGGAATGAGGACCAGGAAGCTGGCGTTGTAGATCATCGGCAGTCCCACCAGGAAGCCAGTCGCCAGCATGGAGAACTGTATTCGGCGGGCGCCAAACAAGTCTGTGAACGCGTAACTAATGCTATGGGCTGCGCCACTCTCCTCGATGAGTTTGCCCAGGATAGCGCCGAAGACCAGCACCAACACGAGGCTGCCCATGGTATCGCCAATGCCTTTCAGGATCGACCGCAGTGCAGCTTCGGCGCTCATCCCGTTGAGCACGCCGGCAAAAAACGACGCCAGCAACAGCGCCAGAAACGGGTTCAATTTCAGCCGGACGATCAGCACCAGGAGGAGGACGATCGAGAGTCCGAGCAGAATTAAAGGCATCGGACGGAACAGGGTTGCTGAGCTGCCAGCAACCGCCGATACTCCTCGGCGACAAAGCGCGCGAAATTGCCGCCCAGGTAATTCCGTGCCGCTTCGGGCGTGAACAGGCCGGGGCGTGCGCGCACACGGGCGTCGGTGTGAGTCGCGCCGTCGATCAGGCTTCGGAACATCGCCCGGAAACCGCCGAAGTTCCAGGTCATCCGGCCGTAAGGAGCATCGCTGCCGCAAAACAGGTGCCGGCGGAACGGCTCGCCCGCCAGTTGATATGCGATCAGATCGGTCTCAATGTGCGTGTCGCGCTTGGCGCTGAACACGTACCGGATATTGGGACATTCCAGCCCCAGTTGCCGGGCCACACGGTAGAGTTCTTCGGCCTCGAGGTATGCGGCGCCGCCGCCGCCCATGTGTACCGCGATCACAGGCCGCTCCGGGTGGCGCTCCGCCAGGCGGCGCAGTCCCTTACCGGGAGTATAGGGTGTATCGGCCCCGAAATGGAAGGCGGGTATCGCCCCCACCTCGACAATCCGGTCCACCACGGCGAGCGAAAGCGGCCCATCGATCTGGTAGCCATTCTGCGCGGGGTTCAACTTGACAATTAGAAACCCGAAGTCGAGCACAAGCGTGTCCACCAGTTGCAGCGTGTTTTCCAGGCCACACCCCTTCGGATCCACCCAACCCGCCGGGATAAACCGGTCCGGATAACGCTGTGCCGATTCCAACACGTACCGGTTGGCGCGGGTGAGCGCTTGCGTGTTCGCTTCCGGGCTATCGCCGTACACTGTAATGGCCGGATTCTGCCAGACGAGGGACATGTTGACGCCAGCCATGTCCATCTCGCGAATGGCGTCTTCGGCGGAAATCGGCCGCCCATGATAGTAATCGGGAATCGACTCGTACCGACGACGCGACGCGCCGTCGAGGCTGGAGAGATCGGTAATGTGAGCGTCGGCGTCGATCACCAGCCGGCCGGCATGCGTTTCCAGGTGCTGCCACAACCGCTCGGCGGCTTCGATAGCCGGTGGGCTCATTGCCCGATGCTCGTTTGACTCGCCACTGACAGACACGAGTTTATCTTAAGGCAAGAGCGGGATCCGGCAAAGTACCGGCGAGTAAAGAAGGTGCCTTAACGTTAGCCACCGTCGGCGCCCGCTTGCCGGATCCAAGCCGAAACGGGGGGATACGCCTTGGCGGAAGATGCTAACGGAGGCGCTTCGGTGTATTATTGCCTTGAATGAGAGAAGCAGAGCGGCGCCTGCTGGAGCGGATCATGGAAAGTCCGCATTTCGCACAGGCTTCATCCCTGAAGCGAACACTGGCCTATCTCTGCGAACGGCCGGACGAGAACGGGGCGAACCTACCGAAGGAGTACGAGATCGCGGTGCAGGCCTTGAGCCGGCCGGCGTCTTTCGACCCCAAGACGGACCCCATTGTGCGGGTGAACGTTGCCGCCATTCGGCAGCGGCTCCTGGCTTATTTCGAATCGGAGGGCCGGGAAGAGACGCTCCGGCTGGAGATTCCCAAGGGGGTCTATCGTGCCGTGTTTTCCGCACACTCCGCCGGGCGGGCGGCTCTGGAAACAGCGGAAACCACGATGGCCGCGCGCAGGAAGTTCTGGCAGCCGTATCTCTCCGGCAACGCCAAGAACATGCTCGTCTATACCGACGTGCTGTTTTTCCGCGATGACTCCGGCAACTACCTGCGCAACATCTACGTGAACGGTCTGCCGGGAGGCGCTGAAGAGATTCAAGAGCGGGCGCCGGCGAAGGCATTTCACGGTCTGAAGCCGTCGTACCACTTCACGTCGGCCGGAGAAGTACAGTCCATGCTGGCGCTGATATGGCTGTTCGCCCGGTTGAAGGCTCCGCTTGAAGTCCGAAATTCGAGGTTCACCTCGTGGAACGAGATGCGGTCTTCGAATCTCATCTTACTGGGCAGTTCGCGCACCAACGCTTTTCTGGACGCGTTGCAGTCCGGCAACAATTTCGTAATCACCGATGACGCGATCCGCAACACGGCGCCGCGGGAAGGTGAGGAGCCGAGCTACAGCGGGCAACGCCACATGGAAGGCAAACTGGAGAAAGCCGTGGAGCCGGCGGTGGTGACGCGCCGCCCGGGGCTGGCCCCCGGAACCGTAGTCACGATGATCGCAGCCAATCATGGCCGCGGCGTGGAAGGCGCAGCGCAATTCCTGACTCTCGAAGGCGACGTGGCGGCCGCCTTGAAGAGCAGCGGGCTTGATAATACCGGGAAACTGCCGGCCCACTTCCAGTGGCTGTTGCGCGTCCACATGGTGGATTTCGACGAGGAAGTAATCAGCGTGGAGTGCGCCAGTCACCGCATCATTTCCACCACCCCGTCCTGCAAGGGCACGGAGGCCGTGGCCAGGGATTCCCGACAGGATTTTACGATCTTTAACCCCCTTTTACTTCGCGGCTCGAAATCTTTGCCGTAGAATCCCATCATTGGGTACTGCGGCCGGCGAACGTATCTCAAATCTATGCGAAATAATATCTATGCGAAATAATCCACATAGCAAGCGGAGTCATGTGTTTTGGATGGCTGCTGCCTGTCTACTCGCCGGCACGGCGGGCGGGCAGCAACCACCGGGAGAGGCGGCCGTACACTTTGAAAGCCGGCTGAGGGCGTGGGATGGGTTCGGCGTCAACTACGTTGAATCATGCCAGACCCGCGATTATCGGAAGACCCCGCAGGATTATGGCGGTTTGCACACCCTGTCGCCGGAGAAGCGAGAACGGATCCTGGATCTGACTTTTGGTCCCGATGGGCTCAAGCCCGGCCTGATCAAGATGTTCCTCGATCCCTTCCACGAAGGCATGACTAAGCCGGATGGGAATGGACCGTCCCGCTTCGATCACGAAACTACCACAAAGTGGCTGCGATACTTTGTCCGCGAAGGACTGAAGCGGACACATTCACGCGGCGCGGACCTCCAGATCATCACCAGCATGTACGGCCCGCCGCCCTGGACGACGAAACAGAAATTCGTGCGCGGCCGCGACCTGGACCCGGCGGAAAAAGAGGAAGTCGCTCAATACATGAT
>OCZT010006322.1_pt1 | contig 11730 bp, 9 predicted proteins | sample 1539031 | NCBI WGS metagenome assembly OCZT01 (sample SAMEA3539308, study PRJEB22396) | soil metagenome | biome: tundra; feature: field; material: soil | place: USA | collected 2010-05 | depth 0.15 m
TCGAAATCACGCGCGCGCAGAACCGCAACTACCTGCTGGGCGAAGGCTTCCACCGGATGGCCGGCAAGTCCAACAGTTGGTCCCTGTGCTTGCGCTATCAAGCCCAGACGGAACGACACTACCGCCGCGCGGTCGAGGAGTTCGACAGGCTGAAGGCCCTGCGGGCAGAAATACCAAACGAAGCCATTTCCGAGGCCCAACCCGAACAAAATGAGCCCACTTGTACTCCTGACGAAACGAACCCATCTCCCCCCGAAAACCCCGTTCCCGCGCCGGACCCTCCCGCCGCAGCCCCCGAACCAGAGTTGAATCCCGCCAGCTTTCCGGGTGCCCTGGAAGACCGGGAAGTCGAAACGCGCCACCCAGCGAGCACGCCCGTCCCGCCGATTGCGAGCCGCTTACCGAAGGCGAAGGCTGGCGGCCGCCGGAACGCGGAGGTGCGGACGCGCCTTGGCTGAAAGCTGAAACCCGCCATCCGCCCCTGATAGAATGAAGGTTATCCACCCCCAGGAGGAACAGCCTAAATTGGACTCTGCATTCCTGGCCTTGGAAGACGGCACGCTCTTCGAAGGCAGGAGCTTTGGCGCGCCCGCCGAACGGTCCGGAGAAGTGGTATTCAATACCGCGCTCACCGGATATCAGGAAGTTTTCACGGACCCGTCCTATTCCGGCCAGATCGTGATCCTCACGAACCCGCAGATCGGAAATTACGGGACCAACCGGGACGACAACGAATCCGGCCGGCCGTACATCGAGGGCCTCGCGGTTCGCGAGTTTTCTTCCATCGCCAGCAACTGGCGGTCCGACTCGGAGGCGAACTCGTTTCTGAGCCGGCACGGCATCCCGGTGATCTCCGATCTGGATACCCGCGCGCTGGTCCGCCATCTGCGCTCGCGCGGCGTGATGCGGGGGGTGCTGTCGTCGGTCGAAAACGATGGCCCAACACTCGTCGAGAAGGCGCGCAACATCCCGCGGATGGAGGGGCTGGACTTGGCCAGCCGCGTATCCACGCCCGAGCGTTACGAGTGGACCAAGGCCGTGGATGCCTGCTCGCCCTCCGAACCCATCGCCGCGGCGCCGGCCGCGCGATTCCACGTCGTGGCTTACGATTTCGGAATCAAGCTCAACATCCTGCGCCGCCTGTGTCAGGTGGGCTGCCGCGTGACGGTGGTCCCGGCCCTGACCTCCGCCGAAGACGCGCTGGCGCTCAAGCCCGACGGCGTGTTCCTCTCGAACGGCCCCGGCGACCCCGAGCCGCTTCAGACGCAGGTCGGAAATATTCGAAAGCTAATCGGCAAGGTACCGATCTTCGGCATCTGCCTGGGCCACCAGTTGCTCGGCCTGGCCGTGGGCGGCAAGACGTACAAGCTGAAGTTTGGTCACCGCGGCGCCAACCATCCCGTGCGCAACGAGATCACCCGGCGCGTGGAAATCACCTCGCACAACCACGGTTTCGCCGTCGATCCGGATTCGCTGAACATCGGCGAGGTGGAAATCACGCACGTCAACCTGAACGACCAGACGCTGGAAGGCTTCCGGCACCGCAACCATCCGGTGTTCTGCGTGCAATACCACCCCGAGGCGGCGCCCGGTCCGCACGATTCGTATTACCTTTTCGACGATTTCGTGAAACTCATGAGCGGGAAGCGATAGCGGATGCCCAGACGCAACGATCTCCATCGCATCCTGATCGTCGGGTCCGGCCCGATCGTCATCGGCCAGGCCTGCGAGTTCGATTATTCGGGAACCCAGGCGACCAAAGCCCTGCGCGCCGACGGCTACGAAGTCGTGCTGGTCAATTCGAACCCGGCGACGATCATGACCGACCCGGACTTGGCCGATAAGACCTATGTCGAGCCATTGACGGTTCCCTACCTGGAAGAGATCATCCGCCGCGAGCGGCCGGACGCGCTGCTGTCGACCGTCGGCGGCCAGACCGGGTTGAACCTCGCGGTGGAGCTGGCCGAAGCCGGCGTGCTCGAAAAATACGGCGTGGAGCTGATCGGCGCCAAGATCGACGCCATCAAGAAAGCCGAAGACCGCTTGCTGTTCAAGGACGCCATGCGGAAAATCGGGCTGGAGACGCCGCAATCGCAGCTCGTCAACAGCGTCGGGGCCGGCCTGGATTTCGCGGAGCGCATCGGGTACCCCGTCATTCTACGCCCCAGCTTCACGCTGGGTGGCACGGGCGGCGGCATCGCGTACAACCAGGAAGAACTGGTGGAAACCCTGGAACGCGGCATCGCGCTTTCGCCGGTGCATGAAGTTCTCATCGAAGAGAGCGTGCTGGGCTGGAAGGAATTCGAGTTGGAGGTGATGCGCGACCTGGCCGACAACTGCATCATCGTCTGCTCGATCGAGAACTTCGACGCCATGGGCGTACACACCGGCGATTCCATCACCGTGGCTCCGGCGCAGACCCTCACCGACCGCGAATACCAGATGATGCGCGACGCCGCCATCCGCTGCCTCCGCGAGATCGGCGTGGATACCGGCGGGTCCAACGTGCAGTTCGCCATCAACCCGCAAGACGGGCGCATGGTCATCATCGAGATGAACCCGCGGGTCTCCCGCAGTTCGGCGCTGGCGTCCAAAGCCACCGGCTTCCCGATCGCGAAAATCGCCGCCAAGCTGGCGGTGGGCTACCGGCTCGACGAGATCCGCAACGACATCACGCGCAAGACGCCCGCCTGCTTCGAGCCCACCATCGATTACGTGGTGGCGAAGATTCCCAAGTGGGCGTTCGAGAAATTCCCCGGCGCCGACCCCTCGCTCGGCACCCAAATGAAGTCCGTGGGCGAAGTGATGGCCATCGGCCGCACTTTCAAGGAAGCGCTATGGAAGGGAATGCGCGCCCTGGAAACCGGCAAGGCTTTCGGATCCGAGAAGTACGAAAAGGCGCTGATCGCGCAGAAGCTGATCACGCCCACGCCCGACCGCCTCAACTACATCCGTTTCGCCATGGCCAACGGCTACGGGGTGCGGGAGATTCACGAGTTGACTTCCATCGACCCGTGGTTCCTCGAGCAGATCAAAGAAGTAGTGGATTTCGAGGCCCAGGTGGGGCAGGCCCTTTGGCCTGCCGTTTCCGCCGGGACTTTCCGCCGGGCCAAGCGCTACGGCATCTCCGACGTGCAACTCGCCAAGACCTGGGGAGTCGATGAGATGGCCGTACGCCAGCGCCGCAAAGCCTTGGGCGTGAGCGCCGTGTTCAGCCGGGTCGACACCTGCGCCGCGGAGTTCGAGAGCTTCACGCCGTACCTCTATTCCTGTTACGAAAGCTCTTGCGAGGCCGAGCCGGGCGCTGGGAAGAAGGTGATGATTCTGGGCAGCGGGCCCAACCGCATCGGGCAGGGTATCGAGTTCGATTACTGCTGCTGCCATGCGTCCTTTGCGCTGCAGGAACTGGGGGTGGAGTCGATCATGGTGAACTGCAACCCCGAGACCGTCTCCACCGACTACGACACCAGCGACCGCCTGTACTTCGAGCCGCTCACGCTCGAACACGTGCTCAACATCTGCGATACGGAAAAGCCCGACGGCGTGATCGTGCAGTTCGGAGGGCAGACGCCGCTCAATCTGGCGTTGCCGCTCAAGCGCCAGGGCATCCCGATCATCGGCACCGACCCCTCCAACATCGACTTGGCCGAAGACCGCAAGCTGTTCGGGAAGCTGCTGGAGGAATTGAACATTCCCTGTCCCGAAAACGGAACGGCTACCAACGTGGAAGAGGCCTGCGCGGTGGCGTTGCGCATCGGGTATCCCGTACTGGTGCGGCCGAGCTACGTTCTGGGCGGCCGCGCCATGGTCATCGCTTACGATGAGGCGATGATCCGGCAGTACATGCGCGAGGCGGTGACGTTCTCGCAGGACCGCCCCGTGCTGATCGACCGCTTCCTCGAAGACGCCACGGAAGTGGATGTGGACGCGCTCGCCGACACGGACGGCGGCGTGCTCATCGCCGGCATCATGGAGCATATCGAAGAGGCGGGCGTGCACTCCGGCGACAGTTCCTGCGTGCTGCCGCCGCAGTCGCTGCCCGCCGCGAACGTCCGCACGATTGAAGATTACACCGTGCGGCTCGCCAGGGCGCTGAACGTCATCGGCCTGATGAACGTGCAGTACGCCATTCAGAACGGCGTGGTCTACGTGCTCGAAGTGAACCCGCGCGCCTCGCGCACCGTGCCCTACGTGAGCAAGGCGACCGGCGTGCCGCTTCCCAAGATCGCGGTGGGGCTGATGTGGGGCCGGAAGCTGGCGGACTACGCGCATCTGACCGGCGGGCGCACGTCCGGGACCTTGCCGGTGCCTCAGGACTTTGTCAAGTCGCCCGTGTTTCCCTTCAACAAGTTCCATGGCGTGGATCCGGCGCTCGGCCCGGAAATGCGCTCCACCGGCGAAGTGATGGGCGTGGGCATCAACTTCGGCGAGGCCTTCCTGAAAGCGCAGATAAGCGCTGGCGCTCCGCTACCCGACCAGGGCACGGTGTTCCTCAGCGTGAACGACCGCCACAAGCCCGAGGCGGTGGAGATCGCCAGGCGTTTTGCGGGCTTGGGCTTCAGCCTGGTGGCCACGCGCGGCACCGCCGCCACGCTGCGCAACGCGGGCTTGCAGTGCAGGGTGGTGCTCAAGGTGAACGAAGGCCGTCCGAACGTGGTGGACCTGCTCAAGGGAGGCACGATTCAACTGGCCATCTACACTACTACCGGCGCACCCGCGTTCCTGGACGAAAAATCGATCCGCCGCAGCGCCGTGACGTATCGCGTCCCCTGCATCACGACGATGAGCGGCGCGCGCGCCGCGGCCGACGCCGTGGCCGCGCGGAGACGCGACCCGATTCGGGTGTGGAGCTTGCAGGAAATCCACCAGCCGAAGACGGTGAGGTAGCGCCGCCGGTCCTTGCCGGCGGTGGGTTTTGGTTCACTGCCGGCGGTACACCAAGAAAAACCCGGCGGGAGGTTTGCTCGCCGCCGGGCCACGTCGATCGAATTTGACCCTGTACTGGTAACTTCCTGGTCCCCTTCGAATCGGGGTAAGACTGCCTCCGTACAGGACCATTCCAATGTATCACCGATCGGACCCGCGCGGTTTCTTTTTCCAGGAGCCAAACTTCCGCCGCAAATTATTGTAGATTGTGTTTATGCAGAGCAGCCGCGATTCGTCCGTTTGGAAAAGCCTGGCCGTCGCCTTCGGGAATGGACTGGCCTTTGGCGTGGGCGTGAAACTGTCGCAGGGCGCCGCGAGGCATCCGGAGACGAAGCCGCGGCCCGAACTCGCCCCGGGGGCCGACCGCCTGAGGCAGATCGAGCAACGCATCGCGCACATCGAGCAGACGCTCGCCGCTCCGCCCCCGGCGGCGCCCTTCGACCGCAAAGTTCTGGAATCCGTGGTCAACGCGGTCGACGAGCGCCTCAAGGAACATGCTGGACAGGTGGAACGCCGCATCGCGGAGTTGGAGACCAAGTTCGCGCTGGAATCGAAGTCCTTGAGTGAGCAAGACGAGGCGGTGGTCTCGGCGGTGGAAGAGGTCCAGGCTTGGTGCGACACGCGGATCGCGGCCATCCGCAACGATGTGGACGAGGAACTCGGGGCGCTTCGGGAGCAGCCGAGGGGATTGCCGGCGGATCTCGGGCAGATCGTGGAAGAACGGGTCGCCGCGCAAATGCGACTGCTCGAAAGCCAGCTCCGCGAGGATGTCCGGCAACTGGCCGGCCGCGCATTGGCGTCCGGGTCGTCCTTGGACGGGCGTCTCGCGGAGATGCGCGCCGAACTGGCGGCCAAGAACAGCGAAATCGTCCAGTTGTGGTGGCAGATCGCCGAAAGCGGCTCCGCATCGCACGCCCCCGCGGACGAGCCCGAATGCACGGTGAGCGCGGAGATTCCAGCGCCGGAATCGGACGCGAAGGCCGGCGAGCCAACGCCAATCGGGTTGCCGATCAAGCCGGACCCGCTCGCCGAACTCCCGGCGCCGGCGTTCACGGAGATCGGGAAACCAAGCCACGCGTGGCGCATCCCGCTGGTCTCGTCGTTCCTGCTCGCTACCGCCGGGCTGGTCCTGATCCGGTTCCTCTAGGGTGCTGGGCCGGAGATGCCCGGCCCCCGCGGCGGTCTACAATGAGAGCATGCCCGATACGCTAAAGATCGCCGGGCGCGAGTTTCGTTCGCGCCTCATCGTGGGGACGGGGAAGTACCGCACGTTCCAGGAGATGCAGCGGTGCCATGAGGCCGCCGGTGTGGAAATGGTGACGGTGGCGGTGCGCCGCGTGAACCTCAGCGACCGCTCCAAGGAATCCTTGCTCGATTACATCGACCGCACGAAGATATTCATCCTTCCCAACACGGCCGCCTGCTACACCGCCGACGACGCCATTCGCACCGCCATGCTGGCGCGCGAGGCGGGCCTTTCGAACTGGATCAAGCTGGAAGTGATCGGCGACGAAAAGACGCTGTTTCCGGACAACGCCGGCCTGCTCGAAGCCACCCGCATCCTGGTGAAGGAAGGCTTCGTGGTGCTGCCCTACACTAATGACGACGTGGTGAACGCGCGCAAGCTGATCGACGCCGGAGCCGCCGCCGTGATGCCGCTGGCGGCGCCCATCGGCTCCGGCATGGGCGTGCAAAACCCCGCCAACCTGCGGATTTTCCGGGAGATGATCACGGATGTGCCGATGATCGTGGATGCCGGCGTGGGTACGGCTTCCGATGCCGCCGTCGCGATGGAACTGGGCGCCGATGGCGTGTTGATGAACACCGCCATCGCCGCCGCCGAAGAGCCGGAGAAGATGGCGAAGGCCATGAGGCTCGGGGTGGAAGCCGGGCGTTTGGCCTACGAAGCGGGGCGCATGCCCATGAAGCTGTACGCCACGGCCAGCAGCCCGGCGGCGGGGGTAGTGGGAAGGTAACCGGAGCAGGGCCTTTGGACAGCATGCCGGGGTGAGGCGTACGCGGAAGAGCCCCCGTGGCGGCGAAAGATGGCGCCGCCGGGATCTTACGTCCCGTGCCGAGGCTTCGTGAATCCCACGGCTCACGCAGTATAGGCGTTAACCTAAGCCGACGCGGGCCCCTCCCCGCCTAGCGCGGTCCCGGCGCTCGTCAGCGCCACCGGCCGATGCGGCTGGCTGATGCTTCTAAACTGAGGGGTGCCTAACGTAAAATCAGGGGACAACCCGCTGAGTGACATGATCATTCACGGTATGCATCCATACCCGCCCGATTGATTTCAGATTCGTGGGTGTGATATTCTGGCCGCGAATCTACGATTGGAGGCCGATATGATGCCCCAATTGGGTCGCGTATTGACGCTTATCCTGTCGACAGCTTGTTTGTCCTTTGGACAACAAGCTCCGCCAGAGTCTTCGCCGGCACTACCAGCGATTCGTTTCGAGAATTTCATGTTCACTGACGGGCTCAGCCTCGTCGGCGATGCAAGACTATCGCGGGGGGACGCCTGGCGGGGAGATCGCCCCTACAACGTGCGTCTCACGCCGTCCAGCCCTAACAAGTCTGGGGCCATTTGGATTCGCGAGAAGCAAGCTGTGGCGTCCGGATTTGAGACTACGTTCCAATTTCAGTTGACGGACCAGGGCGGATTCCCTTCCGGCGCCGACGGGTTCGCTTTTGTCTTGCAGAATTCCGGGCCGCAAGCATTAGGAGGACGCGGCTCCGCCGGCGGCTTCGCGGTAACCGACCCCATCCAGCGCCCGAAGACCACGGGGATCCCGTGGAGCTTCGCGGTGTTCTTCGATACCTACCGGAATTTCGACCAGGGCGATCCTTCAGATAACTACGTCGCGTTCCGTACCTACGGCAAACCCGCTGAAATGCGCTGGCCGGCGCCGCGCGTGGCGTCCACGCGGGGACTGCCGATCCGGTTGAAGGACGGCAAGGCGCACACGGCCCGCATCCTGTTTCAGCCGCCGGTTCTTTCGGTTTTTCTGGACGGCTCTTCGGCCCCGGTTCTGGAATCGGTCGTGGATCTCTCGATCGTACTGGACCAGCAGGGCAAAGCTTGGGCCGGAATAACCGCTTCAACCGGCGGTTCGTACGAGAACCACGATATCCTCGGTTGGTCCTATGCGGCCGAGGATGTTTCCTCGAACATTGCCATGGTCGATTCGGATGTCTCATTCTCCATGTCGGCATGTCTCGCCGGCCGGAACCTATGTACGCCCGAGGAAGCTTTCGTCGCTCCGGCGGGCGCAGGCTACCATATCGTGTTGCCCGCCAATCTGGAATGGGGCGTAAATGTTCCAAACCCGCTTGCGCGGCCGGTGACGGTTACCAATGCCCATGGCATCGGTTGTTGGGACTTTAAAGCACGGCAGGCGGAAGGATGCAGCGGGCCTGCCGGAAACGGAACTGCCGCGGGGCCGGCTTTCCTGGACCCGGACGCGCGGCCCGGAGCTTTGATCGTAAAGACCCGCGACAATCACACGTGGTTATCGGTGAATGGCCGTAGGGGCGCCTTCGAGGATAATGAGGGCTTCTACGAATTCGACCTCGAGATCAAATGACTAGATCTAGTTCCACGCAGCCCAAGGAGGTCAGCAACGCGATGCGAGTACTCGCAGGTATAAGCTTCATCGTCCTTCTATCAGGCGCGGCGTTATGTCAGTCCGGCGCGAAGAAGCCCGCTTTTGACATCGCCGACGTCCATGTGAGCCCGCGTAGCGATTGGGTGAAGACCCCAGCGCACTCGTTGCAAGGCGGATTCCTCAGCGGCGACCGGTACGAATTGCGGCGAGCCACCATGCTCGACTTGATCCGGACCGCGTACAACGTCGATGCCGACAAAGTCTATGGAGGGCCGAGTTGGCTGGACTACGACCGTTTCGGAATTGTCGCCAAGACCAAGCCCGGAACCCGCGCCGAAACACTGAGGGCGATGCTTCAGACGCTGCTTGAGGACCGCTTCGAGCTTAAGGTCAAGGCGGACACGCGCGGCGTGCCGGGGTACGCGCTCTCGAAGGGCAAGCGCGAGCTGAAGCTGACAGCGGCGGCCGCCGGATCGGATACGGCCGGATGCCTGTCTCTGCGTCCGACGCGCGACGCCCAGATGTCGTACTACACCATTCAATGCCACAACGTAACGATGGACGCATTTGCGCAGACGCTTCACCAGATGGGTGCATGGGCGCTCAAGAATCTCCCGGTGGTGAATTCGACCGGCCTGGAAGGCGGCTGGGATATCGATTTCCCGTACGCCACGCCGATGGCGTCGGCGAGCGGCCCCGCGGATGCGAGGTTGGTTGAAGCGGTGGAAAAGCTTGGACTCAAGCTCGAATTAGGAAAGGTTCCGCAACCGGTCCTGGCCGTAGAGAGCGTGAATGAGCAGCCAACGGCCGATCCGCCCGGCGCGGCGGCGAGCCTGCCTCCTCTTCCCCCGCCGCAGTTTGAAGTGGCGGCGATCAAGTGGCCCTGCGACGACGATCACACGAGGGCTCCCCTATTTGAGTCCGGCGGCCGGGTGACGGCGACCTGTGTGCCTCTGATCAGCCTGATCAAGCGAGCGTGGAGGTTGGGTTTCGAGCAACCTGTGGGAATGCCGAAGTGGCTGGCGGACATGAATTCGAGGAAATACAACATCAGCATCGCTGCGAAGGCGCCGGCGGGCATTGCCCCGGACCCGCAGAGAAATGCAGAGGCCATGGATATTATCGACGCGATGCTGCGAGCGCTGCTGATAGACCGCTACAAGATGACGGCCCACTACGAAGACCGTCCCATGGACGCTTACACGCTTGTGGCGGCGAAGCCGAAACTGGCCAAAGCCGACCCCGCGAATCGGACCGGATGTACGCGGCAGAATCAACCGTCGCAGGGACAAACCCTCATGGTTCGGCTGGTTTGCCAAAACATGACCATGGCGCAGTTCGCGGAGCAGATCCAGGCGTACGACTTCGATATCGACTATCCCGTGCTGGACGATACCAGGATCACCGGGGCGTGGGATTTCACGATCGACTTCGACGCAATGGCGAAGTACGGCAGCGTGCCCATCAGTCCCGATGGGGATGACTCGGACCCATCCGGCTCCGTTCCCTTTGTCAAGGCGGTTGAGAAGCTCGGGTTGAAGTTAGAAGTACACAAGCGGCCGGAGCCGGTGCTTGTCATCGATCACATCGAGGAGAAACCGACGGAAAATTGATCCGCTCTGGGAACACGCGCCCTGGCCCCTCGGGCTGAGAAACGGACTCCTTTCCCTTGAGGTAACGCCCGCTCAGGCAGGTCGGGCAGCTCTTCCGCGATCACACCGAGAATCGTCGATTCCAGTCGGCCTCCACCCTCAGGCCGCTGTCTTGTCTCGAAGGGCTGCGCGGACAGCTTTGGGATTCCGGTCGATTACCGTGAGGTATGCGCGCACGGCGCTCGGGGGATTGGCCCCGCCCGACTCCCATTCTTGCAGCGTTCGGACGCTGAAGCCGTACTCGCGCGCGAACGCGGACTGAGACAGGCCAGAACGGGCGCGGATAGCCCGAACATCCACCGGCCCAGGAACTTCGTAATCCCGCGCAGGAAGGGTGAGTTCGCCTCGCGCGTGAGCTATGGCTTCTTTCAGCCCGGCGACCACGTCCTTACCCACTCGCGAGAGTCTCTGCCTATCCCCCGCAGTCTTAGCTTCTGCCCTTGGCATCTTTCAGCGCCTCCACAAACTTCCTGGCGGCTTTCTTGTCGGCCGCAGTCATATCCGCCTGTTCGTTCTTGGCGTAGATCGACAACATATAGACTTCGCCGTCGCGAAGCCAGTAGTAGTAGATGACTCGCACGCCACCGCTCTTGCCCTTGCGTTCGCGACCCCAGCGCGCCTTACGAACGCCCCCGGCGCCCGGAACGATTGGATGGGCCTCGGGATCGGCAGCAATCGCGCTTTCCATAGCGGCTATCTCCACCTCCGCCAGTAAGCGCGTCGCCTCACGCTCGTACCGACTCGTGGCGAATACTCTTGCCCGCACTGTTTTCACTATACGGAACTTCCGTATAGCACGTCAAGAGGACTCCGCGGTCCGTGATACGCGTAGGCTGCGAGGATTCGGTTTCCACCGCCAAATATTGGTTGCTTACGAACCGGTCATGGGACGAAGATAGACAAATCTAACCAACTCGTAATCAATAATATAGCTGGGTTTTACGACGGTGCGGCGCGAAAAACGGGATTCCTGGAAACTACGCCCACGTCGTCCCCGGACTCCCACGGCCGCTTCGGCGTGCCACTTGGTCGCAGCGTCGCCGAGTCGTCGAAGTGGCTGTGAATCGGATTAGGAACGAGTCGGCATCCCGCCGGGGACTCAGTCCTTGGATCGCTCACCGGGGATGTCGTTCTCGGAAACAGATCCCGATAAGTCGGCGCTTGGTATCTACAGACTTGCGATGATCGCGTCACGGGTCACACCTTTGTGCTGGGCGACGGTGCGGAGGATTGAACCGAACGTGCCGAGCCGGAGGGGATGGTGATCCGGGATCGCGATCCGCTGGTGAGTCGGCTCGGAGGTTTCCAGGATGATGTGACTGCCGGCTTGGTGCACCTTCGTGTACCGCCATCGCCGGCACAAGACATCGGCGAGGCGCTGGCCCGAGACGTCGCGAGGGATCTTCATGCCACGGACAAAGTCTCGTCGCGGACAAGGTGAAGGCGTATCCGCTCAGGCCGTGGCCGATCGAAGAAGAACGCGGCGGTCGCCTCAATCGCGTTCTTGCGCAACTCCTCCCACGTATCCCCCTCCGTGAAGATGT
>OCZT010006323.1_pt1 | contig 11730 bp, 13 predicted proteins | sample 1539031 | NCBI WGS metagenome assembly OCZT01 (sample SAMEA3539308, study PRJEB22396) | soil metagenome | biome: tundra; feature: field; material: soil | place: USA | collected 2010-05 | depth 0.15 m
TCCGATCTTGTCTATATCGCGTACCGAACAAGGCTCAGGAGCCCAAAATGGAAAGTCCCAATTGGATCTCGATCCGAGATGTCCTAAAGCGATCGGATGCGATCGTTGGCCTAGCGCGTGACGCAAGAAAGGCGCTGAAGGCACTGCGCCGGATCGGAAAAAGTCTATCTAGGTTCTCATCGGATAAGGAAGCTGGAGATTGGCGCGAATGTTAGCCAGCTTGATGGCTGGCTTAGTTCAGACATCGATCCAAAGTCCGATCGCGTCATGTACCTCGATGCGACAAAGCGTTTTCCGTTCGATAGCGCCACGTTTGACTATATTCTATGCGAACACATGATTGAGCATGTTGCCTGGCGAGAAGGTTTGGATGTGTTGCGGGAGTGTCACCGCGTTTTGAAGCCGGGTGGGACTGTTCGAGTCGCTACTCCGGATCTCGAAGTGTTGGTGTCCCTCCATGGTCGGAGTCAAAATGAGACGCAGGCAAGGTTTATTGAGTGGGTAACAGACAGGTATTTGCCGCAAGTAGGGGCCTATAAGGCAGCTTTTGTCATTAACAACTCTTTTCATAACTGGGGGCACCAGTTGTTGTATGACGGCGATCTGATGGAGTTTGCGATGCGCCAAAGCGGATTTACGAACATTAAACGATGCGTTTTCGGCGAATCGGATGATGAAAACCTCAGGGGAATAGAGAGTCACGGAAGGAATATCGGTGACGACGCAATGGCCGCGTTTGAAACGCTGGTGTTCGAAGGAAAGCGACCGGACCGAACGCTCTAGCCGTCTGGCAGCGGGGAGACAGTCGTGGCGGGGGCCGCGCAGATGAAACGACTTACGGCATCGGTTCTCGTAGCAAGCTATCGCCGGCCGGAGTTGCTCGTTCGCTGCCTGCGGGCGCTTGGGCGCCAGGATCTGGCCCCGGACGAAGTCGTGGTTGTCTGGCAAGCCGCCGATGAAGCCACAAGACAGGCCGTCGAGGAGCTTTCGAAGGGCTTTTCTTGTCCGCTGCGTGCCATACACTCTGCTCAAGCGGGGATTGTCCCGGCGGAGAATGCGGGCCTCGCGCAGGCGACTGGCGACGTCGTACTTTTGACCGACGATGACACCATCCCTGCACCCGACTGGGTCGCCAAGCATTTGAAACACTATGCCGACCCAAGTGTCGGAGCCGTTGGTGGCTCCGCCAGGAACTTCGATTCCGAGACCGATCCGCGACCGTCTCGGACGCCGGCGCGCATTGGGGAGATTACTTGGTACGGCAAGTTCCATGGCAACATGTTCGACCATCCCGAAGGTTGGTCCACGCGGAGACCCATAACGGTCCAGCAGCTCTGCGGCAACAACATGAGTCTGCGGCGGTCGGCCTTCGTTCGATTTGAAGAAGGCCTGAAGCCATATTGGGCCATGTTTGAGGCGGACGCCTGCCTTCAGGTTCAGGCAAGCCGCTACCGGGTGCTCTTTGATTTCTCCAACACGGTCCGGCATTTTCCTAGCAACTCGCAAACCATATACGGCAACGATCGCACCGGCGACCTGGCCCTCAAGGTCCTCAATCCCGCCTTCAACCACGCATTCATACTCGCCAAGCACAGCCCCTGGCGCCTGCAAATCCCGCGGTTGCTGTTTGTCTTCTGCGCCGGCTCCCGGATGGCCCCCGGTCTTCTCGGTTGGGTGTTTGCCTCCATGCGATTTGGCCACCCCTGGCGCGAGTTCGGGATTCTGATGAAAACCTGGCGTTCTCGTTCGGAGGGCTGGAAGGCTGGCCTCAAAGCGAGGTCTCGTCCTTGTGTCGTTGGGCGCCGTCCGCCGCTTCAACCGATTTCATGAAACCTATCGTTGCCAGTCATCCGCTTGGTAATTCGAGGCGCTCGCGGATCGCATGCGGGTGGTCCTGGACGATTCGGAAGTGCTGGCTGCGATAGGCAAAAAGGCTCGAGAACGTGCTGAGAGGCTCTTCAGGGTCGAGCGGATGGTCCGAGAGCATCGCGAACTCTTTGAGGAAGTCACAGGCAGGTAACCGCTGTAATCAGCCAGCGGACGTTTGGAAAATCGCCGGTGATGCGGAGCAAATATCACTAAATGCGTATTATGGGGATCATTGCAGGGATTCTGAGGGAGACCGGCGGCGCGTGGCGGTGCACGGAAGACTGGCGCTCGACTCTTCGCCTTACATTCGATATTCTGTACTCCCGTCTGCTCAGATTCGGGATGCCGAACTGGGGTGGGCTCAGGCAGGTAAGGCTGAAATCAGGCCTCATCGTCACGTACCGACTGAATCGGGGCGATCTCCAGGCGCTACGAGAAGTAATCTTTCAGGAGTGCTATCGTCCAGCACTTTTGCCGGCGAGTGGCACATTTGTAGATCTCGGTGCCAATATCGGTTTGGCTAGTCTGTGGTTCTGGAAACGGTTTGGGTTCTCAAAGGTGATTGCAGTGGAACCGGACGCCGAAAACCTTGAGGTGTTGCGAGAAAACTTCAGACTGAACGGCGTTCAGGGAGAGATCGTGTCCGGTGTGGTTGGCGCAAGCGGAAAGACTGCCTTGTTCGCCCCTAGTTCGCACTCCGTCCTTGGACATGTCAGCGCGAAGGGAATTCCCGTGGATGTCATTGACCTGGATCGGCTTCTGAGGCACGAGCAAGTGGGCCTCATGAAGATTGACATTGAAGGCGCAGAGCAGAATCTCGTCAGCGGTAGCCTTCAGTGGTTGGAGAATGTTGACGCAATCATCGCCGAGCTGCACCCAACACTCGTCGACTGCAGTTTTGTCGTTGATCGAATCGTGGGAGCCGGCTTCGATTATGTTCCAGCAAACAGCCTGGAATGGCCGAATGCAGATTTTTTCCACGCGGCGATCAAGAAACCGTCCTCTGAGAGGCTTTGCGGTTTGAATAGGTAACCAGCGCGTGGACCTGATGCCCATCGATGCAGATCTCAGTTTGTCCGATCGGGATTTGCACTCTGGACCTATCCGGAGAGTTAATTGGAGATCGAAGGCGCCTTCATCCAAATGAATCGACCTACCAAATTCCGTCTGAGAGGTTCAGGTCCGGGTGTAATTTCCCGGTGGCTCCTTGCGCTGTTCCTGGCCACCGTCTTCGAGGGAGCGCTGCGAAGGTGGCTGTTACCCGATTCCCTGCAGGCGCTCGCCTAGTTGGGCTTCAAAGGATGGGATTGATTGAAAGCACAAAGCAGTATGTTGAGCGGAATGGGACCACTACTAGATCCCGGCCGCTGCAACCGATTTCATGAAACCGCTCGTTGCCAGTCATCCGTTTGGGAATCCGAACGTGTATAACCTAGCGGGCGGCCTTTTTGAGCGCGGCATGCTGGGCAGCTTTCACACCAGCCTCTTCGCGCCGCTCGGTTCGCACCACCGTTGGCATCGCGGGCTTGAGGGGGCGCCCGTGCGCACCCACCCTTTGCCGGAGATCTTCCGTCTCGCCATGACGCATTGCCCGATCCGCCGCTGGAACGGCCGGTCGCCCCGGTTCGCCGACTGGGTCGCTTATCGCTTCGACCGTACCGTCGCGCGAACCTTAACCGGTCGCGATTCGTCCGCATACTGCTATGAAGACTCCGCCGCCGCCACGTTCAGCAGGGCGCGGGAACTGGGTATGCGCACCATCTATGACCTCCCCACCGGCTACTACGAGGCTAAATCCTGGCAGCGCGCCGAAGCGGAACGCGATCCTTCCCTCATCCCGTTCCTTCCCGGTTTGGACGAACTCCCGGCCAAACTCGATCGCAAACGCCGCGAACTGCAGTTGGCGGATGTGGTGGTTTGCGCCAGCGCTTTTACCCGCGGCACCGTCCGGCCTTACGTTCCGTCTTCGCGTCCGGTCATTGTCGTTCCTTACGGAGTCGATCTGGATTGTGCGCCCAAACTCTGGTCGGAATCCGACCTCCTCGGTCCCGTGGAGGTCTTTTTTGCCGGCCAACTCGGTCCGCAAAAGGGCCTCCATTACCTGTTTGAGGCGCTTTCGGGTATGCCGCGCGGCGCCGTTCGCCTTTCCCTCGCCGGAAGCTGGGCGCAGGGGTTTCGCGAGTGGATCGTCAGCCGCTACAGTGTTCCGTTCGTGGAATTGGGTCAGGTACCGCACAATCGGATCTCCACCATTTGCCGGCGCAGCCACCTGCTCGTGTTTCCGTCCCTCTTTGATGGCTTCGGGCTGGTTCTGCTGGAGGCCATGGCGGCCGGAATACCCGTGATTGCGTCCGATCGCTGCGGCGCCCCTGACGTGATCGCGGATGGCGCTGAAGGGTTGGTAGTTCCAGCCGCCGAACCGCTCCGATTGCGCACCGCTCTGGAATGGGCGGCGGAGAACCGAGGCCGGCTCGCCGAAATGGGCCGCGGCGCGAGACGGACCGCCGAACGGTTCACCTGGGCTCGCTACCGCGAGAGGTTGATCGCGGCCATCGCTCCCTATCTCAACTGAAATGTCCAGTCTGATGCTTCTCGGCCCGTATCCCGGAAACGGCAGCGTGAAGAGGTAGGCTGAAATTCGCTCGCCGCTTGGGACTAATCTGATCGAACAGTGGTTACTAGATAGGCTTCTCTGCCCGCAGGATTTCGGCGGGCTTGAGTGCGCGGGAGACGATCTGGTCTGCGGCCAGGGCCACCGGTACCCTGTAGTCGACGGCATCCCGGTGATGCTGGTGGACGGGGCAGACCAGACCCTTTGGGTGGCTGGAGCGTCTCTGCGCGCGGCGGAGCGACGGAATGACGTTCTGTTTCTGGAGACTATTGGATGCTCCGATGCGGAACGCCGTGAAATCGAGCGGCGGTTTGCCGAGAATCGGGCGTGGCCAATCGATCCGGTCGTCGACTTCATGGTCGCTCACACAAGCGGGATCCTCTATCAATCCGTGAAGGGCCGATTGCCCCGGTATCCGATTCCGGATCTGCGCCTGCCTCCTGGTGACGGCAAGGTGCTTCTTGACGTGGGATGCAGTTGGGGAAGATGGTGCGTGGCTGCCGCGCGGAAGGGATATTCCGTTGTGGGCCTTGACCCTTCACTCGGCGCGATCAAGGCCGCGCGAAGGGTCAGCCAGCAACTCGGAGCGCCGGCCAGGTTTGTTGTCGGTGACGCCATGCGCCTGCCGTTCGCGCCAGAGACGTTCGATGTTGTGTTTTCATACAGCGTTCTGCAGCACTTCGGCAAGGAGTCCGCAAGGTTGGCCGTCAAAGGGATTCGCAGGGTCGTCAAGACGGGGGGAACAAGTTTGATCCAGATGGCGAATGTTTTGGGGATCAGGAGTCTCCAGCACCAACTGCGGCGGGGGTTCCGAGAGCCTAAGGACTTTGAGGTGCGGTACTGGTCCCCCTGGGAAATGAAGGGGAGTTTCAACGAATTGATCGGCGAGAGCGTGCTGTCGGTCGATGGTTACTTCGGTCTTGGAATGCAGGCTTCGGACATCGATCTGATGCCTCGAAGGTACCGGATTGTAGTTCGGGGATCGGAAGTGTTGCGGAGGGCCAGCATGAAGGCTCCTTTCATCGGCGGTTTCGCGGATAGTTTGTATATCGCATCCAGGAAGGGCGGACCGAAGTCCGCCGCAGACTAAAGTCTGCCTCACGGCCATCGCTCCCTATCTCAACTGAAATGCCCAGTCTGATGCTTCTCGGCCCGCATCCCGGAAACGGTGATACCCCAAGCGGAGGCGCAGCGGAACCGGTGCAGAGGAAAACCGTGTTTTCGGTCAGGATCTTTCGGGACTTCAAAGAAGACGAACGGACCAGCATGGAGGTCTACGCGGACGGCCTGATAGGGGCTCTGCGCGGAACGGCAAATGGGAGGTTTGAACCCAAGGAGTATGTTCCATCGGGTGGACGGCTTCTAAATGGGAAGATTGGTGGAGCGGGCCTCCGAATGCGCCTATCTCGTTACCTGCTCTATCCTTGGCAGGCGCGATCCCATAAGGCCGACATCAATCACGTAGTCGACCACGGTTATGCTCATCTGCTGCAAGTTTTGGATCCCGATAAAACCGTAGTGACGGCCCATGACCTGATTCCGCTGCTGGCTTGGAATGGCCGGATCCCGGGAATGACCTATCCCCATCGGCCCAGGCTTGGCGAATACTCGCTCCGCTTCTTACGGAAGGCGCGTTACGTCTTCGCGGTCAGCGAAAGCACCAAGAAGGATCTCATAGAGCATTGCGGGTGCAGTCCCGACCGTATCCGCGTGATCTATTACGGGCTGCACACATCTTTTCGCGTCTTTGGTCCGCGGGAACGCACCAGAGTCCGGCGAGACCTGGGATTACCTGATGAGACTGTAAAGCTGATCCTAATAACGGGGCGGCAGAGTTACAAAAACCACCCAGTTTGCCTCCAAGTCCTCCGCCGAATCCAGGCCGAATCGCAGGATCGAGTGGCGATGGTGAGGGTTGGCCGGTCTACCGCGGAATGGGAGGCCGCTTTGGGAGCCACAGGAACGCGGCAAAGCGTCATCTCCATTCCATTCCTGCCGCACAACAGGATGGTGGATCTGTACAATTCGGTGGACTGCCTGTTGTTTCCATCTTTATATGAGGGGTTTGGCTGGCCCCCGCTAGAAGCGATGGCCTGCGGCGCCCCGGTCGTTACCTCAAACGTGGCGTCGTTGCCTGAAGTGGTTGGGGAAGCGGGATTGATGAGGGAACCTGGAGACGTTGAGGGCTTGGCGGCTAGTGTCCGCGCGGTGCTGGAAGACGCGGACTTGAGGAAAAACCTTACTGAGCGTGGGCTGGTACGTGCGAGGTCGTTTACGTGGGAGAGACACGCGACGCAGGTACTACAAGCTTACGAGGAACTCGTCTAAAGACCAAATGCAACGAGCACTGTTGATTACGGGCGGCGCCGGTTTTATCGGCAGCAATGCGGCCCATCACTTCTCTGGTAAAGGGTGGAACGTCACCGTTCTTGATAATCTGAGTCGAAAGGGCGGCCGATTGAATCTCGATTGGCTTCAATCCCAGGCCAGGGTTCAATTCATCGAGGGAGACGTCCGTGACTGGGGGCGCTTAGAAGGCGTCTTCAGCGGCCATGAGTATGAAGCGGTTTTGCACTTGGCCGGCCAAGTGGCAGTGACGACGTCAGTCGCGGCGCCACGAGAGGACTTCGAGAGCAACGCGATGGGTACCTTCAACGTCCTCGAGGCCACACGATTGTATTGCCCGGAGGCCGTGTTCGTTTATGCTTCCACGAACAAAGTTTATGGAAAGATGGAAAAAGCGACCGTCGTTGAGCGAAACGGGCGATATGAGTACGAGGACCTGGAAGACGGAGCATCCGAGAGCACCCCCCTGGATTTCCACTCACCATACGGGTGCTCGAAGGGCGCTGGCGATCAGTACGTTATCGACTATTCAAGAATCTATGGGTTGCGTTCCACGGCTTTCCGGCAGTCGTGCATCTACGGCCCACGACAGTTCGGAGTGGAAGATCAGGGGTGGGTGGCATGGTTCGCGATTGCCGCGATCCTGGGCCGGCGCCTCACCGTATATGGTGACGGCAAACAGATTCGAGACGTGTTGCACGTTGACGACTTGATCCGTGCTTATGAGGCTGCGATTGAGCATCCGGATGTTGTGGGCGGCCAAGCATTCAATATCGGCGGAGGAAAGGAGAATACTCTTTCCCTTCTCGAGCTACTAGAGATACTTCGGGGCGAGGTGAGATTTGACGTGCCGATTCACTTCGACGACTGGCGTCCCGGAGACCAACGAGTGTTCGTGTCCGATATTACTAAGGCGAAGCATCTGTTGGCATGGGAGCCCCAGATCGGTGCGAAGTCGGGCATTTCAAGCCTGTTCCGCTGGATCAGAGCGAATCAGGCGTGCCTTGAGGCTCTGTTTCCGCGACAGTGAAGGCGCCAGCCCGGGCGCGCCATTGCCGCCAAACATTCGTTCAACGAGAACGAGCCGATTGTGAGTACGCCGGCGCAGGCTTTGGATTGCTTCTTGCGGACTGAGATGGATGTTCTGTGCGCGGGGCCGTTTCTGATAGTGAACGGCGAGGACTCTCGGGTTAGCGGGAAGCGGCGGGCGTTTGCAGTTTCCGCCGCCGGCGCGGACGATTGTTTTCCGTCGCCTTGCCGGGACAAGCTGTGTTTCTGTGCAGTACGCTAGGAAAGCATAGTATGGACACCAACACGGCCCCGCTGATCCCATTTGCCTCACGTTCCTCGGACGTGGCCCAGGCGCTGGCGCAAAAACGCACGTACTGGTGGATCGTCGGCCTCCTGTCGGCGATCATTTTTGAAGGGGCCTTGCGGAAGTGGTTTCTCCCCCCCGAGTTGCGCCCGCTGGCCTACCTGTCCAAAGACATAGTCGGATTCCTTTTCGTTGTCACCCACCCGATCCCTCGCCGCTTGTGGCCGGTGTGCAAGTCGCGCGCCTTCTTCGCGGTGGTTGCGGCCGTACTGCTGATTCCTCTGTTCCAAGGTTTGGAAAAGAACGCTGCGCCTGCAGTCCTGATCTACAAGAACGCCGTACTCTGGCCGGTGATCGCCTTTCACGTTGCCGCCAGTCTCGATTCGGAGATCCTCACACGAGTCATTCGTCTCCTTACTCCTATCACCGTTGGCATGGCCGCGCTCGCTGTCCTGCAATTTGGCTCGTCGCCTTCGGCTTTCGTGAACCGCTACGCTTGGGATAGCTACGATGCTTCGATTACGTTCGGCACCAGCGCCAGTGTGCGCTCCACCGGCACCTTTTCGTTCATCTCCGGACTGTCCGAGTACGCCGTAATGGTTTTTACATTGCTGCTTTGGCGTCTCATCTCCTTGAAGGAGCCTCGTGAGAGACGGTTCCTCACGGTCGGAATCGCCGCTGCGGTGATATGCGGGTTGGTGACCGGCACCCGGTATATAGCTGTTGCCATGGGTCTATCGACGGCGCTCACACTAATCGCGGAGAGAAGCTTCAAGACGCTGATTCGCCTCTCCGTCGCCGGCGCCGTTCTCGCCCTCGCCCTCCAGTTCGTATCCGGCGGCGGGGTCCTGGATGCGTTCGTCGACCGGTTCCAGAACGCCAGCGACAATTTAGTCGACCGCATCACTGGCCGCGGCCTGTCTGCCGATTACGGCGAGTTGCTCGGTGACCACCCCTTCGGCGTCGGTTTGGGGCAAACCAACCCGATAGCGCAGCAAGCGGGAAGCCAGGCTGTCGGGTTCGATGTTGGGATCAGCAACGTGGTTGTGGAAGCCGGCTACCTCGGCCTTGCCGGTCTTCTACTCACGGTCTTCGCCGCCGTGTCGCTGTTGCTGGAGGGCTACGCCAGCAAGTACCCACCTTTCCGATTGGGCGTATACGCGGTCGCTTTGGTCACGTTTTACACCATTTTCAATCTCCCATGGGGCGACCACGTAGGGACTGCGCTTCGCTGGTTTTCGATCGCGCTTTGGTTCAGTACAAACCCGAGGTTCTTGGCCGCCGCCCCGGCCATCGAGCCCGCCGAGGTCCAGTTTGAGCTATCGGAGAGTGCTCCCTGATGGCCATAAGACTCGTCCAGCGCCGGTTTTGGAAAGCGCTTTCCGAGCCGCGACCGTCAGGGAGCTGTGAAAAAATCGGGCGGATTGCCGGCCTGACAGACGAAAGCGTCTGTCCCACCTTGCTGCTGAAGGACTCGCGGGCGCGTGGGGCAGGCGCTTTCGCCTGCCAACCGATTTTTTCACAGCTTCTCAGGGAGCGGTGGGGCAGTTTGTATCGTAACTGGCTGTTAGTGGCGGCAAGGTGGAACGCAACGATTCTTCACGCGTTCACGGGTATCGGGATTTGAACGGGCAATCGGGGATAGATCGGGCCCCGGCCGGCCGAAAGGCCCGCGGCGCTCCCCATCTCGACATGATCCGGGGCGTGGCCGCGCTGGCTGTCGCCGCGGGGCATATTCGAGGTCTCTTTTTCGTCGATTTCGCGACCGTCCAGCGCCCCACGCTGCCGTTGAAGGCCCTCTATGCGGCCACGGCGCTGGGCCATCAGGCGGTCGTCGTGTTCTTCGTCCTGAGCGGCTTCCTCATCGGCCAGAGCGTGTTGCGGAGTTGGAAGGCCGGTCAGTGGTCCTGGCGCGTCTACTTGGTCAACCGAAGCGCGAGATTATACGTTGTGCTCATTCCGGCCCTCCTGATCACGGCGTTGGCGGACCTCATCGGCAGCCACACTTCGCAGGGTGGCTGGCTCTATCGGACCGTCTTCGGCAATTTCGGCGCCGCGCCCTTCGCCGCAAGCTACACCGTGCGCGCTTTCGCGGGAAGCGCCGTCTTCCTGAACACCATCGTCACTCCTTGCTTTGGATCGAATGGGCCGCTCTGGAGCTTGGCCAACGAGTTCTGGTATTACATCCTGTTTCCCATGTTGCTATGCGCCGCCGGGCCGCGCGCGGCGGTGCGCCGGCGGTTATTGTACGGGTGTGCCTTCTTATTCGGCATGTGGTTCGTCGGCCGGTCGATATCCGTCTATTTCCTGATTTGGTTGATGGGCGCTCTGATCGGCTGGATCGCGCTTTCCAAAGCGCCGCTGGCCCGGAGAATACCCGTTGTGTTGACGGGCCTCACGGCCGCGTGCGCCATCGCCGGCTGGACGGCCGGTCGCGCCGTCCTGCCGGACTTCGCCCTGGGTGTGGCGGTGAGCCTCCTGGTCTGGCTTGGCTGGTCGAAGAAGGACCTCGGCGCGGTGGAGGCCTACCGCTGGGTTGCAGCCACGCTGGCCGGCTTTTCGTATACGCTCTATGTGGTCCATTTCCCGCTGCTGGTCCTCGCCAGGGCCTGCTTGCTGCCGGCCGGACGCTGGCAGCCGTCGTGGATCTCGGGAACTTACGGAGCGGCATTGTTTGCGGGCGCGTTGCTCTTCGCTTTCGCGCTTTCCCGCGTGACCGAGGCAAAGACCGGCTCCGCCAGAGCGCTCTTGGCCTCGTGGATTGGCCCAAGAATCCCGAGAAAGCCCGTCGAGCCCGCCGCGGAGACGCTCGAAACCAGCGCGTAATGCGAGCATCGACAAAGATCCGCGCCCCACTGCATGCCTGACCCAATCAGAATTCTTCACGTCCTCTCGTCGCTCAACCAGCGCGACGGCGGGCCGGTACGCGCCATCGTCGATCTGTCCGCCGCCAGTGAAGAGTATGGCGTGGAGAGCCACATCCTCGCTCCGGGACCGCTGGAGTTGCCCGATAATCCGCTGCCGGCCGGCAGAATCCACATTACCCCCCCAGCGATTTTCCGCGCCTACCGCTATGCCCCCAGTCTGCGGCGCTGGCTCCGCCGGCATGTCTCCCAGTTCGATGGCGTCGTGATCCACGGGATGTGGCTCTACCCCGGCTTGGCCGCCGCTCTGGAGTGCCGGCGCGCAGGGGTTACGTATGCCCATTTTCCTCACGGAATGCTGGATCTCTACCCCGTCAAGCGAAGCGGCGTCGTCAAGCACGTCAAGAAGTACCTGTATTGGTACCTCGTCGAAAGCTGGTTGTTCGAAGGCGCAACCGCCGTACTGTTCACCACCAACCGTGAATTGCGGAACGCCGGCGCTACGTTCCCGATACGCAACCGCAAGCTGATCGTTGTCCCCTACGGGATCGCGCCGCGGACGCGCCCCGTCGAGCGGCCCCAGACTGAGGCGCTGTGGCAGCCGCCCGGTCGGAGGGTCGCGCTTTTCCTGGGACGAGTACATCCGAAGAAGAATGTCGCGTTCCTTATCGAAGCCTGGAACAGGGCTCGCATCGCCCCCGATTACCACCTCGTGGTCGCCGGGC
>OCZT010006324.1_pt1 | contig 11730 bp, 12 predicted proteins | sample 1539031 | NCBI WGS metagenome assembly OCZT01 (sample SAMEA3539308, study PRJEB22396) | soil metagenome | biome: tundra; feature: field; material: soil | place: USA | collected 2010-05 | depth 0.15 m
GAAGGACCTGTATTGGTTACGATCCAGACTGATCCGAATGCCTTAGCCATGCCTCCCAAGCTGGAATTTGACCAGATGAAAGGTATGGCATTATATATGGGGAGAATGATGTTAGGTGGCAGGATGGATGAGGCATTTAAAATTATTTCATCTAATTATAAGCATTTAGATGAAGTATTATGATATGAAAAGTTATCATTAGATAGAAAAAAAATATAAATGGAAAACTCAACACTTGTTATGTACCTTGTTTTTCCGGAGCGCCTTGGAACCTTTCCCAAATGACAGAGCTAAAAGATTGGCCAATGAAAACTATGAAACTCCCGGATGACCTGAATAACCTTGAGGACCTGGCCGACTTTGTTACCAGTCAGGTGAAAGAACTGGATTCTTATTATTTGGTCGGGGATTCCTTTGGAGCAGCTATTTCCCTGGCGCTCGTAACGAGAAACCCGCAAGGACTCCGAGGTTTGATAATGTCGGGAGGGTTCGCCAAAAATCCGGTCACCGCTCCTCTCTTGAAAATTCTTTCCTTCCTGGCGCCGTATTTCCCCGGCATTTTTTACAGGGAACTGACTTTAAGAGTTCATGCATATAATCTGAGGTCCAAATTTGATATTGAGGGACAGATTCCGTGGTCCCAGGGAAAAACAAAACAGTTCTTCACTGAATGGACACCTCACAAGGCTTATGTTAACAGGGTTAGAGCCGCAGAAAAATGCGATTACGTTTCAAAACTCAATCAAATAAAGGTTCCAACTCTCATTCTCACTCCGGAAGAGGATCGTATTATCGGACCTGAGGCCTCTCAAATTATGTTAAAAGGCATTCCCAATGCTGTTGAACAAATTATACCAAGAACAGGCCATATGTTCAGATTCTCTCACCAAGCGCTTTACTCAAAATACATTAAAGAGTTTTTAACCAAAACGGCAATGCTTAAATCATCGTAAAATGTTTGTGGAAGATATCAGTATATTAGTAAATAATGTGCGAGCTCATCCTAAACACCCGCACTCCGAAATGCCAGAAGTGAGTAGACCAATAATCCTTTCGTTTCGGAACTCGCTTGAAAGTGATAGATACTTAACCTGAAGTAATTCTTATGGTGGCACTTATACGAACACAAATAATTAACTAATGATGAAAAACATATACAGATATACTGAAAAAGGATTTGAGAAACTTGTCTCTTTTGCAATTGCGTTGCTAGGTAATTCGATCACATTCATCATTGCCTTATGCTTGGTAATATTCTGGCTCAGCAACAAGAAGTTTTACACACAGGATATTCATTCAAGTATTGGAGATGTAATTCTCGGAGTTGCCTTTCTAAGTCTATTTATTATTCAAAAATCCTTCAACAGGTTCTCTGCTTCATTACATTTAAAAGTGAATGAACTAGTTGCATCGCATGAGCCTGCAAACAACGCAGTAATTAATTTGGAAAGAAAGACAGAACAGGAGATAACTGAACTTACAAAAGAATATGATGAGCTGTCGGAGCCTGCAAAAGAAAATAAATCTTAAAAATTAAAACTGACACATTTGATAAATTGAAATCAGTCAGATAACCAGCAACTTGAATCCAAGTACATTTACCAATTTATTACCCGGACAAAACACATGGTAAGCTGTTGGCCAGACTTTAGAGAGGTATCCGTCCTGAGCCTCGCGAAACTTTATTATTAACTCATCCAGGGCAGGAAGGTTTATTTCATCCTTATAATTGTACTCCAGAGCTCTTATAATTTGTGTAAGGTCATTGAACTTACCAAGGTTTTGCGTCATACTGTCAAGTTTTTTTTCAAGTGTCTTTATTACAGCAGGATTTAACGGTCTGAAAATGTAAAGTTGAAAAAGAAAATCCTTGGTTTTTTTTCTGAATTTATGCAACATTAACGGTTTCAGATTATTCCTGCATGAAAGATAAATATCCATAACCACATTATATGAAATCTCGAGTTCTTTAATAAGAAGCCTGGGGTCTATTTTATTCATTGACTGAAATCGTATCCGGTGGCCTGTACTAGTCAAAAGAGTATCAATTTGTTCCAGTGCTGTTTTTAGCTTATCAGGATCTTCTGTTACAGGTTTATGTTTCTCGAGTAAAAGGTTGAGCATTTGATTTTCATTCAGCCGGGAAAAAATATCCGGATATTTTTTCCTCAACTCCTTAAGGGTTTTTCTTTGTACTGATGTTTCGCGCCAGGAACTCATTATTCTTCCAACTTCCTTCAGGGATGTGATATTCCTGTCGTGATATGTTTCTACCAGTTGAGGAGCAGTCAGTTTCAGTAACGCTCTTGATTTCTTCATCAGAACACGAACATCATGGACTGTTTTCTCATCAGGTATCGCCGATTTTTTCAGTAAAAGCTGTGATTCCCTGATATATCCCGCAAGAGCCGGTTTGATTTCCTTCAATTTCACATAATCCAGTTCCATAATAATTCTCTTTTGATTATTAACTGAATTCTATAAAGTTAGACAATAAAATTAATCTGGTTAAAACGTCAAGGAATTAATAAATTTTTAATTGCTTTTTCTCAATTATCGGATTGAAAAAGTTGATTATTGACATCATGTTTTGTATTTTAGATGTCTCGCTGTTTTCAAAAAATATTTTTCCCGCAGATTTCGCAGATTAGCGCAGATCATTAAATTTTAGTCTGCGAACATCAGCGAGATCAGCAGGAAACAAAAATTTATTAATTACAAATCAATTCTTATGGAAGAAAATGATATTTCCTTTAAAATCAGAGGCTGTATTTTCAAAGTTTATAATTTATTAGGTCCTGGATTGCTGGAATCCGTTTATGAAGCAGCTCTTGTCTTCGAATTAAAGAAAATAAATCTTGTTGCAGAAACTCAGGTTCCGATTCCAGTTGTATACAGCGACATTAAACTCGATTTGGGTTTTAGAGCTGACATAATAGTTAAAAAGAGAGTCCTTATTGAGATTAAATCTGTTGAAAATATTGCAGAAGTTCATCATAAACAAGTACTGACTTATTTGAAATTAACAGGAATTAAACTTGGTTTATTAGTCAACTTTAATTCCAACGAGATTTCCCATTCTATTTATAGGAAAGTAAATGGGTTATAATGGAATTTCACGAAAGTTTATACAGATTAGTATAGATCGGATTTTAATCCGCGAAAATCAGCGAGATCAGCGGGAAATAAAAAGTGTTACATATATTGGATTCAGAGTAAATCTAAATATTTGTAACAATATATTAACTTCAATCTACATATAAAGAGTTAAATTTGCTTTAAACTAAATCTTAAGAGATTATAATGAGTAAAATAACAAGAGGACAGAGGATTGGGATTCTTACTGCCGGAGGTGATTGTCCGGGTATTAATGCAGCAATCAGGGGTATAGGTAAAACAGCAATTGTCAAGTATGGTATGACAGTGATTGGCATCAGCGATGGTTTTACAGGTATGATCAATAAGGAATACAATGAGCTTACCGAATCAGCACTATCAGGAATACTAACTTTAGGAGGTACAATTCTGGGAACCTCAAGAGAAAAGCCATTTAAGAGCAACGGAAAAAGCAAGAACGAAATAAGTAAGCCAGTGTTGATAAAAGAGCATTATGAACAAATGGATCTCGATTGTCTGGTTTGTATTGGAGGAAACGGAACTATTAAGACAGCGCATTTACTTTCGCAGGAAGGTCTTAATGTTATTGGTATTCCCAAAACAATTGATAATGATGTATGGGGCACCGACCTGACCTTCGGATTCGATTCAGCTGTAAATATCGCGACCGAGGCTATCGATCGGCTACATTCAACTGCCAATTCCCATAAGAGGATAATGATTATTGAAGTGATGGGACACAATGCCGGCTGGATAGCGTTATATTCCGGTATAGCAGGTGGAGGAGATGTTATTTTGATTCCAGAGATTCAATACGATGACAAGAAGGTTGCGGAATATCTTCTTCGCCGTGTCAGTGAGAACAAACAGTATTCAATTGTTGTTGTTGCAGAAGGTATCAAGAATCCCATTAAGGACAGTTGTTCATCTGCTCAGTCTTTAAGCAAAAGAATTAATGAACTGACAGGCCTGGAAACAAGAGAGACAGTGTTGGGTTACATTCAGAGAGGAGGCACCCCCTCTCCTATGGACCGTGTACTTGCAACAAGATATGGCTCTGCAGCGGCTGACTTGATTGCAGAACAAGACTTTGGCAAAATGGTTGCTCTGAAAAATACAGAAATTGTATCAGTTCCCCTTTCTGAAGTTTCCGGAAAGACAAAACTTGTGGATCCGAAAGATCCCCTTGTGATACAGTCACAGAAGATGGGTACATGTTTCGGTATCTGATTCTTTGACACGCATTTGCTATTCAATTAAACAGGAAGAATGAAAAGGTTAATTTTGGTCCGGCATGGAAGAGCAGAAGATGATTCGTCTGAGATTTCTGACTTCGAAAGATCACTGACACTGAAGGGAAAAGTCATTTCGAGACTTATGGCCCGTAAGCTTGTGGAAAAAGAAAAATCTCCCGGTACAATTCTGACAAGCCCGGCTTTCAGGGCTCTTGAAACAGCTATAATCTTTGCAGATGAATATGGTATTGCAGCTGACAATATCCTCATGAACAGTAACCTTTATTATAAAATGAGCCAGCAGAATCTTCCTGCTATACTTTCAGTTATTAAGGAAGACACAGACGTTGTAACCCTTTTTGGTCATAACCCTTCTTTTACTCAGATTGCAAATAATCTGAGTAAGGAAGGTTGTGAATTTATTCCTAAAAGCGGGGTAGTCTGTATCTCCTTCAATATCATGACCTGGTCGGAGATCAGTCGCAATAATGGTAAGATGGAATATTTTCTGATACCCGAAAAAATACTATGAATAAAAGATACATTCCGAAGGAGATCAGCTGGTTGTCTTTCAATGAACGTGTTCTGCAGGAAGCTGAAAACAAGGAGGTGCCCCTTCTGGAAAGGTTTAAGTTTCTTGGTATTTATTCCAACAACCTTGATGAATACTTCAGGGTGAGGGTTGCCACTCTTAAAAGGATGTCGATGTTTGGTTCCAGGTCAAAGGAAATACTTGGATACAATCCAAAAACAACTCTAAAGACAATTCAGGAAATTGTTCTTGCCCATAACGAAAAATTTGAAAAGATTTATACCGGACTTCTTCATGAGCTGGCAAAGTATAATACTCACATTATAAATGAGAAACAGCTTAACCAGGAACAGGCTGAATATGTAAGAAAATACTTCCATAAAGAGGTAAGAACCAGGATCATGCCTTTTTTAATTGAAAAGGAGACCAGTCTGCCTAATCTTACTGATGATGCAATCTACCTGGCAATCTACCTGGCAAAAACTGATACCCAGAAACGAAGATATGCTCTTCTTGAGATTCCATCTAATGTGTTACCCAGATTTATAATACTTCCTGAAAAAGATGATGGTAAGTATATTATTTTCCTGGATGATGTAATCCGGTTTGGGTTAAAGGAGATATTCTTTATATTCGATGTTGACGATATTTCCGCCTATACCATTAAACTTACAAAAGATGCTGAACTTGAGATAGCAGATGATATATCTGAAAGCTATATTGATAAACTTTCAAAAAGCTTACAGCAACGTAAAAGGGGTACACCCGTTCGTTTTATTTACGATCGCACTATTCCTCAGGATCTTCTGAAAATCATAACTAAAAAATTGAATTTTGGACCTGATGATGTTACTATACCAAGTAACAGGTACCACAATTTTAAAGATTTCATGAATTTCCCGAATCCGGGTAAGAAGAAATTATTTAGTGAACCGCTTATTCCAATTCCACACCGTGATATTCAGACAGGCAGGAGTATCTTATCGGCGATAAAGAAGAAAGATATTATGTTGTTTTTTCCATACCACCCTTTCGACCATTTTATAGACCTTCTCAGGGAAGCTTCAATTGATCCTTATGTAACATCCATTCAGATAACTCTCTACAGACTTGCCAGGAACTCGAGCGTCATCAATACTCTTTTAAATGCCGTCAGAAACGGGAAATCGGTGACAACGGTAGTTGAACTGCAGGCCCGTTTCGACGAGGAAGCCAACATTCTGTGGGGCAATAAACTTCGCGAGGAAGGTGTTAAGGTAATTTATGGAGTGCCCGGATTAAAAGTGCATTCAAAACTTTGTCTCATAACCCGTCTTAAGAATGATGTAGCTCAACGATATGCGGCTGTCGGCACTGGCAATTTTAATGAAGACACTGCCCGGGTATATACGGACCTCCTTCTCCTGACTACCGATAAGAAGATCACAAATGAAGTTTTTAAAGCATTTAATTTTTTCAGTGTAAACTATAAAAAGGATAATTTTTACCACCTCGTCCTTTCCCCGTTTTTCCTGAGAAACAAAATAATTCTGCTGATAGAAAATGAAATAAAAAATGCAAAAGCCGGGAAAAAAGCTTTCATATACCTTAAACTTAATAATATTACCGATGGTGAAATAATTGATTGCTTGTATGAGGCCAGCCAGGCAGGTGTAAAAATCAGGTTAATCATAAGAGGAATGTTATCGCTTATCCCAGGTATTAAAAAATTGAGCGAGAAAATTGAAGCCATCGGAATTGTTGACAGGCTTCTTGAACATTCAAGGTATTTTATTTTTTGCAATGGAGGTAATGATCAGATTTACATCTCTTCGGCAGACCTGATGACAAGGAACCTTGATCACAGAATCGAAGTCACATGCCCGGTTTATGACAAGAATATTAAATGCGAAATAAGGAAGATATTTGACATCCAGTGGGAAGACAACGTAAAAGCAAGAATATTTGATGCTGAACAGTCTAATACATTTGTCAAGCCGGGGAAAAATGTCATAAACCGATCTCAAATTGAAGTATATAACTGGATTAAAAAGGCTAATGATAAGACAATCTGAAAAAGGATGAGTTTTGAAGTCCTGTGTTCTTGCAATCTTGAAATAGTTAAATCTTTAAGCTATTTTGCTTTTTGCCTTACACTTTTGTCTTTTGTTTTAAATTAAGCTTATGAATTACTACGCACTTCTTGCCGGAACTGTATTTATTATACTCTTTTCCTGGTTTTTATCTCTCAGATATAAAAGATATCATGGTATTGCCCGGTTCTTTGCATTTGAAAGCGTTTTCATACTTGTTTTGTTAAATTATAAGACATGGTTCACCAACCCATTTTCTCCGTTTCAGATAGCTTCATGGCTACTTCTTATTCTTTCAGTTTATGTGGTTATTGCAGGCTATCTTCTGCTTAAAAGAAAAGGTAAACCTGACAGCAATTTCGAAAATACATCTTTACTTGTGAAATCAGGTATTTACGGTTATATCAGACATCCGTTGTATCTTTCAATATTCCTGCTTGGTACGGGAGTTATGTTAAAAGACCCTGAGCCGGTTCAATTGGTGTTGGGGGGTATTAATCTCATAGCCGTTTACATCACGGCACGGATTGAAGAAAATGAGATGATAGCTAAATTCGGCGATAACTACCGTCTTTATATGACAGAAACCAGAATGTTCATTCCATTCATAATCTGATTAATTTTAAACCTCAACCTTAACCTGACGTTCATTTAGCCTTGCACTGTTGAGCCTTTGTGCCGTTGAGCCGTTACGCCTTTGTGCCATTGAGCCGTTGCGCCGTTATGCCATTATTATTTCGAAGTAATCCAGGCAATTACTTTATCTGAAGTTGGTTTATCTTTTGAGTATACAACGTCAACAAGTTTTCCGTTTTCATCTATAAGATATTTCTGGAAATTCCATTTTACTTCTGAGTCCATTACCCCATTCTTTGCTTTAGAGGTGAGCCATTGATAGAGAGGAGCAATATCCTTACCCTTGACTGAGATTTTTTCCATCATAGGAAATGTGACACCATAGTTCTCTGTACAGAATTTTCTGATTTCTGCAGCCGTTCCCGGTTCCTGGCTTGCAAAGTTATTGGCAGGAAAACCTATGATTACAAAGTTGTCATGGTACTTCTCATACACCTCTTCAAGATCCTTATATTGTGGAGTAAATCCGCACTTTGAAGCTGTATTGACGATCATTACCTTTTTTCCTTTAAGCGAACTGAAATCAAAATTGTCGCCTTCAAGGGTTTTTACCTTGAAGTCGTAAAATCTGGTTGTTTGTGAAAATGCTGACACTGAAAAAAGCATAAGGGAAAATAGTAAGCTTAGTTTGTTTGTTTTCATATCTATTAATTTACTTTTACAACTCTAACAATGTGGAGGCAGCTATGTTCAATATAATGTATAAACGGATAAGAATATTCATATTACTGATCATGAGTACAGTTTTTCTTCCTCATTCAATATTTGCGCAAGGAACAGATGAAAGCGGGAATGATGATCTGGAATATTATAAGAAGATGAATGAAAATGAACAGAGACTCATTGAATTTAAAGACACTGATGAATCTCTTGAATTAAAGTTAGCCCAGCTTGATGTCATTAATAAAAGCAGGAGAAAAAACAAAGCTTTACCGGTAAAACTTGACATTCTTGCTTCAAGAGTTGCAAATAAAATGTGCAGGGAAGCTGCCGATAATAATTACATAGGACATTGGAATATGGCCGGGGAGGAACCATATCTCAGGTATGCATTTGCAGGAGGATATGACCATGTTTCCGAAAACGCATATGGAGAGTGGTCATCTGACAATTTTAGTGTTTCGCTTATCAGTTCCCTTATGAAAACGGGACATGGAAAATTCATGTCTGAAAGAGCGCCGTATGACGGTCATAAACAAAACATAATTGACAAGTCACATAACTATGCAGGTATAGGCTTTTATCTTACAAAAAAACAGTTCAGGTATTATGAAGAATTCATTGACAGGTATTTTGAATTCGAGAATATCCCTTCGGAGGTCAAAGCAGGTAATCCTTGCACGATCATGATAAAGACTGATGGTCAAAGCTTTTTATACTATGTTGTTGTCTACAGGGAAAACTGGCCGCATCATCTTTCACCGGCACAAATCAACAAAAAAGGGAGTTATCCTGACTTCACTAATCAGAAGTACAAAGAAATATTTGCATGGGGTCTTTCACTTTACAGGAACGGTACTACTTATAAGATCCCTCTTGAATTTTCCAAGGAAGGGTTGTATTATATTCAGATCTTTTCTGATAAAAAAGAGTTAACAAAACCGGCGTCTCTCAATACGAAGGGAAAGACGCCGGAAAGTGGTATCGTAATTAAAGTTAACCGATAAGGGTACCTGCTATTTTACAATTTCATTAGTAGAGGTTATAGTCATTACAACAGGGAAAGACATATTCTGATCGGGTATTTCAATATTTCCAGTCATTTTTGAAACAATAGTTTGCTTAACAAAATAGCCTTCATTTACAGCAAAAAACATTGTTTGAGTACCGGTAAATGGTCCGCTTGTATGTATTTCCATTCCCTGGGACTTAGTGGTCATTTTTCTAGTACCTGAAAGTGTTGATGAAATCTTAGCACAATCAATTCCATCGATTTTTTCAATTCCTTCAAATTTATAATTAGCTTCAACAAGCATCCAGATTGTATTAGTCTGAGTTTTGCTGTCAAGAGTATCATTTGAAATCCAGGTATCGCCTTCTTTAACTGCATTTTTCGGCAAAACAGGAAAATAATTAATAAATGACTGATTCATAGTGCTTTCCCCACTTCCTTCAACAGTATAGACAATTTTAGAAGCACCGCTAAGGTCCACTACTTTACCTGAAGGTGAAATTACCATGGTAAATACTTTTCCTTTTAAATCACTAATCGGTCCGCCGGCGCTTCCCTGTGGTGATTCAACATTCTGACCCATTGTGTCGATCGATATTTCCAGGTTCAGGTTTTCACCCTGCTTGCCAGCGGATTTTACCTGGCATCCGAGAGCCATTGATATATTAACCAGCATTGACTGTCCATTTACATCCATATCCTGAACCACCTTTGTCTCAGAAATATATTTTACTGTTTTGGCTGCAGGATAGTTATATTCAAGCTTAACCCCTCCTTTTTGAAGAGGCTGGTCAGATTTCTTTTGTGAAAATACCGTTGAACTGGTAAAAAGAGCAAGAATAATTGCTGTAGTAAATAAATATTTACCTGAAGATAATTTTATCATAATTGGCTGGTTTTGATTTTAAATAACATATGGTCAATATTTTATGGACATCAAATATCGTAAAATAGAAATTAATTCACAACTACTGAGGAACAATAATTAAATTATTTTCTTTATTACTATGATATTATAAAAACTCGTTCTATTTTTGCGACTCTTTTACGGGGTGTAGCGCAGCCCGGTTAGCGCATCTGGTTTGGGACCAGAGGGTCGCAGGTTCGAATCCTGCCACCCCGACAATCTAAAGATCCAGTTATCTAATTATCAGATAATTGGGTTTTATGTTTCCCCGCAGTTGTACCACAATTCAATTAACTGATCTTTGTTGTACCTGTAGCAATCAATTGAATAACATTGCTTAATTTTAGAATACTTAAAATTAACCTGAAATGTCAAAGATTATGAAAAGCTACACAATCAGATTATTCAAAGCACCTAAAAAAAATGATCCTATTGTTAAGGGAAACGAGACAGAATTAGTATTAACTGAAAGGGAATTATTAGATCTAAAGCGGACGTTGCGTAAGGACAAAAAGATTAAATATTCAATAACTATGCTCAATGGCGGGAAAGAACCGCTTCTAATTAGTGAAAGATTACAAATATTTTTTAAAAAGATTATATCCTATCTTTGGATTCATTGAGTTACAATAAAGCAAAACCCCGGCTGTCATTGGTCCGGGGCTTCAGATGGTACAATTAATTGTACCATAGGTCTCATTCTATTGGCAGAGCTAATATAAGCTAGCTCAGGGACAATGTCAAGCAAATACCAATTTTGATTTTAGTGTAAGTTAAGATTTTATGTTAAACCTATGCACCTTGCAATAAATACCACTTTTTGAGACTTGCCTTTCAGAATGAAACGGCTTGATTCCATGGTTCACGGCACAACTGTTGCACAGCGTTAGTAAGAAAATCAGCACGGCCAAAATTATAAGAATCCTCACAATTAATTTTTCCGTAAAGTAAACCCTTTTTACCGGAAAGAAGAAACCATGTTTTTTAATAGGGATTGGCTTAGAATTGTTACTTTATTAGAAAGTACTCACCCCGGTATTTCTACCAGGGGAATCGCTGCGGGGTTTCGTGCTTCCCCACCCGGATCTGATAAAGCGAAGCTAATTTAAAACGTGCCGGAGCCAAAAATAAATATTTATTATCGCTCTATGTTTGTCTCTTTTTAATTGACTCCAAAAACTCTGAATTCTCCTTTTAAATAGACTGCAGATTCTGCAATTCCGTTGCTAGGTGTATCACTGTAATACACACGTATCACACTGATACTAACTTTAATATAAGCAAATCAAAATTAAAAAACAAGCGAATTTGATAGTAATTATTAATTATTTTCTTTGGAAATTTACAGCAGTAATAATTAAAACATACTGCTATGAGTACCAAAAATGACCATCGTGCTAAACACACCCCGACCGTAACTATTCAGCTGCCTATTCAATCAAATGATTATGGGATTCCCTGTGCTGAAGATTTCTTAGCTGAAATTCAGCGTATGTATGATGTTGAAAAAAACATCAAGAACAATCTATATGCCTTTATCCTGGAGCGTGGCTTATTCA
>OCZT010006325.1_pt1 | contig 11730 bp, 9 predicted proteins | sample 1539031 | NCBI WGS metagenome assembly OCZT01 (sample SAMEA3539308, study PRJEB22396) | soil metagenome | biome: tundra; feature: field; material: soil | place: USA | collected 2010-05 | depth 0.15 m
GACAATCCCCATTGAAAACATTGTCATAACCATTAAAACAAAGAGTTTTTTCATAACCTATTATTTTTCAGAGAGGAGCCACTGTAAATTCATTTTTGATTCGCCATTCATATTATGGGCTAGAATAGTAAGGTGTCCAGCGGTTAGTGCCGGCAATATTTATTTGATAATAACCTACTAACGTGACTGGTGCAGTTGAACCCGTAGTTGTTGAATTAGATCTAAATAAGGAAGCTGAAATGGAACTGGCATTCATGTTACCATTTACATCTAATGTATTGGCAGGGGTTGTAGTTCCAATTCCTACATTACCATTATCCCTAAGTGACATTACATTAACCGCAGCCGTTTCCACTTGATCTGCTGTGGACTTCAGTTTTATGTCCATCTGGGTCTTAGGAAAGAATGGACTTCCGAATGAACCATAGGAATACACATTAAAGTCAACATTACCACCAAAGATATTACCGGGGTTCATGGCCCTATTAAGTCGTAATATTGTTTGTGGTGTAGAACTAAGTGGATTACCAATCAATCTTACGAGTGGATTTGTTCCGACAGTTTGACTGGGATCATCAAATCCAACTTGTAATGTAGCATGTGTTTGGGCCTGATTTGCTCCAATTGCTACTCTACCAGAATTCACTATTAAATCACCATTATTTTTTACAGCAAGGATATTACCACTGCCGGAACCAAAGGTTGTAGCATATAAGAAGTCACCAGTATTTCCAGCAAATCTTTGTAATAATTCCAAAACACATTGTGCATTAGTAGAGGTATTTGCAACTTGAAATGTATTAGCATTTCCTCCAGAGTATTTATGTTTCCAAAAGAAACTACCTGTATCACCGGCTGCTGCTATTGTGACACCAAGATTGAAATTATTACTACCATCCAAAAATATTCCCCAATCACCAATTCCAGCATTTCTAAATGCAATCATATCTCGGGGACCTGTGGCTGATACATCTAACAAAGCTACTGGATTACCAAGTCCAATACCAACAAGACCAGTATTACCTGGAGTATTTAATGAAGCAGTCAAGTTCGTCATCGTCCAGGGATAACTTGAAGATATAGCATTTTTAACATAGCTTGCCGTTTGTGCAGTGATGATATAAGAACTGGTTAAAGTATTATTAGCCCACGAAGCAGTTCCAAATAATGATGATGTATAAGTGGCGGCAGAACTACCAGGAGCAAATGAAGCACTTAATGCATAGGAAGAACTGGTCACTGTTCCTCTAATATTACTAGATGTAATGTAGGATGCACTTAAAGAACTACTGGCCCATGAAGAACTCACTGAAGTACCTGATCCACCAACTATATTCTGTGCCCACGAAGCTGTTCCAAATAATGAACCTGTAAAACCAGTTGCAACTAATTGTCCATTTCCATTTGTAACTATTAAACCATTATCCAAAGTAGAGGCACCAGTTACGTAAATAGTTCCAACATTAATATTGCCATTAACAGTTAAATTGCCCGCACCATCGGTAGTAATAATACCAGCATCCAAAGTTGTAGTACCTTCCACGTCTAGACTGGCAGCAGTTATCTTGCCATTAACAATTACATTACCATCAGTATCAATACTTGTTCCATTAGGAAAGTTAGTAGTAGTATTAGTTGTGGTAAATCCATTTTCATCAATAGTCGTGTCACCATTATGAAAATAGGAAGAACTTAAAGAACTACTGGCCCAACTTGAACTAAAAGCGGTTATGTTACCTCTGATATTACTAGAAGTAATGTAGGAAGCACTTAATGAACTACTGGCCCAGGATGAACTTTGAACTGTTGTTACCGTGATTGATGGTGCCCAAGAGGCACTAACGGCATAAGAGGCGGTCCCAATAAACTTACTGGCATATAAACTCTGTCCCGGAAACATTGTCTGTTGCAATCCAATAGTTCCAGAGCCCGTGACAATACTTGCCAAGTTATTAGTTTGGATATTATATAAGGAGGCAGTTCCAACACTCCCCGACACAAACAATACGGTTCCCGTGGCAGTTGAACCTGTGGGTCTAAACCAAGAGACATTACCCAATGATAAATCATTTATATTACCATCGTTGGATACAATATAAGCCCCAGTAACATCTACCAATCTTGTATAGATTGTTACACCATCAATCTGTAGATTATCAATGGTTACACCTTTAGATATAGATAACCACTGAGGGGCAATCATTCCATCATAGGAACAATTCTTTATTTGTATATTATCAATATGTAATGAGCCACCGGGATTCATGGAATTATATATTCGTATCTGTGGAATACCAACACTCGTTATATTTACATCCTCAATAAGAATATTCTTAACTGTTCCACCTGATAAAGCCCAGAAGTTCCAAATGGATACACCATAGATTCGTGCAGTTCCCCTAACGTGTTTAATAGTAATACCATCAACATTCTGATCGGCACATAGAACAGTTACACAATCTAAAGCACCAATAGTTTTAATATTCTCTACATAGACGTTTGTTAGTGGTCCAATGTTTTTTACCCAAGGAGAAGGCAGTGTATCCCCAGTAATAATATCCGTGGCATTGAAAGCAACAAAATCATTACCCGAAGTACCATATATATTAGTGACTGTGGCGTGATCTCCTGTATAGAAGTGTAAGGCGTCTTGAACAACTGATATAATATTGATATTATCGCATACTACATCCTGCCAGTTACTAAAAGAGAAAGCAAAAGAAGCACCAGTATCAATAGTGATATTCTTTACTATAAGATTCTGAATACCATAGAAACCTACACCTACTAATATACCATCACCATTACCAGAATGTAATATATAGTTATTGAGACCGCCCATTGACTTATCACCTTTACGTTGGTTATACTCATTACAATAATAATAACCACCATCCAAAGTGATATTGGTATCCACGATAGAACTACTATTAGGGTGGGCGTTACGGAGAATTGGCCAACCAGCACTACTTGTCAAATAGAAACCACATCCTTCTAAACAAGTAATTGTGGTATTAGAATATATCTGTAATCCACTTACCATAGCATTACCATCCATGACAAGTTCTATTGAACCTGTTCCGTTGGAATTAGTATTTAATGCTGATTGCAATAGTGCCGTATCATCTGAACCGGATACATCATAAACATAATCCAATATGTTATCATCCCAACTCTGACTTAGTTGGGCATTCAAATGACAACCAATAACTGAGGCGTATATGATTGTTTTTGGTCCACTATTACCAGAAGCGTTTAAAGCGTAACTTGCGGTATTAGCCCAAGAAGCAGTCCCGTCAAATGATGTAAATCCTTGAATTGTTCCATCTGAGTTTATTGCATATTCTCCTTGCGGACCAAGGTAAATATTACCGATTGTAGATATATCTGAACCAATTGATGTATCGTTTGATGGACCAGCATACACGACAATGGCGGTAACTGTACTAAATTTACCATTACCAAATCTGTCAATAGTTGCTCCGGCTCCTTGTAATATAGATGATGTTATAGAAGTCCGTGCCCACGAAGCACTTAATGAACTACTGGCCCAGGATGAACTTGTTGAGGTGCCAGATCCACCAACTACATTATTAGCCCACGATGATGTTTGAGCATAAGAAGCCGATATAGCATTATTAATAGACCCGCCCTTGAGAACATAACGAGCATCACTGGCTGAAATAGTTAAAGCAAAGAAATCACTATTAGACATTGAACCCGTGAATACTACACCCGTATTAGATGGTTGAGTGATTAAGCAGTCGGTTCCATTTATTGTTCCAGCATTAGGAGCCGCAGAAATATAGAATACTTCATTTGCGAAATTCTGTAATGTATTTCTTAAAGACCCTGTATTGGCAGCACCAGCAGGAGAAACTGAAACTTTGTATGTTCCTGCTATAACATTTGTAAATGTAACTGCTCCTGTATTATCCGTGTAAAGAGAGACTGGTGCAGCACTACTAATTACCGAACCACTTATATATGGCGGTGTAAATGGTTTAATAGTAACCTTACTCCCAACCAAGGGATTTTTAGCACTATCAATTAAATTAAAGAATATACTAGTCATTTTAACTTATTTTGTAATTTATACCATTAACTAAAGAATCTGTATCAGGTATCTGAATATAGAATACTGTGGCAGGATAATTCTTCATAACAACAGGATTATTATCATTTGCGTTTCCAATGACCACTTTATAAATTCCGGAGACAATACTATCAAATTCCACATAACCATTATTATCAGTATATTCTATTATTGGAGCACCAAAGGACAACATAGAACCAGTAACGTATGGCGGACTATAGGCAGTTAAACTTATGCGACTCCCAGTTAATGGGTTATTACAGGAATCAACAAAGTTAAAATAAAAGGATGTAGCTGCCATATTCTATATATACAACATTTTTATGGAAAATCGTGATATTTTGTGAGGAACTTCCATTTATCAAAACTAAGTGTCTGATTTGAATATTTCATTGATAAATGTTGAACCAAGGCTGAATCATCATTTATACCTGAAATCAATACCACTTTCTTAAATGTATTATAAATCTCAACCCTACTGGTTGTTTGAACGGAATAAGATTTAATAGTATGTGGTTTAATATCAGTAGTTTGTAGAAATATACCGTATCGCTCCTTATCAACTATGAACGAGTTACTATGACTGGAATGTGGTATAATCCATTGCCTACCCTCTATGGTGAGTTTTCCATCAAGAAATGGGAAGTGTGGTTGTTTCATTGAAATGAGATAATCTCCTTCAGCCACAAGGAAACCGGGGATTAAATCCACTGGTAAATGTTTCCATTTAAGATAATAATCTAAGTTAGTTTCTGTCACTTGCACATCGTCATCTGTTTCGACTATTAAATCATAATCTTTATAATTTTCTTTTAGATACTCTTTATTCTGAAAGGTGTGATTCCAATCTGTAAAAGTTGCTGGTATATTTATTGAACCAAATGGTTTATAATCATAATTACAAGATAATACTATTGTGGTATTATACTTCTTAAATGTAGAATAAGTATCTATAAGTTGTTTTACATATTTTTGTTTATTCTTATCATAAGAAGTGATTGATATTAAAACATTTATCATATATTATTTAATTGCGGACCAACGTTTATCAGGACAACTTTCATTTGCACGTTTTACTTTCTCTGATATTAAACATTTGCAAAGATTACACTGGCAGAATTTTAATGGTCCAATCATTACATTAGTTTTGTGTTCACAATCTTTGCAAACTCTCGCACGTGATAGTGCAATACCAAAGGGTGCTACATCAATATTCAAGTGAGTTTTAAGAACTTCAACAGCACCGTGTATTACTTGTGATATAGATGGCATATTAAGATTATGATTGCAGTTGCACCCCATATTATTCTGTATTTAACAAAGTTGGATCATTACAACCAACACCATTTCTATTATAATAGTTACTAAAGCGTCCATTCGCACAAGTGCAGTTGTATTCTGATAGAAATAAATACCAGGGATTATAGGTTAAACCATTTATACTTGGTGTAACATACGATTGAGTATAGTTTAGACCAGCAGGTAATGGTAAAGAACTACTTAAGATTGCTTCATATATATCATGTTCAGCGAAGTAGTCGGCACCGAATAATAAAACACCTCCCATTCCATCACAGAAAGGATTTTGAATACCCTGGCACAATCCACCATCTTCTTGCCATGTCCACTGTCCACCAAAACAATCAAATCCCAACGGTGGGTCAATACTATCGCAAGGTAAATTCTCTCTGCAAGGGCAAGGGGGCATTCCAGCATATAATGGATCGGGCATACTTTGTATTATCCAGGATTGCCATGCATTACCGTATCTATTATCCAAAACCATATTCATTTTGAATGGATGAATCTTTGCATTTATAAATGAATGTGAACTTGGTGTTGGTAGAATTGCTATAGTAGGAGCACTACAAGGATTAGATAAAATAAAACTTTGTGTGAATGATGCCACATCTGTTGGTGGTAAAGAAATAGTAGAAAATTCAGGACAAGTGGTTACTCCATCACATTCAATACAACCAATTTGAGCTATAAATGATGAGGTTAATCTCCAATATTCTCCTGTATTACGAATCTGCGTGCTATCTAATGTTCCTATAACATAATTTCCTTTTGATGTTACATTATTAAATGCCCAAGAAGATGACGGTTGGATATAAGCATATCCAGAACCAGTATAAGGAGTTGAAATAGATGCTGAAGTGGTTCCTAGTAAAGCGAAATTGGTGTATGGACTTCCCATTGTGATGAAAGTATATATATTACCATTTAGTTCTGTGCTACCTGAACAACCAGCAATCTTTATTTTATCACCATTTATTATTCCCATTTGAGGATTAGATAATGATACTGTTAATGGAGTATTTTTTATTACATTTTCTATAGGTGTGGTTCCACAAAATGCAGGAACATCAGAAATCCAACGCATAGCACATATCTGGCCATTTCCATATGTAGTGTCTGAAGCATACCCCCACATCCCAACTTCACCGAATGGCAAATCAGAACCAGATTTTACGAGTGAAATCAAGGAACAGGTGCCATCTGAAGTCCCATCAACCACCCATATACCATCAATAGCAGTATTTCCTGTTCCCCAGACAGAAGCAGTCATTGCACCAACAATATGATTAGGAAAACTCAACGGGTCAATGAATACCATACTGTTTGAAATAGCACCTGAAATACTACTTGAATTGCTACTAATACAGTTTGAAGCAGTTGTTTGTAGCATAAATCGGTCAAGTGGTCCGCACGGGCGAGATTGCTTGTATGACTGATATGTAAGATACACTTGGGCATCAATACCACCAATTAGTTCTGGTGCACCATAAAATAAGAATGCACCTTGAGGTATTTGTTTTGTTTGTAATAAATCGCTCCAGTGAGTTGCCGCTAATGGTATTCCTCCATTTCCACTCCAACCACCATAACCACGTTGCTCAATACCAATACAGTCTCCGCCCATTGGAGTTACATCTTCCCAGTTCATAAATTTACCATCCCAAAATGGTGCACTTCCGGAAACAATAGAATTTGGTCCACCTATAACTGAACCATTATATAAACTTGCATCAGGTCCATTTCCATTTATCGCTACAATTCCTATAACTTCGTCTCTCTGAATTATTGGAGCATTAGTATTATTTTCATATGAACGGTATCTCCAACTATAATTTATAACATTGCCAATATTCCAATAGTTCTCGGCTAAATCTAACCAGTCAGCCATTACCATATCAGAAGTATATGCATCAGACAAGGTGCAACTTATTACATCTGTTATACCATTTTCATTTGATTCCAGTGGACAACCTTGCTTAAAGAAATGGGTTCTATTTAATGTAGTAGCACTACAATTTATTGTATCATATTCTTCCATCATAGTAGAAGGACCCGTAGCGTTATAACCATAAGAATAAGAAAATGATGCCATATCAATAAACAAACTTGCTGAAACCAGAGTGCCAGTACCAGTATCACCATAATCCCAAGTTAAAGTCCAACTGTTAGCACTATGTTGAGTTATTGTTGTAGGGGGATTTAATCCAGTGCTATTTTGAATTTGATAAGCATTTGAATAAGCCTCTAATATTATTGCACCAAAACTATTGGCTACGTTTAATATACCAAGTGTATAATTAGCAACTGGTAATGGATTAAATCCAGGTGGTCCAGTTCCAGATGTTACTCCAGCACCACTAACCACAGTTGAAGTAGTTGCGCCAGAATATCTATCACACGAACACATTCCAGAAGCAGTTCCTACTATTATCCAACCCCCAGTAGTTGGATCAATTCCAGTTAAAGTAGTAGTTGCACTAGCATTTACAGTTCTATATTTGTAGGGATCTGGTGATGGATCATAAGCGTGATAACCGTATCCGAAGTTGTTTCCACAATAGTCAAAGGCATCCCAATTTCCATATCCATTGAATGTATCAGTATCTCTGCAAATGTAGGATTTCCTTCCTTGCCACACTTTTCTAAAAACAAGATTCTTAAACCCGATGTGTTCGCAACGAGATAGATTTATACTTTGAGTTGTTTTGTGATAACAATTATGATAAACTGATTGATTTACTGTGGCATCAGAACCTGTGCAACCAAGAAAACTACAAGTGTTCGGCAAATCACAAGAAGGAGAACCAATCCCTGGACCACCACCGGAACTTACGGCACAATCATCTCCATAACAAGCTACAGGTCCTAAGCAAACTGTATCTCTAAGACTATATGGCCTTTCGTACGGGGGGATTCCTTGAACATTCCATATTGCTGGGTCCGAATTGTAATCTACAACAGTAGTTGTATTGGTCCACAATGATATGCTTATGGCATTTGTGTCGAACTCGTTAAAGCAGCCCCCAAGAAACATAGCCATATGTTATGAGCTCCCTGACACTTTGGTTCCAAATATCTTCCACTTTTCAACTACTCCATTATTACAGATATTGACCAGTAAGTTAGGTGTAGCCCCGCCTGCTGACATCAAATCTGTTCTTAAATATTGTCTAATATACATTCGACCGAGAGAACCTGATGATTCTGTATCAGAATATCCTATAATAGTAAAAGTAGAACCCGATACATCTGAACTAGCAGATGGAAAATTTAACCAAGGATGTGGATTAGCATAAGATACTATGGTAGGGTCTGCTCCGTGTCTTAAAAAGTTTGATGCGGTGGGATTACTTCCAGAAGATTCAACCCAAAACCAATATTCATATTCATTGGCATCAACTAATATATCTAATGAACCACTTATTCCAACTCCGCCACTGCCTGATTCTGGTGGATATATCTGATAATCTTCAAATTCAATTCCATCTGTTCCTATTACCTCCGACACTCCGCCCGGTTGAATAAGAGTGGTTAATACATTACCACTTCTTACTCTTACTTTTCTCCAATCATTTACAGAATCGAGTGTTGTGCTTCTAAAAGATTCGGGGTATTGATAAATTTTGAATGGATAAAAATCAATACCATTCCATTGATACGGTGGTATAGATGTAAGCAACTGCCGATGAGTAGCGTTTGTTTGATCAGAAACAGTATAAAGTTGTTTTTGAACTTCATTTGCATATTTCCAGACTTGCCAAGGTGATTGACTTTCACGGGGAGATTGTTGTGAAGAACCTTCGTGAATTATTTGTTGTGATTTATTTGGTGTATATGTTGGAAAATCGGGCACAATTATAAAATGTTGATTGTTTATGCTTTGTATATTATACTATATCATTATGTGTCCTAGATGTGGAACAAAACTTAATAGAAGAACAAAAATGTGTGGTAAGTGTTGGCATAGTTTTGATAGAATATTTTGGGAAAAAATTAACAAGATTGGTCCTATAGTTAGACCAGAACTTGGTCCGTGCTGGATTTGGACTGGATGTTCTGATGGTAAGGGGTATGGAGTAATTACTATTAATGGGAAGCACCATTCTACTCATAAAATTTCTTATGAACTGCATAATGGACCAATTCCTAATAATTTGGAGTGCTGTCATGAATGCGATAACACAATTTGTTGCAATCCTGCACATCTTTTTATTGGTACACACCTGGATAATTCTATTGACATGGTAAAAAAGAAAAGACATGTGCACGGAATTAAACAACCGACACACAAACTTACCGAAGAACAAGTCAGAGAAATCAAATATTCTACTAATACACAAGTAGAATGTGCTAAACGATTTAGTATTAACCAGTGCGAAGTTTCCCGAATTAGAAATGGAAAAATGTGGAAACATATTATTTAGAACGTATATCCACCACCATTACTCCCTGTTGCATAAGGCAAAGCATTAGCAGGTTTCTTGTCAGTTTTGGTTCCATCAAGGGTAACTGTATATAATTCTGGATCCCAGTGGCCCAAAGGTCCGCCCAGCCAAGTGCGTGTCAATCGCCACCACGTTCTCTGCAATGTTAATGTATCCTCCTGTCTTAGCCACGATATACCACCAGTATAAATATTAGGATTTTCTATTACCATATTAGCAAATATAGAATCACTAAAATTTGGAGTATGACCAGCAGTTGTATTAGTATCCCAAAAGTAAGATGGCAAATTATTACTGGTAACAGGGTCTTGAATAAAACCGCCTGGATTTATAAATTGAGGAGCCCAAAAGTATTGAGACCACTGAATTTTTAATCCAGGTAGATAAAATGAATCAATGCCATAATCATATTTATTAAGAAGTTCCTGTGCTGGATATAAATGACTTAAATTGCTTCCTGTAAATACTGTAGATAAAGCATTAATAATACTTGTTTGTAAATCCAAATCATCCGTATTAATTCTTTGTTTTATCAATGCTCTCTCGTGATACGTTAAAAGGGCATATCTAGGATGTTTATCTAATCCGGGATTAAGTTCTACTGTTTCACAAGAAAACTCATCTGGCGGGGTGTCAAAACTTATACCTTCTGATATAGTAGTAAAATCACAATAATTTCCTCTTCTAAAATTAAGTTTAGCAGATAATATTCTGGTATAATTTCCTTCCAAATCCAGATTTATTTGTCCACGACTGGTACTTGTTATTAAAACAAATCCATTTATTGGATCACAAACAAACCTATGAGTAATAGTAGCTTGCTCAGCTCTTTCTATTTCTGGGCTATCAGGATATTCTTCAAAAAATGAACCATCACCCGATCTCAAGTCATTCAAATCTTTGAAACCTTTACCTGCAATATTATACCTAATAGCTCCATCTGGAGTAGGAGTTCCAGGAAGACCAGTAAACCTATTGCCATCTGCTCTATCAAAGCAAGATGGAGGCATTAACGAAGCACTTAACGGTAAATTATTACTTGGTGTGGACATAGGTTTTATAATACAGTCAAGACAACGACACTAGATGTTGTTATTCCAGCAGAACTTGTTGCTACACATCTGAACTGATAACCATTCAATGATGTATCTAAACAAGAAGCGGTTAACGCAACGGTTGAATTTCCAGAAAATATAGATGCGGTTAAACTTGTATTATTCCATGTGGTAGCACTTGATGATAAATCTTGCCAGATATATTGTGTAGGGGTTATCTCAGAACTTACAGATACAACAAAAGAAGCGGTTCCAGGATGAGTTACAGTAGAAGAAGTTGGATTTCCATTAGCGAGATTAAAAGATGGAGGCCAAGTTAATGTTGGGTCGGCTGTAACAGCAGCTGTATATAATTGCGATGTAGGTATTCTACAAACAGAACTACCACGTTGTATTGTTATACCATTATTGCTTACAAGCATTTGTCTCAAAAAACCGGTATTAGTAGAATCGAGAAATGTTATTTGCTGTTGAGGAGCACTGAATACTACAGACCCAGTGGTTGTAAATACTATGTTGATTGATTGATTCATTGTGTCTTTTCTTTCGTTATGGTGCCATTCTTAATGCAAAGTTTCCAAGTTGATTTAATCCCATACCAGCAGGGCCACCAATTACATTGGCTAGTATAAGTATAGTTTTAGCTAAACCTTTTATTTCTTGAACCGTGGCCGCTGTATTATGAGCGGTTTCTTTTGCAAAATTACTGGCATTTCCTCCAAATTGAAATCCTATTTTTTCCCAAGCAGCAGAAATATTTGCACCTTTTGACCCCATACCGCCCACTCTTGTCATTCCTGGTCCACCACTTGGTATTAAATGTAGAAGTATT
>OCZT010006326.1_pt1 | contig 11726 bp, 9 predicted proteins | sample 1539031 | NCBI WGS metagenome assembly OCZT01 (sample SAMEA3539308, study PRJEB22396) | soil metagenome | biome: tundra; feature: field; material: soil | place: USA | collected 2010-05 | depth 0.15 m
GGGCCGACGGCGCAGCCGGCCAGCAGCACGGCCAGCGCGGCGGTGATGGAGAATATGATGCGCATGGATTCAGTAAAGGGACACAAACAAGTTCGGTATTCGGTTTGTCCTGGGGGAAACGTGGAGCGTCAGAGCGAGGAGCGTGAAGGCGCGGCGGGCACGCCTTGCGCACCAACGCTCCACGCTCTGACGTTGATTGCGAAGCATAATGTCAGCCTTTGGCATCACACCTCCAACCGATCCTCCGGCCTCGCGACGAGGAGGTAAAGCGCCGGCATGAGAAACACGCTGATGAGAAGCCGCGTGAACAGTCCGCTAACAATGACCAGCGCGAACGGACGTTGGGAATCGGTGCCGACACCGGTGGCGATCGCCGCCGGCAGAAGCCCAAAGGCGGCCACCAGCGCCGTCATCATGATCGGGCGCAGTCGCAGGATCGCGCCGTCGCGAATGGCCTGACGGAATTCCATGCCGCCGCCACGCAGTTCGTTCACGTATGAGATATAGACTACGGCCGTCTGGACCGAGACGCCGAGCAGGGCCAAAAATCCGATGCCGGAGGAAACCGAGAACGGCGTGTGCGTCAACCATAGCGCCGCGATGCCGCCCACCGGGGCAGAGAGCAACACGCCCAGGACGGTGATCAGCGGAAACTTGAAGTTGCGGTAGAGCGAGAAGAGCAGCAGGAAGATCAGGAACAAGGTCAAAGGCAGCACCACGTTGAGCTGCCGCCGGGACGCGGTGTAATCCTTGTATTCGCCGCCCCAATCGAGCCGGTAGCCTTCCGGCAGCGGGACTTGTTCCTGGACTTGTTGCCGGGCGTCGTCCACAGCGCCGGCAAGATCGCGTTCGACCACCGAGAATTGCACGCCGATATAGCGCGAGTTGTCCTCGCGGTAGATGAAGGAGGCGCCGTTCTGCACGCTGATGTCCGCCAATTCCTTCAAGGGAATTTGCGAGCCGTCCGTCGTGCTGACGAGGATGTTCTTGATTTCCTCCGGGTTGTCCCGGAACTGCCGTTCCAGGCGCACCACGAGATCAAACTGCTTTTCGCCTTGCACCACCTGCGTTGCGGCGGTCCCGCCGACAGCCGCCTCTATCAGGCCGTTGATGTCGGAGACGTTCAGGCCGTAGCGGGCGATCTTGGTCCGATCGATGTTCACGGTCAGGCTCGGCTGGCCGAGTTCCTGGACGAGCGTGATGTCTTTGATCCCACGCACACCTTCCAGCACGCGCTTGATCGCCTTGCCTTTCGTTTCCAGCGTCTCCAGGTCGTTCCCGAAGACCTTGACTGCCAGTGCGCTTTTCAGACCGGTTTCGGCCTCATCAACAGCGTCCTCGGCAGGCTGCGTGTAGTTGAAGATGATGCCGGGGAATGCCTGGAGCTTCTCGTTAACGGCCTCGATCAATTTCGCCTTGCTGCGATACGCCCCCTTCCACTCGCGATAGGGTTTGAGGCCGACGAAGAATTCACAATTGAAGAACCCGGTCGGATCGGTGCCGTCGTCGGGCCGACCGTGCTCAGAGGCCACCACGGTGACTTCGGGGAAGGAGCGCAGAATCTGGCGGACTTGCGGCGCGATCTTGCGCGATTCCTCGAACGAGATTGTGTAAGGCATGGTGGCCCGAATCCAGAGTGCCCCCTCGTCCAGGTGCGGCATGAATTCGGCGCCGATGCGGGGAACGAGCAGCAGCGAGCCGCCGAGCAGCAACGCGGACACCAGCGTCGTGGCCCAGGGGCGAGCGAGGCACAGGTCGAGGCCCCTGGTATAAGCTGATTTGACCACCTCAAAGACGGGATTGCGCCGCTCGCGCACGCCTTTGCGAAAGGCCCACAAGCAGAGCACCGGCAGCAGCGTCAGCGTGATGATCAGCGAGCCGACCAGCGCGAAGATCATCGTGTCGGCCATCGGCGTGAAGAGCTTGCCCGAAGGCCCCGTGAGCACGTAGATCGGCAGGAAGGCGGCAACGATCACCGCGACCGCGTAGAAGATCGGGCGGTCCACTTCGGCCGCGGCTTCGGTGATGACCTCCATGATCTTGAACGGCCGGCCCTCGTGCGCGGCAATCCGGCGGTAAATGTTTTCCACCATCACGACGGCGCCGTCCACCAGAATGCCAAAGTCCACCGCGCCGATGGACAGCAGGTTGGCCGAGACATCGCGCAGGTCGAGGCAGATGAACGCGCCCCAAAGCGCCAGCGGAATGGTGATGGCGACAATCAGCCCGGCGCGAACGTCGTAGAGGAAGAAGACCAGCACGATGACAACGAGGACCATGCCGCGCAGGAGATTCCGCTCGACGGTCGCGGTGGTCTCCGAGATCAAATCGCTTCGATCATAGAAGGTGTGAATCTTCACGTCCTTAGGCAGCACATTCCGGTTGAGGTCCTGCGTTTTTGCCTCGACCCGCTTGAGCACCTCCTGGGTCTTCTCGCCCGTGCGCATTAGGATGACGCCTTCTACGGCATCATCCTGGTCCTGGTAACCAAACTGGCCCAGGCGCGGCGCGTAGCCGATCACTACGCGGCCCACATCCTTCACCAAAATCGGGACCCCGTTGTGGACCGCCAGCACGACGTTGCCGATGTCCTCCGGCGTATGCAGCCGGCCCAGGCCGCGAACATAAAAGAACTGTCCGCCTTCGGAGTAGAACCCGCCTCCGGCGTTGCCGTTGTTGGCCCCCAGCGCGGTCGCGATCTGCGGGACGGAGAGTCCCACCCCGGCCACCTTCGCCGGATCAACCAGCACCTGATACTGCATCGTCTCGCCGCCAAGCCCCGAATCATCCGCCACCCCCGGCACCGCCTTATACTGCCGCTCGACGATCCAGTCTTCGATGGTCTTCAACTCCATGGGTGAGCGGTCAGGACTTTCCAGCACGTAGCGATAGATCAAGCCCGACGGAGAAAAGAGCGGCGCCACCGAGGGCGTCACGCCGACGGGCAAGCTCAGGTCCGCGATGCGCTCGAACACCCGCTGGCGTGCGAAGTAGTTGTCCGTGCCGTCCCGAAAGTTCAGCCGCACATCCGACAGTCCGTAGAGCGAGATGGAGCGAAGGATGGTCATCTTGGGGATGCCGTTCATCTCGACTTCGATCGGCACCGTGATCAAGCGCTCGACTTCCTCGGCGGCGCGGCCGGGCCATTGCGTGATGATCTCGACCATCGCCGGCGACAGGTCCGGATAGGCCTCGACTGGCAGTCGGTTGAGGGACCAGGTGCCGGTGCCGATCAGGAGGAATGTCGCCAGGATAATTAGGAACCGCTGTCGCAGCGACGAAGCGACGATACGATTGATCACCGAGGCCGAACGCCGCGACCCTTCCGGTAATGGCAGTTCGGCAGGGTTCACTGGCTTTGAATGAATTGAAGGAACAGGCCGCCCTCGACGACAACCTGGTCCCCCGCCGCAAGGCCGGCAGTGGTTTCATACCGGTCGCCCACTCGGCTTCCAAGCGTGATGCGCCGGCGCGAGAAACTGCTCTCGGCATTCGCCAGATAGACAAACGGCAGGTTCTCGTCGTCCCGCAGCACCGCTGACACCGGCGCCAGCAACCCCGTTTGCTCACGGCGCGAATGAATCAGCACGCGCACATACATCTGCTTTTTGAGGATGTCCTTCGGATTCTTCGCCACCACGCGCACGCCGATGGCACGCGTGCTGGGGTCAACGATGGCTGAGATGTAATCGACGGTGCCGGGCAGGTTGGTTATCGAAGCACTGGTGACGATCTCCGCCGGGTCGCCCTCCTCGACAGCGGGGAGATCAGACTCGAAAAGGTTCGCCATGACCCAAACCTGGGAGAGATCGGCGACAGTAAAACACGGCGTCGTGGCTTCCTGCAGGAGTTGGCCGGGCGTGATCAGCTTCTCGACGACCGTTCCGGCCAGCGGTGAGCGAATGTCTCCGGTGAGATTTAGCAGCGGCCGATTCTCCTGAATGGCCTGGATCGTGGCCGCGTCCACACCGAGAGAGTGAAGCTCCTCCAACGCTGCCTCCCGGTCGGCTTCGGCATTTGCGGCGTCGGTCTGGGCCTGCTCGACCTCCTTCCGCGAGAGGTTGTTGTGTGAAAGCTGCTCGGCCAACTCGGCGATGCGGCGGGCGTTTTTCGCGGTCGCCACCGCCTTGCGGTAAGTGCTGATCGCCGTGGCGAAGTCCGGCGAAGCCACCGTCGCCAGGACGTCTCCGGCCTTGACCTTTGCCCCGAGCGAGACCATCAGTCGCGAGACCGGCCCCGAGATCGGACTCAGGACTGTGGTCGCTTGGTCATTGTCGAAACCCACGGTGCCGGTCGTTTCGATCGTGCGGCGGAAAGCGGACGGCTGGATCGTCGCCGTGTGGAGTTTCTGCCGCTGCGCCGCCGTTAAGACGATGTTGCTGGCCACGGCGGCGCGCACATGAGCCGGTTCCGCGCCCTCAGCGCGCGCGACCGCGGCAAGCAGGAGCCCTCCGATCACACCTGCGCCCAGTAAGCGCGCAGCTCGAGCGGGTCCGTGCGCCAGGCTCCGAACCAACGGTTCCGAAAAGCCCTGCCTCCCTAGGCCATGACGGGCTTCCATACCACTTAACGAAGACATCCAGAGTCTTCTAACGTTCATGTTATTATGTTGTGCGGGCGCGTTAGACACGCCCGAAATACGGACGTTGAACTCCAATTATTGGAAACCAAGAAAACGGCCGAAAGCCAAGCACCGAGCCGTGGAGTCTTGCGACTCGCCTTAAGCCACGACCGAGAGAAGAGAGGCGAGCGCCGGCGGAGCGCGGCTGGGGGAGAGACGATAATTGAAACCCGGCAAGGGTGAGGCTTTGGCCACGTGGATGCCACAAACCCAACAGAAAACGGCCAAGGCCAAAGCAACCACGACATCCGTCGCGCTCACCTGGCCTTTGGCAAAGGAACAAAGCAGGCAGACATGTCCGCTCACTGCGCCATCAACGTGAAGGCTTTGGTGAAGCGCATGGCTGACCGAGAAAAGCGAAGCCACCAGCATCAGCACCGCCAGCAAGGCACCGAGCGCCGATCCTGGCATGGAAACATGGCCGGAGTGTGTGGGTCTCAGTTGCAAATCTATGCCTTCAATCAAGCACACGTGTTCCATCTGCGCAAGTCGGATCGGCGCAGAGGTGGGAAATAACACGCAAATCAGTTCTTAAACAGGAGGACGATGAGGCTGAGGTGCATGATTACCTTGAGAATTGCCGCAGAACCCCCATGCATCACGGCGAACGGACCCTAGCTGAGCCCGGGATACGGATTTGGACCCCCAGCAACGATTCGGCGCAATCCAGGCGCCGGGCATCGTCGGCCACGGAAGCACCTGGATGCCAATGGGTTCCGCTCAAACCTGTGTGATGCGGCTGCCAGAAGACTATAATCAGGTCGCCCGCGATGCCCTCGCTCGCCGCCCCATTACCGCGCGCGGGTCTCGCCGGAGACTACGGCGGGACTGGCGCCCTAGTGGGGCTGTTCGGCGTGGGTTTCGGCGTGGCGCAACCAGCCAAGATGATTGCGACGATGGAAATCAGCGCGAGGGGCAGGCGAGGGAGGTGGTTACGCTTCATGCTTCATTTCAATGCATCGACAGTTTATCACAATCCAGCAGCGCTGGGTCAAGTTGGATCACCACCCAAGGCAAGGATTTATGCGTGCGGACGAGGGCGGCCTCGCGTGCAACAGTTAAGGTCTTTGCTCAGTGCGCGCCAAGCTTTCGGGCAGAGCAGTAAGTTCAGATCGACTGCCGTCAGGTTGCCAGACAACCCGGCCATCCTCGAGCAGGCGGAGGATCGTGCCGCGCGTCGAGCCGCGCAGGGTCATGACGCGGTCACCCGCTTGAAACGCCGCAGCTTCGCAGAGGCTTTCGACGATCCCAACCATGCTCTTCCAGTCAAGCACGCCAGCAATATAGTGGGCGACAGCGGACATCACCTCGCGTCGGCGACCGGTGGGAAGATCGGCGAAAACGAAGTCAACAACCGTCCGTCCGACATCGGCGAACGTGTTGCCGTTGAAGAAAAGGAAGGGAGCCCGGCGGTGGCACTGCCGAAGGAACTCTACGGTTTCGCTGAGGGAGAGGGTTTCGCCTTGTTTTTGGAGCCACTCTGCTTCAGTCGCTCCGTAGCTCTCTGAATTCTGGCCGTGCTGCGCGCCTCCTCTTGCGCACGCTCCTCGATTGAGGCCGACGACAAGCTCCCAACTCCGGTTTTTGAGAAATTGGGCTCGGGTTTGTAGCGGTGATTGTTCGCCAGGACTTCCTCCAGAATGTCCTGGTCGGTCAGATGCTCCAGCAGATCCAATCGCAGCTTCATCACCCATAATATGCTTCGTTTCCGCCTGGACGGCAAGGACTACGTTAAAGCACCAAGGGCCAGGACATTCCCGCTGGCTCGGGCAGTCCCGCAAGAGATTCCGTCACTTTCGCATTCCAGCGGGCCAACGCTTCACCATCAACTCTTCCCACAGCAGTGCTTGTATTTCTTCCCGCTGCCGCATGGACAGGGGTCGTTGCGGCCAACCTTTGGGCCAACCCGGACCGGCTTGGCCTTTTCCACCGCGGCGGCGGCTTCGCTGACGATGTCACTGCCCTGCGAAGGCCCGCGCTTGGCTGGAGCCCCACTCGTGCCGGTGCTGGTGCCGCCAAAGGCGCTGGTGGCCTGGTGGGTCGTCTGTTGGGGGACGTTGCGCAGGAAGTTCTCAAAGGCCATCAGACTAGAAGCGCTGCGAAAGATGTTATGGCAGATCTCGGTCTTGATGTTGACCATTAGCTCCTCAAAGATCTTGAACGCCTCGGCCTTGTACTCAATGAGCGGGTCCCGCTGGCCGTGCGCGCGCAGCCCGATGCTGTAGCGCAGGCTGTCCATCTCATAGAGATGCTCCTGCCACAGCTTGTCAATCGCGCTGAGGATCGTATAGCGCTCAACCTCCTTGAGCGCCTCGGGGTTCTCAAAGCTGATCTTGATCTCGTAGGCCTTGCGGACGCTGTCCGATATGAAGTTGCAGACGGCGAACTGCGCCGGGTTGAGGCCGTCGAAGATCGAGCCTTTGACCGGCTCCTCTTTGCCGGACTCAGCGGCTTTGACGATCTCCTTTTCCGGCATGCCGATGGGGAAGTTGAGGTTCACCCAATCGGAGAGGGGCCGCACTTTCCATTCGTGGAAATCGGTCTCCCCGGTGGTGAGCTGCTCGACCTTCTGCAAGACAACTTCCTCCATGATGTCCATCAGGCGATCACGGACGTCCACGGCGTGGATGATTTCATTGCGGAAGCCATAGATGACTTCGCGCTGCTTGTTCATCACGTCGTCGTACTCCAGCGTGCGCTTGCGGATTTGGAAGTTGTGCTGCTCGACGCGTTTCTGGGCCTGCCCAATCGAGCGGTTGAGCAGCGGGTGCTCCAGCTCCTGGCCTTCTTCAAGGCCCATCTTCTCCATGTACTTGACGATCTTGTCCGAGCCGAACAGGCGCATCAAGTCGTCCTCGAGGGAGATGAAGAAGTGCGAGGAGCCGGGGTCGCCCTGCCGCGCGCAACGGCCACGCAACTGGCGGTCAATGCGGCGGGCTTCGTGGCGCTCAGTGCCGATGACATGCAAGCCGCCGGCCTCGGGTACGCCTGACCCAAGTTTGATGTCGGTGCCGCGGCCCGCCATGTTCGTGGCGATAGTGACCGACCCGCGCTGGCCGGCGCGCGAGACGATTTCCGCTTCCTGCTGGTGATATTTGGCGTTGAGGACTGAGTGGATAATGCCTTCCCGCTTCAACATGCGCGACAGGTGTTCGCTCACTTCCACTGAAATCGTGCCGACGAGCATTGGCCGGCCTTTGCTGTGGACCTCCTTAATCTCCTTCACCACGGCGTTGTACTTCTCACGGCGAGTCTTATAGACCGAATCGTTCAAGTCATCGCGCGCCACCGGCTTATTGGTCGGAATGACCAGCACGCCCAGCTTGTAGATATCAAAGAACTCGGAGGCTTCGGTTTCCGCCGTGCCGGTCATGCCGGCTAGTTTGTGGTACAGGCGGAAGTAGTTCTGAATGGTGATGGTCGCCAACGTTTGCGTCTCGCGCTCGATCTCCACCTGCTCTTTGGCCTCGACGGCCTGATGGAGGCCATCGCTCCAGCGGCGGCCGCTCATCAAGCGGCCCGTGTTCTCGTCCACGATGATGACCTTGTTGTCCTGGACAACATACTGAACATCTTTCTGGTAAAGGCAGTAGGCCTTGAGCAACTGCCCTATCGCGTGGATGCGCTGGGCCTTGGTTTCGAACTCCGCCTGGAGCTTGGTCTTCTGCTCCAGCCGTTTGCGGGGATCGGCCTCGGGCCCGACATCAATGTCATGCAGCGCCGTGCTTAGGTCAGGCAGCATGAACGCGTCCGGGTCCTTCGGGCTGAGATGGTTCCGGCCCTTCTCGGTCAGGTCGGCTTCGTGACTCTTCTCGTCGATGGCGAAGAAGAGCTCTTCCTTCTCCGCGTAGAGCTCAATCTTCTTCTGATCGGCATGGAGCTGCAGTTCTGCACGGTTCATGAGCTGAAGGTTCTCCGGCTCTTCCAGCACTTTCGCCAAGCCCTCGGACTTGGGCTGGCCGCATTTGACGCGGAAAAGCAGCAGACCGGCTTGCCTTTCCAGCGCCTCCCGGTTCTCCGGGTTGGAACCGTCTTCCGGATGCAGCTTGCGAAGGAGGTCCTGTGCCTCGTTCAGGAAGCGGCTGCACAGCCGCTCCTGCACATGGTAGAGCCCCTCGACCTGCGGCCTGAAATTGGCGTACTGCTCGTCATACGTGATGACCGCGGGGCCGCTGATGATGAGCGGCGTGCGGGCTTCATCGATGAGGATTGAGTCCACCTCATCAACGATGGCGTAGTAATGGCCGCGCTGGACCTGCTCCTCTTTGCGCGAGGCCATGCCGTTGTCGCGCAGGTAGTCGAAACCAAACTCGGCATTCGTGCCGTAGGTGATGTCGCAGTTGTATTGCTCGCGCCGCACGCGGGGCGGCTGGTCGTGCAGGATGCAGCCCACGGTCAGGCCAAGAAACTTATACACTGCGCCCATCCACTCGCTGTCGCGCGCCGCGAGGTAATCATTCACCGTAACGAGATGGACGCCGCGCCCGCTCAAGGCGTTGAGATAAACCGGCAGTGTCGCGACGAGCGTTTTGCCTTCCCCGGTGGCCATTTCCGCGATCCTGCCCGAATGGAGGGCGTACCCGCCAATAAGCTGGACGTCAAACGGGATCATCTCCCAGGCGAGCGGATGCTCGCGGACAGTGATGTTGGTGCCACAAAGGCGACGACAGGCGTTCTTCACCACCGCAAAAGCCTCGGGCAAGATTTCATTCAGCCGCCGGGCCAGTTCCTCGTCGTCCTGGATCTTGGAGATCTCTTCCTTCCAGGCAGCGGTCTTCTGGCGCAGAGCGTCGTCGGAAAGCTTTTGCAGCTCGGCCTCGAAGGCGTTGATCTTCGTGACCAACGGACGGAGGCGTTTGACCTCCCGGTCGTTCTTGGAGCCAATGAACTTCTTTACGATATACCCAATCATGATTGCTTAGACTACTATGAGACGCTACGGGAACCATCCTCAGGCGTCAAAGACATAAGCGAAGCGCGCCGGATCGGGAAACGACGGTTCGATGGACTCCTCGCCTGGAACCATGCCCGCATCTGCCATGCTCGCCCCGCAGGCGCATGCTGAGCATCAAGTACCAACCAAGCTCCGCAGGGAAGGCGAGCGTCGTCGCGACCCCTGCCCTGCCGGACGTCGGGAGATATTTGGGCGCGGGCGGACGCTAACCCTCCCGGTGACGGGAGACGTGCTCGAGTTGGCGGCTGACTGCCGTGGCCCGACCCACGTCGTACTCCGGTAGCGCTCCCCGGTGGATCGGGTAGTCGTCTGGCTTTGCCGCACTTGCAAAGTGGTTTTCTCCCCCTGCCCTGTGCCTTCCTCATGCCTCCCGCTGCCTTCGTTCTGGCTGGCACGCCCGGTGTACCGACGGCGATGTCCCGGTGGCATGCCGGATACACCCCGGCGTGTACCCGGTGTGGATCGCGCAAACCTCTGTGGTTGCGGCACTTGTGACTTGTATTTCCGCCTAAACCTCTGTGGTTGCAACATTTTACTCGTCGCTGGTGCCTTCCGCATTCTTGCGGCTGGATTGGCTGCGTATTCCTTGCGAATCGAATACTGCTGTCCGGTCAGCGGACCCGACTGGCGCATCCGTGACCGGCTCCGCAGCTTCGCCCCCTCAGTGATGCACGCATCCCGCTGCTCGTCGGTCAGTGATTGGCTGTACTTGCTGGAGGCGGCGCGGAACCGGGCTCGCCAGCGTTCTTGCTTAAAGGTGCGGGGGTTGCTCGGTTTGATGTAGAGGCGCCGGTGCTGTTTGCTGCCCCGCACGTAGCGCACGTAATCACCGCACCGGCCGCTCGCCAACACGGGATCAAGGCACGCGCCGGTGGGCGCTCGAAAGCGGCAGCCGCGGCAGCCGGGCCTTCGCGGCAGTGCAGACAATCTCTTTACCTTACGGCCCGGGCGTTTCCTGAAGGCGCGCGTCTTCATAATTTGTCATGCGGCACTAGTCGGCGGAGCCCGGCAGCCTGGGCACCCTGTTCCTCCGCCCACAGCCCTTTGGTCCCGAGCCTGCCGGGTAACGTTACTACTTTACCGGGACATTTCTCGGCTGGCAACCCTTCTCGGGAGCGCAACTTGGAGGTCTCCACGCTCCAAGTACCTCAACCGGCTGGAAGAGAAGCTCTTTTAGAGGACGGCGGCCCAGCCGTGGGCGGCAATCATCGTCCGCACCGAGGGACCTTGCCGCGTGTCTGTCACGTGCCCCTTCTGCTGCGTCAGCTCGGTCCGGGCGGCGGCGCAGATCAAGTCGCACTTGCAAATCGTGGGCCAGTCCAGGCCGTCCGCTTCGTCCAGGATAATCTCGTGTACTTCAGTCTTGCGTTGGGCTCGCTGCGTAGAGCATAGGACTACTTCCATGTCCGGTTTCCTGCCCGCACGGTCCGGGTGCGACACCACCACAGCCGGATGCGGGTCCTTCCAGTCCGGTGGCTTCCAATAGAAGATGTCGAACTGTCTCATTCCTTAGGCTCTGAGACGGTTCTGGATGAGTGCCGGGTAAAGGCCTGTTCCACCTTTTCCCATTCGGGATCGTCCGGGAGCCGCTTGATGGCCGGAATGAGGACCATTTTGTAGTCGCGCGCTGGCTCCAGCTTTTTGATGAGCAAGGTGGAGTCGTCCAGTTCCTGAATGGTGACTGCCGAGTGCGGGGGAAACTTTGGCGGCAGCACCAGCCGGCGCTTGTCGTCAACCATAGCTGATTTCATTAGAGGGATAATCCCACAAAGAGATGCCTAAAGCAAGCCCTTTGGTCCCGAGCCTACCGGGTAACATTGCTACTTTACCGGGACATTTTCTGGCTGGCAACCCCTCTCGGGAGTCCCAAATCCACGCCTAAGCACATAGCGGCAAAAAAAGCACGGTAGAGCCCGCCCCCAAGGCTTTCGTTTTCCGCGCGACTGCTCAGAATCCACGCCCTAAGCGTCAAGAAACATCACAACCTCCTCATTGGGAGACACTTGCCCAACCCCGCATTCTATAGTGCGGTCTTTCAAAACGCGCTGGCGGAGGCTCCCTAGCCACCCCGCCTCCCTAAAGCCTTGGCCGAGGTTGCTTGCGTCGGCAACTCAAAGACTTGCCACACCCGCTGCATCCGTTTGAGCGCCG